>OJAG01001977.1_pt1 | contig 11045 bp, 9 predicted proteins | sample 1589021 | NCBI WGS metagenome assembly OJAG01 (sample SAMN03283264) | human gut metagenome | biome: human-associated habitat; material: feces | host: Homo sapiens | place: USA | collected 2013 | reverse complement strand
ACTGAAAGTCCAAAAGCGGGAGCTGCTGGAAGCCATCAACGCCGGAAAGACCGCCTTGCACACGGTCAATGAAGTTCTGGAAACGCTGGATAATGCCGAGGGCTGGAGTACATGGGACGTAATGGGCGGCGGTTTGATGGCTGATCTTGCCAAGTATGAGGAACTGGACAATGCACAGGAGCAGGTGGAACAGCTTCAAGTGGAACTGCGGCGGTTCAAAACTGAGCTTGCCGATGTTGAGATCACCGCAGACCTTCAGGTTGCGGTAGACAGTTTTTTGAAATTCGCAGATTTCTTCTTTGATGGCCTCTTTGCAGACTGGGCAGTTCTGGATCACATCAATCAGGCGCAGAGCAGAGTGGAAAACACCAAGAGCCAAATCAAGCGAGTCCTTGCACTTCTGAAAAAGATGCGCGAAGATGTTGATGTCCAAATCGCTGATGAAAAAGAGAAGCAGGAGCAGCTTGCGGTGGAAACTGAGCTGTAGGTTTGGAGTGTTCGCGTATGTAATATGCTCAACTCAATGAATTGGAAATTTTGGAGATAAAGACTATGAAGAAAAAAGCACCAATAGTGTTCATTATCGTGAGCGTCTTTGCCGTAGCCGCAATCATTATAATTTCGGCGTATAGATCTTCGGAATCCTACAGAAAGGCGAAGGCTGCAATCCAATGGGATTGCTCTGTGTCTTGTACAGAAAAATCAACATCTGCCCAATATGTAATCACTTATTCTAATGTAAAGGTTTCATCCAAAACGGGCACACTGACGATTCAGAATAGGAATGATTTTGAAATTGTGGTGCATTTGCTCTGCGAAGGCGAACAGGAAATCGTATCTGGCAATATTTCTGCGGGAGGCTGCTACTCTTTTGCGAATGTTACGGACAAAGAATATACCGTAGGTATTCATGCGGATGTTGATGCAGCCACCAACATTAAAGTAATTGTATACGACGGAAAAGACACAGAGCCATATACAAATTGACAAGTCGGTGCTTGCGGGGGTGCATCTATTTGAAAAAGTATCAATGTCCATGCTGCGAATGTTTTACTTATAATGTTCCACCAAAGGAAGATTGTGGGTACATTTGCCCAGTTTGCTTTTGGGAGAATGACCCGTTTATTACTTCTGATAGCGACCCCAGTGACTTGAATCATGGAATAACTCTAAACGAGGCAAAAAACAACTATTTGGAATTTGGTGCCTGTGAAAGAAAAATGTTACGTTATGTTCGTCCGCCCGAAAGCGATGAAAAATAGACATTCATCATCAAAACTTCAAAGTCGACGATAACCCAATTATTATATACCCTTGGCGGGCAACCCAAAAACGGTTGCCCGCTATTTTTATACCCTAAAATCTGAAGAAGGAGGCCAAAATGCCAAGCAAAACCGAAGAATACCTTGCCCTTGCCCAGCGCACGGCAAACGGCTTGACTCGGTACTGGGAAAGCTGGACGGACTATCTGACCACCGCATCCCGGCTGTACAAGTACCCCTTTGCAGACCAGCTGATGATCTACGCCCAGCGGCCCGATGCCACCGCCTGCGCCGACTATGACATCTGGAACAACCGGATGAACCGTTATGTCCGGCGCGGTTCTAAGGGCATCGCCCTGCTGGATGAATCCAGCGGATTCCCGCGCCTGCACTACGTTTTCGATGTGTCGGACACCGGGGTGCGCCGTAATTCCCGTGACCCCGACCTGTGGCAGTACAACGATGACCTGAAACAGCCGGTTTCAGAAATGCTCGCCGCCACCTACGGCATCAGCGGAGAGCGTGTCAGCCAGCAGCTTGCGGATGTTGCCGGGAAACTGGTGGCGGATTACTGGGACAACAACAGCGAGGACATCAGCGCCATCGTTGACGGTTCGCTGCTGATGGATTATGATGAAGCCGGGGTGGAGATGCAGTTCAAGTCTGCCGCCGCCATTAGCGTCACCTACACGCTGCTGGAACGCTGTGGATTTGAGCCGGATGGCTATTTTGACAAAGACAGTTTTCAGGCCATCTACGATTTTTCTACCCCGGACACTGTCTACACACTCGGTGCCGCAGTCAGCGACATCAGCCGCGAAGTCCTGCGCACCGTCGAGCGGGCAGTCAAAACGACCATCCGCCGCCGAAACAATGAAAGGAGCCAGCATGAATATGAGCAGCAATCTGAACTACACGCAGACCGGGGATTATCTTCTCCCGAACCTGACTCTGCATCAGCCGAAGAACCCGCTGGGCAAGTACGGCAGGATGCGCCTGAACTTTCTGAAACAGCAGCACCCGGTTCTGTACCACACGATGCTCCTGAACGGGAGCCTGTACCCGACCCTGACCGAACTGGAGCAGACCGCAGCAGCGATGAAGAAGCAACTGATGGCCGATCTGCTGGCGAAGAACCCGGCCCCGGACAAGGAGAAGAATCAGATGGCGTGGGTACAGCACATGAACAGCCTACAGGAGCAGGTCGAGGAAGTGATTCGGACGGAACTGATCTACAGCTAAGTTTTCTGGATGCCGTCATCCCCACCGAAGCCCAGCAAATTGAACATATCGACCGAGCGGAGAGCGAAAAATCGCCCTCCGCTTTTGTTTTGTCGCAGGCTGAAATTGAGAATGAACTGCGCAAGCATGGTTCCGGTTTTCAGGATGGCAAGCAGCGGATCATCGAACTGTACCAGACACAGCCCGACCGCAAACTCCGCGCTAAAGCATTGGCGAAAGAGTACGGCATCGGCGGACATTCGCAGGATTTTCTGGATGGCAGCAGCGGTTTTGTAAATCATGATGGAAAAGGACTTGAATTTGACCACTACCCGGATCATCAAAAGGTTACGTTAAGCTGGACACAGGTCGAGAAATACATCGACCTGATGATTCAGTCTGACCGCTACCTGACCGATAAGGAAAAAGAGCATCGTGCCGCCGTGCAGGAAGCGGAACGACAGCTCCCAATGCTGGATGGTGATGCCGCTGCCGAATACAATGCTCTGAAAGAGCAGTACCCCAATACCCTGATTGGCTTTGAACTGGGCGGATATTTTCTGTTCTATGACAAAGATGCAATCACTGTAAAGGAAGTTTTTCGTTCTAATTTGCTGTCACAGGAAAATGCGCTGGGAAAAGTCAAAGTGACCGGCTTTTTGCGCAGAGAGTGGGTAGCAAAATCGCAGAAGCTGTGGGCCGAGGGCAACAGCATCTATCTAGCCGGACAGGACGGAGATGGTACCCACCATCAGACAAAATATCTGCGAGAGGAAGATTATCTGCCGATCGGCATCATCATCAAGCTAGATGGCCGGGATTTCCGTGTGGATCACGTCAACTTCATGTTCAAATCCGTCAGCTTGCAGGACATGGACTTGACCAACAGCGGACAGCCCATCTTCCGGGTTGAACGGTTGCCCAATATCCGGGAACTGTATGAACAGCAGCAGGATGAAATTATTGACGTTTCTCCTGAAAAGGCTGTTGATTACAAGGTCGGTGACGAAGTTGTTGTTGACCTTCCCACCCGAACCATCGAAGGCAAAATCGGCTATGTTGGCGAAACCGATGTGCGCATCGACACCAGCGCGCATGGGCAGTCGTGGGATAACGAGGTACTCAACAAGCAGCAATTCGAGGACGGTCTGCGGCGGGATGAACCTACACCTGATGAGGAACTGGACAAGTTGCCTATCTCTGTGGAGGTCAATGGCGAGTTGCAGACCTTTCCGGATGCTGCTGCCGCAGACGAAGCCCTGAACGCTGAACCGATGCCGGAAGCCGCAGGAAATTTTCACATCACGGATGATAATTTGGGTATCGGAGGCCCCAAGCAGAAATTCGCCCGCAATATTGAAGCCATCCAGACCTTGCGCACTTTGGAGCAGGAGCATCGCGGTGCCACCGCCGAGGAGCAGCAGGTGCTTTCGCAGTATGTAGGCTGGGGCGGTCTTGCAGATGTCTTTGACCCCAACAAGGAAAACTGGTCTGCCGAGTACACCCAACTGAAAGGGTTGCTCACCGAAGAGGAGTATGCCGCCGCCCGCGCTTCCACTCTGAATGCCCACTATACCTCTCCGGTGGTAATTCGCGCCATCTATGATGCTGTGGAAAAGATGGGCTTCCAGTCTGGAAATATCTTGGAGCCTTCCATGGGTATTGGCAACTTTTTCGGTATGCTGCCCTCTGGCATGGCTGACAGCCGTCTGTATGGTGTGGAACTGGATTCCATCACCGGACGCATCGCCCAAAAACTATATCCACAGGCCGACATTACGGTTGCTGGCTTTGAAACCACCGACCGCCGAGATTTTTACGACCTTGCCGTAGGTAATGTCCCTTTCGGTCAGTACAAAGTCAACGACAAGGCGTACAACAAACTGGGTTTTTCTATCCACAACTACTTTTTCGCCAAGACTATCGACCAGATCCGACCGGGCGGCGTGATTGCTTTCGTGACCAGCCGTTTCACGATGGACAGCAAAGACAGCAGTGCCCGCAAGTACATGGCGGAACGTGCTGATTTGCTGGGAGCCATCCGCTTACCCAACAACGCTTTTAAGGCAAATGCAAGCACCGAGGTTGTTTCGGATATCCTCTTTTTGCAGAAGCGTGACCGCCCTGCAGACATCGAACCTGCATGGGTGCAGCTGGGGCAGACCGAAGATGGCTTCAATATCAATCAGTATTTTGTAGACCATCCGGAAATGGTGCTGGGAAATTTGGAACTAGAAAGCACCCAGTACGGCCATGACCTGACCGTTGCACCAATCGAAGATGCAAACCTTGCAGACCAGCTTACCGAAGCGGTGCAGCACATCGAGGGCCAGTACACTGCGGTGGAGATTGCCGCTCCGGACGTTGCCGATGCGGAAGTGCAGCGCAAAACTCTGCCCGCAGACCCTACCGTGAAGAATTTCAGCTATACTGTGGTGGATGGTGAAATCTACTACCGCGAGAACTCCATCATGACACAGATTGAACTGTCCGACAACGCCAAAGGCCGTGTGGCTGGCATGGTGGAACTGCGGCAGATCGTCAACGAGTTGATCGACCAGCAGTTGAATGACTTCCCGGACGAGGATATCAAGGCATCGCAAGCAAAATTGAACGCCGCCTACGATGCGTTTACTGCAAAATACGGTCTGATCAACGACAAGAAAAATGCCAGACTTTTTGATGATGATAGCTCCTACTATCTGCTCTGCTCACTAGAAAACTTGGATGAAAACAGGCAGTTGAAAAGCAAAGCGGATATGTTCACCAAGCGGACGATTCGTCCAGAGCGTGTTGTTACAAGCGTGGACACCCCCAGCGAAGCACTGGCGGTGTCCATTGGTGAGCATGGCAAGGTCGATTTGCCCTACATGGCCGACCTGCTGGGCACTCCCGGTGACTATGAGCGCATCACCACTGAACTGTCTGGTGTGATTTTCAAAGATCCTGCCGCTGATGCTGACGATCCGGAAGCCGGCTGGCAGACTGCGGATGAGTACCTTTCCGGCAACGTGCGCGATAAGCTGCGCATGGCACAGCTCGCTGCAGAAAGCCACCCGGAGTTCAAGGTCAATGTGGACGCACTTGAAAAAGCCCAGCCCAAAGATCTGGAAGCATCTGAAATTGATGTGCGGTTGGGTGCCACATGGCTTGACCCCTCTATCGTGCAGCAGTTCATGATGGAAACTTTTCAGCCGCCCTACCGCATCCGCTACAACAACGCCATCACCGTCCGCTACTCTCCTTATACTTCTGAATGGCGGATCAGCAATAAGTCCGCCACCGGCTACGGTGACATTATGGCTACCGAAACCTACGGCACCCGCCGGGCCAACGCCTATAAAATTCTGGAGGACACCCTGAACCTGCGCGACAGCCGCGTCTACGATACCATTGAGGAGAATGGCAAGGAAAAACGTGTGCTGAATCAGAACGAGACCACCCTCGCCCAGCAGAAACAGCAGGCTATCAAGGACGCTTTTGCTGGCTGGGTTTGGAAAGACCCACAGCGGCGAGCCTTACTGGTAAAGAAGTACAATGAGCTTTTTAACAGCACCCGGCCCCGCGAGTATGATGGAAGTCACATTCATTTTGTGGGCATGAACCCGGAAATCAATCTGCGAGAACATCAGCGCAATGCGGTTGCCCATGTGCTGTATGGGCACAACACTCTTTTGGCGCACGAAGTCGGTGCCGGCAAGAGTTTTGAGATGGCGGCTTCCGCTATGGAACTGAAACGGTTGGGTTTATGCCAGAAAAGCCTTTTTGCGGTGCCGAACCATTTGACGGAGCAATGGGCCAGCGAGTTTTTACGCCTGTACCCCAATGCAAAACTATTGGTCACCAGCAAGAAAGATTTTGAACCCGCCAACCGCAAAAAATTCTGTGCAAGAATTGCGACCGGCGACTATGATGCGGTCATTATCGGACACTCCCAGTTTGAGAAAATCCCGCTGTCTGCAGAGCGGCAGGAGCGGCTGATTCAAGAACAGATGGATGAAATCGAGGAGGCCATCGAGGAAGCAAAAGAGCAGGCTGGCGAGCATTTTACTGTAAAGCAGCTGGAAAAGCTGCGCAAGACCCTGAAACAGAAGTTGGAGAAGCTGCAGGCCACCGACCGCAAAGATGATGTGGTCACGTTTGAACAATTGGGCGTAGACAGGTTGTTTGTAGACGAGAGCCAAAATTACAAGAACTTGTTCTTATATACGAAGATGCGGAATGTGGCAGGCCTGAGCACATCCGAAGCGCAAAAATCTTCTGATATGTTTGGGAAATGCCGCTACCTCGATGAGATTACCGGAGGGCGCGGCGTGATTTTTGCAACCGGTACGCCGATCAGCAATTCCATGACGGAAATGTACACCCTGATGCGTTACCTCCAATACAACACTTTGCAGCAGAAAGGGCTGACCCATTTTGACGCATGGGCATCGACTTTTGGTGAAACTACTACCGCCATCGAACTTGCCCCGGAGGGCTATACTTTAATAGGACGATAAACTTGATTGTCCTAAATTGAAAGATTCCATAAGAAAGGAGGTAGAACAAATGCCTAAAGAACCAAAAATCACCGCACTCTATGAGCGTTTGTCAAGAGATGATGATCTTGCTGGTGAATCGAATTCCATCACCAACCAAAAGAAATATCTGGAAGATTACGCCCAAAAGAACGGCTTCAAGAACATCCGCCATTTTACAGATGATGGCTTTTCAGGTGTGAATTTTAATCGTCCAGGCTTTCAATCTCTAATAAAAGAGGTAGAAGCAGGAAATGTCGAAACGCTTATTGTGAAGGATATGAGCCGCTTAGGACGAAATTATCTGCAAGTCGGTTTTTATACGGAAGTTCTGTTCCCACAGAAAAACGTCCGATTCCTTGCAATCAACAACAGCATCGACAGCAACAATGCTTCAGACAATGATTTTGCTCCGTTTTTGAATATTATGAACGAATGGTATGCCAAAGACACGAGTAATAAAATCAAGGCTGTGTTCGATGCCCGGATGAAAGATGGAAAACGTTGCAGCGGCTCTATTCCGTATGGATATAACCGTTTGCCGAACGACAAGCAGACACTTGTTGTTGATCCGGTGGCATCCGAAGTCGTAAAGCGCATTTTTCTTCTTGCGAACGAAGGAAAAAGCCCACGGACAATCGCAGAACTGTTGACAGAGGAAAAAGTCCTGATTCCTGCTGCATACGCAAAGAAATATCACCCGGAGCAGTACAATGGGACAAAGTTCTCCAATCCGTACCTGTGGGGCACCTCCTCCGTAAGAACAATTTTAGGTCGGCAGGAATATCTGGGACACACTGTTTTACGAAAATCTGTAAGCACAAATTTCAAACTTCACAAGAGAAAAGAAACAGATGAAGATGAACAGTACGTTTTCCAGAACACGCATGAACCGATTATATCGCAAGAACTTTGGGATAGTGTTCAGAAACGCAGATGCCGAGTGAATCGTGCTTCTGCTTGGGGAACGCACACCAACCGTTTAAGCGGGTATCTGTATTGTGCCGACTGCGGCAGAAGATTGACCTTGCAAACACACTACAGTAAAAAGGATGGGTCTACTCAATATTCTTATCGTTGTGGTGGATATGCAAGTCGGGTGAATGGCTGTACTGCCCATTCAATCAGTGCCGATAATGTTGAAGCCCTGATATTGACATCGGTCAAACGCTTTTCGAGATTTGTTCTAAAAGATGAAGAAACCTTCGCTTTGGAACTGCAATCACTTTGGAAAGAGAAACGTGAAGAAAAGCCGAAGCAGAACCAATCGGAATTGAAACGTTGTCAAAAACGCTATGATGAGCTTTCTGCCCTTATTCGTAGTTTGTACGAAAATCTTATGTCTGGACTGTTGCCCGAACGACAGTACAAGCAGCTGATGGCACAGTATGATAGCGAGCAAGCAGAATTGGAATCGCAGATGGAAACGATGAAATCCGAAATTGCCGAAGATAAGTCGAGTTCTGTTGATATTCAACATTTCATTTCGCTGATTCGTAAGTGCAAAAATCCAACAGAAATCTCCGATTCAATGTTTAACGAACTTGTCGATAAAATCGTTGTTTATGAAGCCGAGGGTGCAGGCAATGCCCGCACACAAAAGGTTGACATTTATTTCAACTATGTCGGCCAAGTCGATATTGCTTATACCGAGGAAGAACTTGCCGAACTGAAAGCGCAGAAGGAGCAGGAAGAACGGCAGCGCATGGAAAAGCAGCGCAAACGTGAAAAAGCCTACCGAGAAAAGCGAAAGGCAAAGAAAATCGCTGAAAACGGTGGCGAGATCATTAAAACCAAAACGTGTCCGCACTGCGGGAAAGTGTTTACACCTACGAGCAACCGACAGATTTTCTGTTCAAGAGACTGCTGGAATCAGGCAAGACAGGAGCGAAAGGAAGCGGCTAGAGAAGCCGAGAGAGGAGGTCATTACTACCGGCAACGTGCCTGTGCCGTATGCGGTCACTCCTACTGGCCTACACACAGCCAGCAGGAATTTTGTTCCGATGAGTGCAGGAGAATTAACCACAACAGGAAAACCTTGGAATTCTATCACAAGAAAAAAGGAAATCTAAAACCAGACCCAGAAGCAACCCCAACGCCGAAACCAAAGGAGGATAATGCAGCATGACTACCTTAAAGAACACGCTCCATGACAGCAACAACGGTCTGGACTACACCCTTGTCAATGACCACTATCTGCCGAATCTGACCGCAGCAGCCCCGGCAGAGCAGCACCCCACCGGGCGGTGGGGCCGCTTACATAAAATGTATTTGAAGGAGCAGCATCCCATCCGGTATAATCAACTGCTCCTGTCCGGTGTGCTGGGCAGCTACCTTGCCAAACTGGACAAGCAGGCCTAGGAACAGCTTGCATTGACCATCCGGCAGATGCAGGAAGCCGAGGGCGTGACCGAAGCACTGAAAGCCGCCGATCAACTGGAATGGGTGCGCAGGATGAACAGCATCCGCAACCGTGCGGAGGAGATCATCAAGACCGAGCTGATTTTTGTATAAGGGGGTGCCCACGATGGCTGTGCTGAAATGGATGCTGAAACTTGCCCTTTTTCCGCTGCTTCTGCTGCTGATTCTGGCGCAGTGGGTGGGCATCTTCCTCACGACCTTCTCCACGATCCTGACGAATCTGCTGGCGGGGCTGTTCTTTTTCGTGGCTCTGACAAGCTGGGTCATGAAGCTGGCAGACGGCGGCGAAGTCCTGAAAATGCTGATTACCGCATTTGTGGTTTTCGTCCTGCCTTACATAGCGATAGCTGCTATCGCAAAAATCTCCTTTTTCGCTGAGGAACTCCGGGATTTTCTCCAATCCTGAGTTCAAGACCGCCCTGCACAACGCACGGCGGTCTTTTTGCTACATCGGGTCTGCACAGGGCAGGCCCTTTTTTAATACGGAGGAACAAGCCTATGAAACTGACGTTTGAAGAAAAGAAGCTGCTCTACACCTATGGCTGCGCCGATCTGGAACTGACCCGCAAGCGGCTGTACGAGATTGCCGGGCTGACGGTTGACCCCAATCAGAACAAGCTGGTGTATGACTTCTGCCGGAAGCTGGAGGACGAAACGCTGGCAGACTGGTATGACCAGATGTTCTATTTTGTTCGTGCCGAGATGGAGTGCTACACCAATATGCTGCTCCTGATGCAGGACATCGAGGAGGACGAGGAATGGAGGAAGGAAGATTTTGTCGAGCCCGATGACAATGTTTAAGCTGGAAACCATGATCTACGCCAGTGAGGACGGAACAAGCAGCGTGTTCACGCTGAATCCCGCCCTGCAGAAGCAGCTTGATGCCCTTGCTACACAGCACCCGGAGGTGTGTTGCCGCAAGACAAAGGGAGAAGCCAGCGGTGTGACGTATCAGGTCAGGAATGCGGCGGTGCTGATTGAACCACAAAAGCCCCGCTAAGCATAGCTTAATGTTGCAAAATGCCCTTCAGATGACTTTTATACTGCAAAGTATTTGGAGGGTATACATAAATCTTAACGAATAATCTTGCAAAATGTTTTCAAGGCTGCTATACTAGCACAGAAGAGCTTTAGATGTAAAAAAGATAGAAAGGTACATCTTATATGAAGCAAAAGGCCCCTTATCCTCTTCGGATTGATGATGTCCTAGAGAAAAAAATAAAAAAATTGGCAAAGGACAATGATCGTTCGTACAGAGCACAAATTGAAAACATTTTAAAGAAATATGTTGCAGAATACGAACGAAAAAACGGAGAGATTTCTATTGAAGAGTCTCCAGAAAGCGAGTGATTACTATCAAAACATACAATATAATTGATTTGTTTTCCGGAGCTGGTGGTCTAAGTCTTGGGTTCAAGCAAACCGGGAAAATCAACATTGTGGCTGCTGCCGAAAACAATCCCAATGCACGAAAAACCTACAAGCGTAACTTTGCAGAAGTAAAGAGATTGTACCCTGATGTGAGAACTATTGACTATAACGAGTTAAAAGAAGCCGTTGGACAGGTAGACATCGTTATCGGCGGCCCGCCTTGTCAGGGCTTTTCTAACGCTAATAGGCA
>OJAG01001975.1_pt1 | contig 11061 bp, 10 predicted proteins | sample 1589021 | NCBI WGS metagenome assembly OJAG01 (sample SAMN03283264) | human gut metagenome | biome: human-associated habitat; material: feces | host: Homo sapiens | place: USA | collected 2013 | reverse complement strand
GGATGAGAACCATGCAGGGGTGAGATTCCCATGAGCTTTAGCGAAAGCTGTTCGGCTTGCTTATATACTATTTTGAATTATAATTTTTCATTCAAAATCAAATAACTATTTGCAGGAAATACAATCTTAATATTACTTTTGCCATAAAATCTGATATAATATAGACAGATATTGAGGGTTCCATATCTGGTCTATGGAAAGGAGGAACATGATTACAGTAACAAAAAAAGACTTAATAGAACTGGGTTATGGGACTTCATTCGCAGCAGACATCATAAGAGAAGCAAAAAAACTTATGATTTCAAAAGGGCATACCTACTATCAGTCACGCAAACTGGACAGGGTTCCCAGAGAAGCTGTGGAAGAATTGCTAGGGATTACTTTTACTGATAAATCAAACTGATTGTACTTCTTGCACATTTATGTAAGGAGTGAAATCATGGCAAAAGACCCTATTAAGAAAGCAGAAAACGGAACTTATTATTTTAGAGCAAACTTAGGTTTTCATCCGATTACCGGAAAACAGATTCAGAAATACAAAAGCGGATTCAAGACAAAAAAGGAAGCTAGAGAAGCATATTCAAAGCTTATGCTGACATCCACAGAGGAATTAACGGAAAAGAAACAGCAGCTATCCTTTCAACAGTTCATTGAAGAAACTTACCTGCCTTGGTATAAAACACAGGTAAAGGAAAGTACCTATCTGAACCGCCGTTCTACCATTCAGAAGCATTTTTCATACTTTTACAAAATGACGGTGGATGAGATAGAACCCATTAACGTCCAGAACTGGCAGCTTGAACTCGCAAAAGAATTTAGTCCAAACTATATCCGTATTGTACAGGGTATGCTCTCCATTGCCTTTGACAGAGCAGTTGTTCTCGGTCTTGCAAAGAAAAATCCGTCACGAATGATAGGAAACATCAAGAGCAAGAAAACAAAAGTGGATTTTTGGACACTGGATGAATTTCAAAAGGTAATTTCCCTGCTCTACAAGGGCGATTATTACGAACATTACCTTTTCATCTCATACTGGCTCCTGTTTATGACCGGAATGAGAATCGGAGAAGCCGCAGCCCTGCAATGGTCGGACATCAACTTTGAAACCGGACTTTTAAGTATAACGAAGACGCTGTACTATAAAACAATGGACGAATACAAATTTGTGGAGCCAAAGACGCAAGCCAGTATTCGCACTATCTATATTGACACAGATACCATTAAAGAATTAAAAGCATGGCAGGAAGTACAGCAAAAGGTTTTAAAGGGCTGCGACCTTGTACTAAGCTATAATGGGATTCCCACCAGTAAGCACACCCTCCCACGGGCATTAGAAAAGCTTGCTGGATTGGCAGGCGTACACCGTATCAAAATTCATGCACTCAGACATTCCCATGCTTCCCTGCTCATCAGTATGGGAGAAAATCCTTTATTGATTAAAGAACGTCTGGGGCATGAAAAGATACAGACCACGTTAGGAACCTATGGACATTTATATCCCAACACCAACGTGGAAGTTGCCAAAAAATTAACTGGCGTTCTCACTTATACTCCGGCAACAACCAGTGTTGCCGATTACACCAGCAATCAACATACAGCAATCTATCACAGAACAGTTGAAGAAAAATAATGCAATGAAAATGCAATCCTATAAAGGAAAAGCTGTAAAACCCTTGTAAACAAAGGCTTTACAGCTTAGCTCCAACTATTCAAACTCCCCGCAGAGAAACTTATTATCCCTGTGAAAGCTTGATTTCTAGAACTTTTAATGGCGATTATTACACCTTTTATCACAATTATTTTATATTTTCAAAAATTTAGGTATCATATGGGTATCACGCTTTTGAATAAGTCCTCTCCATATAATCATCAATAGCTTTGACGATATATTCCGGAACTGTTTCAAATTTCACCATATCCAAATAATAAGCATAGTCATTTTCTATATGATAGCTTTCATTTATAAACTTTACCAATACATCTTCTTCTTTTATTTCTCTACTTGGATTCACTTCAAAGAGAGCTCTAAATAGTTGAATTTTCAAATAATCGTTCGTTTCTGCAAAATATAGTTCTGCTAATTTCTCTTCATTATAAACATCCTTATATAATTCATCATAATCAAAGTTCTGTATCCATTTCTTAATTTCAGTACACCCCTTTTGAATCTCTGCCTGTGGCATTTCTGAATTATTAACATACTTGCACTTATCTCGACCATGTATTAATGAAGATAAAACATCATATGCCTCCTTATAGTTTTCTATCCCATTATGTTCATAATATTTTCTCAAAAAAGCAATTCTATGCACAATTCCTAATGTATCATCTTTTATGTAAGCTGCCAATGCCTGTACTACAGGTTTTATATCCTGTTTATAATCTATAGCTTTCTCAGTTAAAATTCCTTGATTATTTTTAATAAATTTAGAATTGAGAGCATCTTCTGGTAACTTACCTACTACTCCAAAATCAATAATTGGTTCAAAATCATGTGTCAACATTAGTACTGTTTTTTTGTAAAAACTTCTTGGCAAAATACCACTCTGTTTAGAAAACATTCTGTGTATTATTGCATATTTCTTATTTGTATCAAATGATGAAATAGGATCATCTAAGACAATAAGTTTTGCATTTTCACTAATAGCATAAAACATAAATAATACTAAAGAAAAAGCATTACGCTCTCCCCAGCTTAAATGTTTCCTGATTTTATCAACTTCAACCAATTTCTTATTATGTATATATTGCAATGTCGCAATAGCTTGTCCATTTTCATCTAGATTAATTCCAACTTGATATGTTATACCTGCAGACTCAAGGAAATTATTTATATCATTTTGTGATGTTGCAACAGTCTGCTTTAATACACTTTGTAATTTTCCCATTGCAGCCTTTATATCAATTGCCTCTTTTCTCAACTCCTCAATAGAATTATTTATCTCATCAACTATTTCATAGAATCCTTCACTTGAGAAAAAATTGAAAATACTTTTTTCAAACTTCATATCTTCTAAAATTTTGTCCATATCATTAATATTGGTTTTCTTAAACACATTTTTATCAAAATAGGAAATTTTATTAAGCTGAGTTGAAATATGAACGTATTCGTTCATAAATGTTTTCAAAATCGCACTTATTGCACTTTCTTCTTTCTCTTCCTTAATACAGGCTATGATAGAATCAAACTTGTCATCTGGAATATATTTATGAAAATTTTCAAATAAATCCAACATATTTTTCAAATTCTGAGCATCAGATTTCTTATATGTTTCTTTAAATGTTTGTTTTTCCTCTGCAAATCCAGTATTTAATTCATCTGAACAGTATGGACATATGCCTTTAGTATCAAATGCCTCTCCTTTTGATTTCCAATCTATCCAATTAATGCACATTTGATCATCTGATATAATTGGAGAGTATTTTTTTAGTCCGTCTGGAATATTATATACATTATTTTTCTTGATAATAGCCTTATAATTGGTATTATTCTTTATACTTTTTCCAGCCGCATTAAGCTCTAATTTTCCAGCAAAAGCTGCAATATCATTTTTCAACTGAATTATTGGTTGTTTCTCATCTATATCTACTTTTAGCCTAAGAAGTCTGTTATCCAAATTTTGTCTTTTTTGTTCATAGTCTGAAGTTCTAATAAATACATCAAAGGCATTATCAATTACTGTACTTTCCTTAAAAACCATATTATTAACAAATTCTTCATTAAATACTCTAACGCCTTGAATATCCCCATCAATACTAATTGTAGGTATAATCTCATCGTCACTTCCAAATGGCTTTAAATCGTCCATAGGCTTGCCTTGACTAAATAATGAAATTGCAGTTGATAATGTTGACTTACCAGTTCCATTCATTCCATATCTTATATTAAGTTTTTCTTCTTCTAAAGAAATTACTCCTTTAGAAATATTATTGCAATTTTCTATTGCTATTTTAATTTCTGACAATTTCTCTGCTCCTCCAATATAATCTTTCTTTAAAGAATTTTGTCGTGCAATCCTGCAATATATATCTTTTCCAATTCGTTCTTAACTTTATCAACACTCATCCCATTGAAAATAGATAATGACAAATTGTTCTGCATTAGATCATTAGAGAAACGTAAATTTTGTTGTACTAAGCCTAGCCAATATTTCACTCTCTCGACTTTATCCTCTATAACACTTCCCCAAAATTTTGTCATCTCTTCATCTGTCATATCAAATATTCTTAACTTGATTTCCTGTGCATTTTCTAATGCACGATACATCACAGCTGATACATATATTTCACTATCATCAATAAATTTATTTCCTCCAGCAGAGAAAATATCTCTTACATTTCCACACCATACAAAACAACTATATACAAGCCAAGGAGTGAAATTGTGATAATCACCCTTGAATACTTCCGGAAACAATGCTATTCCTTCGTTTAAATAAATATTCTTCTCTTCTTTTGACAAATCCGAAAATGCTGTTGTTTCACCGCCACTCCACCAAGTCGATTTTTGTGTTCTTAGCAATTTTCTTATTTTACGATTTAAATCATCGCCAGATAATTCCAATAAATCCTTAGCATCATTTCTAGTAAGATAATCTTCTCCTTCTTCTAAATCCATATTCAAATAAAATCTAGGACTATGTGTTACCTTTAAATCTGCTATACATTCTTCATATCTCCGCAATCGTACTTCCGGTTTATCCCCGCCAAGTTTTGCCATCATTATGTAGGTATCATCAATGTCATTTTTTAAGCTTTCATATATGCTTCCCCCAATCACTTCCCATTTTGAAGAATCAGTCTTTTTCACTTCAACGCCTAATTTGTCACCATCTGTTTTATCTTCAAGTATAAAATCTGGAAATTTCTGTGTACTATGCGTAATAGATTCTTTATCAAAGCCAGCCTCAATTAAGCTGTCATATACTACCGCCTCAAAATCTGTACCCGACATTTTAAATTTATCGGCTTCTTGAGCTTTTTTCTCTTGAAGTTTTCTTTCTATATTTCCCTGCACACCATATAATTTTTCAATATATGCTAATAATCTTTTCTGTGACATATTACCCTCCAAAATACATAGTCCAATTATCTTGTAATCTTCTAGCAATATTAAATGCTAACAAAGGCGGAACAGCATTTCCAATTATCTTATATGCTTCAGACGCAGATACCGATGAATTTCCATCCTTTTTAGGAATTATAAATTCATAATCATCTGGAAATGTTTGAATTCTTGCACATTCTCTAACTGTAAGTCTTCTTTCCTCATTTCCTTCCTCTAATTCTTTTATATAAATTCCTCCATGCTCCTTAGACAATCTTCTAAACTCAATATTTCCATGATGTTCTGATCGTATTGTAGGCCCAATTCCTTCCAGTTTAACTTCTTGCTGTCCCTGACAGTGTTTACCCATAAATTTTGCCTTAGAGAATTTCTGTTGACTGATATCTAGTGATTGTTTTGGCTCCTCTAGTCCATAAAAAGCTTGTTTAACATTCACATAATGGATTTCGTTTTCATTGCAAAATTTTTTACTCAAATAATGCGTTGGAATAGGATACGGATCATATTCAGAACTTATAACCTTAGCACTTAACTGTTTTTTTGCTTCATCCGTTAATTCCGATTTTTTAAATCCATAAAAGATAACCCTTTCCCTCCCTTGTGGTACTCCATAACAAGCAGCATTCAAAACTCTGGCTGGAACAACTAAATATCCACCATTACAAACTGAAGAAAAATCATTTTCTATTATTTCTTTTGCATCATTCAAATTAGTTAACCCCTTTACATTTTCGGCAATAAACATTTTGGGTTTTGTAATGGCAATGACTTCTCTCATCCACATATATAAATGTCCTCGATTTTCAACTGTTGGTGCATTGATATCTATTTTTTTACCATTATGCCCTTTGTCCGTATCAAACCCCATTCTTTTCCCCGAAACCGAGAAATCCTGACAAGGGAATCCCCCTGTTACAATATCAATTCCTTCCGGAAAAATATTAATTTTATTTTCTTTTTGAAGTTTTACTAAATCTACAATACTATCCAAGTAATATGATGAAGTTTCTAATCCTCTTTTTCCAAAATAATTACTCCACGCCGCTTTTGCCTCTGGTTTAATATCATTAGCAAATACTGTATGAAATTTATTTTTTGGAAGCCTTACCCAACCATCTTTGCTTTTCTTAATTTTCCAGTCTTTATGCATATGCATATTTACAGATTTTGCTAATACATCAAATCCCCCCTCAAATCCCAAATCCATTCCACCACAACCCGAAAAAAGTGACAAAACATTTAGCACTTTATTTTCTTCATTTTTAACACCAGACTTTATCCTTTCAGGTTTTTTTGCTCCATACGGAATAAACCATATTCCACTTTGCTTTTTTGCCCCTTTTATTCTATTTTCATTACATAATATTTGAATCCTTCTTGGTGAAACATTCCATCTTTCTGCTGTTTCTACTACTGAAATATATTTTTCCATTTCGCTCATCCTTTCTCTTATATTCTATTCGTTTGTGCGAACTTTTTCAAGAACTATTTACCTTATTTTATCATTAATATGAGTGAATATCTTCCCCACACTCTCCAGAAACCTCTCCAACAGATTAATCCCATCAATTACAAACTGCTTCATAAACTCATACGCCTTCTCCAACAGTTCCCTTAATGTAGTATTTTCCTCTCTAAGCTTCTGGTTCTCATACATTACATCAATAAGCTTCTCCCTGACATCATCAGTTCCACCCTGTCGGAACATATCATATACGTTCTCTGCAATTTTTGTTCTTTCAATCAGTTCACTTTCCTTAGAAGAAAGAAGTTCCAGATTATTCTTTTTATCCGTAATCATATCTTCATATTTTGCATATTCCGTTTCTGCTGCATTAATACTACTCCTGACTGTCTCCAGCCTGTCCTCATCAGCAGCTATAACATCCAGATTTCTGCTATGGCGTTGTTCCTGTGTAGCAATCTGATATGATATGCTTGCATTATTGCTTCTCAGTTTAGTGTTTTTCTCCTGTTCTTCATTGTTCTGCTGCTTTATATCAGCAAGCTTCCTACTCTCCTGTGCTACCTTATATTCCGTCACAGACAAGTCATGGTTGCGACCTTTTTTCTTTTCTGCCAGCTGTTCCTTGAAATAACATTCAAATCCATAACTTGCCTCCGCTCTCAATTTATCTTGAAGAATCACAGATAATGTTTGTGGTGTAAATACATTTCTTTTTGATACTTTCTTAGATAAGCCACGCTTTGTTCCTTCCCATACCGGAACGCCTACCACATGCATATGCGGGCTAGCTTCATCAAAGTGTATGACCGCATTTGCAATCTTGAACTCCGGCAGTAGCTTTTGCAGGCATTCAAGAATATAATCAAATACCTCAGACATATAATTTTTGTTTTTCCAATGCTCGTCCCAATATTTCTTGTCCCCACATTGAAAAATAATCTCTACCGCCATATCCTGATTAAGACCTGCAACATGTTCAAAGTAGTCCTTTATCTTTCTGTCTTCTCTTTTCTGCCTGCTGTTATATTCCTTTACCGCATCATCAAATTCTCTATGATATACCCGCTTAACATCCTGAAACAAATCCGTTGTTCCATAAATCAGCCTTATATTTTCTGAGCTGTAATCTGCAGACTTATATTTACGCAGGTTATGCTTTGCAACTCCTGCAAGTGCTTTTTTACTTGTTATCGCACTCTTGCCATTGCTTATATGAGCAGAGTATGATACATTTCCCATAGGCATTTGTCCTTTCTTATTCGTTTTTTTCTGTCGGAGAGGTGCGGTTATCATCTTTGCTCTGCCATAGATGATAACCCCCTAGCAGTTTCGTCATACTGACAAAACTGCGGGGGCTCTCCGAGGGTTTTGGCATCAGCCTTTTAAACCTCATCTGCACTTAAACACAATCTCATTTATCACGATTTCTTCTGCCATCGCTCTTGCCTGATTCCGCAAATACAGCTGCTCCATAAATGTTTTCCTTTTACCCGTCATATGCTTTTTCAACCATGCTGCTTCAATATTGTCCAATCGCTCATATGCTTCTTCATTTACTGCTTCTGCCTGCTTTCTAAGCTGTCCCATTCGTGCCATATGACGATACTCAGAAGGTTTATTTTCTATCATATACCGAAGCCACATCCGACCATATTTTCCTATATCCGTAAGATTGTATTCTGCTTCATCTACAGATAAAAGAGGATATAAAATCCCATCCACTTCTTTATATTCAACACCTAATTCTTCAAATAATGTCATCGTAATTGTCCTTTCTTTTCAAGACCGCAACATCGCAAGTTCTATATATTTTGCAACCTTGCAAGCTTCAAGATTACAAAACCTGACACTTTGCAATGTTGCGATGTTGATTTTTATGCTCTCAAATTCCAGTACCAGTTATTATTGCAACGCTCAGCCTTTATCTTGAGTTCCTTCTTGGCTGTCTCAAGTGTTCTCTTCGATATTCCTTCCTGTGCTGCAAGCTCTATAATCTCTGTACTTAAAATTTTCTGTGTTCTTTCTGCCTGTTCTCTTAAAAATTGCTTTGCCATCTCAAGTTTACTTGCCTTTGGCACCATACCGCCCAGTACTTCATCAGCAGTAATTTCATAATCACCTAACCAATGAAATCCGTCCTCTGCCAATTCAAATGCTTTTGGATGACCAAATGCTGCAAGATTATTCTTTATCTGTATCATTGCCCTGAGATTACTCTGCCCTTCTATTCTGCCGACAAGCATTACACTCCTTGCCACAGCAAAGAAATCAATGGAACCCATTCCCCGGTAAGCAGCCTTTGCTCCTGAGCCTTTATTCATATGACCGATAAGAACAATGGCACAGCCTGTTCTTTCAGCAATACTTCCAAGCTTCTTCGTCATTTCTCTGGCTTCATTTGCCCGGTTCATATCAGTATCCCCGCCAAGATAAGCCTGTATCGGATCAAAGATGCACAACTTCGCATTTTCTCTTTTTATAGCTTCCTCTATCCTGTCATCCGTCATGCTCACACTCTTATCAGACTCATCTATGATTGATATTCTGCTGCAGTCTGCATTTGCTGCTTCAAGCCTCGGCTTGACTGTATCTGCAAGTCCGTCTTCTGCCGTTTGATATATTACATTTACAGGCTCAGTAATATTCATATTTTCATCTATACATTCTCCCATTGACAGCTTTGCTGCAATATTAAGTATCAGCGTAGATTTCCCATCACCGGGGTCTCCCTGCACTATTGACAGCTTTCCATAAGGGATAAATGGATACCACAGCCATTTAATCTGCTGTGATTCAATCTCAGAGAGGTGTATCATTTTTAATTCTGTATTTGTTTCCACAGTTTGCCTCACTTTCGTAAATAATCATTGTCTCAAAAGTGGGCTGCTGTTATACTTTAATTGGTGTTTGGGTAACAGAAGCCCGCTTTTGTTATCTGCCGTGGCTTTCCCGATTGCCGTCAGGAAAGCCACTATTTCTGCCAGAGGTATTTTGCTCCATCCAGCATATCCACAACTGTTTTTATCATAGCAAGATAGTCATGCTGCAATTCTTCAATATCTGTATAAGCTTCACCATCAACCGGTGATTCTTTTTCTTTTATCTGTCCTGTTTCTATGATTTCATCATACATTTTGTGAATATCTGCCTGCATCTTCTCAAGCGTCTGCACAAGCATATATACAGTTTCTTTCTTACCTACAACACAGATTCGACCATAGATACAGCATCTTGTAAAAAATGTTTTCTTCATCATTCCACTTGCCTTGATTCTTGCTTCAATTTCACGCCTTTCATAGTCTGATATGCGAAAACTGATTGTCGGATTTTTATGAACTCCACTCACTGAACATCACCTCCATTCCCTGTACCCGGCACAAATTCTTCATTAAGCTTATCAGCCATCTCAATCTGCTCTGTCGGAAACATATGTGCATAATGAAATGTTATTGTCTGGCTCTCATGTCCAACCCTGTTTCCAATGGCTACCGCTGAAAAACCCAGGCGAATAAGTAAAGAAATGTGCGAATGCCTGAGATCATGAATTCTTATTCTCTTTACTCCAGCCGCTTTAGCTCCCCTGCTCATCTCGTGATGCAGATAAGATTTTGTAATCTGAAATATTCTGTCATCTCTTCCATATCCATACAGCATTCCGATAAACTGTCTTAACTCTTCTACCAGAAAATCAGGAATTACAACATCCCTTCTGCTCTTTTCCGTCTTAGGATCTGTGATGATATCTTCACCATTGATATACTGATAAGACTTTGTGATATGAAGTTTCTTATTCTCAAAATCAATATCTGCTGGTGTCAGGGCAAGCAGTTCACCTTCTCTTATTCCGCACCAGTAAAGAATCTGGAACGCATAATAAGATATTGGCTTGTCTTTTACACATTCTATGAACTTGAGATATTCTTCTTTTGTCCAGAACAGCATTTCCCGGTGTTCCTCTTTTCCCATATTTCCTGCTTTCTGTGCTGGATTAGATGGAAGATGGTAAAAATTAACTGCATGGTTGAAAATAGCACTTAACTGACTGTGAATTTTCTGCAGATAAGAGGCGGAATACGGCTTTCCATTTGGCTGCCGGATCGCAAGCAATTCATTCTGCCATGCAATAATGTCCCTTGGCTCAATTTCTCCTATTTTACGCTTTCCGAAATAAGGAAGAATTTTAGTTCTGGCAATATTTGTTTTCGTTCCCCAGGTATTATCACGAATTCGATTTTGCATATCCTCCACATAAATCTCATAAAAGCTTTCGAAAGTCATATCCAGTTTGGCTTCTTTCTTCAGCAATAGCTCTCGTTCCCACATCTGTGCTTCTCGTTTTGTAGGAAATCCTCTTTTTGATGACTGGTGCGTTTCTCCTGTCCAATCGGTATAACGATAGACTACTCGCCACTTTCCAGTGGCATTATCTTTATGAATACTCATACAAATTCTCCTCTCTTTCTCTTACATTTCGCTGTAACATACTTTTTTGCGGAAATAATTGGTGTTTACTCTGCCAGCTACC
>OJAG01001973.1_pt1 | contig 11064 bp, 6 predicted proteins | sample 1589021 | NCBI WGS metagenome assembly OJAG01 (sample SAMN03283264) | human gut metagenome | biome: human-associated habitat; material: feces | host: Homo sapiens | place: USA | collected 2013 | reverse complement strand
AATGTTGCCGCCGGCCACTTCAGCCTGCGCATGGGCGTGCCCGAGGGCAAGGTGTTCAAGACCCCCATCCTGGAGTACAGCTACAAGAACGACGACCTGCATGACCCGTTCATCAACCATTATTACGCCTTGGCCCTTGACCTTGCCACCCAGGAAGAGCTGGACACCATTGCCAAGTACGCCTTCAAGGTCAACGAAGTGCTGAAGAAGATCATGCTGGATGCCAACATCCGCTTGGTTGACTTCAAACTGGAGTTTGGCCGCCTGTCTGACGGCACCATCATTCTGGCTGACGAGATCAGCCCGGATACCTGCCGCTTCTGGGATGCCACCACCGGTGCCCACCTGGATAAAGACCTGTTCCGCCGCAGCCTTGGCGGTGAGGCCGATGCCTACCAGGAAGTTATGAAGCGCCTGCTGGGCTGATTGAACCAAGCTTAGTCCAGCCAATGTTCAGGGTGTACTGGAACCGCCGTTCGCTCTTCCGGTGCACCCTGCCATCGTTTGAAACAGGAAACGGAGAACTGAATGAAGGAGCTTTGTCCCGCCGAAGCACTGCATGAAGAATGCGGCGTGTTCGGTATCTATGATTCCACCGGCAAAACCAACATGGTCAGCGCCGTGTACAGCGCGTTGTATGCCCTTCAGCACCGCGGCCAGGAAAGCTGCGGCATTGCCCTGAACGTGGACGGTGTGCTGACCGGCTACCGCGATCTTGGCCTGGTCAGCGAGGTATTTACCCCGCGTGTGCTGGCTGACCTGCCGCAGGATGCCAAGATGGCCACCGGCCATGTGCGCTATGCCACCAGCGGCCAGCGCACCCGCGCCAACGCCCAGCCCATGATCGTCCGGCACGGCCGCGGCACCATGGCACTGTGCCACAACGGCAACCTGACCAACGCTGTGGAGCTGCGCCGCCAGCTGGAAAACGAGGGCGCGATTTTCCACGGCTCCTCGGATACCGAGGTCATCTGCTACCTCATCACCCGCAACCGTCTGCGCATGGGCAGCATCGAGACTGCCATCAGCAAGACCATGGACGTGCTGGAAGGCGCATACAGCCTTGTGATCATGTCTGCCACCAAGCTTATCGCGGTGCGCGACCCCCGGGGCTACCGTCCCCTGTGCATCGGCACCCTGCCCGGCGGCGGCTACGTCTTTGCCAGCGAGAGCTGCGCACTGGATGCCACCGGTGCCGCCCTGCTGCGGGATGTGGAGCCCGGCGAGATCGTAGTGGTGGATACCAAGACCGGCGAGTTGCGCAGCATCAAGGATCACTGCGGCCGCCCGGACACCCAGATGTGCGTGTTCGAGTTCATCTACTTCGCCCGCCCGGACAGCGTCATCGAGGGCAGCTCGGTGCACGAAGCCCGCAAGCAGGCAGGCCGCTTCCTTGCACAGGAGCACCCTGTGGAGGCCGATGTGGTCATCGGCGTGCCGGATTCCGGTCTGGATGCGGCGCTCGGCTACTCGCAGGAGAGCGGCATCCCCTACGGCATCGGCTTCATCAAGAACAAATACATCGGCCGCACCTTCATTCAGGGCAGCCAGAAGCAGCGCGAGAACAGCGTGCGCATCAAGCTGAACGTGGTGTCCAGCACCGTCAAGGGCAAGCGCGTGGTGCTGGTGGATGACTCCATCGTGCGCGGCACTACCTCTGCCCGCATCATCAAGCTGCTGCGGGATGCCGGTGCTGCCGAGGTGCACTTTATGGTCTCTGCGCCTCCCTTTAAGTATCCGTGCTACTTCGGCACCGATATCCCGGACCAGAAGCTGCTGGTGGCCACCGGCCGCACGCTGGAGCAGATCAACGAGGTCATCGGCGCCGATACGCTGGGCTACCTTTCCAACGAGCACGTTGTCCAGCTTGCCAAAAACGCAAAATGCGGTTTCTGCACTGCCTGCTTTACCGGCGAGTATGCCGTAGAGCCGGAAAGTGTGCTTTCTACCGATATTCACGACCGTCACCTGAACGACCGTCCCAAGGACGCCAAAAAGTTAGGAGAGTAAGAACATGGAAAAGAGCTATTCTGAAAGCTATGCCGCAGCAGGCGTGGACATTACCGCCGGTTACCGCTCTGTGGAGCTGATGAAGCAGTATGTCGCCCGTACCATGAACGAGCACTGCATCGGCGGCTTGGGCGGCTTTGGCGGCCTGTTTGAGCTGGACTGCACCGGTTACAAGCACCCGGTGCTGATCTCCGGCACCGATGGTGTGGGCACCAAGCTGAAGGTGGCCATGATCATGGACAAGCACGATACCATTGGTATCGACTGCGTGGCTATGTGCGTCAATGATGTCATCTGCGCCGGTGCAAAGCCGCTGGTGTTCCTGGATTACATCGCCTGCGGCCGCAACGTGCCGGAAAAGATCGCCAACATCGTCAAGGGCGTGGCCGAGGGCTGTGTGCAGGCCGACTGTGCTCTGGTGGGCGGCGAGACTGCCGAGCACCCGGGCATGATGCCGGAGGACGAGTACGATCTGGCCGGCTTTACCGTGGGCGTTGTGGACAAGGAAAAAATCCTGAGCAACGAGACCATGGCAGCTGGTGATGTGATCCTTGCCCTGCCCTCTACCGGTGTGCACTCCAACGGCTTCTCGCTGGTGCGCAAGGTGTTCAACATCGACGCCGACCCCGATGTGCTGTTCTCCACCCCCGCCGAGCTGGGCGGCAAGACCCTTGGCGAGGCGCTGCTGGCTCCCACCAAGATCTACGTCAAGCCCGTGCTGAAGGTGCTGGAAGAGGTGCAGGTCAAGGGCATCTCCCACATCACCGGCGGCGGTTTCTACGAGAATATCCCCCGCAGCCTGAAAAAGGGCTGCTGCGCCCGCATCAACAAGGCAGATGTGCGCACCCCCGCCCTGTTCCACCTGATGCAGAAGGTGGGCGGCATCTCCGAGCATGATATGTTCAACACCTTCAACATGGGCGTGGGCATGGTGCTCACCGTGCCCGCCGAGCAGGCCGATAAGGCACTGGAGATCCTGCACGCCAACGGCGAGCCGGAGGCCTACCGTCTGGGCGTCATCGCAGAAGGTGAGGGCGTGGAACTGTGCTGAACATTGCCGTGTTAGTGTCCGGCGGCGGCACCAATCTGCAGGCGCTGCTGGACAGCGAGGCCCGGGGCGAGAACCCCAATGGTAAAATTACGCTGGTAGTGGCCTCCAAGCCCGGCGTCTTTGCGCTGGAACGCGCCGCAAAGGCGGGTGTGGAAGGCTGCGTGGTGCGCCGCAAGGACTACGCCACCAGCGAGGAATTTGACGCTGCGCTGCTGGAAACGCTGCGGGCGCACAAGATCGATCTGGTGGTGCTGGCGGGCTTTCTGTCCGTGCTGGGCCCCAGCGTCATCGCGGCTTATCCGCGCCGCATCCTGAACGTGCACCCTGCGCTGATCCCTTCCTTCTGCGGGCCGGGAATGTACGGCCTGCGTCCCCATGAGGCTGCACTGGCCCGGGGCTGCAAGGTGACCGGCGCTACCGTCCACTTTGTCAACGAGGAGTGCGACGGCGGGCCCATCCTGCTGCAGAAGGCCGTGGACATCCTGCCCGGCGACACCCCCGAGGTGCTGCAAAAACGGGTGATGGAGCAGGCGGAATGGAAGCTGCTGCCCAAGGCTGTGGCTATGATCTGTAACGGTGAAGTGGAGTAAAAGAACCCTCTCCGTCAGTGCTGACGCACTGCCACCTTCCCCGAAGGTGGAGGTTTTACACATCTGATGGTAACGCAGAAAAAAGCTCCCCCCGAGTGGACAGACTTCCCCCGATCGGGGGAAGATGGCGAAGCCAAAAAGGGGAATAGCTGGCGAGCGAATGCGAGCCTGAGAGGGTCTGAATAGGAGAACAACAATGGAAAAGATCAACCTGAACGAGTATCTGGCCTCCAACGAGTACCCCGGCCGCGGCATTGCTGTGGCAATGGCACCGGACGGACGGCAGATGTTTATCGGCTACTTTATCATGGGCCGCAGCGAGAACAGCCGCAACCGCGTGTTTGACCCTGTGCCCGAGCGCGGCGGCATCTGCACCGTTGCAGCCGACCCCGCAAAGCTGGAAGATCCCAGCCTGATCATTTATAACCCGGTGCTGACCCTTGGCAAGACCCACATCGTGACCAACGGCGACCAGACCGATACCATCTACGACCTGATGAGTCAGGGCAAGAGTTTTGCCGACGCCCTGCGCACCCGCACCTTTGAGCCGGACGGCCCCAACTACACCCCCCGCATCTCCGCTGTGGTGTACGCTGACGGCAGCTACCAGATGAGCATCCTCAAGTCTGCCGACGGCAACGGTGACAGCGTGCAGCGCTATTTCTTTGATTATCCCCAGCCCGTTGCAGGCGAGGGCCACTTCATCAGCACCTACAAGCACAACGGCAACCCCATCCCCAGCTTTGAAGGTGAGCCTTTGCGCTTTGCCTGCCCGCGCACCATCGGTGATTTTGCCCACGATATGTGGAGCAGCCTGAACGTGGACAACAAGGTGAGCCTGTTTGCCCGGGTCATCGACCTGGACACCGGCGAGAGCGGCGATATGATCTTTAATAAATATGATCCGGTGTGCAGCGACCTTGACGACCCCGAGGAGCCGGAGCTGCTGCCCGAGGAGCTGGAACTGCTCAAAAAGCTTGACGCCGAGGAAGAATAAGAGTAAACCTTAGGATATAAGGAGGATGCACCAATGAATGAACTCGCACTGAAGTACGGCTGCAACCCCAACCAGAAGCCCAGCCGCATTTATATGGAAGATGGCTCCGACCTGCCTGTTACCGTGCTGAACGGCAAGCCCGGCTACATCAACTTTCTGGATGCCCTCAACTCCATCCAGCTGGTCAAGGAACTGAAAACCGCCTGCGGTCTGCCCGCAGCGGCATCCTTCAAGCACGTTTCCCCGGCGGGTGCAGCACTGGGTCTGCCCCTGACCGAGGTGGAGCGCCGGATGTACCACATTGCCCCGGAGACCGAGCTCTCCCCGCTGGCTTGCGCCTATGCCCGTGCCCGCGGCGCAGACCGGATGTCCTCCTTTGGCGACTGGATCGCCCTGTCCGACATCTGCGATGTGCCCACCGCAAAGCTGATCCAGCACGAAGTCTCTGACGGTATCATCGCCCCGGGCTACGAGCCGGAGGCACTGGCCATCCTGTCCAGCAAAAAGAAGGGCAACTACAACGTGGTCGCCATCGACCCCGCTTACCAGCCCGCTCCCATCGAGCATAAGCAGGTGTACGGCATCACTTTTGAGCAGGGCCGCAACGAGCTGGTCATCAACGCCGACACCATGCTGAACAACTGGGTCACCGAGAACAAGGATGTGACCGAGGAGCAGAAGCGTGATCTGGTCATTGCACTCATCACCCTGAAGTATACTCAGTCCAACAGCGTGTGCTACACCTACCACGGCCAGACCATCGGCGTGGGCGCGGGCCAGCAGAGCCGCATCCACTGCACGCGCCTGGCGGGCAACAAGGCCGACCAGTGGTGGCTGCGCCAGATGCCCGAGGTGCTGAACCTTCCCTTCAAGGACGACGTTCGCCGTCCCGATCGCGACAACGCCATCGACGTGTATATCTCCGACGAATGGGAGGACGTGCTGGGCGACGGCGTGTGGGCGGAGACCTTCACCACACGTCCCGAACCGTTGACGCCCGCCGAAAAAAAAGAATGGCTGTCCAAGGTCACGGGCGTCTGTCTCGGCAGCGACGCATTTTTCCCCTTTGGGGACAACATCGAGCGCGCGCGCCGTTCCGGCGTGACGGCCATCGTCCAGCCCGGCGGCTCCATCCGCGACCAGCAGGTCATCGATACCTGCAACAAGTACGGCATCGCCATGGCCTTCTGCGGCCTGCGGCTGTTCCATCACTGATTTTCCTCTGCACAGGAGCAACGCAGCAAAAGCCTTCCCCCGGTCGGGGGAAGGTGGCGCGTAAGCGCCGGATGAGGGCGCACGGAAGCTGCCCCTCATCAGTCTGCTGCGCAGACAGCTTCCCCCAGAGGGGGAAGCCTTCAGAGGATGCCCGCATACGCGGGCAGATCAAAAACGGGAAGGTGAATGATATGGCTGAAAAAATCTTGGTAGTGGGCGGCGGCGGCCGCGAGCACGCCATCATCAAGGCACTGAAAAAGAGCCCCGACTGCGGCGAGATCTGGTGCGCACCGGGCAACGGCGGCATCAGCTACGACGCTAAGTGCAAAAACATCAAGGCCACCGATGTGGATACCATGGTAGGCTTTGCAGTGGAAGAAAAGTTCGATTACGTTGTGGTGGCGCAGGACGACCCCCTTGCACTGGGCATGGTGGACGCGCTGGCAAAGGTGGGTATCCCCGCCTTTGGCCCGGACAAGGCCGCTGCCCGCATCGAGGCGTCCAAAGTGTTCTCCAAGGACCTGATGAAGAAATACGGCATCCCCACCGCAAAGTACGAGACCTTCGATGACCCCGCAAAGGTTATGGACTACATCCGCGCCGAGGGTAAGTACCCGGTGGTCATCAAGGCAGACGGCCTTGCACTGGGTAAGGGCGTGCTCATCTGCGAAAACGAGCAGCAGGCCGCCGACGGCGTTAAGGAGATCATGCTGGACAAAAAGTTCGGCGCATCCGGCAACCATGTGGTGGTGGAAGAGTTCCTCACCGGGCCGGAGGTCAGCGTGCTGAGCTTTACGGACGGCAAGGTGGTCAAGCCCATGGTCTCCAGCATGGACCATAAGCGCGCCAACGACCACGACACCGGCCTGAACACCGGCGGCATGGGCACCATTGCCCCCAACCCCTACTACACCCCGGAGGTGGCTGCGGAGTGTATGGAAAAGATCTTCCTGCCTACCATCCGCGCCATGAACGCCGAGGGCTGCCCTTTCAAGGGCTGCCTGTATTTCGGCCTCATGCTCACCCCGGACGGCCCCAAGGTCATCGAGTATAACTGCCGCTTCGGCGACCCCGAAACGCAGGTGGTGCTGCCGTTGCTGGAAAGCGACCTGCTGCACATCATGCAGTCCTGCACCGACGGCACGCTGGCACAGCAGGAGGTCAAGTTCTCCGATGGTGCTGCGGCCTGTGTGATTCTGGCCTCCGGCGGCTACCCTGTGGCCTACGAGAAGGGCAAGCCCATCTCCGGCCTTGTGGACGGCCAGCTGCCCGACGAGGAGAACGTGACGGTGTACCACTCCGGCACTGCCATCACCGAGGACGGCCAGCTGGTGACCAACGGCGGCCGCGTGCTGGGCGTTACCGCCACCGGCCCGCGCCTGACCAACGCCCTGAGCCACGCCTACGAAGCAGCCGAGAAGATCAGCTTTGAAAAGCTGCACAAGCGCAGCGATATCGGCCTGCGTGCCCTGAAAGCGCTGGCAGAGAAGCAGTAATTAGGAAAAGCACCCTCATCAGTCGCCGCAGGCGAGCCGGATGAGGGCGCGCCTTCAGAAGAATTGAATCATAAGGGGGAACCTACCCAATGGTCTATCGTATTTATGTGGAAAAAAAGCCCGGCTTTGATGTCGAGGCAAACGGTCTGAAAAACGAACTCACCAGCCTGCTGGGCATCAAGGACCTGACCGGTCTGCGCCTGCTGAACCGCTACGATGTGGAAGGCATCGACGAAGCACTGTTCAACCAGTGCGTCAGCACCGTGTTCAGCGAGCCGCCGGTGGATAACACCTACGCCGAGCTGCCCGCTGCCGAGGGCGTGTCCTTCGCGGTGGAGTATCTGCCCGGTCAGTTCGACCAGCGCGCAGCTTCTGCTGCCGAGTGCATCCAGCTCATCAGTCAGGGCGAGCGCCCGCTGGTGCGCTCTGCCCGCGTCTACCTGCTGGAGGGCGCTCTGACCCCCGAGCAGGTGGCCGAGATCAAAAAGTATGTCATCAACCCTGTGGAAGCCCGCGAGGCTTCTCTGGAGACCAAAGAGACCCTGAAGATGGATTACCCTGTGCCCGCTGCCGTGGCAGTGCTGGAGGGCTTCAACCAGCTGGACGAGGCAGGTCTTGCCAAGTTCATCGAGGAAAAGGGTCTGGCCATGGATCTGGGGGACATCAAGTTCTGTCAGGAGTACTTCCGCACCGAGCAGCGTGACCCCACCATTACCGAGATCAAGATGATCGACACCTACTGGTCCGATCACTGCCGCCACACCACCTTTGGCACCATTCTGGACGATGTGCAGATCGACGACGCCGTGGTGCAGGAGGCCTTTGACCGCTACATGGCGATGCGCACCGAGCTGGGCCGCGAGAACAAGCCCCGCTGCATGATGGACCTTGCCACCATCGGTGCCAAGGAGCTGAAGAAGCAGGGCATCCTCAAGAATCTGGACGAATCCGAGGAGATCAACGCCTGCACCGTCAAGATCAAGTGCGATGTGAACGGCAAGGATGAGGACTGGCTCTTCCTCTTTAAGAACGAGACCCACAACCACCCCACCGAGATCGAGCCCTTCGGCGGTGCGGCCACCTGCATCGGCGGTGCCATCCGTGACCCGCTGTCCGGCCGCAGTTATGTCTATCAGGCCATGCGTGTGACCGGCGCGGGCGATCCGCTCAAGCCTGTCAGCGAGACCCTGCCCGGCAAGCTGCCCCAGCGCAAGCTGGTGACCACTGCCGCTGCCGGTTACTCCTCCTACGGCAACCAGATCGGCCTTGCCACCGGCCAGGTGGATGAGATCTATCACCCCGGCTATGTGGCAAAGCGGATGGAGATCGGCGCTGTGGTGGGTGCGACCCCCGCTTCCCATGTCCGCCGCGAGTGCCCCGCCCCCGGGGATGTCATTGTCCTGCTGGGCGGCCGCACCGGCCGCGATGGCATCGGCGGTGCCACCGGCTCCTCCAAGGCCCACAATCTGGGCAGCCTGGACCACTGTGGTGCCGAGGTGCAGAAGGGCAATGCGCCCATCGAGCGCAAGCTCCAGCGCCTGTTCCGCCGTGAGGATGCCTGCAAGATGATCAAGCGCTGCAACGACTTTGGTGCGGGCGGCGTTTCCGTTGCCATCGGCGAGCTGGCCGACGGCCTGTATATCGACCTGAACAAGGTCACCAAGAAGTATGACGGCCTGGACGGCACCGAGCTGGCCATCAGCGAGAGCCAGGAGCGCATGGCTGTGGCCCTTGCCCCCGAGGATGTGGATAAGTTCATCGCCATTGCCACCGAGGAAAACCTTGAGGCCACCCCCGTGGCAAAGGTCACCGAGGAAAAGCGCCTGAACATGGTGTGGAACGGCGTGTCCATCGTCAACATCAGCCGTGAGTTCCTGAACTCCAACGGTGCGGAGAAGCACCAGAACGTCCATGTGGAGCAGGGTACCGTCTGGCAGCCCCAGTGGGCCGGCATCACCTTCAGCCAGAAGATGAAGAACATGGTGGGCGACCTGAACATCTGCAGCAAGAAGGGCCTTTCTGAGCGGTTCGACAGCACCATTGGAGCCGCCACCGTCCTGATGCCCTTTGGCGGTGCTTACCAGCTGACCCCCCAGAACGCCATGGTGGCAAAGCTGCCCGTGGATGGCGAGACCAACACCTGCTCCGGCATGGCCTGGGGCTACAACCCCTACCTGATGAGCGCCAACCAGTATATCGGCGCACGGATGGCCGTGGTGGACAGTGTCACCAAACTGGTGGCCTCCGGCTTCCGCTATGAGGATGCCTACCTGACCTTCCAGGAGTACTTTGAGCGCCTGGGCACCAAGCCCGAGCGCTGGGGCAAGCCGCTGGCCGCCCTGCTGGGTGCTCTGGATGCCCAGATGGGTCTGGGCATTGCCTCCATCGGCGGCAAGGACAGCATGTCCGGCTCCTTTGAGCAGCTGGATGTGCCCCCCACGCTGGTCTCCTTTGCCACTGCCATCGGCAAGGCCAGCAAGGTGGTCTCCACCGAGTTCAAGAAGCCCGAGAGCACTGTTGTCCTCATCCGGCCCATTCTGGACCCCGAGACCGGCTGCCCCAACTTCTTCTCCCTGAAGGCAAACTACAAGATCGTGGAGCAGATGATCGAAGAGGGCATGGTGGCATCTGCCTGCGCCGTGGGCTACGGCGGCATTGCCGAGGCCCTGTTCAAGATGGGCCTGGGCAACCGCATCGGCTTCAAGATGCGCGCTGATATGCCCACCCACCGGATGTTCGAGCCCATGTACGGCTCCATCGTGCTGGAAATGGTCTCTGATTCCCCCGCAGGCGAGCTGCTGGGCGAGACCACCAAGGAGTATACCTTTGAAAGCTGCGGCGAGACGCTGGATATGGCAGAGCTGCAGGAGATCTGGGAGAGCAAGCTGGAGCCTGTGTACCCCTACCGCAAGGCAGGCCCCACTGTGGAAAAGATCAACGGCAAGCTGAACGCCCCCGCTGCCCCCAAGATCGGTGTGGCAAAGCCCAAGGTGATCATCCCCGTGTTCCCCGGCACCAACTGCGAGTACGACACCGCCAAGGCCTTTGCCCGCGCCGGTGCTGACCCCGAGATTCTGGTGGTACGCAATCTGACCCCCGCCGATGTTGCCGAGAGCTGCGAGGCACTGGTCAAGGCCATTGACGCAAGCCAGATCGTCATGCTGCCCGGCGGCTTCTCCGGCGGCGACGAGCCGGACGGCAGTGCCAAGTTCATCGCCTCCTTCTTCCGCAACCCTGCGGTCACCGAGGCTGTGCGCCGTCTGCTGCAGCAGCGCGATGGCCTGATGCTGGGCATCTGCAACGGCTTCCAGGCTCTGATCAAGCTGGGTCTGGTGCCCTACGGCGATATCCGCCCCATCACGGCCTATGACCCGACCCTGACCTTCAACACCATTGGCCGCCACCAGAGCATGCTGGTGCGCACCCGCATTGCTTCCACCGGCAGCCCCTGGCTGTCCCACTGCGATGCAGGCAGCGAGTACGAGATCGCCATCAGCCACGGCGAGGGCCGCTTTGTGGCACCCCAGAACGTGCTGGATCAGCTGATTGCCAACGGCCAGGTGGCTACCCAGTATGTTGATCTGGAGGGCGAGCCCACCATGGATCAGCGCTACAACCCCAACGGCTCTCTGCTGGCCATTGAGGGCATCACCAGCCCGGACGGCCGCGTGTTCGGCAAGATGGGCCATTCTGAGCGCAGCGGCG
>OJAG01001971.1_pt1 | contig 11073 bp, 12 predicted proteins | sample 1589021 | NCBI WGS metagenome assembly OJAG01 (sample SAMN03283264) | human gut metagenome | biome: human-associated habitat; material: feces | host: Homo sapiens | place: USA | collected 2013 | reverse complement strand
AATCTTTGCCGCTCTGCCCGTTACCATCCAGAACCTGCCCATTGAGGAAGCCAAAAAGATGGGCGCTATGGCTCTGTTTGGCGAAAAGTACGGCAAGGTTGTCCGCGTTGTGGATGCAGGCGGCTGGAGCGTTGAGTTCTGCGGCGGCACCCATGTCAAAAACACTGCCCAGATCGGCTGCTTCAAGATCCTGTCCGAAGCCAGTGTTGCTGCCGGTATCCGCCGCATTGAGGCCACCACCGGTTACGGCGTGCTGAACCTGCTGGACGACCGTACCGCTGAACTGGCCAACACCGCTGTTGCCCTGAAGGCCAACAACATGAAGGATGTTGCCGTCCGTGCCCAGGCTGTGACCGCTGAGCTGAAAGAGGCCAACAAGCAGCTGGAGATCGCCAAGGCAAAGCTGGCATCCAGCCAGATCGACGGCCTGTTCCAGAATGCTGTCGAGGTTGACGGCGTGCGCATTGTTACCGTTTATCTGAACGGCACCACCCCTGATACCCTGCGCAGCATGATGGATAAACTGCGTGATAAAGAACCCAACGCAGTCGGCGCTTTGATCGGCACCGATGGCAGCAAGACCACCCTGGCTGTCGGCGTTGGCAAAAACGCCCTGGCCCGCGGTCTGAAGGCTGGTGCCCTGGTTAAGCAGATTGCTGCCATTGCAGGCGGCAACGGCGGCGGCAAGCCGGACTTCGCCATGGCGGGCATCAAGGACCAGAGCAAGATCGACGAAGCGCTGGCAGCCGTTGCAAACATTCTCGACGGACAGATTTAATACATGAAAACAAACTTTTACGGAAAGGAGGCGGTTCTGCGCAGACTGCGGCTTTTAAAGCGCCGTCTGCGCAGAATGGTGAGAAATATGGACTGTGTTTTTTGCAAGATTGTAAACGGTGAAATTCCGAGCACCAAGGTGTATGAGGACGATACCGTCCTGGCTTTCCGGGATCTCGACCCGCAGGCGCCTGTGCACATCCTGCTGATTCCGAAAGCGCACATCGCTTCGGCCGATGCGCTGACAGAGGAAAACGCGCCGGTTGTCGCGCACATTTTCCTCGTTGCCAAGCAGCTCGCCGCGCAGGAAGGGCTCACGAACGGCTACCGCATCGTCAACAACTGCGGTGAGGATGGCGGCCAGACTGTAAAGCACCTGCACTTTCATCTTCTCGGCGGCCGTTCTATGGCCTGGCCGCCGGGCTGACAGACATTTCCACGCTGTAAAGGGAGGTACAATTACATGGGAAAGGTTTACAAAATGAGCATCGCCGGCTGTGCGCGGGAGCTGCCGATCTGCCCGATCAGCGACACGCTGGATATCGCCGGTTTCGTCATGTTCGGCGATGTTGAGATCACCGAAAAGACGGCCGCCGCGCTGCTGGAGAAGTGCCCGGAGCACGACATCATCATCACGGCAGAATCCAAGGGCATTCCGCTCGCCTACGAGATGGCGCGCCGCGGATGCCGCCGCTACGTCGTCGCACGCAAGGGCATCAAGGCCTACATGACCAACCCGATCAAGGTGGAGGTCAAGTCCATCACGACCGATCACGTGCAGACGCTGTATCTTTCCGAAGAGGACTGCAACAACCTTCGGAACAAGCGCATCCTGATTGTGGACGACGTGATCAGCACCGGCGAATCCCTCGCCGCACTCGAGGATCTGGTCCATGAAATCGGCGGCAACGTCGTCGGCAAAGCCTGCGTTCTGGCCGAAGGCGACGCGGCAGACCGCACGGACATCATCTATCTCGAGCCGCTTCCGCTCTTCTTCAAATAAGCGGTATAAAACCACAAATCACCAAAGGTCACTGCACATGCAGTGGCCTTTTTCATATGCCGGCGTGCCGGCGCATATACTGCGCTGGGGTGATGCGGTGTGAAAAAGTATGCTTCTCTCAAGATTTCCTATATGCTTACCGCCTTTTTCTTCGGCGTGCTTGTCCTGTTCTTCTGCTCGATATTCGGCGCTGCGCATGCGGTTTCGACTGCGGCCGCCAAAGCGGAGACGCGCCCGACGATCGTGCTGGACGCCGGCCACGGCGGGGAGGACGGCGGCGCTGTCGGCGTCAACGGCGTTGAAGAGAAAGCGCTCAATCTCGCAATCGCCCTGCATGTTCAGGAGGAGCTGCAGCACGCAGGCTACCCGGTCGTGATGGTCCGCGACACCGACACGGCCGTAGGCGACACGACGCTGGCCACCATCGCAGAGCGCAAGCGGTCGGATATTCAATACCGCGCCCAGCTCGTCAATGAAACGGAAAACTGCATCCTCGTGAGCATCCACCAGAATTTCTTCGAGCAAAGCCAGTACAGCGGGGCGCAGATGTTTTACTCGCCGAACAACACGCGGAGCGCGGCGCTTGCTGAAGCGATCCGCCAATCCGTCGTCGAGCAGCTCCAGCCGGAAAACACCCGGGAAAACAAGCAGGCCGAAAGCGGCATCTACCTGCTGAACCACGTCGATGTTCCGGCCGTTATCGTCGAATGCGGGTTTATCTCGAATCCGGAGGAAGCGGCGCTGCTCTGCGACAGCGCTTATCAGCAGAAACTCGCCGCGGCGATTGCGGACGGCGTCCTTTCCTTCTGCGCTGCGGAATAGCCCTTTACAAAACATCCGTTCCGTGATAAAATAACGACAGAATTTTATGCGGAGCGTTTGGCCGCAGAATTTAAAGGGATGTTTTTATGGCAACCAAAAGCAAGACGGTATATATCTGTTCCAACTGCGGCTATGAGACGGCAAAATGGGCGGGGAAGTGCCCCGACTGCGGCGAGTGGAACACAATGGAGGAAACGGTCCGGGCGCCGGCCGCCGCATCCAAATTTTCCGCTGCGGCGCGGCCGGCTTCCGCGCTTTTAACCAGACCGCTGACGATTCAGGAGATCGATTCCGACGACGAGGAGCGGTATCACACGGGCCTTTCCGAGCTCGACCGCGTGCTCGGCGGCGGGCTGGTCAAAGGCTCTCTGGTCCTGATCAGCGGCGATCCGGGCATCGGCAAGTCGACGATCCTGCTGCAGATCTGCGAATACCTCGGGCAGAATCACCGGATTCTGTACGTTTCGGGCGAGGAATCGGCCCGGCAAATCAAGCTGCGCGCCGCGCGGCTCGGCGTTTCAAGCCCGAATCTGCGCATCCTTTCCGAAACGGACGTCCAGCTCGTCATCGAGCATATCCGCGCGGAAAAGCCCGATATTGTGATGGTCGACTCGATCCAGACCATGAACTTCACCGATCTCAATTCCTCGCCCGGCAGCGTAACGCAGGTGCGCGAATGCACCAACGCGATCATGCGCTGCTCGAAAGCGCTCGATATCCCCGCCATTCTGGTCGGCCACGTCAACAAGGACGGCGCCATCGCGGGCCCCAAGGTGCTCGAGCACATCGTCGACGCGGTGCTGTACTTTGAGGGCGACCGCCAGATGACGTACCGGATTCTGCGCGCGGTCAAAAACCGATACGGCTCCACAAACGAAATCGGCGTTTTTGATATGGGGGAGGCGGGCCTGCGCCAGATCGAGAACCCCTCGCAGGCCATGCTTTCCGGCCGGCCCAAAAACGCGTCCGGCACCTGCGTCACCGCCGTCATGGAAGGCACGCGCCCGCTGCTCGCCGAAATACAGGGCCTCGCCACGACATCCGGGTTCGGCACGCCGCGGCGTATGTCCACCGGCTTTGACTACGGACGCATGGCCCTGATCCTCGCCGTGCTGGAAAAGCGCGCCGGATTTTATTTTTCGAATCTCGACGCCTATCTGAACGTCGTCGGCGGCCTGCGCATCGATGAGCCCGCGGTGGACCTCGCCGTCGCGATGGCGCTCGTTTCGAGTCTGAAGGACATGCCGATCCGCGATGACACCGTGGTTTTTGGAGAAATCGGTCTGGCCGGCGAGCTACGCTCCGTCAGCCATATCGAAGCCCGTGTTTCCGAGGCATTCCGGCTCGGCTTCACGCGCTGCGTTCTGCCGTACCACAGCGTCAAAAACATGGACCGGAAGCGCTTCGAGGGCATGGAGCTGCTCGGTGTCCGCAATGTTCGGGAGGCGTTTGAAGCATGTGTATGAATGAAGCCTTTGTAAAGCAGCCAAACCTGCCGGCAGGCCGGGTGACGCTCGCCGCCGTTTCCGGGGCTTTTCCGGAGATTCCGGATGCGCTTGAAGCCCACGGCGTCGCGTGTATCCGAACGGAAGCGGATCCGCGGCTCCAGCCGCAGATCGCACACCATGCGGACATGCAGATATTCCACCTCGATCAAAACCGAATTTTTGTTCTCAAAGGGGAACAGGCCCTCCGCAAAAAGCTGGAAGCTGCCGGTTTTGCCGTTGCGGAAACAGCCGCGGAACCGGTCGCAAAATATCCGGGAGATGTGCTCTGCAACGCATTGCTGCTCGGGGACAAGCTGCTCGCCAACCTCGGCTCAGTGGACCCGCTGATCTACAGCTTTGTCGAGACGCTCGGCCTGCAGACGATCCACGTCAACCAGGGATATACACGTTGCGCAACGGCTGTCGTAAACGATCACGCGATCATCACGATGGACGACGGCATTTACGCCGCCGCACAGTTTATGGGGCTGGATGCACTGCACATCACCGAGCACGAGATTCTTCTGGACGGCTACGACTACGGATTCATCGGCGGATGCTGCGGTTTGGTCGACCGCAATGTGTTGGCTTTCACAGGCGCCTTGGATTCGCTGCACAGCGCGGATTCCATCCGTGCGTTTCTTAAAAAGCACGGTGTTAAGGCGCTGGAGCTTACGCAGAACCGCATGATCGACATCGGCGGAATCCTGCCGCTGAAGGTGTCACTAAATCCGGCTTGATTGGTATAATCCGAACTTTGCGCGTCTTAGCGTGTTTCTTTAAAAATAGCTGTACTTGAGCGGTTGTCCGGGGTTTTTGAATCCGGCAATCGCTCAAAATGGCTTTTCAGGGCATTTTCGGGGCAGGGTTGACAAGACCGGGAAAAATAGATATAATTATACAAAATGATTATTTTGTATAATTTGGGGGACGCGCGCGCTCCGCGCGCCCGCGCTGCCCGTCAAATGCCTTACACAGCGCTATACATTGGAGATGATGAATCATGGCTTTCAGCATATCGGATGAGATGCCCGAAATCGTCAAGCAATACGCCTTATACTACAGAAACATCAAGGGCCGCGCGCAGAAAACCGTGGACGAATACTGCATGGATCTGCGCACGTTTTTCCGCTTTATGAAGCGTTTCCGCGGTCTGGTTCCGGCCGACACGCCGCTCGAGGAAATCTCCGTTCAGGATATCGACCTCGCATTCATCAAGACTATTTCTACGATGGACATCTTTGAATTCATGAATTTCGTTGCGGACGAGCGCAGCAACATGAGCTCGTCCCGGCAGCGCAAATCCTCCAGCCTGAAGAGCTTTTTCGGCTATCTGTCGGTCCATGAAGGCCTGCTCGAATCCAACCCGACCGAAAACCTGACGCCGCCCAAAAAAGCCAAGAAGCTCCCCCGTTTTCTGACACTCGAACAAAGTATCGAACTTTTGAATGCGGTCGAAGGGCCGGACAAGGCGCGGGATTACTGCATTCTGACGCTGTTTTTAAACTGCGGCATGCGCCTTTCCGAGCTGGTTTCGCTTAACCTGAGCGATGTGATCCACAACAACAATACGCTGCGCATCGTCGGCAAGGGCAACAAGGAGCGCATGGTCTATCTGAATGACGCCTGTCTGTCGGCGATCGACGCGTATGTCAAAGTGCGACCGAAAGACGATGTGGTCGATCGGAACGCACTGTTCCTGAGCAACCGCGGCACACGGATCAGCCCGAAAACCGTGCAGGCCATGGTCAACAAGTATCTGACGAAAATCGGACTCGGCGGCGCCGGCTATTCCGTACACAAGCTGCGGCACACAGCCGCCACGCTGATGTACCGTCACGGTCATGTCGACATCCGTGTCCTGCAGGACATTCTCGGGCACGAGAACCTCGGCACGACGGAAATCTACACCCACACGTCCAGCACACAGATGGAAGACGCCATAAATTCCAATCCACTTTCCCATGTCAGCGCGCGGCAGAAAAAGACAGAATAAGTGACAGGAATAAGTTTCGAAAGTGCTTTGACCGTCCAAAGAAGATTCAAATGGCTCCAGAAGAAAACGAGAATAAGACAAACCAAAAAACGCCTGATGCAAGAAAAATTTGCATCAGGTGTTTTGGGTTATTTCAATCAGTTCAAATGCTCTTTGGTCTCATCCGAAAAAATCGACTCTTCTTGTTTCAAAGCGCTTCTTTCGATCAGACGTCCGTTGACGTATACGTACTTCGGCGCATCCTCGTCCTCGTCGTCCAGCTCATCAGCCTCAAAGGAGAAGATCTCCCCTTCCGCCGCCACGGTCTTTTTCTCCGCGGCCTCCGCCTCTTTTCTGTAATACGGCTGAATCAGGTACTTATCCAGCATCGGATATGCCGCAAAACTGCACAGATAGCTTACAAACGAGAAGACGATGAGAATCAACAGGATCAGCGGAATTGCGAGGAAGCCGCCGGGGCAGTACAGCGTTCCGACAACCATCGCCACAAGAATCAGCGTGATCAGGATGTTGCGCGGCAGACCGAGAATTGCAAAGATAAACGCATTTCTGTAGATATGCCGCAGCTTCAGGTCCATCGTGACGATCATCAGCGGGATATAATACTGCGCAAACAGCATCAGCAACAGCAGGATCGCGCAGATGGCGAACGGAATGATGTACAGCCAGTTGGAACTCATCTGGTTTGAATAGAAGAAAATCGAGAAGCTGAGGAAAACGTACGCCACATAGACGATCACACCGTTCAAAAGCGATGGCTTCCAGTTTTTGCCGACCGCCTCCCAGAAATCGGACCAGACGAACGCGTGCTCTTCCCGCGCGAAATTCCGGGTCACGAAAGCCATGCCGGCCGAAAACGGCGCCATCAGGATGAGCGGCAGCGGCACTGCGTAGAGCGCATACAGGTCCACCGGCCCAAGAAGCACCGTATTGAACGCAAAATGCGGCAGTGGCAGCAAAAAGACGCCGACCATCAGCGCAACCGCGACGATAAACGGAATCATATAGATCAGGTTGAGCTGGATGAGCTTCGACAATTTACGCCATAGAATTTCAAAAAAACGCACCGGCGCCGCCTTTTTCGGCTCATCCTTGCTTACGCCCGGTCCGGGCTTATCGTAATTTCCGAACAATCCAAAGAATGCCACAAAATCAACTCCAAAAAAATTTAGCTTGTCCTTGCACGAGGATGACAATCATTATACACCGATTTGACGTGATTATCAAGATCTAATAATTGAACATATACCTGTGTGGACGAAATATCGGCATGCCCCATCATCGTTTGAATGTCCTTGACCGAGGCGCCGTTCTGCAGCAGATGCATGGCAAAGGAATGGCGCAGCGTGTGCGGCGTGATCTCTTTGGTGATGCCGGCCTCCGTCGCATAGCTCTTGACGATTTTCCAGAAGCCCTGCCGCGTCAGCCGCGAGCCGTTGAGGTTGACAAACAGCGCGTCCCCGCTTTCCGGATCCGCAATCAGGTCGCGCATGCGGTAAATATAATCCGATACGGCCACGATCGCCGAGGGATACACCGGAATGGTCCGTATCCCCTTGCTGCCCCTGCAGTGCAGCACACCGGCACGCAGGTTGATGTCCTTGATGTCGAGGTTGATCAGCTCGCTGACACGGATGCCGGTCGCGTACAGAAGCTCCAGCATCGCCTTGTCGCGGCAGCCCTTCGGGTCTGTCACGCGCGGCTGCGCCAGCAGAAGATCAATCTCCTCGCCGGTGAGCACCTGCGGCAGCTTCTTCTGCGCCTTTTCCAGCTTGACCGTTTTGGCCGGATTGGTATCCATCTCCCCGCGGAAAATCAGGAACTTATAGAAGCACCTTACCGATGCGATATTGCGGGAGATCGTCGTCGCCGAGCGGTTCAAGCCGCGCAGATACTGCACGTAGTCGTCCAGCACCTGCTCGTCCGCAAGCGTCGGAGAAGCGATGCCGTTCTGAGACAGGTAGTCGAGAAAGAACGCAACGTCCCGCAGATACGATTCCCGCGTATTGGCGGAATTCGATTTTTGATTGATCAGGTACTCCCGGAACAATGAATAGTAATCGTTCATACCCCTTGCCTCCTCAGGAAAAGATCGACGCTAAAAATACTAAACCGCAGCGCACGGCAGCCGCACAGACAAAAATCAGCAGAGCCGCCAGAAACTGCACGCCGTAGCGCTTCAGTGCAGCCGCCGGCAGAGATGCACGGCTCAGAAGCTGCCCCGCAACCTTCAGCGACGCGGCAAATGCGCGCCCCGAAAGAATCAGAAACACCAGTGTGCAGCAGACCGCCACCGGCAGATATGTTATCCAGCTTTGGAAATACACGCCTGTCCCTTCCGATGCGAGAAGCGCAGAGAGCGATGCGCCGAGCGTAAAGCCCCTGCAGAAAACCGCTGCGGGAATCACCGCCGCACCGAGGAAGGTCATGCCAAAGAGGAATATAAGCAAAAGATAAAAAAGAAAATCAAAAAGAAAAGCTGAGAAAACGCGGAGCCAGCCCGCCGAAAGATCGTCGAACAGTCCGTTGAAAAAGACTGAGCTCTGCTCAAACGAAAGCGGAGACGGCGAGAACCACGTGAACAGGCAGCCGATCCATGCGCCGATCAGAAGCAGCGCCGCAAACAGCATCGCACCGGCCGGCACGTTCATGTTTTTTCTGAGCTTATCCATTTGCAAGATCACATCCAAAAGCAGTATTGCTAAAGGATATGAACAGAAGCCGGCGGGTATGTCTACATGGAAAGCTCGCCCGCACGCTTTTCACAGACTGCAAAAGCCGACTGCATGGTCCGGTCAAAGTCTCCGTCATCCAGCGCGCCGAGCAGCGCAAACGTCGTGCCGCCCTTGGAGGTCACCATATCGATCAGCGCCTGCGGCGTTTTCCCGCTCTTCAAAAGCATGTCCGCACTGCCTTTCAGCGTCTGGCAGAAAAGCTCCAGCGCGGTCTCGCGGTCGATGCCCTTCGCCTCCGCATAGGCGCAGGTCAGGTCGGCGAGCCTGTACAGGTACGCCGGAGAGCTCCCGCTTACGGCGATCACCGCATCCATCTGCGATTCTTCAATTTCGCGGACCATGCCGCAGCAGGAGAAAATGTCGGCAATCTGCCGGAACGCCGCGTCGGAAACATTTTCCGTGCGGCACAGCGCCGTCGCGCCTTCACCGAGCAGGAGCGGCGTATTCGGCATTGCACGGACAAAACCGTATGCAGGGCCGAGCGCATCCTGCAGGTTCCGGAACGTCACGCCGGCGGCGATGGATACAAACAATACATCGCTTTCTTTTTTATTTGCAACCGCAGGTTTCAACTCGCGAAGCACTTCCGGGAAAACCTGCGGTTTTATACACAGGAAAATCACACTGCATTTTTCAGAGAGCGCCGCAATGGAGCCGCACGGCGCACACCCAGCCTCTGCAAAGTGCTGCATCTTCTCCGGGTGGGGATTATACATGCAGATTTGATCCGGAGAAAGCGCTTTTGTGGATAAAATGCCCCCGATTATCGCGGATGCCATATTGCCGATGCCGATGAAGCCGATCTTTCCGTTTTCCATTTCAACATCCTCCTTCTCGGGGTTTCATGTAATATACTATATACCTTTTTGGCGAATTTTGCAAGAGCAAAAACGAATATTTTCCCATTTCGCTTGCAAACTTCTTTGTTTTATGTATTTTGTTTTATGTAAACTAATGTATAAACACAAGATGTTGTTATGAAAACCGGATGTGCATAAAGATGCAGGGGGGGGCCAATCCCCCCTGCATCCTAGATACAAGCTTAAAAGCGGATTTTGCTCTTCTTCCCAACGCCGAGAACGCCGCCCAATGCACCGCAGAGCAGGATCGCGGCCGTGCGCACACCGACCGCGGCGATGTCCGCATCGGCATACAGCGCGAGGGAAACGGCCAGATACAGAAAAACATAAACGGCAGCCAGAACCAGGCCGTGCAGCAGCCCCTTCTCCCCCGCGATGCGCGCCGTGAAAAAGGCCGCGGCAAAAACGGAGACGCAGCCGACCGCCAGCGCGATCGTGCCCGCGATTTCTCCAGGCAGCGCGCCAAGCTTCAGAATAAGGGCAGAGAAGGCCGCAAGCAGCGCCGCTGTGAGCGCCAGGGACGCCACGAGGCCGAAAAGCAGTTTCTTGATTTGCAGCATAGAAAAAGACCCCTCGGAATAAGTTTGTTCATACTTATTCCGAAGGGTCTTCAACTATTCCCGATTTTATTTTCGATTACGCGTCTTCCTCATGGATCGTATCCACGCTGCCGATCGCCCAACGCTTTACGCGCAGTCTCGCACGATCGCTGCCGGTCTCAATGATGACGCTTTCGGTCTCATCCTTTACCGCAATGATTCTGCCGCAGATGCCGCCGATTGTCGTCACTTCATCGCCGACCTGCGCGTTCTTGCGCATTTCCTGCTCTTTCTTTTTCTTCTTGCTCTGCGGACGGAAGAAAATAAAGTACATAGCCGCGATGATGCCGCCATATACCAACAGCATAATCAGCATGGAGCCCCAGCCGCCCTGAGATGCCGTCGCCGTCGTATCCATTACGTTAAAAATCATAGTTGTTCTCTTTCCTTTCTGTATCGGTGCACTTCCATGCTCCTGAACTCACAATATCGATTATAACAAGAACGGGAAATACTTGCAAGCAAAATCCGAATTCTTTTGTGAATTTTTTTAGAACGAACAAATACCGCCCGTAAAATCCCGATATCCGGCTATATCCTTGTCCCGAGCACCTGCGCGTACGTATCGTAGAACGACTGGAACGTGCCTGCGTCCAGCGCATCGCGGATGCGCTCCATCAGGTTGTTGTAGAAATACAGGTTGTGCATCACGGTCAGGCGCATGGCCAGCATCTCGCCGGCCTTGAACAGGTGGTGGATATACGCGCGGGAATGACGCCGGCAGACCGGGCAGTCGCACTCCGGGTCGATCGGCTGGTCGTCGAGCGTATACTTGGCGTTCAGCAGATTCCGGC
>OJAG01001969.1_pt1 | contig 11079 bp, 9 predicted proteins | sample 1589021 | NCBI WGS metagenome assembly OJAG01 (sample SAMN03283264) | human gut metagenome | biome: human-associated habitat; material: feces | host: Homo sapiens | place: USA | collected 2013 | reverse complement strand
CTCTCCCTCCGCCCCTTCGGGGCACCTCCCTCGCAGAGGGAGGTTTTTCGACACGCTGAGCTTCCCCCACGGGGGAAGGCTTCCTTATTTTCGCGTCTGAAGCCAGTACTCCCCCATACTGCTGCCGGGCTTGCCGGTGCATTCGTCGTGCAGGTAGTCGGCAAGGCCCGCGGCGGCGGGGTCCCAGGCAAGAGCCTGGGCTTCGGTTTCAAACTCGACCTCGGCGTACCAGAAGGCCGTGGGCAGGTCGGGGTCCACGCAGTTGACCTCGAGCGTCAGCCCGCCGGGCAGCCGATAGCCGCGGCGCTCCTTGCGGATAAGGGGCTTACCTATTAAATGCTCGAGCTTTGCGAACAGCTCGGCGTCGATTTCGGTCTCGATCTCCTCGCGGCTCAGGGTGCCCGCCCCTTTAAAGCAAAGCACCAGCGCCGTGCGCCCGCCCTGCAGGGCCTCGCGCCGGATGCGCACCGTGGGGCGCACGCTGACGTAGCCCTGATCCATCTGATAGTCCGAGGTCTGGGTCAGCCCCTCCGGCCAGCCCGTGACCATCCATTTGCGTTCGATTTCCATAATGAGCCCCTGCCTCCCTGTAGGGGCCGGACATGTCCGGCCCTCAACCTATCCGTTATCGCTGCAATGCCGTACAGCAGTGGGCCGGGCATGCCCGGCCCCTACGGCGCTGCGCAGCAGTCGTTGCGCCTGCGGCCATCCGACCTGCTCTTAGTATACCACATTCCGTCTCTTGCGCACAGTTCACAGTATTGCCGTATTTCAACCAAAAAATCGTTGCTTCTTTCGTCAGATTGCCAGTTGCATTTTGTCCGCTTACCCCGTATAATAGAGGCATAACAGCAAGGGCGCTGCGAATGTGTTTTCGCAGCGTCCTTTTTCTGTAAATAGAGGAAATAAAGGAGTAAGAAGTATGGCAGCAACCGTTATGGAACTTTACGGCAGCAAAGTCTTCAACGAGCATGAGATGCGCGAGCGTCTGCCCAGCTCGACCTACAAGAGCCTCAAGGCGACGATTGAGAAGGGGCAGCCGCTGGACCTTGAGGTCGCCAACGTCGTGGCCAGCGTCATGAAGCGCTGGGCCATTGAGCAGGGCGCCACCCACTACACCCACTGGTTCCAGCCTCTGACCGGCATCACCAGTGAGAAGCATGACGGCTTTGTCAGCCCCCAGCCGGACGGCACCGCCATCATGGAGTTTTCCGGCAAGGAGCTCATCAAGGGTGAGCCGGACGCCTCCTCCTTCCCCTCCGGCGGCCTGCGCGCCACCGCCGAGGCCCGCGGCTACACCGCCTGGGACCCCACCAGCTACGCTTTCGTGAAGGACGATACGCTGTGCATCCCCACTGCGTTCTGCTCCTACACCGGCGAGGCACTGGACAAAAAGACCCCGCTGCTGCGCTCGATGCAGGCCATCTCCGACCAGGCCTGCAAGGTGCTGAAGCTGTTCGGCAAGGACGTGGACCGCGTCGTGACCACCGTCGGCCCCGAGCAGGAGTACTTCCTGATTAAGAAGGAGGACTACCAGAAGCGCCTGGACCTGGTGCTGTGCGGCCGCACGCTGTTCGGCTCTGCCCCGTCCAAGGGCCAGGAGCTGGAGGAGCACTACTTCGGCACGATCCGCCCCATCGTCTCCGGCTTTATGAAGGAGCTGGACGAGGAGCTGTGGAAGCTGGGCATTCCCGCCAAGACCAAGCACAACGAGGTCGCCCCCTGCCAGCATGAGCTGGCTCCCATCTACGACACCACCAACGTCGCCATCGACCACAACCTGCTGACGATGGAGATGATGAGGAAGATCGCCGACAAGCACGGTCTGGTCTGCCTGCAGCATGAGAAGCCGTTCGAGGGCGTCAACGGCAGCGGCAAGCACAACAACTGGTCCCTCGGCACCAAGCACGAGAACCTGCTGGACCCCGGCGACACCCCGATGGAAAACCTGCAGTTCATGGTGTTCCTGTCCGCAGTCATCGAGGCCGTTGACGATTACGCCGACCTGCTGCGCACCTCCGTCGCCACCCCGGGCAACGATCACCGTCTGGGCGCCAACGAGGCACCCCCGGCCATCATTTCCATCTTCGTCGGTGAGGAGCTGGAGGCCGTTATTGATGCCATCTGCACCGATTCCCCCTATGCCGGCCCCGTCAAGATGAAGATGGACCTGGGCGTTGATGTCCTGCCCAAGTTCAGCAAGGACACCACGGACCGCAACCGCACCTCTCCGTTCGCCTTCACCGGCAACAAGTTTGAGTTCCGTATGCCCGGCTCCGCCGAGAACCTGTCCGACGCGAACACGATCCTGAACGCCGCCGTCGCCAAGAGCCTGAAGGAGTTCGTGGCCGAGACCTCCGATGCCGCCGACTTTGAGTGCGCGGCTGCCGCCTGGGTCAAAAAGACGCTGAACGAGCACCGCCGTGTGATCTTCAACGGCAACGGCTACAGCGAGGCATGGGAGGTCGAGGCCGAGCGCCGCGGCCTGCCGAACCGCAAGTGCACCCCCGACGCGATGATCGCGCTGAAGGACGCGAAGAACATTGCCCTGATGGAGGAGTTCGGCGTCCTGACCAAGACCGAGATGCTGAGCCGCTACGAGGTCGAGATGGAGCACTACTCCAAGATCCTCAACATCGAGGCCCGCACGATGCTCAAGATTGCCAACAAGCAGCTGATCCCCGCCGCCACCGCCTACATGGGCGAGGTCGCCGGCGCAGCCGCCGCCAAGACCGCCGCTGTGGAGGGCATCTCCACCAAGGCCGAGACGAAGGTCCTGACCGCCCTGAGCAAGTACACCGACGAGATGTCCGACGCCACCGACGCCCTGCAGGCCGCCACCGACAAGGTCAGCGCCATGGACGACGAGGCCGCCAAGGCACACGCCTTCCACGACGAGGTCATCCCCGCGATGGATGCCCTGCGTGCCGCCGCCGACGAGGCCGAGAGCATCGTCGATGAGGATTACTGGCCCCTGCCCTGCTACAGCCGCATGCTGTTCTATACCGAGTGATTTTCTCCCGCGCTTTTTGTAGGGGCGGCTCCCGTATCCGCCCGCAAGGAGCTGCCGGTTGACGGGCGCATATAGAATGCGCCCCTACGGGATGGGTTGTTTCCCCGCAAGCAACAGCCCGCCCACACCACGCCATTTTCCTTACTGGCCGCGCCCCCGCCCCGCACAGTGAAGACGCAGCCGGGTGTAAGGTTACACCCTTTTACAATCGCCATTCTCCTTTTCCTATTTCTTACACCAGCTCGAAAGGCCCGCCCGCTCAAGGTGGGCCTTTCGAGTATGTGTGGTTTCCCCCTTGGGGGAAGGCTTTTACAGGAGGTTCCTATGAAACGCACCGCACAGGACATTCTCAATTTTGTTGAGGACAACGATGTTAAGTTCGCAAAATTGACATTCTGCGATATTTTCGGCAACCAGAAAAACGTTTCGCTTTTTGCCAGTGAGCTGCCCCGCGCCTTTGCCGAGGGTGTCAGCTTCGACGGGTCGTCCATCGCCGGGTTCATGAACGTCGAGGAGAGCGACCTTGTGCTCTGGCCGGACCCGGACACCGCCACCGTGCTGCCGTGGCGCCCCACCGAGGGCCGCGTCATCCGCATGTACTGCGACATCACCCTGCCCAACGGCAAGCCGTTTGAGGGCAACTGCCGCGGCTACCTGCAATCCGTCATCAAGCGTGCCCGCGCCATGGGTCTTGTCTGCAACGTCGGCTGCGAGTGCGAATTCTACCTGTTCGAGACCGACGAGCACGGCAACCCGACCCGCATTCCGCTGGATATAGGCGGCTATTTTGACATCCCGCCGCTGGACAAGGGCGAGAACATCCGCCGGGAGATCTGCTTTGCCATTGAGGAAATGGGCCTGCACCCCGAGCACAGCCACCACGAGAGCGGCCACGGCCAGAACGAGGTCTGCTTCCGCTACACGACGGCGCTGAAATCCGCCGACAATCTGAACACCTTCAAGAGCACCGTCAAGGCCATTGCGGCCCGCAACGGTCTGTTTGCCAGCTTCATGCCCAAGCCTTTGGCCAACCAGCCGGGCAGCGGTCTGCACGTCAATGTCTCGCTGCTGCGGGACGGCCAGAACCTGTTTGACGGTGCCTTTACGCCCGACAGCGAGGCCGGACATTTTGTAGCGGGCATCCTGGCCCACGCGCGGGAGCTGACGGCGTTCTGCAACCCTGTGCCCAACTCCTACGCGCGCCTGGGCGCAAACGAGGCCCCGCTGTACGTGAGCTGGAGCCGCCAGAACCGCAGCCAGCTCGTGCGTCTGCCCAGCGCCCACGGCGAGTACTGCCGCGTTGAGCTGCGCGGGCCCGACCCCGCGGGTAACCCGTATCTGGTCATCGGCCTGATCCTGGCCGCCGGTCTCGACGGCATCGAGCACAGCCTGCCCCTGCCCGAGGCCGTGAACCGCAACCTGTTCCATCCCAGCGCCGCGGCGGGTCTGGACAGCCTGCCCCGCACCCTGCGCGAGGCCATCACCGTGGCCGGGCAGAGCGAGTTTATCAGCCGCGAGCTGCCCGTTGCCCTGATGAACAAGTACTTTGAGTACCAGACCCAGCTCTGCCACGACGCCGAGGGTGCCCCCGACACCGAGAGCTGGGAAAGAGCGCACAGCTTCCTGATCATTTGATTTTACGGGAGTACGTAGGGCGGCCTGCCCGAAAGCTTCATCGTAAATTATCAGGAAGGGAGGGCAGCCTATGGCAAAAGCCCTGATCGTTTCGGCGGGGAATAACGCCAATGAATATCTGGCGCGGCATATCGGAGAGCTGGGCTATACCCGCCCCACGATTGTCGCCAGCGGCGGTGAAGCGCGCCGCCGCATGGATACCAACGACTTTGAGGTCGTCATCATCAACACGCCCCTGCCCGATGAATTCGGCCACGAGCTGGGCACCGACGCCGTGGAAAAGACCGACGCAGGCGTCATCCTTCTGGCCAAGACCGGCACCGCGGAGCAGATCGCGGATAAACTGCAGGATTTCGGCGTGCTTGTGCTGGCCAAGCCGTTCACCGGCGCACAGTTCCGGCAGGCCGTGCAGATCGCGGCCAGCAGCTACAAGCGCCTGGCCGTGCTGCGGACCGAAGAAGAGCTGCTGGGGCGCGGCGTAAGCTGGTGCGGCACATGCGACGGCATGTTCTACCGCGGCAAAAAGGTGGCGGTGCTGTCGGCATGGACGGGCGGCATCGAAGAAGCGGAATTTCTCGCCGGACTGGCATCCGAGGTGGATTACTACCTGCTGGCGCAGCACGCGCAGCCGGAAAATCCGCCGTACCGCCTGTGCGCGGGCAAGCCGCAGTCCATCCGGCACGAAGCAAATCAGCTGGTGCTGGTAACGGATGCGGGCGAACGCTGCTACGACGGCATCTTCATCTTCCGCCCTGCCGTATCGCCGGACACGCTGCTGCCGGGGCTGAAAACCGAAGGCGCGTTCATCCCCGTTGACCGGCGGATGGCGACGAATCTGCCGCGCGTCTACGCCTGCGGGGACTGCACGGGTCAGCCGCTGCAAATCGCCAAGGCAGTCGGCGAGGGCAACGTTGCCGCCATCAGCGCATCCGCCGATTTGAGCAAGGGGGCACGCGCATGAAGAAGGCATTCCGGTATCTGCTGCCGATTCTCCTGCTGATGCTGCTGACGCTGCCCGCGCTGGCGGACGGCTATGAATTTGCCGACGATCTGACGGGCGAATACCTTTACCCGGCGGGCTCGGACGAATCCACCGCGACGTACATCTACCGCTACCGCTATCCGCAATTGGCCGGCGACGACGAAATCGCTGCGATGTTCAACACAACCTATGCCTACACCGCTGACGACACCCTTGCCTTTGAAGCGCCGATGAACGCTGGGCTGACTGACGGCGCGGCGCAGGCGACCATCATCGACGTGACGTATGAAGTCACCTGCCAGACGGCGGATTACCTCTCGATTCTCATCACGAAGCACACAAAGCGCCCGGACAGCGAGTCCACCACCATCAGCGGGCATGTGTTCGCGCTGACGGGCAGCCGCGCGGGTGAAATCATCAGCCTGCCCTACCTGCTGGGGATTCTGACGCAGGACGGCAAGGTGGACACTTGGCTGCAAGACCGGCAGACGGCGAAGGCGGACAATTGCGTGCGCGAGCTGGTATGGGCGGAAATCGAGCGGATGATGAAATCCGGCGACGTGCCATTCTATGACGGCTTGACGTTCGAGGAGCTGGAAGCCGCGTTCTATCCGGAAGAGGATTTCTATTTGGATGAAAACGGCGACCCGGTGTTCTACCTGCTGGAAAACACGGTTGCCCTGCCCGAAGCGGGCATTCTGCTTGTCCCCATCTCGCTGGAAACGCTGCTGGATGAGCTGTAATGGCTGCTATCCCCTATTATTTGCGTATCAGGAGGCTTCATGCTCCGCGAATTTGATTTGCAAAGGATGCACTGGGCGGACAAAACGCAGTCCATGCTCCACCAAAGGCAGATGGAAGCGTGCGAGACGCGTCTGCTGAGCTACCCAACCGAGTCGATTTTCACGCTGCAGGACGAGCGGGAGACCGAATGCTGGTGGCAATGCGCTTACGACGCGGAGGAATCGCCAAAGTCGCCCGTGCTGCACACACTGCGGGAGATGCGGGCGAATGTGCTTGCGCGCCTGCCCGTGGAAGCCGCGCTGCTGACAGAGACGGAACATGCGCTGATTGTCCGGCTGATTCTCTGCGGAGGTCAGGCGCGCATCGACGGCTGGCAGGAGCTGTCCGCCGCTGAATCACTGCTGCGCCGCCTTTGGTGTACGCTGGAGGTGGACGAGCAGGACGTTCTGCTGCACCTGCCGCGGGAACTGATGACCCCGCTTTCGCTGATTCTGCGCGAGCAGCGGCATCAGGAGCTGCGCAGCCGCCTGCTGTTCTTCGACACGGACACGAAGGCGGCGCTCTACCTGTCCGGGATGCTGAGCGCGAAACAGGCGCTTTCCCGGCTCTACGAAAGCGTGCTGCACGATTCATACGCGAACGACGAAGCGCTGGCGCTGCGCTACTTGAAGGCGGGCAACGATTTCTACTACAACCGCGCTGGGGAGCTGTTTCTGCTGCATCCGGGGCTGGCTGACCCGGAGAAAATCCTGCGGGAAGGCGGCTTTCCGATGGGGTATCAGCCGGATTTGCCGAGCGAGCGTGCGCTGATGGCGTCGCGTGACCTGCTGCCGGAGGAATTTGAGACAGACGCACAGCTATCGGCGCTGCTGGACAGCTGCATGGGGCTGGAAACGGCGGAGGAAAACGGCGCGCACGATTTGCGGATACTGGTCAAGCAGCATGTAACGTGGTCAGAGCTGATGGAGGTTGTGCGGGCAATGCTGCCGATTCCGCCAACGAAGGAACTGACGGCGTGCCTGCATCGCCTGTACGCCTTCACGCCGCGCTGGGGTACCTACCGTGCCGCGCTGGTGCAATAACAGGAGCTATCATGAAATACACATTTCAAACCGATTCCGCGGCGGAGGGGCTGCGCATAGACGCCTGCATCCGCCGTTTTTTGCCGGAACTGCCCTCCCGCGCGGCGCAGGAGGCGTTCTCCCATCGCGACGTGAAACTCGACGGCAAGCGCGTCAAGCCGGATGTGCGCGTGCACGCTGGGCAATGCGTGGAAGTATTCTGCATGGAGCAGACCGCACCGCTGCTGGATGTCGTGTACGAGGATGCGGATGTACTGCTGGTCAACAAGCGGGCGGGCATCAGCGTAGAGGCGGACGAAAAGGGCGGCGTGACGCTGACCGAATTAGCCGCGCGGCACGTTCGTCAGCAAACTCCCGATGCGCGTGCGCCCAAAGCGTGCCATCGGCTGGACAACCAGACGTGCGGGCTGCTGATGTTCGCCAAGACGGAGAAGGCCGAGGGCATTTTGGAGCGCGCCTTCCGCGACCGCACAATGGACAAGCGCTACATCTGCCTTGTGCGCGGAATGATGAAGCCGCCGAAAGCCACCTGCCGCGCTTACCTGCTCAAGGACGCGAAAGCCGCGCATGTCACCATCCACGACAGCGCCGTCCCTGGCGCGCGCCCGATTGTGACGGCGTATGAAACACTGGAACAGGGCGCGGTCAGCCGCGTGGAAGTCCACCTGATTACAGTGCGGACGCACCAAATCCGCGCGCATATGGCGGCGCTGGGGCATCCGCTGCTGGGCGACGACGTGTACGGCGACCGCGCGTTCAATCGGCAAATGAAAATGCAGGGGAAGCTCTGCCTATGCGCGGCGCAGTTGACGCTGGACACGGGCGGCGCGCTGCCGCAGCTGGACGGGCGGACATTCCGCGTGAAGTGCCCGTTCTGACAGGAGAGGAATTTTATGAATTTACAAATGCCGATTCGCCTGATTGCCACCGACATGGACGGCACACTGCTGACGGATGAACCGCTGATTCTGCCGGAAACGGCGGATGTACTGCGCCGCGCGGCGGAAAAGGGCATCGTGCTGTCACTGGCATCGGGGCGTTTGCCGGACGACGCGAGCTTTTTTGCCGTGGACGCGAAGCTGCCAATGCACGTCATTGCGCTCAACGGCGCGGTGACGCTGGTGAAGCCGCTGGGCGACGTGCAGGAGGCGCACCACCTGCCGCAGCCGACTGTCCATCGCATCACGGCGCGGCTGGACGAAGCAAACGTGCAGTACGCGGTGTTCGGCGTTCACGAGGTGGTTGCGTCGGACGACATGCCGCTTTCCCGCGCGCAGGTGATCATCGGCACATTCCTGAACCGTGCGGGCGGGCGCACTGCTTTCCGTAACCGGAAACAGGGCATCGACGCGGTGATTCAGGACTGCGTGAAGGTGGTCGTTTTCTCGCAGAATCTGCCGCTGCTGGATGATTTGCGTGCGTTCGTGCGCGATAGGTGCCCCGATGCGGACGTGACGAGCAGCTGGTGGGACAACATTGAGATTGTACCGCGCAGCGCCAGCAAGGGCAGCGCCCTTCAGGGGCTCGCGAAGTCGCTGAATATCCCGATGGACGAAGTGATGGTGTTCGGCGACAGCGACAACGATTTGAGTATGCTCAAAGCGGCGGGCGTTTCCGTCGCGATGGGCAACGCAAACGAGCGTGTGAGGGCATTCGCACGATTTGAGACGCTAACGAACGATGCGCAAGGCGTGGCTGCCGCCATCCGCGCCATCGTTTTTGGCGAGGACGTGCCGGGTGTCATCCGCAAGCGGTAACTATGCGCCCATCCCCTGCCGAAGCGCAATCATCCGCCCGAACAGCCCGATTCCCTCCAGTTTCAGCTGGGCGGATAGGGCTGTTTTGCTATCCTGATTCTCCAGATTGCCCCTGATCTGCGCCCACGCGTCCGACAGCGCCAGCAGCTCCTTGATCGGCGACGGCGGATTGCGCCCGAAGCGCTCCTGCGCCGTCTGCCGCCAGAGCGTCAGCTGACCGTCCAGCGCTGTTATCTGCTCCTGCGCTTCCGTCAGCGTCAGTTCGCCCGCATCCAGCATGGACGCGGTGTCCCGCAGCGCCCGCGCAGCTTGCAGCAGCAGCGTGAACCCCGCCTCGGCAACATCCACCTGACCTGCCATTCCCTTCAGCCGGAGCTGCAATTCCGGGCATGTCCAGCGGTAGAGGTACGTTTCAATGCGCTGATTTTCGCCCAGCCGCTGCCGCACGGATGCAGCATCCGTCTCCGTGCCGTAGCAGGCAATGAACACGCGCCACTTTTCGCCGTCCTCGACAACCGCGCCCGGTGCGCCGCGGTCGGTGAGCAGTTCCGCTTTCTCCCGCGCGGCATCCTCGTTGGAGAAAACGCCGGTCTGGATGGCGTACCACGTTTCCGCCGCGAGCGTGATTTCCCGCGAGACGACTGTCTGGTCATAGGCGGCGGCAATCGGCGTGGCGGTCGGCTGCGCAATCGTCTCCGCTGTCAGGTGCGACGCGGCGTTGCGAGAGATAGTCAGCGCACCCGCCGCAAAAATCAGCAGCATCAGCACAATCATGCGCCCCAGCCGCCTGCGCGCCATTTGCTGCCGGTAAAGCCGCTGTTCCACGCGTCCCATGTTCTTCGCCTCCACTTCCTTGGGTCTGGCAGACGATATGCCCGCGCGGGAGCGAAAATGACTTGCGCTTTTCGGCAAAATGTGCTACCATAGGAGCAAGAATCGAAGCAAGAATCCACAGGAGGACAGCACATGCGATACCACATCGACACCATTCCGGTTTGGGACGCGGCGAAAATTGACGGCGAGTGCCTGCTCTGCGCCCTGCAGCGCCGGGTGGAACTGCAGCAGATTGAATATTCGCTCGGCGCGTCGGTCATGGAGCCGGACGTGCGCATTCAGGTGAACAAAAAGGGCTTCTGCCAGCACCACCAGCGGATGCTGTTCAAGGGCGACAATCGGCTCGGCCACGCGCTGATGCTCGAATCGCACTTGACGGAGACGCGCGGCAAATTAAACAAAGCGTTCAACGACATCCGCAAAGCCGCCAGCGGCAATTCGTCCTTTCTCGACCGTCTGTCCGGCAAAGCGCCGTCACCCGCCAAGGCGATGGAAGCCGCCGTGCAGGAGCTGGACGCGCTGTGCAGCACCTGCATCGTCTGCGACGCGATTGAGGACAACATGAACCGCTATCTGCACACATTTTTCCACCTCTACCAGAATGATTCGGAATTCCGCAAGCATTTTGCGCAGAGCAAGGGGGTCTGCCTCCCCCACGCGGTGCAGCTGCTCAAACTCGCGCCGCAGGAGCTGCCAAGCCGCGAATTATCCGCCTTTGCCGACCTCATCTGCAATCTGGAAACCGAGGCGTTCGACCGCATTCAGGGCGACGTGAGCTGGTTCATCAAGAAATTCGACTACCGCTTTCAAGCCGAGCCGTGGAAGGACAGCCGCGACGCGGTGGAGCGCAGCGTCAACAAGCTGCGCGGCTGGTGCGTCGGGAAAGAGCCGAATCCGGAAGAAAAGTGAATGCGAAAACATCCCGCCTGATGCTTGTCAGACGGGATGTTTTCCTTTACGGTTAATACTATTTCCAGATTCACCTGCGCCATCTGCTTGCGCCTTTTCCGTTCTGGCGTCCGGTCGTTCCAT
>OJAG01001959.1_pt1 | contig 11140 bp, 13 predicted proteins | sample 1589021 | NCBI WGS metagenome assembly OJAG01 (sample SAMN03283264) | human gut metagenome | biome: human-associated habitat; material: feces | host: Homo sapiens | place: USA | collected 2013 | reverse complement strand
TCGGTGAGATATAAGCTCTGCTGTCGCCCATAGGAAGAAAGTCAAATACAGAATTTATTTTTTGCGTAACAGCTCGCAAACGAGCAAGCGTATCGGCAGTATCCTGCTTAATTTGAGGAAGTTCACCGTCCGATAAAATAAATTCTTTTTTGCCGGTAACAGCCAAAGCAATCGTTTCTCGTCTATCGACCTCGATAGCGTTATACAACTCAAGCAGTTTTGAGTAATTGTACTCGCCGTTCACGGAAAGAACGCAAGATTTTTCGTCGTCCGTTACGTGCCATCTATTTGGAGCAAATTCAAAGTACACGGCACTGTATTTATCTTCTGTTTGGAGTAGGTTTTCGCTCATTGCTAAGACCTCCGTTTTAGAAAATGAGAATTTTCGAATAATTATCAAATCCATATCACTACAAATAACATTATACAAAAGTGTTGCCTTCGTGTCAATACACAGCTATAATGAATTTGCAAATCAAAATTGCAATAGAATTGATTTTCTAAAACTGAATGACCGTCCGAATGGGATATGACTTTGCGATAACCGGGGTCCCCGAAAAGTCAAAAGACTTTTTGGGGAAGAGGAGGAACAGCGAAATGAGCGAGCTTTCGTGTTTACACGGAAGCAAACGGTCTGTAGTTTGTGACGACGTGAGCAGGGCAACGCCGCCGAGATGGGGGCAGGGATAGAAAAACGACATTCGGGCAGAACGGCGAAAAGGCAACAGCAAGAGTCCTCCTTTCGACTGTTGCCTTGTACATAGCTGTACATACCGTGCAGCTTTTTTCTCACAAAGGAGGTTAAGAAGATGAGAAAAACAGAATTGAAAGAGCTTTACAAGATGATGTTCCCGGAATATCCGGACATCGTTACAGTAGCTCAGCTTCAACAAATGCTCGGCGTAAGCCGACACTTGGCATACGACCTGATTAACAACGGATATATCTCCGGCGTTAAAATCGGAAACGCTTTTAAGATTCCGAAGGTCAATGTCATCAATTATGTTATGGAAGAAGGTGTGAAGAATGCAAGTTGAGAAGCTGAAAACGATTGATGCGGACACGCTGCTGTCAACGCCGATGAGAAAAACCCTATTTGTGGTTGACGGCTTGATACCGCAAGGACTAAGTGTGCTTTCGGGTTCAAGTAAAATCGGCAAGAGCTGGCTTATGCTTTGGCTCGGTATTCAAGTGGCGAGAGGACAACCCGTGTGGGAATTTGAAACCCACAAGAGCGATGTACTTTATCTCTGCTTGGAGGATACCTACGCACGAATACAAAGCCGCCTGTATCAAATCACAGACGAAGCACCGCCCGAACTTCGCATTGCAACAACGAGTTTTCAAATCGCCAACGGCTTGGAACAGCAAATCGAACAGTATCTTTCCGACTTTCCGAAAACAAAACTTGTCATTATCGACACCTTTCAAAAGGTTCGAGATTCAAAAAGCACCGGCGGAAAAAGCGGAATGTATGCAGGCGACTACGACGATGTAACGGCACTGAAAAATATTTCGGACAAGTACGGCATTGCTGTTGTAGTTGTTCACCATGTCAGGAAGCTGAAAGATGTCAGCGACCCATTCAACGAGGTGTCAGGTTCCACCGGTATCACGGGTGCGGCAGATACGAATTTTGTTTTGAAACGCAGCCGTGCCAACGAAACCGGAACGCTGCTTGCCACCGGTCGAGATATTGCATATCAGGAGCTGACCTTGAAGTTTGACAACCGCAGTCACTTGTGGGAGTTGGTCGAGCGAAAGGATATGGAGGATATTCACCGTGAAGAAATACCGAAGTTTATTTTCCGGCTGGTTGATTATATTTCGGAAATAAAAGAATGGCGAGGCACTGCAACGCAACTTATAACGCAGGTGAACGAAACCGAGGTTACACCGAATGTCGTGACCAAAATACTTGCCCGATTTTCTTCGGAAGTTTTTCAGCCGCAAGGCATCGAATACAAAACAAAACGCACCGGCACGAGCCGACTGATTTACTTAAAAAAGAATGACGGCAATGACGGCGATGACAATAAATCCGCTATATAGGAAAAAGCCGTCACAGCCGTCACTATCGTCACTTTTTGAGAAAGTGGATATAAGGCTATACAGGTATTGCCAATCCGTAAGGACAGCGAGCATAGGTTTTGTGTTGCCTTTGAAACCCACAAAACCGGCGGCAAATTGCCGAAAGGGACTTGCCGCCCCTGTAACCCCGATTTTTAGGAGAAAGGAATGAAAATATATGAGACAAAGAACAACTGCAATCAATATCCGAGTGACTGAGGGAGAAAAAAGAAAAATGGAAACTGCCGCTAAAAAATGTGGACTTTCGCTCTCGGCTTACCTTAGAAAACTCGGGTTGGGCAAGGAAGTTCAGGCAACCTTGCCGCAGGAATTTTACGAAGCTTACCGAGGTTTGACCTCACTTCGTGACAATTGGAAGTCGCTTTCCGAAGCCAATGTAAATGCAAACTTCAACGATGTTGTGAGCAAATTATTGAAGTCTTATCACTCAATCGGTGAGCCGGAAAGCGCAAGTGATTCGCCGTGGCAGTAACAAAAATATGGGCTATAACCGATAGTGTCAGCCGTGTTTTGAGCTATGCGGCGAACCCTGATAAGACGATTTACAGCGATATTTGCAAGGCACTTCACTACGCAAGCGACGAGAGAAAAACCGTAATCGGTGAAGAAAAAGCAATGTATGTGACAGGCGTAAACTGCACCGCAGAAACAGCTTTTGCCGAGATGAAAGCGGTACAAGAACGCTTCGATAAGACGGTCGGCAATGTGGCTTATCACGCATATCAGAGTTTCAAAACAGGCGAAGTCACACCCCAGCTTGCACACAAACTCGGCGTTGAGCTTGCCAAAAGAATGTGGGGCGACCATTATCAAGTGCTGGTCGCTACGCACTTTAACACCGGCACATATCACAACCATTTGGTCATCAATTCGGTGAATATGTGGAATGGTAAGAAGTTTAACTGCAACGAGGGAGCATACTGGAAACTGCGTAGTATTTCCGATGAGCTTTGCAAAGAAAATGGTTTGTCGGTCATTAAAAATCCTAAAGGAAAGACACCCCGCAAGCTGTACTTTGCGGAAAAGAACGGCGAGCCGACTCGATACAATTTAATGCGTGAGGCGATAGATAAAGCACTTTCGATGAGTACAAATCCCAAAGCTTTTACCTATGTTATGAAACAGCTCGGATATGTAATCGATCTAAACCCATACCATAAATACGCTACTATTCGCTCTGTCAACAGCAAGAAAGAAACTCGTTTGTACCGTTTGGGAGAAGCCTATGACCGTGACGCAATCTATGACCAAATGAGAGATACTCTGCGAAACAACCCGCAGGAAGCTTACCGCTTATACTATGAGTTTACCGAAAAAAAGAGCTTCGGTGTAACAATTCAAAAGGCGCATTTTGTTAAAGGCAACTTAAAAACCGCCAAAAAGATTACGGGTCTTAAAGCATTGTAGGCGCTCCGTTTGCTTTGGCTATCACAAGACGGTTATCATAATATGGTTGCCCGGACAATTCCGAAAGCTCCTTTTGCTTTTGTTGAAGTGATAGCTGCTTTTGAAAAAAGGATAGTGTTACCTCTGTTATTGGAAGTGTCCTGCCTTGCGATTTTGTTGGAGCCATTTCCGTAATGACCGTTGTTTTTGGTGGGACTTTGAAGGGCAATTGTTCTGTTATTGAAAATTGCCTGTTTTTCAGGTCAACATTATCCCAGCGCAAACCGAGAACTTCGTTTCGGCGCAAGCCGTAAAGACCGCTAAGGACAAAAATCATTTGCCATTCGTTGCCGGAGCCGAGTGCCATATTCTGCATGACCGTGGCAATCGACACGGGCAGCTCGTCCGGGTTTTTAACGCCGAGGCTGACGGTCAAGCTGCCCTGCGGGTCTGCGTCCACTAAAAGCACACGCTTTCCCATTCGCGCAAGCCCTACGCCGAGATTAACCGTCGTGGTCGTTTTGCCCACGCCGCCCTTCTGATTCGTGACGGCGATCACATGACATTTCTCCATGGGGTTTTCCTCCTTTCTCCGAAAATGAAAATAGCCGCCCACTTTTGACGGTGGACGGCTATGTAAGAGGGGCTTTGATTTAGCCCCTTGTTTTTACTCCCATTCAGAAACGGCGTTTTCCTCCGATTCGTAATCAAGCATCAGGTCTGCGGTATCTTCAAGGAACTCTCCCATGAAGATTTTGATCGCTTCCTCATACTCCTGCATTTCAAGAACAGACGCCGGAATCTCCAGCGCGATTAAATCATGCAACGCAAGGAGCAGGGTGAAAGCCTCCTTGTATTTCTGCACTTCATACAGCGCCTCAAAGGAGTGCTTTAATTCCCGCAGAGTATTCAGCGTGCCGGACACCTCATATACACCGTCCCAAAATTCAGAGCAATACGCCCCTGAAACTGTATTGAGTATGTCTGCAACCGGAGAATGGGTACCTGTTTCGGAAGTTGTTTTTTTGAGTGTCATAGACAATTCCTCCTATTTCTAATTCATACGAAGTCGTATGTAAGTCGTTATATTTCCCCGTATCTCAACAAGGCTCTTTACTGAGTTTGATAACATTTTTACAACAATTCGGGGTTTTGTCACGCTTTTTTGCTTCTCGGCGGAGGGCGGGCAAGGGTCGTGTTATCAAAGAAAATCGTGATAACATTTGCCCGAAAATAACAAAACGGCCGGTGTTTATCGCACCGGCCGTTTTGCCCGTAGATATGAAAAAACCGCGTAAACCCAGTGTTTACGCGGTTTTTTTCTGGCGGAGAGGGCGGGATTCGAACCCGCGTGGGATTGCTCCCAAACTGATTTCGAGTCAGCCCCGTTATGACCACTTCGATACCTCTCCTTATGCAATTTATGTCATCGGCGCGCCCGAAATTTTATGATTTCGAGTGCTGCACCTTCGACCACTCGGACAACTCTCCGTGTATGTAATTCCGCATTTCTTCCAAAAACTTTTGGAAAGAACTGACGGAAAGAACAACAAAATATTCAATTTTCGAACCGGAGAAAACCCTGTATTTATGGGCTTTTTAAGCGGAGCAAACAGCCAACTCTACAAAAAATTTCGAGTTTTCCCGCCGTCTGTTAATTACATGGTTTCTCCTGTCAGTTTCAGTCAGCCTTGTACGCCCGCAAACCCGCATAAAATCTGGATTTTTTGAAGCAATCGCCCGAAAATACTGAGAAATCGCCCATCGGTTCCAATCAGCGATTTTTCCGCTTTTGGAAAGAACTACGGAAAGAACGGAAAGAACAAAAATGAAAAGGCAATACACGGACAGTTCGAATGCCGACAAAGCTTACTAAGATATGAGGTGTATTGTCATGAAAGAACACGCAATCAACTGGGACGCTGTTCCCGATGTAATCACGAAAGACCAGCTGTATCGCATTTGCCATATCAGCAAATCCACCGCTCTGTACCTCCTCCAAAGTGGGAAAATTCCCTGCGAGTACACGGGCAGGAAAACACGCTGCTACAAAATCAAGAAAGAGGATGTCATTGCCTATCTGGAAAACCGCAAGGTCTTTCCCGAAAGCTATTCCGCCCCGGCGGGCTGGTACAAAGGCGATTATACTGTCCAGATGGAGGAACAGGTACCCCCAATCATACAGGAGCATTTGCGGCTGTATTATACTGAGCTGCTCTCCTGCTATCCCGACGTGCTGACCACGCAGGTAGTTTCCAAAATCACCGGCTACGGAAAAACCGCCATCAACAACTGGTGCAATCAGGGGCACATCAAGTCTTTCCGGAAAAACAACGTCAACCACATTCCGAAGGTCTATTTGGTGGAGTTCTTCTGCTCTACCTACTTTCGCACCGTCACCCGCAAATCGCCGTGGCACATCCGCACCCTGCAAGGCTTTTCAAGCTGGCGGAAAATCCGTGACTTGCACACGGTAAACAACGAAGGAGGTGCGGAGTAATGGCAAATTTTCTGGATAAGGCTTGTTTTATACCCGATAGGGTGTATTTAGCCTACAAGCGCATAGGTTTATACCTTTTAGGGTATAATATTTATAGTAACGCCTTGATTTTATACCCGTTAGGGTGTAAAATCAAGGCAGATTCGTGTTGAGGAGGCGAAGCACCATGAATAAGATTGCCGCATTTATCAAAGAAAACCGCAAAGCCGCCGGACTGACTCAGGAGGAGTTTGCCGCCCGCAGTGGGCTGGGGCTTCGCTTTATCCGGGAACTGGAGCAGGGAAAAGAAACGGTTCGGATGGATAAGGTCAATGCCGCTCTTGCCGTGTTCGATATGGAAGCCGTCCCCGGCAGAAAAAATAACGAATAGCAGGCTAAACTGAAATTTTGAAAATCGCACATTCGTAAAGCAAAGCCTCCTTTGGTACAATGGCGGTATCAAAGGAGGTTTTCAATTATGGCTAAAACAATATTTGAACAAACGGGCGGTACATACACCATACAGGGAGACTATTGTCTGCCAAATCTGACCTTACCACCCGAAGAAGAACGCCCCGTCGGCGTGTGGGCGCAACGCCGCAGACAGTACCTGAAGCAGCACCACAAAATCCTGTACTACAATCTGCTCACTTCCGGCAAACTCCGCTCCCATCTCGCTGATGTGGAGGAAGAAGCGCAATCCCTCTTTCTTCGGCTAGTCAAAGAATACGCCGAGCGTGAAGGCGTAACCGAACAGCTGAAAGCGGAGAATCCAATGGAGTGGGTGCAGAAAATGAACAACATCCGCAATCGGGTGGCAGAAACCGTTTGTGCCGACTTGATTTTTGCGTAGCAACAGAAAAAGTGAGAAAAAATTAGTCAAGTGCGATTTGCCGAATCATACTTGACTAATTTTAATTTTGTGATATACTATACTCAGAGAATTTATCGGCAGATGGGAGGACACCAGTCATGTTTATCGGCAGAGAGCGTGAACTTGCGGCGCTGAACAAGTTATACGAATCGGACAAGTTTGAATTTGTAGTAATATATGGTCGCCGCCGTGTTGGCAAAACGGCGCTGATCAGCCAGTTTATTGACGATAAAAACGCCATTTATTTTATGGGCGTCGAGAGCAACGCCAAGCAGAATCTTGAAAATTTCAGCAAGAGCATTCTAAGCTTTAGCACCGGCATGGAGGCTGAAACCTCTTTCCTGTCCTTTCAGGCGGCTTTGGAGTATGTGTTCAAGCTGTCCGAAAAAGAACGGATTATTCTTGCCATTGACGAATACCCCTATGTCGCCCGTTCGTCGAAAAGCCTCGCTTCCACCATCCAGCTTTTGATTGACCAATACAAGGATACTTCCAAGCTGATGCTGATCCTCTGCGGCTCGTCCATGTCCTATATGGAAGACCATGTCCTCGCCTACAAAGCGCCGCTTTACGGCAGACGGACGGCACAGATGAAAATCCTTCCCTTTGACTTTGAGGAAACCTGCCATTATTTCAAAAATTTCACCGATGAAGAGAAAGCCTATGTGTACGGAATCGTAGGCGGCACACCGCAGTATCTGCTTCAGATGAACGATAAGCTGAGCATTGAGGACAATATCAAAAATACATTCCTGAACCCCAACTCCGCCCTGTTTGAAGAGCCGGAAAACCTGCTCAAGCAGGAGGTACGGGAACCGGCGTTCTACAATGCCATCATCACGGCCATTGCCACCGGCGCTTCCCGTATGTCGGAAATTTCCGGTAAGGTCGGCGAAAGCACCAACATTTGCTCCGCCTATGTGAAAAACCTGATCTCCCTCGGCATTATCGAAAAAGAGACGCCTTATGGGGAAAAGGCGTCCCGTAAAGCGGTCTATTCGATTGCGGACAATATGTTCCGCTTCTGGTATCGGTTTGTGCCGGAAAACAATTCAATTATCGCCCGTGGCGCCGCCGATCTGGCCTACAAGCGTATTGAGCCGCATCTGTCCGACTATATGGGCAAGGTGTTTGAGGAGATTTGCAAGCAGTATCTCTGGAAACTGCTGCTGAACGGCAAATGCCCGGTGGAGTTTTCCTCTCTCGGACGCTGGTGGGGCAACGATCCAAAAGAAAAACGTCAGGCGGAAATTGATATTCTTGCCGAACAGGATAAAAACACCGCCATTTTCGGCGAGTGCAAATGGACGAATGAAAAAGTCGACCTCGGCGTTTTGGATACTCTCATAAAGCGCAGCGAGCTGTTCCCCTATCAAAATGTCCACTACTACCTCTTTGCCAAAACCGGCTTTACCAAAGGCTGCACCGACCGGGCAAAAGAGATGGGAAATGTGATGCTGGTGGGGTATGAGGATATTGTGGGTAAGGTGTAATTGTGGAAATTGAAAAATCACAACTTAACGCTTTTTTCACAATTTACTTCAACAGATACACCGGCGAAGCAAAAACAACTTACAAAATTACTTTTGCTCCTTCGTTAGAGCATTTCAGCTAATTACAAATGTAGAATTCGGTCAAACAATTCACGAAAGTTATCTTTACTTTTTTCTCCAATTTGAAACTTTCCTGATAGAATGGCATTACTCATTATCTTAGCAGTCAATGTTTTATCTGCATTGGAACATCCCATCTCTTTGCAGAATTTATCAATTTCATTTCGGATTATTAAGTCTTCAACCATGTACGGATTTTGTTTATATGTTTTATTAGCGATATCTTCTTCAGATACATCGTTAATATAGCAGAAATGTATTCTATATTTCAACATCATCTTTGTTCGCATAATTTCGCCGCCGGTTTCAACACCAGCTTTATCATAATCGAAGAGAGCAACACAACGGCAACCCCATCCGTGTAGAATAGAACAAATATTTACGCAATTTGAAGCACCAAAAGCAGGAATGATGACATGATTGCCCATATCTATATCAAGAATTTTCGCCATTGTGCGAAGGTAAATATAATCGCTCATTCCTTCTGTAACAATATTGACTTTATCTTTTGCCGGGCCAAACGTATCATATAGGTTCATTCCTAAAGCATTAATAATAGGAGCTAAAGTGTCTTTTTGGCTGACTTGGGATATACGAGCATCATATGCGGTTTTATAAATTGATGTGTTCCCATCTTTACTTTTGACAACTGCGCGGATTCTATGGATCCCATCTCCTTTGATATTTAACATATAGGGAGAATGAGTGGTATAAACAACCTGATTTCCTTTATCTGCAAGATGGTTGAAAAGCTCCAGAAGTTCTTTCTGGGCATTAACATGCAGAGAGATTCCTGGCTCATCAAATAGGTACAATACACTTGAATTGGCAATATCTTTTGCCTTTGCGTTGATAAAGGTATTCAAATACCATCTCAACCCGTTACTACGCTCAGAAAGAAGCAAGGATTGCCCATCATTAGATTGAACAGAGAAATAAACAACGTTTGAGTCAAAATCCACCGAGAGATAAATGTTTTCTGCATCATAGAATTCTGAAAAAGGTTTATTGATATACGAATCGATATTGCGCTGAATTTTTTTCCGTATTGTGTTTTTCTGCCCGGTTATACCTGTCTGTGCCGCAGTTAAAAACTCTTCTTTTGATATTTGTATGAGCTTTAAAAATTCAGATAACAAGCTATCTGGATATGCAGAAGAATTTTGGAATTCCTTTTTTATATCCTCATATTTATATTGTGATTTAAGTGCTTTATCTGATTCGTTGTAGAATACAGACGGAAGCATATTAAGCAAAGTATCCCACTTTTCTTTAGCCGTAGGTAATTCTTTCACAACAGCTTCTTTTATGTCCTGCTTAGCTTTATCTTTTCGTGTATTTATAAAATTTAAAGCCAGAGTTATTTGACGAATGTCTATATTATCAGTCTTTTTGAGAATAGTGATATAGTTTGTGTAATTCTGATATTCTTGATCTCGTAACTGAAATGGATTTGCCCCCAATGTTTCACATAGTTTTACAATAGCTGGAGAAACATGATGGAGATAGTAATCTATAATTCCGCCAGTAGCTTCGTATCGGTTGGCTGTAATACTTATAACTGTATCCTTACACAACTCTTTGATTTTCAGCTCGTCTGTAGTTGGCTTTAACACAATATTGTATTTAATTTCAGCATTATCGCCGACTGAATTCCGGTTGATATTATCCTTGACAAAGGCCGATTTCATATCCTGTGTAAAATTGATATGTGATAACCCGGACAGAACATTGCTTTTTCCACTTTCATTTTTTCCAATGATAGGAGTTATGCGAGGTTCAATGAGAATTTCAAACAAACTGTCTGTGCCTATAGATTTATAATTTATCAGCTTAACCGAATGGAAAATCAATTATTTTACCTCCCACACTGTTTCATCGCCGCTGCGGATTTTCAGGCAAAGCGGCTTTTTTACCGAAGCATTTGCTGTTTCACAAATACCTACTTAAAAATTTAGAACCACATAATTGTTTTGACAAAGCTCAAAAGCTTTCCGGCACTAATGCCAGCTTGTTGATTGATTCATGAGCACGGACAAGGGCATCATATACGGCCAAGACATCTTCTGAATCCCAAGTGCGCAAAGATTTTTCGTCAATAACCCCGGCGCTTTCCCGGATAATTTTTGCAAGCTGTTCTTCGTCGGCAACAGCAACGACCGCCTGAACAGCCGCATTGCTCTGTGCCTTTTTGAGGTTGAGGATCAGGCTGTCAATAGAGCCTTTGGACTGCACCTCAAATACATAAATGGCTTTACCCATATTTCCGATTTTGGCTTCCCATACTGCATCCACAACAGCTCCGGCTGTAATTTTTACTTCAGAACGGCTGTCAAATCCCAGAAGTTCGCCAATTGCGACCAGTTTTTCTTTGATTTCATCGTGCAGAGATTTTGAGTCGCTGACAGTCGTAGGCTCCTTGGGCTCAGAGACAGGAGTTTCTGCGGATTTCTTTTCGGCAAGTGGTAAAATCTCGTCCCACAGAAAGTAATCGACCGCCAAGAGATCATAATTCTCCGCACCGGATTTCTTTAGTTCTTGGGCAATTCCTTTTGCAATGGTGCAGACTTCTATATATTTCTTTCCAGTGTACTGATAATTGTATTTTGGCATATCAGGAATGTCTAAGTACCCAAAACAAAGCAGCCTGTCGAGAAACCCGGTCTACCTATATAAGTAGGCCGGGTTTCCGGCGTA
>OJAG01001953.1_pt1 | contig 11172 bp, 5 predicted proteins | sample 1589021 | NCBI WGS metagenome assembly OJAG01 (sample SAMN03283264) | human gut metagenome | biome: human-associated habitat; material: feces | host: Homo sapiens | place: USA | collected 2013 | reverse complement strand
CCGCGGCGGGGTGAGGGCACCCCGCCCTACGGTTTGCTTGTAAGGGGGGATGTAGGGCGGCATGCCCTCATGCCGCCGGGATGTGTGCGGCTGCAGCAAAGTGCCCGGGGCGTCGGGGACGCCGCCCCCTACAGCACCGACGCGCCCGGCAGGCGGGCGCTGACGAGAATTTTCACGAAAAACATCGGTTTTCCGTAAATTATTGTAATTTCCAATCGTACGGCTCTTTACCTTTTGGAAAAAAGTGGTATAACAGAAGCAGGTAAGATGAACAAAGTATGCGCTGTAAACAGTGTACCACAAAACAGGAGGAGCGACAATGAAAAACTGTTTTGACCGCACACCCCACACGATGAAGGACTGGCTGCTGCTGGCGGCGGGCGTCGCGGCGGTGTTTGCCGCGGCAGACTGGCTGCCGGGTGTGCTGCGCGGGGCCGGGGCGTTTCTCGGGCTGCTGGCACCGTTTGGCTGGGGGCTGCTGCTGGCCTATGTACTGGACATACCCACGCGCTTTTTTGCGCAAAAGCTCTTTGGCGGCAGGCGCGGCGGGGCGATGGCCGTCAGCTATGCGCTGTTTTTCGGTGCGCTGGCGCTGCTGGCGGCGCTCGTCGTCCCGCAGCTCGTGCAGAGCGTGACGACCTTTGCCGGGCGGCTCGGTGCGTATGAGGAGACCATCCGCGGCCTGCTGGTCTGGGTGCAAAATACGTTCGGCATCGATACGGCCACGGCGGAACAGCTTGTGCAGATGGTGGGCACGGCACTGCAAAATTGGTTCGGCGGTTTGTCCCACAGTGCGGCGCGTGCGGCGGCGGATTTCGTCTCCGGCGCGGCGGGGGCTGCGGGCAACGCCGTGGTGGCACTGGCCGCCAGCATCTACCTGCTCTCCGGCAAGGAGGCGCTGCTCCGCGCGGCCCGGGCGTGTCTGCACGCGGCGCTGCCGCCGCGTGCCGCGGGCAGTGTGCTGGGAATCTGCCGTCTTGCCAACAAAATTTTCAGCGGCTACATCGGCGGGCAGCTGGTGGACGCCCTGCTCGTGGGCGGGGAAACATTTGCGCTGATGTCGATCTTCGGGCTGGAATACGCGCCGCTGCTGGCCGTGCTGGTCGGCGTGACAAACATTGTCCCGGTGCTGGGGCCGTTTCTCGGTGCGGTGCCGGGGCTCATCATCCTGCTGCTGGAATTGCCCTGGAAGGCGGCAGAATTTGCCATCATTATTTTTGTGGTCCAGCAGGTGGACGGCAACTTTATTGCGCCGCGCATTCTGGGCGGGGCCACCGGCCTGCCGGGGCTGGGCGTGCTGTTGGCCATCGTGGTGGGCGGGGCGTGGTTCGGCATCCCGGGCATGGTGCTGGGCGTGCCGACGCTGGCCGTGCTGGCGGCGCTGCTCAAACAGGCTGTCGGGGCAGGGCTGACGGCCCGCGGCCTGGATGAAAACGGTGAGCCGCGCCGGAATTTACCAGGCGGGCCGCAAGAAAATTAACAAGTTATTCCTTGCAATACAGGCGTGCATAGCGTACAATACTCTTGTAAAATGATGTAAAAGGAGCGGAGCATTTGAAAGAGGAACATATCTGGACCAAAAAGCCGGAGACGATGCTGGACTGGTTCTGCGTGGTCGGGGCCTGTATTGCGCTGTATCTGACTTTGAACAATCTGGGGTACTTTCTGGGGAAAATCGGTGTGTTTATCGGCATCGTGTCGCCGTTTGCGGGCGGCATAGTCATTGCCTATGTGCTTGACCCGATGGTCAAGTTCTTCTACACAAAGCTGTTTAAAGAGAAGAAAAAGACGCGCGGATTCGCGATTCTTCTGGCGTATCTGGTGGCAATTCTGCTGCTTGTGCTGCTGGCATGGCTGGTCATCCCGCAGATCGTGGACAGCATCGCCATGCTGTTTACGAACTTCCCAAGCTACATACAGAGCGTACAGGATATGCTGGGCATGGCTCAGGAGCGCTTCGGCGTTGACCTGTCGTCGGCCACAAAAGTGCTGGACGATTCCGAGGCGATGGTCAAGGAAATCTACAGCATGGCCAGCGCCGCCATGCCGCAGATCGTGGCCAGCATCGGCAGCGTGGCATCGAACTTTGTGGCGATCTTCACCTCGATTGCGGCCAGTATCTATATGCTGGCGGACAAGGAGCATCTGCTCCATCAGCTGCGCACGCTGGCGCATGCCTTCCTGCCGGAAAAGGCTGCGGAAAACACGCTGCGCATCTGCCATTATGCCAACGTGAATTTCACGGGCTTCTTTGTGGGCAAGATCATTGACTCGGCCATCATCGGCGTTATCACGTTTGTGGCAATGGCGATCCTGCGGCTCGATTTTGCACTGCTCATCAGTGTGTTTATCGGCATCACGAATATTATCCCGGTATTTGGCCCCTTCATCGGCGCGATCCCCAGCATCTTCATTCTGCTGTTGGTTGACCCGATCCAGGCGGTCATCTTCGGCGTGCTGATTCTGGTCATCCAGCAGGTGGACGGCAACTTCATCGGCCCGAAGATCCTGGGCTCGTCCATCGGCATCTCTGCCTTGTGGATCCTGTTTTCCATCGTGGTCGGCGGCGACCTGTTCGGTCTTGTGGGCATGGTCGTCGGCGTGCCGCTCTTTGCGACCTTCTACGGCCTGGCGCGGGAATTTGTGCACTATATGCTGGACAAGCGCGGGCTGGACAGTGAGGGAAACCACGTTGGTGAAGTGGTGGAGGATGAGGAGAACGTGTTTGAGTGAGTAAAAGGGGGACGGGCGGTTTGATTTACGCCCGACAAAGCCCCTCCGGCCATCGCTGGCGCTCGGCCACCTCCCCTGTGAGGGGAGGCTTTAGACGCGGGCGAAGCCGCCTGAGGGACTCTGCCCGTTTACGGCTGCCCGGCACTTGGCCTCCTCTGTCCTTTCTTTATAAAGAAAGGACCAAAGAAATTTCAGCGTCTTACCCCAAAAGCAAAGCACCTGTTTACTGCTTTTTACCGCAGCAAACAGGTGCTTATTTTTTATGGCTTTGTCTGTGGCTGATTCTGTGCGCCCGGCAGCAGGGTCACCACATCCCGCAGCAGTACCAGCGGGCTTTCGCCCTTCTGCACGCGCAGGCTGAAATAAGGTCGGCCCAGTGCATTGTACAGCACCCGATGCGGGAACTTTTCCATGACCTCGCCCAGCTGCTTTGGCCCGACGATGTCACTATACAGAATCAGCTGGTCGCCGCGCTGGACGATCTCCGCAATGCCGACGCGGGCTGCGGTCACGCGCACGAGGGAGACGTCCACCAGCCCCTGCACGCTCTTGGGCGGGCTGCCGTAGCGGTCGATCAGCTCGTCGAGCACGTCCTCGGCGTCGCTCGTCGTCTCGATGGCCGCAATCCGCTTGTATGCCTCGATGCGCCCGGCAGCGTCCGGGATATATTCCTCCGGCAGGAATGCGTCCACGGTGATGTCCACCAGGCAGTCGCTCTTGTCGGGGGCGGGGGCCTCGCCGCGGGCCGCGGCAATGGCCTGACCCAGCATCTTCACGTACAAATCGTAGCCGACGGCCTCCATGTGGCCGTGCTGGCTGTGGCCCAAAAGACTGCCCGCACCGCGGATCTGCAAGTCGCGCATCGCAATGCGGAAGCCCGACCCGAACGACGTGAACTCCCGGATGGCCGAAAGCCGCTTGGCAGCGATCTCGGTCAGCACCTTATCGCGTGTGAAGGTGAAATACGCATACGCCTTGCGGGAGCTGCGTCCCACGCGCCCGCGGATCTGGTACAGCTGGCTCAATCCCATGCGGTCCGCATTTTCAATGATCAGCGTGTTGCAGTTGCGCACGTCCACGCCGGTCTCAATTAAGGTGGTGCAGACAAGGATGTCGATCTCGTTGTCCAACAATTGCTGCCACACCGACGAAATCTGTTCCTCGGTCATCTTGCCGTGGGCAATGCCGATACGCGCCCCGGGCACGAGCTTGCCCACCCGCGCGGCGCATTCCTCAATGTTGTCCACGCGGTTGTGCAGGTAGTATACCTGCCCGCCGCGGGCCAGCTCCTTGCGGATGGCCTCGGACACGATGCCCTCGTCGTACTCGAGCACATAGGTTTCAATCGGCTGGCGCTCAAACGGCGGCTGCTCAATTGTGCTCATATCGCGGATGCCCGACAGCGCCATGTTCAGCGTGCGGGGGATCGGCGTGGCCGACAGCGTCAGCATATCGACACCGATGAAGCTCTCTTTGAGCCTTTCCTTGTGCTTGACGCCGAACCGCTGCTCCTCGTCGATGATGACAAGGCCCAGGTCCTTGAATTTCACATCGCCGGACAGCAGCCGGTGCGTGCCGACTACAATGTCCACGGTGCCGTCCTTCAGCCCGCGCAGCGTCTCCTTCTGCTCCTTGGGGGTGCGGTAGCGGGACAAAAGCCCGATGCGGATGGGGAAGGACTCCATGCGGGTCAGCGCGGTGTTGAAGTGCTGCCACGCCAGAATCGTCGTGGGGGCCAGGATCGCGCACTGCTTGCCGCCCATCACGCATTTGAACGCGGCGCGCAGTGCGACCTCGGTCTTGCCGACGCCGACGTCACCGCAGAGCAGCCGGTCCATCGGCCACGGCTCCTCCATATCGTGCTTGATGTCCGCCGCGCAGGTAAGCTGGTCGGGCGTTTCCTCGTAGGCAAAGCGCTGTTCAAAATCACCCTGCCAGGTGTCGTCGGCGGGGAAGGCGTAGCCGTGCGCCTGCTTGCGGCGGGCGTACAGCTCGATCAGCTCCTTCGCCATCTGCTCCGTCGCAGCCTTGACCTTCTTGCGGGTCTTGGCCCAATCGCTGCCGCCCAGGCGGCTCAGCTTCACGTTGTCGCTGTCGCCCGGCGCAGTGTAGCGGGACAAAAGGTCCAGCTGGGTGACGGGCACGTACAGCACGTCCTTTTTGTCGTACTCGATGCGCAGATAGTCCTTTGTGACGCCCTGCACGGCCATCCGCTGGATGCCCGCGTACCGCCCGATGCCGTGGTTCTGGTGGACGACCAGATCACCCACCGAGATTTCGCTCAGGCTGTTCAGCGCGTCCTTATTGCGCTTTTTCTTCTTCTGTGCGCCGCTCACGCCGAAGGCGCGGGCCGTAAACACGGCGTATTTCGCAAACGGCAGGCTGCACCCGGCGGAAAGCTGCCCCGGCAGGATCTGCACCAACCCGGCGCTCGGCTCCGCCGCCGCGTCCGTCGTGACGTTCAGCCCTTTGGTGCGCAGGTCGGCGGCCAGACCTGCCGCCGCACGGGGCGTGCCGGCCATGACCGTGACCGCCGTGCCGCCGCTGCAAAGCGGTTGGATGTCCTCCAGCAGCGCCGCGACCTCGCCGCCCCAGGCGGGCAGCGTGTGGGCGGGTGCGTTGACGATGGTTTTCAGCGGCACATCGGGCATGCTCCGGGCAAAGTTCTCGGCGCAGAGCGTGCGGTGTGCGGCGCACTGCGCCCAGAGCCAGCCGCTCTCGGCGTAGAGCTTATCCAGCCCTGCCGCCAGCACGCCGTCCTCCAGCAGGGCGGAAAGCTCCTCGCCCCGGCGGAATGCGGTGGCGCGCTCGGCCTCCCGCAGGGAGGCCGGCTCCTCCAGGATCAGCAGCGGATCGTCAAAGTAGTCTAAAATCGTCGCAGGCTCGGGATAGCGCAGCGTGAGATATTTGTCCATGTTGACGGGCATCGCGCCGCCGTCCAGCTGTGCCAGGTCCGCAGCGGTGCAGGTCTCTAAGGCGGTGCGCCGCCTGCCGCGGGCCTTTTTGATATAGGAGCGGATCTTCTCCGCTGCGTCGGCGGGCTGACCGAACAGTATCTCCCGCGCGGGGGAGACGTGGATTTTTTCAATCGGCTCGTCGCGGCGCTGGGTCGCCAGATCGAAGGTGTGCATCGTGTCGATCTCGTCGCCCCAAAACTCCATGCGGGCGGGCTGCTTCATGTCGGGCGCGTAGATGTCCGCAATGTCGCCGCGGATCGAAAACTGACCCGGGCCGTCCACCTGGTCGCGCCGCGTATAGCCTGCGCCGTACAAAAGCGCGGTCAGCTCGGCGCGGGGCAGTGTGTCGCCGGGGCGCAGGCTGCGGGTGTTCGCGCAGAAATCCGCCCGCGGCGTCGTGTATTGGGTCAGGCCCTCGTCGGGCACGCAGACGGCCTGCAGCCGCCCGCCGACGAGGTCGCCCAGCACGGCCAGACGGCGGTATTCGTACTCGCGGCCCGTGCCCTCGATGGGGCGCAGCACATAGTCGCGGGCAGGGAACACTGCCGCCGCCACGCCCAGCGCGTTCAGGTCGCCCGCAAACCGGGTCGCCTCGGCCTCGCCGGGCGTCACGATGCAGAGCGGCTTGTCGAGGGCCTTCGCCAGCGCGGCATAGACCATCGCCCGGCCCGACCCCGGTATGCCAAATAAGGCGCAAGCCCCCGGACTCCCGAGCGCCTGCGCCAGTCTTGCGTATTCGTCTGTTTTGGTGAAAAGTGCGTTGAACATACATTTCTCCTTGGCCCCCTCTGCGAGGGTGACTCCCCACTGCGTGGGGAGATGTCGCGGAGCGACAGAGGGGCCCGGCTGCGGAGCAGTGCCGCCGCAGCGGCTGGGGGAGAGAGCCTTGCCATTGCTCTAAATATTTCGGATGGCCGCAAGGTTCAACCCCTCCGGCCCTGCGGGGCCACCTCCCCTGCTAGGGGAGGCAAGAGAGCTTTTACCCGTTCAAGAACTCCGTCTTGAGCCAGCCGTAGGTGCCGTTGTAGTTCACAACGACCCAGCTGCCGTCCTCATTGGTGCCCAGTGCGGTCACGCCGGTGGAGGCAGGCACCTGACCGATCTTGTCATAGTCGGTGCCGGGGCCGCCGCGCATGTTCAGATTGTTGCCGTCGGTCACGGTGTAGGTCGGCTGCTCACCCTCATTATAATAGGTGGTGGGCTGCACGCTCAGGCCCTCGTACTCGGGCACGGGCGTGGGCTCCGGCGTCGGCTCGGGGGTGGCCTCGGGTTCGGCGGGCGCCTCCTCGGCAGGGGTGCTCTCTGCGGTAAAGTTGTCGGCGGTGGGATCGTCAACGCCCTCCGCGGGGGCACTGCTGCTGATGGTATCGCCGGAGGCGGGCTTGCTGCCGCCGGTTTTGCCGTCAAAGGTGCCGTTCAGCAGCAGGACACTGAAAATGATGCAGGCGACGAGCGCTACAGCGCAGAGCACCAGACGGGTCATTGCTTTTTTACGGATTTCACTCATGATTCACGTCCCCTTAGTGGTTGAACTTGTTCTGGGCGTACTGCAGATTATCGTCCATCAGCAGCTTGCAGGCTTCCTCAATGTCCGGGTAGCGGTCCGTCATGGCCTTGCGGTCTGCGGCAGGCAGCTTGCCCAGCACCCAGGCGGCCAGGTCGTACTGCGGGTTCGGTTTGGCGCCGATGCCGATGCGGATACGGCTGAAATGGTCGGTGCCCAGGCTGGCAATGATGCTTTTCAGCCCGTTGTGCCCGCCGGCAGAGCCGTGGGGCCGGATGCGCAGATGTCCCGGCTCCTGGGTGATGTCATCGCACAGCACAATGATGTGGTCTGCCGGGATCTTGTAAAAGTTGGCGGCGGGGGCAATGCTCTGGCCGCTCAGGTTCATGTAGGTCAGCGGCTTGAGCAGCACGACCTTGTGGCCGTTCACCTGTGCCGTGCCGTACAGGCCCTGCCATTTGGCCTTGGCAATGTCGCACTGCCACTGCGCGGCCAGATAGTCCAGCGCCTCAAAACCGGCGTTGTGGCGGGTGCCGTCATATTTCGGTTCGGGGTTGCCCAGTCCGGCAATCAGCCAGTCCGCCCCGGAGGTCATTTCGAACATAGATATATCCTTTGAAAAATCGTGAAGTACCGTAGGGGCCGGGCATACCCGGCCCGGCAGCGTAAGATAAGCGGCTGCTTATGGGAAGGCCGCGGGGCGTCGAGGACGCCGCCCCCCTACAACGCTTTACTTCCCTTTCTTCTCCGCTTCCAGCTTCTGCTTCTTGGCGATATACTTCTCCAGCTTGCGCTCGCCCCAGCCGTCGATCTCGGCCTGCTTGGCGCGCTCGATGCCCAGCGCACCAGCGGGCACGTCATGGCCGATGGTGGAGCCGGCAGCCGTGAACGCATGGTCGCCGATGGTGACGGGTGCGACCAGGTTCGTGTTGCAGCCGATGAACGCATAGTCGCCGATGGTCGTGTGGAACTTGCCCTCGCCGTCGTAGTTGCAGGTGACGGTGCCGCAGCCGAAGTTGCAGTACTTGCCCACCGTGGCATCACCGATGTAGGTCAGATGGCTGACCGTGTTGCCCTCGGCAAAGTCGGCGTTCTTCGTTTCGACATAAGCGCCCAGATGGCAGCCCTCGGCGGTTTTGGTGCCGACGCGCACATGGGTGAAGGGACCGATCTTGTTGTTGGGGCCGATGTGGCTCCCATAGCACTGGCTGGCATTGATCGTGGACCCGGCGTCAACGACGGTATCCTCCAGCAGGGTGTTGGGGCCGATGACGCAGTCCGGGCCGACGACCGTCTGGCCGCGCAGGATGCAGCCCGGCAGGATGGTCGCACCGGGGGCAATGATGACCTCTGGCTCAATGCAGACGTTATCACTGATAAAATTCACGCCGTTATCCAGATGGCGCTCAAACGTGGCGGCATAGCGCTGCTGTGCCAGCTCGAAATTCTCTCTTGCGGTAGACATATAGCGGTTCTTCCTTTATACACTCATTTCGTGCCCGCGGCGCACGGGGGCTGCCGACGGACCTTATACCTATGGCAATACCGCATAATTCCAAGTGCCGATACGCCGAAGCGGTGCTTAAGCCGTAAGGCGGGAATTATGCGGTGCTGCCCTATATATTGTATAACATGCGGCGCATTTTAGCAAGCCGAAAAACGCCGTTCGCCGCAAAAATTTACCGCGGCACTCAAAAAGAAAAAAGTGACAGCTCAAAAAATATTTCGAACTTCCCACCCATTATAAAATACACGATTTTTGTGCAAATTGCAATACCTGAACCAAAAAAGTTTGGCTACTTTTCAGCGAAACTATTGAGCATTTTTTTAACAATCTACTGGAAATCTGTCTTTTGGTCTGTTATAATGGACTATGCAAACATGATTTATGTGATGCAAACACGTCACCAATTTGGGAGGTAACTATGAGCAAGAAATTCTTGTATCTGTTCAAAGAGGGCCATGACGCCTTCGGCGGCGACCAGACCACCATGAAGAACACTCTGGGTGGTAAGGGTGCCGGCCTGGCCGAGATGACCCACGCCGGCATGCCGGTTCCGCAGGGCTTCACCATCACCACCGAGGCCTGCACCCAGTACTATGCTGACAACCGTGAGATCAACGATGAGATCAAGGCAGACATCTTCAAATACATGGGCATCCTCGAGGAGCAGACCGGTAAGACCTTCGGCTCCATCGAGAACCCCCTGCTGGTTTCCGTCCGTTCCGGCGCACGTCAGTCCATGCCCGGCATGATGGACACCATCCTGAACCTCGGCCTGAACGATCAGGCTGTTGAGGGTCTGGCCAAAAAGACCAACAACCCCCGTTTTGCCTACGACTGCTACCGCCGCTTCATCCAGATGTACTCTGACGTCGTCATGGAGCTGGGCAAGAGCTTCTTCGAGGAGCGCATCGACGCTATGAAGGAGCGCAAGGGCGTCAAGCAGGACGTTGAGCTGGACGCCAACGACCTGAAGGAGCTCGTCAAGGAGTTCAAGCAGATCTACCTTGAGAAGCAGGGCGAGGAGTTCCCGCAGGATCCCAAGGAGCAGCTGATCGGTGCCGTCAAGGCCGTTTTCCGTTCCTGGGATAACCCCCGCGCCAACGTGTATCGTAAGATGAACGAGATCCCCTACGAGTGGGGCACTGCCGTCAACGTGCAGCAGATGGCCTTCGGTAACTCCGGTATGCGTTCCGGCACCGGCGTTGCCTTCACCCGTAACCCCGCCACCGGCGAGAAGAAGCTGATGGGCGAGTACCTGATCAACGCTCAGGGCGAGGACGTCGTCGCCGGTATCCGTACTCCTTCTCCCATCAGCAAGCTGCATGAGGAGATGCCCGAGGTCTACGATCAGTTCGTTGAGATCGCTACCCGCCTCGAGAACTACTACAAGGATATGCAGGACATGGAGTTCACCATCGAGGATGGCAAGCTCTTCATGCTGCAGACCCGTAACGGCAAGCGCACCGCCCAGGCTGCTCTGCAGATCGCCTGCGACCTGGTCGACGAGGGCGTTATCGACGAAAAGACCGCTGTTCTGCGCGTCGAGCCCAAGCAGCTGGACACCCTGCTGCACCCGCAGTTTGATGCTGCCGCTCTGAAGGCCGCCGAGGCAATCGGCAAGGGCCTGGCCGCTTCTCCGGGATCTGCCTGCGGCCGCGTCGTATTCTCTGCTGAGGAGGCCGAGGAGAAGGTCAAGGACGATGCTTGGAAGAAGGTCGTTCTGGTCCGTCTCGAGACCTCTCCCGAGGACATCGTCGGCATGCAGGTCTCTCAGGGTATCCTGACCGTCCGCGGCGGTATGACCAGCCACGCTGCTGTTGTCGCCCGCGGCATGGGCACCTGCTGCGTCTCCGGCTGCGGCAACGATAACAACGTCGCCATCGACTATGACGCCAAGGTCATCACCATCAACGGCCACACCTTCCACGAGGGTGACTGGATGAGCATCGACGGCTCCACCGGCAACATCTACGAGGGCCAGATCGCTACCGTCGCTTCCACCGAGAACGCCAACTTCAAGCGCTTCATGGGCTGGGCTGACGCAAACCGCCAGATGAAGGTCATGACCAACGCCGACAACCCGCGTGACGCGCAGAACGCCGTTGACATGGGTGCCGAGGGCATCGGTCTGTGCCGTACCGAGCACATGTTCTTCGCCGAGGACCGCATCAAGGCTGTCCGTGAGATGATCTGCGCCCGTACCGTTGAGGAGCGCAAGGCTGCCCTGGCTAAGGTTGAGCCGTTCCAGGAGGCCGACTTCACCGCTATGTACCGCATCATGGGCGAGCGTCCGATGACCATCCGTTATCTGGATCCGCCGCTGCATGAGTTCCTGCCCACCAAGGCCGAGGACATCGAGGCTCTGGCTAAGGACATGGGTATGTCCACCGAGGAGCTGAACAACGTTGTTGTCAGCCTGCACGAGTTCAACCCCATGATGGGTCACCGTGGCTGCCGTCTGGCTGTTACCT
>OJAG01001933.1_pt1 | contig 11284 bp, 10 predicted proteins | sample 1589021 | NCBI WGS metagenome assembly OJAG01 (sample SAMN03283264) | human gut metagenome | biome: human-associated habitat; material: feces | host: Homo sapiens | place: USA | collected 2013 | reverse complement strand
GTGTACTAAGTTTACAGAAGTTACTCTTGCTGTTCATTTTCGTGAAAAAAATGCAGAAGGCGACTATGTTGGTGGTCCTATGTATTACATCAAAAACGGGCTTGGCAAAAATTGGCAGTTCCTTGCTGTTTTGTTTTCAGCTTTTGGTGTTTTAACTGTTTTCGGTACAGGTAATGCCACACAGGTTAATACTATTACTACCGCCATTGATTCTGCTCTTTTAAATTATAATGTTATTTCACAAAATGGTGTTTCAACACTTAATTTAATTATGGGTATTGTAATTACTGTTCTTGTTGGACTTGTTTTATTAGGTGGTATTAAAAGAATCGGTAAGGTTGCCGAAAAGCTTGTTCCTTTTATGGCTTTGTTTTATGTAATTCTTGCCATCGGTGTAATTATTTTAAATTACAGACATGTTCCTACTGTTTTTGCTTCTATTTTTGAAGGAGCTTTTAAACCTTCATCTGTTACAGGTGGAGTTGTTGGCAGCATCTTTATTTGTATGAAAAAAGGTGTTTCACGAGGTATCTTTTCTAATGAAGCTGGTCTTGGTACAGGTTCAATTGCTCATGCATGTGCCGACACAAGAAAACCTGTAAAGCAGGGATTTTTTGGAATCTTTGAAGTTTTTGCAGATACTATTGTTATTTGTACTTTAACTGCCCTTGTTATTCTTTGCAGTGGCGTTAACATTGATTTCGGTAAAGCCGCCGGAGCAGAACTTACAATTCAGGGATTTACTTCAACTTATGGTAACTGGGTTTCACTCTTCACTGCTGTTGCAATGTGCTGTTTTGCATTTTCAACAATTATCGGTTGGGGATTGTATGGTGCAAGATGTATTGAATTTCTTTTCTCATCTAAGGTCATCAAACCTTTTATGGTTGTTTACTCATTGGTTGCCATTCTTGGTGCAACAGTAGACCTGGGACTTATTTGGAACATAGCTGACACATTTAACGGACTTATGGCAATTCCAAACTTGATTGCCTTGTTCTTATTGTCAGGTACAGTAGTTAAACTTATAAAAGAATATACTGAATTTTAAGGATTTAAGATTTTATTTGGTTGAACAGCCCCGGGCGATGACCTGGGGTTGTTTATTTGTTCAGTTAACACCACAACATTTTGCATATTGAAGCTATGTTGTGGCACATTCTCTTAATTTACGGATACCCACGACGTTTTTACTCTTCACCCATATTAACTCTTTTAAATGCCCTATATAATGTTGCCACACAAAATGTATCTCCCATACACATAATAAAAAGTCGGCTTCTCGCCGACTTTTTATCACTGCATCATTCCATAAAAAATGCCTGACAATATTATCACTAAAAATATAACAAGTGTAATTCTTGCTGCCCATACATAGGTTCTATCTATCTTTGTTGTGTTTTTCTTCTTTTCGAAGCCATTCTCTTTCGCTATGCTTAGTGCTCTGCTCCAATCTTCATCTCTAACTACAACTCGTTTGAAAATATTAAAATCTGCACCTTGGACTCTAAGATATCCACCTGCTCCATCTGCATGTACCTGTGCCAAAATCCCCTGACTTTCCAAAAGACCTACAAGCATCTGAATCTCAACTTCGTTGTTTGTTGCGTATACTTCTTTCATATGTTTTTCACCTCATTAATTATGTACATTCCACTACTTTCAATTAGTAGTTGATTGTTAAAACTTAAGCAAATTTGAATCCCTTTAATTTGCTTTTACTTTATTTACTTGTTGTTTTGTTCATTATACAATTCCTGTATTTTTTTGTCTACAACAAAATATATTATCTTCTCTATTTTACAATTGCTACATTACAAGTGTTGCAATTCCTGCTAATATTGCAGCAATCACTGCCAAAATACGCTCAAAAAATCTTTGGCGTCATTTATTCCAAAACACATACAAAAATGTATAACACATATCCCGGAACGCAAATCAATTTAAAAACCTTACTGTTTTTGCTTATTTTTTCTCACAACACTACTAATACTGCTATCTCTAACTCAAACTTTCCACTCTATCCTTTATTATTCTCTTTAAAAACACATATCCTACCAGACACGCCACAATCTCTGTTATTGGAAATGCCCACCATATTAATGATACTCCCATCTGGCCATTTCTTACAAATATTGAGAAAATTCCTGACAATGGCAATATAAGCACTAGCTGCCTTATTAATGAAATTATAAGTGACTCGATTCCTCCGTCCAGTGCCTGATAAATTCCCTGATATGCCACATTTATTCCTGCGAAAATAAAGCTAATAGAAATAATTCTCATTGCCCAGATAAAATATTCTCTTGACTCTCCTGCATTAAATAATGTTGCAAAAGCTCCCGGAAATACTTCTGTAATAGCAATTCCTAGAATCATTAACGCCATTGTGTATGCAAGACCATATTTGATGCCATCTTTGATTCTCTTTTTGCTACCCATTCCATAAGCAAAAGCTATTATAGGTGTTATGGCATCTCTAAGTCCAAATGCAAGGAATAGTACAAACTGCTGCACTTTGTAGAAAAGTCCATATGCTGTCTGGGCTGACGGACTAAATTTCAAAATCAGGTTCATTACATAAACCATTATCGACATAAGTGCCTGTGCAATAATTGCCGGCAGTCCAATTGAATATATTTCCTTAATTATTCTGCCTTCAGGCTTCATATATTTAAATTCATGCTCAAATTCTTTATTTAACTTTATATGAAAAACAAACAATAACAGTGCTGATGAAATCTGACCTATTACAGTTGCATAAGCAGCTCCCTCTACGCCCATTTCAGGAACAGGTCCAATACCATAAATCATAATTGGATCTAAAATAATATTTACCACTGCTCCCACAACCTGACCTATTGTAGAATAAAGTGAACGACCTGTTGCCTGCAATAACTTTTCAAATAATGAAAAGAAAATAATTCCAAAAGAAATAACACAACATATTCTAAGATAACTTGTCCCCATTGAAATAACTTGTGAATCAACTGTCTGTGATGAAATATATATTTTCACCCCAAAAATTCCAAACAGCAAACATACTGCATAAATAATTGCTCCAAGAAATAAACTGTTTCCTGCAACTTTTGCGGCTTTTTTATTATTTCCCTGTCCCAAAGTTCTTGCAAGAAGTGCGTTAGTTCCAACACCTGTACCAATACCAACTGCAACCATAAGCATCTGAACCGGAAAAACCAGCGTAAGTGCATTAAGTGCCGCCTCACTTCCTGTCTTCATATTTCCTACAAAAGCACTGTCCACAATATTGTAAACTGCCTGCAATGCCATTGACAAAATCATTGGTAACCCCATCTGAACCATTAACTTATTTACCGGCATTTTCCTCATCTTGTTACTTTCTGCCATTTTAATTTAACCCTCCTAACTGCAAAAAAGTGTGCACTTATCTTATAAGTTGGACTTACGCTGATAAGCTACACACTTTTTTAATGACTTTATATAATTTCTATAATTCCAATGGATTTTCCATAAAAGAAAAAACAAGTAGCAAAAACTGGATTTACGCTAGTTTGCTACTCGTTCAGTAGTTTATTATATTTATCATTTTTAAAAAAGTCAAACAAATTTTTTATTCATTATCATATGAATGAAAGAACTTTGACAGATTATTCAGGCTTTTTAGAAGTACCTTTACTTCATCTTCGCTCATTTCACTAATAGCTGCCTGTGACATTTTCTCATGAAACTCTTCATGATGTTTATAAGCCTTTATACCTTTTTCTGTTAAAGTTATATTAACAATTCTTCTGTCTTCCTCGCTTCTGTTTCGCTCAACATAGTGCTTCTTTACAAGACTGTTCATAGAAGTTGTAAGCGAGCCCACCGTTATCTTCATCTTCTTGGCAATTGTTGTCATATTATTGCCTTCGCCAAGTCCTACGGCCTCAATAATATGCATATCATTGTTTGTTATATCTTTAAATTCTTCAGTTATAATCGCCTTTTCTTCCAGTTCCCATATTTCCTGGAATAAATGCACTAATACATCATTAATTTTTTCAAATGTTGTCATCAATCTCTCCATTAAATTTATCTACGGTTTTCCATCTACTTTTAATATTAACATTATTTAAGCCTATTTTCAAATAAGAATTTAAAATAAAACAATTCAAAATGCAAACTTCCAAATAAAACTTTCAAAATAATTTCATTAAAATAATTCGGTATACAAAAATAAATCAATTTAAAATTCTTTTTCTTCCAGCAGTTCTTTAAATACCTTCTTTACAGTTGTAATTTTATTAACTTTGTACGCATCTGCTCCGCAAAATAGTAACGCCTCATCTGTTTTTCCCTTTGCTGCATATATTAATCTTTCTGTTATGCAATAAGGAATTTCTTTAGGATTACATCTTGCAAGGCAACCTAAACATTTCTTTGGTGTAAATTTTTCACCATTTATTACTTTTTCCATAAATTTATTTTTTATGGCTCGGCCTGGCATTCCAACAGGACTTTTTACTATTACTATATCTTCTTTTTTGGCCTTGATATATTCTTTTTTGTAATTTTCATCTGCATCACATTCTTTAGTTGGCACAAATCTTGTTGCTACCTGAACTCCTTGTGCCCCCAAGTCAAAAGCATGTTTTACCTTATTTTTGTCACTTATTCCACCGGCAACAACTACAGGAATGTCTTTGTTGTATTTTTTTTCATATTCTTTTACAACATCTATTATTCCTTGAATTTCATTGTCATAATCAAGTTCACTTTCAAGTTCTTCCACTGAAAAACCTAAATGCCCTCCGGCTTTTGGTCCCTCAATTATAATCATATCTGCTGTTGCGTTATGTCTTCTGTCCCAATATTTTAAAATAACTTTTGCCGACTTTACACTTGAAACAATTGGAGCCATCTTCGTTTTAAAACCTTTAAGATATTCCGGAAGTTCTGTTGGAAGACCTGCCCCTGACACTATAATATCTGCCCCTGCTTTTGCAGCTTCAATAACATGCTCCCTGTAATCTTTCAGGGCAACCATTATATTAAATCCTATAATTCCATTTGGTGAAATTCGTCTTGCTTTTTCATATTCTTTCTTTATTGCTTTTTTGTTGGCAAGTCTTGGATTATTTTCAAAATCCTCTTCCTTAAACCCGATTTGTGCAGAAGAAATAATTCCCACTCCACCTTCTTTTGCCACGGCTCCTGCAAGATTTCCAAGGCTGATTCCTACCCCCATTCCACCTTGTACTATGGGCCTTTCTGCTATTAAATCTCCAATCTGTAAAGGTTTATAATTCATCCATAACTCCTTATTTAAACTACTTTCTAATATCCATTGCTAAAAAAGTTGTATCTTTCATCTACTAATTGTTCCTTAGTAATTTTTGTTTTTTCAGCAAGGAATTTCACAATTTCTTTATCCATTTTTTCCGTAATTTTTGGTAACGTATCCGTTGTATATTTTTCAGGTTCAAAGAAAACCTTCTTAACTATTCCCATTTCTTTTAAATCTTTTGCAGTCATTTTCATTGCTCCTGCGGCTTCCTTAGCCCTCTTGCTGTCCTTCCAGAGAATACTGGCATAACCTTCCGGAGACAAAATTGAATAAACTGCATTTTCCATCATCCACACTTCATCTGCAACAGCCAAAGCCAACGCACCGCCACTTCCACCTTCGCCAATTACTATTGAAAGAATCGGTGTTCTTAGTGATGACATTTCAAAAAGATTTCTTGCAATTGCCTCTCCCTGACCGCGCTCCTCTGCTTCCAAGCCACAGAATGCTCCCGGTGTGTCCACAAAACAAATTACCGGTCGGTTAAATTTCTCTGCCTGTTTCATCAATCGTAAAGCCTTTCTGTATCCGTCAGGTGATGGCATTCCAAAATTATGTTCAAGATTCTCTTTTGTGTTATGACCTTTTTCCTGTGCAATTACCGTAACCGGCATTCCATGAAAAGATGCAATGCCACCGATTATTGCCTGATCATCCTTAAAATATCTGTCTCCATGGAATTCTACAAAATCATCAAAAAGCAAATCTATATAGTCGCTGGCAATAGGTCTATCATTCATTCTTGACGCCAAAACCCTATCCCAAGCTGACTTTTTAACTGACTCAGTAATCATTTTAATCGATTCTCTTTTCTTCTGAGCCATTGTTGATTTTTCTTTTTTTATTTTAAAATTATCTGCGTAAGACTTATCATCTTTTTTATGTAAAGTAAGAATTGTTGTTAACCTATTTCTTAAATCTTTTCGCTCCACTATCCCGTCAATAAAACCGTGTTCCAAAAGAAACTCTGACCTTTGAAAACCTTTAGGCAATTTCTGCCCAATAGTCTGCTCAATTACCCTTGGTCCCGCGAAACCGATTAACGCTTTAGGCTCCGCCAAAATAATATCACCAAGCATTGCAAAGCTTGCAGTAACGCCTCCTGTAGTTGGATCAGTCAAAACTGAAATATATAAATTTCCTGATTCACTATGTCTTTTCAACGCTGCTGAAGTCTTTGCCATCTGCATAAGAGAAACCATTCCCTCCTGCATTCTTGCTCCACCTGAGCAGGCAAAAATAATAACCGGAATATTTTCTTTTGTTGCATACTCCACAGTTTTTGCAATCTTCTCCCCTACAACTTCACCCATACTTGCCATAAGGAAACGCCCGTCACAAACGGCAATAGCCACCGAATTGCCACCAATTGTGGCTCTTCCTGTTGTAACAGCCTCATCAAGCCCAGTCTTATCCCTTAACGCCTGAACTTTTGCTTCATAGCCTTTCATCTTCAATGGATTTCTTGTATTAAGTCCTTCAAACATAGGCTCAAAACTATCCTTATCCACAACCATCTCAATTCTCCTGTAAGCATGAACCCTGAAATAACCGCCACACTTAGGACAAATATAATTATTATTCTTCACATCTTCAGCCAAAACAATAGAGCTACACTTCTTGCACTTTCTGAGAAGACCGTCTGGCACATTGGAAGTGTTGACCTTAATTGTTGTATACTCTTTTCTATTTTTCTTAAACAATCTCTGAAATTTCATAAATTCCTCCATCTGCTACTATTTTACATTCTCTATGTTCAATTTTTCTAACACGGACACTTTGATGAAACCTCCATAAATCTGCAAAAGAAAAAAGAGAATATTCTTCAAACTTCATTCTATAGGTGGCAGATTTTTCTGAAAAGCAAACAATAGGCAGGATTTCGCAATTTTGCGAGCATAGTGTAAGTGCAAAATTAACTGTTTGAGCCAAGGGCGAGTTTTAATTTTGCATCTTACAATAGACGGCGGAGCAAAATAAGAAAGACAACGTGTTTGCGTCAGGAAAATCTGCCATCGATAGAAAGTAGTAGCTATGCAATATTCTCTTTTTTCTTGTTGAAATTTTCTATAAAGTTTACATCAAAATGTCCACTTTGGAAAACTGAATCATTGAGAATGCTATACAAGTAGTCCACGTTTGTGTCGATTCCTTCTACGATTACTTCTCCCAGTGCGCTTATCATTTTCTTTATTGCTTCTTCTCTGTTTTCTCCATGTACTATTAGTTTGGCCAGCATTGAGTCGTAGTATGGTGTTACTTCATAGCCGTTGTATACTGCTGAGTCTATTCTGACTCCGTTACCTCCCGGTAGGTATAGGTCGGTTATGACTCCCGGTGATGGTCTAAAGTTTAGTAGTGGATTTTCTGCATTTATTCTGCATTCTATGGCATGACCATTTATTTTTATGTCTTTTTGTTTGTATGATAGTGGTTGCCCATCTGCTATTTTTATTTGTTCTTTTATTAGGTCTATTCCTGTTACTGTTTCTGTTACAGGATGTTCAACCTGTATTCTTGTGTTCATTTCCATAAAATAGAATTTGTCTTTATCCAAAAGGAACTCTATTGTTCCTGCGTTTTCGTATTTTGCTGCTTTCGCGGCACGTACTGCTGTGTCGCCCATTTTTTTTCTTAATTCATCTGACAGAATTACACTTGGAGATTCTTCTATCATTTTCTGATGATTTCGCTGAATTGAACAGTCACGCTCTCCTAAATGGATTACATTGCCAAATTTGTCTGCTAATATTTGAAATTCTATATGTCTTGGATTTTCCACAAAATGTTCTATATACATTGTTCCATCATCAAAAGCTGCTTCGCTTTCTTTTTTGGCTGCGTTAAATGCCTGTTCAAATTCTTCAGGGTCATACGCCACACGCATTCCTTTTCCACCACCACCTAAAGCTGCTTTTATGATTACCGGATATCCAACCTGGTCTGCTATTTTCTTTCCTGTTTTGCTGTCATATATCTGTTCTTCACTTCCTGGAATTACAGGTACATTGGCCTCTATCATTGTTTTTCTTGCAACTGACTTGTTTCCCAGATTATACATTACATCTGATTTTGGTCCAATAAAAATAATATTGCACTGCTCGCATAATCTGGCAAATTTGCTATTTTCTGATAAAAAACCAAATCCGGGATGAATTGCATCTGCACCTGTTGCAATTGTTGCGCTAATTATACTTTCCATATTTAAATAACTTTCACTTGCCTTTGTTTCCCCTATACAAATAGCTTCATCTGCCAATTGTGTGTGAAGTGCATCTTTGTCTGCCTTTGAATATACAGCTACAGTCTCAATACCCATTTCTCTACATGCTCTTATTATCCTTACTGCTATTTCACCTCTGTTTGCAATTAAAAGTTTCTGAATCATATCATTCTCCAATTCCAGGCGGGTTAAAGTTGTTACCCAACCATAAATGTAAGTTCTGCTTTTGCCACAACTTTTCCGTCTACGCTTGCTATTGCCTGGCCTATTCCCATAGGTCCTTTCTGCTTAATAATTTTTGTTTCAAGTTTTAATTTATCCCCTGGAACTACTTTTCCTTTAAATCTACATTTATTTATTCCACCAAAGAATGCAGTCTTTCCCTTAAAACCTTCCTGACTAAGTATTGCCACCGCTCCAACCTGAGCAAGGGCCTCTATAGTAAGTACTCCCGGCATAACCGGCTCCTGTGGAAAATGCCCCCTAAAAAAATCTTCTCTAAAGGTTACGCATTTATAACCAACGGCATACTCCCCCGGCTTATAGTCTTCAATATAATCTATTAAAAGAAAAGGATGTCTATGGGGAATAATTTCTTCTATTTCTTTAATTCCTAACATTTTTTAATTCCTCTTTTTCTACTCTACTTCAAATAATGGCTGACCATATTCTACTGTCTGCTCATTTTCAACTAAAACTTTTGTTACAACGCCATCAAATTCACTTTCGATTTCATTCATCAGCTTCATTGCCTCTACTATTGCAACTACCTGACCTTTTTTCACTGTGTCTCCTACCTGAACAAACGGCTTTGCCCCTTCTTCCGGTGCAAGATATACAGTTCCAACCAATGGAGAATTAATTACATTGCCTGTTAAAACTTCTTTCTGTTCGATACTTTCTTCTGTATTTTCCTGTTTAACTAAAACATCTTGTGCTACAGGTTTTGGTGAAGCAATAACTTCAACTTCTGTCTTTTTTTCCAAATGCAGTTTTGCTCCATTTTCTTCATAATCAAATATGTCAATTTTAGAATTTGAAATAGCATTAATTAAATCTTTTATTTCACTTATATCCATTTTCATCACCTATTTTTCATATTTTTTAACTGCTAATGTTCCATTATGTCCGCCAAAACCTAATGAATTGCTTAAGGCTACTTTCACAGTGCATTTTTCCCCTGAACCTTTCATATAATTAAGGTCGCATTCTTCATCTTCGTTTTCAAGACCTATTGTCTGATGTATGTAATTGTCCTGAATTGACTTAACACATGTGATAAATTCAACTCCACCTGCTGCACCTAAAAGATGTCCAATCATAGATTTTGTAGAATTAATTTTCACAGACTTAGCTGCTTCTCCCAATGCCAACTTTATTGCTCTTGTTTCAAATAAGTCATTATGATGTGTGCTTGTTCCGTGAGCATTAATATAATCTACTTCCTCAGGTTTAACTCCTGCTTCTTCCATTGCAAGGGTCATCGCCTTAGCTGCACCACTTCCATCTTCTGCCGGAGATGTAATGTGATAAGCATCACATGTTGCACCGTATCCCACAACTTCTGCAAATATGTTTGCGCCTCTGTTTATTGCATGTTGTAATTCTTCTAACACAACAATTCCGGCACCTTCACCCATTACAAAACCGCTTCTATCTTTGTCGAAAGGTCGTGAAGCTTTTGTTTTATCTGTTTCTTTTGTAAGTGCGGTAAGACTTGAAAAACCTGCCACGCCAATAGGTGTTATGGCACTTTCTGTTCCACCTGCTACCATTACATCAGCCTCGCCATATTTTATTGTTCTAAAAGCTTCTCCAATACAATGAGTTCCTGTAGCACAGGCTGTTACAATGTTTACGCATTTTCCTTTAAGACCTAAGTCTATAGCCACATTTCCTGCTGCCATATTTGTAATCATCATTGGCACAAGCAAAGGTTTTACCCTTGAAGGTCCTTTTTCAAGAAGCTTAGCATGTTCCTCTTCCATATCTCCCAGGCCTCCAATTCCCGAGCCCACACTTACACCTACTCTGTATGGATCTTCCTTTTCCATATCTATACCTGACTGAGCAAAAGCTTCTTTTGCAGCAGCTACTGCATATTGTGAAAAAGGTGAAAGTCTTTTCGCCTGTTTAAATCCTAATACTTCTTTTGCATTAAAATCCTTAACTTCCGCTGCAAGTTTTGCACTATAATCTGTTGTGTCAAACTTAGTTATTTCGTCTATTCCAAGAACTCCTGCCTTAACGTTGTTCCAGAAAGTTTCTACATTATTTCCAATAGGTGTAATTGCACCCATTCCTGTTACTACAACTCTTCTCTCCATTACCTATCTCCTATAATTACATTACCATTCCGCCATCTATGTTAATAACCTGACCTGTTATATAATCGCTTTTCTCTGAACTAAGAAAAAGTGCCAGTTCTGCTATTTCCTCAGGTTTGCCAAATCTTCCAAGTGGTATTTGTCCTTTAGCACCCTCTTTAACTTTGTCTGATAATGTAATTGTCATATCAGTATCAACAAAGCCCGGTGCAATTGCATTAACATTAATATTCCTTGAAGCCAATTCTCTTGCTGCCGACTTTGTAAGCCCAATAATACCTGCCTTTGATGCTGAATAATTGGCCTGTCCTGCATTTCCCGTAACTCCTGATACAGAAGAAATATTAATAATTTTTCCTTTTCTCTGCTTTACCATTGCTCTTGAGGCAAATCTTATAGTATTAAATGTTCCTTTTAAGTTAACAT
>OJAG01001911.1_pt1 | contig 11386 bp, 7 predicted proteins | sample 1589021 | NCBI WGS metagenome assembly OJAG01 (sample SAMN03283264) | human gut metagenome | biome: human-associated habitat; material: feces | host: Homo sapiens | place: USA | collected 2013 | reverse complement strand
TGGTAGACTGCCGGATCGCGGCGGTTGAAGTAGGAGAAGAAGCGCGCGCTGTCATAGCCCATCACGCCGACCTGAGACGGGTCAAACGACACGCCCGTGAGCACGGCCTGCTTCGCGCCCAGCTCCGTCAGGCGCAGAAGCAGCGCGCGGATGTAGTCCTCGTCGTAGTCCTCGCGGTATTCCGTCCCCGTCAGAAGACACGCCTCCGTCAGGTTCGGGGCTGCGACATCCGCACGGGCGACGATCTGCGCCATAGCCGCGGGAAAGTCCGGGCCGAAGCCGGTGTAGAGCCGGCCGTGGTCAGCCATGGCCGGGTCGACGAAGAGGAGGGTATCGTCGCTGCGGATGCAGTCATAGAAGTCGCAGACCTGCTGTACCTGCTCGCGCGAGGCGATATAGCCCGTATAGACTGCGTCAAAGTGCAGGTGCTCGCTGCGCCAGTGCTCCGCGATCGGGCGCAGCTGGTCAGTGAGGTCCTTGCAGGTGAAGTTTTTAAATGTCGTGTGCGTGCTCAGCACTGCCGTCGGCACGACGGCGCACTCGACACCCATCGCCGAGATGGTGGGCAGCGCCACCGTCAGCGAACATCGCCCGAGGCAGGAGATGTCCTGAATACTTGCGATACGCTTCATGGAGAATACGCTCCTTCAGAGTTCGTTTCTGCCCAGTATACCACATTTGCGCGCCGCCGAAAAGACTGCGGTGAAAATCCCGCGGCTGCGGAAATCAAGCGGCCTTGACAGAAGGGGCGAGTGTGGTATAATAAGCATAGAAAAGAGCGCTGCGACAAGCGGTTAGCCCAGCGAGTTAATGAGGTTTCTCAAAAGAAACCGTCACCGGCCAGGGTGGCGGTTTCTGCTTTTTGCAATAATCGTAACCGTAAAAGGCCCGATATGTAATGTAATCCGCATGAGCCTCACCCCCTTGCGGGTGGTGTGACCAACCGCCTGCCGTTGTGCAGCGCCTGTTATCACCATATCACATGGGGCTGTAATTTGCAACAGAATTTGCGAAACGGGGCGATTTATCGACCCCAAAAGAGCGCGGCGAAAAATACTTGAAGCCTGCGCAAAATTGTGATATGCTGTAAAGAATGACAAGAAAGGGGGCGCGGCGATGCATTTGCAGGAATCCGGCGAGATGTATCTGGAGTCCATTCTGCGTCTGAGCAAGGAAAAGGCGCTGGTGCGGGCGATCGATGTCGGAGAGTATATGGGGTATTCCAAGCCCAGTGTCAGCCGCGCGATGGGTCTTCTGCGCGGTGGCGGCTATGTGCAGGTGTCACCCGACACGGGGCACATCTCGCTGACGGACGCGGGGCGCGCGGTGGCCGAGAAGATCTACGAGCGGCACACGCTGCTCACGGCGCTGCTGGAGGATCTGGGTGTGGCACCGGAGACGGCGGCGGAGGATGCGTGCAAGATGGAGCACGTCATCAGCGATGAGTCGTTCGCTGCGCTCAAGCAGCTCAAAAAGCGCCTGTGCGAGGAAGCCAAATAAAAGCGCACAATTTAACGCAAAAAAACAGGAGCAAACGGGCTTAGACGGGTGTTCGTAAAACAGGTTTAGACCGAAATTACGAAATGAGCATCTGTCAGGCAGGATTGGAAAGAAAAAAGTGCCATGTTTAGCTTAGCGGCTGAGCATGGCACTTTTATTAAAATTAAGTCTGAAAATTATGATAGTCTATAATTCAGTTATATTCCAGCCCGCCTTGATCAAATTCGTTTTATCCTTGTCGGATATGGAGCTTTTTGGTGCCGCAAGACAGATCAGCCCCTTTGCTCTCGTTATTGCTACATAATGACATTTCAGCCGTTTGGCATCTCGTTCGCTAGGCGATTTACTTGCTATATTGCATAGCCACGGCATGATAGATTTAAGGTTTCTTTTATACCAATATGTATCCAATACGAGTGTTGCCAAGTGTGTTCGACCTTTAACTGCATGAATGCTTGACAGTTTAATTTGAACTTTACGCGAACCCTCATGATATGAGAAAGTATTTATATTGCTATTAGCTTTGACGGTTAGTTCCTCTGACACGCCAATATTGTTTGTCGGTTGAAAAAACTCCGAAGCATATTTTGTGATGCCAAAAAATCTTACCAGCAACGAGCGAACTAACTCTATGATGCTACTCCATGTAGCAGCATAGGATGTTGATAGCTCAGTTATGGCAAGCAACTGCTCTCTAAACGCCTTTTGGTTGTCTGCTGGGATAGCTCCTAAGAGTGAATTAAATGCATTATGTGCATTTGGCAATTCAATTTTAGAGTTCATCCTGATATATGTTCTTAGACCATCGGCAATACTTTCAACCATAGAAAAATAGTTGTTTGTCTTATTGAACTTGTCCACGCCGGCACTGAGAAAATCGCTCCACTGCTTGGGTTTAGAAGATATTCTGGTTGTATCTGCATCATAGGCTGGAAAATAATCTTTGACTCCTATCGGATAGTTTTTGTCACTTGCGTTAGGAGAGTTTTTGGTATGTACCATTCCGACGGCAAAACAGTTTTCACCAGCGTTCAATTCTTCATCTGTAAAGCATGACAATAAGTACTTTGCATATGCGGGTAAAACATCTGTTGCCTGCTCAAATAAGAAAATAGTGTGTTTCCCGTTCAACTTCTCATATTTTGAAAGTGTTCCAGTGAGACCTTTCGCTGCAACACCAAGAGGATCAGCTAATTGCGCTATCGCTTCTCCAAATCGATGGCTATTTGAAATTGATAAGTACGCACCGTGCGGGAATCCAGCACCAGTTTCCTCGTTGTTATAGGACTGAAAGATTGCTTGATTAGCATCACCAAAGGATTGCCGAATCGAAGATCCGGAGATGGGGAAGCTCTCATCTATCAAAGACCATTGCAGTGTGTTCGTATCTTGCGCTTCATCAATAAATAGTAGTGGAAATCTTTCTTGTATTGCGGAAGAAAGATATGCACACTGCTCAAACGCATATTTTGAAATATGCAGCATTTCATCAAAAGTAAAATACCCTTCTTGAAACGACTGATCAATAACAGCGTAGATGTTTTTATAAGATGGAGTCTGGTCACTACATGTCAGGTTCAAACAGATTCGGTTTTTGATTACACATCCCAATTCATTGTTAGATGATGCCTCTCTGTTGCACGATGGGTTCCTTGATTTGGAAGCAATAGATGATAGATGGCTCGATCTTGCAGCATCTATCAAAAGCGCAACAAAACCGCTGGTGGGTTTTTATGAGGAGCTTTTGGCGATTAGACAACTCCTTCCCCGTATGAAGATCGATAATATTGTAGTCATAGAAAATAATATCCTTTCACCGTGGGTTCCCTGCTATTTCCCATACAGTTATGCTGAAAAGCTTTTTGATTATTGGCATACCGAGCATGAACCTCCTGCTGGGAGTCCCTTGGTCCAACTCGTCCAAACGTACGGAGATGTCAAGCTGCTGAAGGAGGGAAAAGCGTTACTCTTGCCTGCTACTCTCGATGACGAGCGCATTGAAATCATTCCATTTTGGCAAGGCTGTGTGGTAGAGAAAGAACCGCTTACAGATGACATCAAGCATATTGAAGTTGGTAGCATAGAAGATTGGGAGTACTGTCTTAATATGACAAATGGTGTACTTTCATCTGCGCTTTTCTTACAAAGTGGAGATAGCCTTTCTGCTCGAACCAGCGCAATTTTTAGTGCGGCAAATCTGCTTAATCTGGAAGTATTTCTCGATGAGCTTGAGTTGTATCAAGAAAAAATAGAGTATAATGATAGCCAATTTGTTCATGTGCTTCAAAAGTACTGGGGCAATGCGGCTCAATTTCGACCATTACTCTTTTACAAAGATCCTGACCGATCACAGGAAACAGAAATAATAACCCAGGGGCAAATTATCGCTGAAATCGTAGATCAGTGTGAAGCTGCCCAAGCTGGAGATATATTCAGCAATATATTTATAACTGCACCGACTGGTTCTGGAAAGTCGATTCTTTTCCAGATTCCTGCGATCTATCTTGCCGAAAAGTACAATCTTGTTACGATTGTCGTATCCCCGCTGATAGCTCTTATGAACGATCAGGTTGACCAACTGCAACGTGAACGAGGAATTTCTATTGCTGCCTGCATCAACTCAAGCATGAGCATAGAGGAACGTAGTGATGTTATTGACCAGATACATGCAGGAAAAAAGTCCTTGCTATACCTTGCTCCTGAGCTGTTATTGACAACTCATTTGCAATCGTTTTTGGGCGGTCGGCAAGTAGGTATGGTTGTCATTGACGAAGCCCATACTGTCACAAGTTGGGGACGCGATTTTCGCTCAGATTATTGGTTCCTTGGCGATTTCTTGAAACAAACGGCTCGTGATGGCTTATCGTTCCCTGTACTGTGTCTGACAGCCACGGCTGTATATTCTGGTGATGACGATGTTGTAAATGATACAATTCACGAACTCGGTTTGGGAAAGACTATTATCCATCTCGGGAATGTAAAGCGAAGCAATATTTCTTTCGATATTCAACGCCATAACCCCGCTGAAGTTGAGGGACGAATCGAAAATGCCAAACTGGATTTGACGTTGAAGAGAATGTGTGAATATATTGCCAGAGGCGAGAAGGTACTTACTTATTTTCCCTACCGGAGTCAAGTCGATCAGATTTATAATCTGGTTAATGCCGCAGACCATGTGAAGATTCGGAGATACCACGGGCAAATACCTTCGGCGGAACGCAAGATGGTGGAGCGAGACTATAAGGCGGGAACGGCTATGGGGCTGTTCTGCACCAAAGCCTTCGGCATGGGTATCGATGTTGGCGATATTAAACACGTTATTCACTTTGCCCCGACCGGCACACTATCTGATTATGTTCAGGAAATCGGAAGAGCCGCCCGCAATACCGAGATTCAAGGTGTAGCTCATATTGACTACTTTCCCAGTGATCTTCGATATGTTCGATCCTTAAATGGAATTTCTGAAATGCGGCAGTATCAGCTACGCGAAATGCTGAAAAAGATATGTGCAATTCAACGAGCAAAGAAAAGGCGGAATCTGTTGATTTCGGCGGAAACGTTCGAGTACCTTTTTAAGGAAAAAGATGTCGAAAATCGGACAAAATCAGGCTTGTTGCTTCTTTCAAAAGACTTGAGCAACAAATACACATTCCCCGTTTTAATTGTACGTCCCAAAGCAATGCTTTCAAAAAACTATGTCAATGTTCCACACGAGATAGAAAATGAGTTTTTGAAGTTATTTGGATCATACTGCACATTCCAGCAAGGCATTGCACCTCGCACTGTTCCTACAAAGAATCAGAGCCGTGCATCCGATATGACAGTATACAGTTCTGGAAAAACCTTCCTTGTAGATATGGCGGGGATTTGGGAAAATTGTTACCCAGACCGCTCATTCGGCATGTTCAAAAAGGAATTTTTTGAGCGGGGAATTTCCGTGAGTGGAAAAAACTATACTGTTGCACCGCGCGTCAGAGTAGAGATACGTTACTCTGATGACTATGTTGCCGTATCACAGCGCGTAGAGACTGTTATTACTGCAATTACGCAAATATTTGAGAAGTATAAAAACGGCGAGATAAAGCAGTTTTCTCAAAAGCAGTTTGAAGCAGAACTTGCTGAAATGCTTGGTGAAAAAGTGATTCCTCATGACAAAGCAGGCATGCTGCTTGACATATTCACCGAAAGCGTAAATGAGGATGCAGCATACAGCCAGAGTCGAAGCCGTGTCCGGGTTCTTCGTAGTAGGAAAATGCCCGGAGCGGACGAGACAGGATATTTTGTCAGCAGTGCCGCATACGCGCGACTTCCCAACTTCTTTATTCACCAAATTGGGCAGTGCGAGGTTAATACAGAAGATAATTCGTTCTTCCGATTTTACCCGTTGGTTCAAAATAAGCAAATTGAGATCATGCCATTGCTGCGTTTTATGGAATTGCTTGGGCTGGCAACCTATGAAATCCGAGGCGGAGAAAAAGCAGAAGTATTTATTCGTATTAACGATCCTGAAAAACTTGAGCGGCTGGCAACAAGCGGAAAATATACCAATGGTGTGCTGCAAAGCATTCAAGAACATCATCGTAATAACGAGCGACTTCTCACGGCATTCTTTTCTGCCGACATGAATGACGATGAGCGCTGGGAGTTAATCGAGCAATACTTTTTGGGCAATGAGGAATATGTGAGACGCATTTTGCACATTGCTGATTAAGTCAAAAATCCCTTTGGAACAAAGGGCGCACTTCTATACTCTCCTGACGGGAGTATGTGCGCTCTGCGAGGCAGACAGCCCGGACGATTGAAGTCCGGGCTGTTTTGCGTCACTTCGTTCCGAACAAGAGGCTGCACCCCTTGCGCCGCTTGCGCGTCTATCCCTGCCCACTTTGCAGCGGAAACAATCTGCTGACGCAGACAATTCCCGCCGCAAAGTCTGAAAATCCCATATCTCTAACCAGACCGTCTACCGAAAATGTAGGCGGTCTTTTTCTATTCATTTATCCCATCAAATCGAAGGAGGTCAACCATGTCAAAACAGAAGACCCTTGCCGAGCTGAATGCCGAGAAAGATAAAATTGAGCAGCAGCTTGCACAGGAACAGCACAAGAAGCAGCGTCTGGAAAACCGCGCCGCTTACTACGAAAAGGGAGATCGGCGCAAGCGGGCACACCGGCTTATCACTCGTGGCGCGGCGATCGAGAGTGTCGCACCGCTGGCAAAAGCTCTGACCGAAACCGAGTTTTATGCCTTTGCCGAAAAAGCTCTTGCCCTGCCGGAGGTCAAAGGTCTGCTCATGGAAGCGGTTAACGAACACAACCGGGCAGAACAGGAAAAGAGGTGTTGAGTATCGCACTATTTCATTTTCATGTAACCCAGATCAAGCGCAGCGCGGGACAGTCCGCCGTGGCGTCTGCTGCCTACCGTGCTGGGGAAAAGCTGCACAGCGAGTATTACGGCGAGGACAGCGATTACACCCGCAAGGGCGGCGTGATCTGTTCGGAAATTCTGCTGCCGCCCCACGCCCCGCCAGAGTACGCAGACCGGGAAACGCTCTGGAACGCCGTTGAAAAAGCCGAGCGTGGAAAGAAAGCGCAGCTTGCGTACAGCTTTGACATTGCCTTGCAGAACGAGTTTTCCATGCAGGAGAACATCGCTCTGGCAAGGCAATTTTTATTGGAGAACTTTGTGAGTCGGGGCATGGTGGCGGACTTTGCCGTTCACTCGCCAGACAAAGAGAACGGCGGCATTTCCAATCCGCACTTTCATGTCATGTGTCCCATTCGCCCTTTGGACGAACACGGCAGATGGGGCAACAAGCAGCGGCGGGAATATGTGCTGGATGAGCATGGTGAGCGCATCCGAGATGAGGCTGGCAACTATGTGTTCAACGCTGTGCCGACCACCGATTGGGGCAGTCCTGAAACCTTGGAGCATTGGCGGCAAGCGTGGGCTGATCTGTGCAATCAGAAGTTTGCGGAGAAAAGTTTGGATTGCCAGATCGACCACCGCAGCTATGAGCGGCAAGGCATTGAACAGATTCCTACCGTCCACGAGGGACCGTCTGTCCGCGCAATGGAAGCGAAGGGCATCCGCACCGACAAGGGCGACTTCAACCGCTGGGTTCGCAAAACCAACGCCATGCTGCGGGAAGCAAAGAATAAAATCGCCTCTTTGCTGAAATGGCTGAAAGCGGTTAAGGAAGAACTCTCCAAGCCGCAGCCGCCTATGCTGAACGATCTGCTGATGACCTATTACAATAACCGCAATAAGGGCGCATACAGCACAAAGGCCAAGACAGCCAACTTACAGCGGTATGCGGATGCGTTCCGCTTTTTGCAGGCGAAGCAGCTTTTTACCACCGATGATCTGGATACCGCGCTGCATTCCATGCAGAACAGCATCAACGCAATGAAAGCGTCTGCCGGGGAAAAGCAATCCCGCATCAAGGAGCTGGACGAGCTGCTGCGCATGGCACAGTATTATGTCGATGGAAAACCGGTTGCGGACAAGCTGAGAAGCATTCGTTTTGAAAAATCCAGACAAAAATACAAGTCGGAGCATGACGATTCGCTGCGGAGATTCTACATGGCGGAGCGCAAATTGAAGCCTCACTTCAAGGATGGCAAATTGCCTATCACTGCATGGCGCAGGGAGCGTGAGCGGCTGGAGCAGGAGTACAAGGACATCCAGACAGAGCTTTTGCCGCTTTACGCCGACGTCAAAAAGCTCTGGGCGATTCATTACAGCATCTATGAAGTGCAGCATGAGCAGGAACGGCAGAATGCCACGATTCGGCAGAAAAAGCAGGAAATTGAACTCTAATTTGATTAGAAATACAGGAGGCACTTATGAACGAGAACAAAGAATTTGAACACGAGATTGACCCTGATCTGTTGGCAGAAATTGAGGAATGGGAAATGGCAGACCATGACGAGCCAGCGGAATATTACTTCTCCAATCTAGACCCATATCTGAAACCGCAGCCCTTGCCGCCCAATCATCCCCGGCGCAACTACTGCTTTAATGAGGACGGACATCTCTGCGTGAAAAATCTGTCCGCTTTCTGGGTCCCCGAATTGACCGTCACCGAAGTCATTCACGGAACGTTTTACACCGTCACGGGCAGCTACGAGGGAACAGAGAGCTTTGTCCGCAAGCTGGAGCGTATCACCAGCAAAAAGTTTACAGAAAAGATGGAGGATTCCGAATGACAAATACCCGGACTCTTGGTACAATAGAAGCAACCAATCCTGTACTGACAGTTGCTCCACCAAAGGAGGATTCAGAAATGAACGGAGCAACAAACAAAATCACAGCACTCTACTGCTGTCTTTCGCAGGAGGATGAACGAGCCGGAGAGTCTTTGTCCATCGAAAATCAGAAGGATATGCTTTTGAGATATGCGCGAGAACGCCATTTCCCGAACCCCACATTCTTTGTGGATGATGGCGTAAGTGGAGTTACCTATGACCGTCCCGGTTTTCAGGCGATGCTTGCGGAAATTGAAGCGGGACGGGTGGCTGTCTGTATCAGCAAAGACCTATCCAGACTTGGCAGAAATTCCGCGCTGACAGGGCTTTACACCAACTTCACCTTTCCGCAGTACGGTGTCCGCTATATTGCCATCAACGACAATTTCGACACCATTGATCCCAACAGCACAGACAGCGATTTTGCAGGCATCAAGAACTGGTTCAACGAGTTCTATGCGCGAGATACCAGCCGCAAAATCCGAGCTGTCAATAAGGCAAAGGGTGAACGCGGCGTTCCTTTGACAACCAATGTTCCCTACGGCTATTTGAAAGACCTGGACAATCCCCGACGCTGGAAGATCGACCCTGTTGCCGCCGATGTGGTGCGGCGTATTTTCTCCATGTGCATGGAGGGCAGAGGTTCAAAGCAGATTGCAAACCAACTGAAAGCGGACAAGGTTTTAACTCCTGCCAGTTATAAGGCATTGCAAGGCATCAAAAGCCCGAACAAAAAGCTGGAAGATCCTTATGATTGGAAAAGCAGTACCGTTGTGGCAATTCTCGAACGGCGGGAATACACGGGCTGCACGGTCAATTTCAAGACCTTCACCAACTCCATCTGGGACAAGAAGCAGCGGGAAACACCTGTTGAGAAACGAGCGAGCTTCCCCAACACGCATGAGCGCATTATCGACGATGATATGTTTGAAAAGGTGCAGGAGATCCGCCAGCAGCGTCACCGAATGATCCGCACGGGAAGAAGCAGCATTTTCTCCGGACTTGTTTACTGTGCGGACTGCGGTTCCAAAATGCTGTACGGTTCATCCAACAACGGCGATCTCGATCAGGACTTTTTTGACTGCTCCCTGCACCGCAAAAGCAAAGAAAAGTGTAATGGACATTTCATCCGCGTCAAGGTATTGGAGCGGCTGGTTCTCAAGCACATTCAGGTAGTTATGGGGTATATCCTGCACCATGAGGATTATTTCCGCACGATCATGGAGGAACAGCTCCGCGTGGAAAGCTGTGAGCAAATCCGCATCCGAAGAAAGCGTCTGGAGAGCAACGAGCGGCGCATTGCCGAGCTGAAAAGGCTGTTCATCAAGATTTACGAGGACAACGCCAGCGGGCGATTAACAGATGAACGCTATGATATGCTAAGCCAGACCTATGAAGCGGAGCAGAAGCAGTTGGAAGCGGAAGCGATCACCTTGCAGCAGGAGATTGAAGTACAGGAACGACAGAACGAAAACATTGAGAAGTTCATTCAGAAAGCGCACAAGTATGTCGGCATTGAAGAACTGGACGGCTATGCGCTGCGCGAGCTGGTGTCTGCCGTCTATGTGGATGCACCGGACAAGTCCAGCGGCAAGCGGGTACAGCACATCCACATCAAGTATGACGGGCTGGGATTTATCCCTCTGAATGAGCTGATGAAAAAGGAAACGGCGTGACCAAAGTCACGCCGCCCCTTGAAAACACAAGGTTTTCACCATTTTTTGATTTTACTGTTTTACGACCACCCGGTATTTGCCCGTTTGCTCCTGTTTAGTTTATAAAAAGTCTCACAGAGTTCGCGCCGCGCACGGCGCGAATAAGATCCAATCCGTTTTTTGCGGCGGCGTGTACGTCGCAAAAAACACTTTGCGCGCAGCGAGCGTCGCAGGCCGGCAAAGTCGGCCGAGGCGCAGAGCGAAGCGAAAATTTCCGGTCTGAAAAGGGAGAATCCCTTTTCAGACCGGAAATTTTTACATCCACATCGCAAATGGCCGCAGAACCGTGCCGATCAGACGGTGCAGCCACGGGCGGCGGCGCCACTCCTCATAGGTCAGGCAACGGCTCCTCGCCATAATGCTTTCCATATCATCCAGCAGCGCCGCGGCGGTCTCCGGCATGTCATAAAACACCGCGCCGCACTCGAAATGCAGCTGGAAGCTGCGGTAGTCCATGTTCACCGTGCCCACGGTGGCCACGGCGTCGTCGCAGACGAAGGTCTTGGCGTGGTTGAAGCCGCCGGTGAACTCGTAGATCTTCACCCCGCCGTCGATCAGTTCGCGGTAGTACGAGCGCGTGGTCATGTGTACCAGGCGCTTGTCCCAGTTCTCCGGGGTGAGTATGCGCACGTCCACGCCGCTTCTGGCCGCCAGCGTCAGCGCCGAGAGCATCAGATCGTCCACGATCAGGTAGGGCGTGGAGATGTAAAGGTACTTGCGCGCCCCGTTGATGATCTGCATGTAGACGCGCTCGGCCACGTTCTCCGTGTCCAGCGGGCTGTCGCAATAGGGCTGCACGTAGCCGTTGCCGGGAACGGTCGCGGGCATGCGCTCGGGGACGAAGCGGTCGTAAAGGGGCAGCCGGCGCGTGGCCAGGCCCCACATCTGCAAAAACATCAAGGTCAGCGCCCAGGCCGATTCGCC
>OJAG01001901.1_pt1 | contig 11437 bp, 8 predicted proteins | sample 1589021 | NCBI WGS metagenome assembly OJAG01 (sample SAMN03283264) | human gut metagenome | biome: human-associated habitat; material: feces | host: Homo sapiens | place: USA | collected 2013 | reverse complement strand
GGAGCTGACCCGCATCACGAAGGCCGTGCAGGACGGCACGTTCTTCGAGAACGAAGCGCTCGTGCACGCGATGAACGCCGCAAAGGAAAACGGCGCCGCGCTGCACCTGATCGGCCTGCTCTCCGACGGCGGCGTGCACAGCCACAACACGCACCTGTACGGCCTGCTGGAAATGGCAAAGCGCATGGGCCTTGAGAAGGTCTACGTGCACGCGCTGCTGGACGGCCGCGACGTGCCGCCCTCCTCGGGCAAGGACTACATCGAGCAGCTCCTCGACAAGATGGAGGAGATCGGTGTCGGCAAGGTCGCGACCGTGATGGGCCGCTACTACGCGATGGACCGCGACAACCGCTGGGAGCGCGTTGTGAAGGCGTACGACGCGATGGTCTGCCGCGAGGGCGAAGCGTTCGACTGCCCGGTCTGCGCGGTTTCGAAGTCCTACGAGAACGGCGTCACCGACGAGTTCGTCGTCCCCTGCACGATCAAGGGCGGCGAGCCGATTTCGGCGAACGACTCCATCGTGTTCTTCAACTTCCGCCCGGACCGCGCGCGTGAGATCACCCGCACGTTCGTCGACCCGGATTTCACCGGCTTCGAGCGCAAGAAGGGCTTCTTCCCGGTCAACTACGTCTGCATGACGCAGTACGACGCGACGATGCCGAACGTCGAGATCGCCTTCAAGCCGCAGAGCCTGAAGAACACGCTCGGCGAGTACGTTTCCGACAAGGGCCTGCAGCAGCTGCGCATCGCCGAAACCGAGAAGTACGCGCATGTGACGTTCTTCTTCAACGGCGGCGTCGAGAAGCAGTACCCGGGCGAGGACCGCATCCTCGTCAATTCCCCGAAGGTCGCGACGTACGACCTCCAGCCGGAAATGAGCGCCTATGAGGTCACGGACAAGATGGTCGAGGCCGTCAAGTCCGGCAAATACGACATGATCATCCTGAACTTCGCGAACTGCGACATGGTCGGCCACACCGGCGTGTTTGACGCGGCGAAGGCGGCCGTCGAGGCTGTCGACACCTGCGTCGGCCGCGTCGCGGCGGCAGTCGACGAGATGGGCGGCGTGCTGCTCATCACCGCCGACCACGGCAACGCGGATAAGATGGTGGACACGGACGGCGAGCCGTTCACCGCGCACACCACGAACCCGGTTCCGTTCTGCGTCGTCGGCTATCCGTGCACGCTCCGCGAGGGCGGCGTGCTGGCGGACATCGCGCCCACGATGCTGAAGATCATGGGCCTGCCGCAGCCGGAGGAAATGACCGGCAAGAGCATCATCCTCTGATCGGTCCCCGAAAAATAAAGCAAACAGGGAGCAAAGCCGTTTCCCGCGGTTTTGCTCCCTTTGCTTTTGCACGCGACAGCCGTCTTTTTTGTTGCATTCCGCGAATCCTTTGCCAAGTCTTTGCCAGTTTTTCAATATATTCGTTTACTTTTTGGTACAAATATGTTAATATAATTTTAACGAACTGCGCGCAGCCCCCGTCCGCCCGAAACCATTTTTCCCACTCGGAAACAAAAAAGGAGGTTGTCCCGATGAAACGCACGAAGCCTGTAAAAAAGATGCTTGCAGCCCTGTCCGTATTCCTGCTCCTGCTCTTCTGCACCGCCTGCGGCCCGCAGGCGCAGACGGAAACCGACGACATCGTTTCTGACTTCGTCTTCGGGGACGACGGCTACGCGTATGCGCCCGCGCCGTTCGGCAGCACCCGTGAGGAAGTCGAAGCGGCCATTGGCAGGGAAATGGACGAACAGGGTTCAAACCCGCACACGGAGCCGTTCGAATACATGAGCTATATCACGCCCAATCAGGACGTGCAGCTTTCCGGACCGAGCCTGAAAAGCCGCGTAGACGCGCAGTTCACCGAGGACGACGGTTTGTTCGCCATCACCTTCAATTCCGCTGTTCTGGCTGAACAGCGCGCCGATTTCGTTGAAACCTGCCGCACCAATTTCACCGCGCTGTTCGGCGAGCCGACGCGGGACGAAACAAGCGAGACCAACCTGACCACCCTCAGCTGGGAAGACGAAGAAAGCGGCACGGTCTTTCAGGTGTCGGTGATGGGCGAATCCACGGCCAACTCGGGCGAGAAGATCTGCCGCGTCGCGCTCGGCGCCTTTGAAAAGTGGCGGTACGTGGAAGCCGGCGTCGGCGAATGGGCAGGCGAAGGCTGACGCCCGGCAAAAGGCAGCTCTGCTTCTTTCACACAACGCATATCGACGGCGGGCGGCTTCGGCCGTCCGCTTTTGCGTTGCTTTGCGCGCCGCGATGTGGTATACTGCTTGTAACCCAAATAGGAGAGGAGAACCGCTATGTATGCACACCATGCCGAATCCCTGCAGAACATGATCGACTATTTCAGCGGGCGCGAGGAGATCATCGCGCTCGTCTTCGGCGGCAGCGTCGCCAAGGGCTGCGAGCGCCCGGACAGCGACCTCGACGCGATGGTCGTTGTGACCGACGAATACTACGCGCAGCGCGAAAAGGAAAACCGCGTGACCGAAACCATTTCCGGCTACTGCACGTATGAGGGCGGCTATTTCGACGTGAAATACATGACCAAAGCCTTCATTGCGGCCGCCGCCGACCACGCGAGCGAGCCGACGCGCAATTCCTTCATCGGCGCCCGCGTGCTGTTCTCCCGCGACCCGGAGATCCCGGGCATCGTTGCCCGCATCCCGGTCTTTCAGAAGCAGGAGCGCGCGGACAAGGAGCTTTCGTTCTTCGCCAACCTGATGCTCAACTACCACTATTTCTGGAAGGCCTGCGAACCGGACGGCTACATGCGCCTGCACGTGGCCGGGCAGATCGTCTACAGCATTTACCGGATGATCCTGCAGGAAAACGAGATCCTGTTCCCGTGCAACCGCCGCCTCGAGGAGTTCGTGGAGAACGCGCCGAAAAAGCCGGAAAACATCGTCTCCCTGTGCCGGGCGTTCTGCCGCGAGCAGTCCGACACGCTGTGCGACGCCGTCTATCAGGCGTTCATCGGCTGGACGAGCTTCGACACCAAAACGGATTACAACGCCCTGCTCTCCCGCTATTCGCTCGATTACGAGCAGTGGTGGAACGTCCCGCGCCCGCACGTGGACGAATACTGATGGACGCCGGCCGCACAAACGCAAATCCTTCCCCCTGGAGTTCCCGCTTATGTTGAAAATTCAAAATGTCGGCGCTTTTCCCGGCGGCGACGCTTTCCTGCTCGACGACGGCAGCGGCGCCTGCCTGCTCGATACCGGCTTCGGCTTCTGCGGCGAAGCGCTTGCCGTCCACGTGCGCCGCGCGCTGGCAGAGCGCCCGCTGGACGCCATCCATCGTTTTAAACCGTATCCCCGAAGAAGCCCGCGCGGCGCTTCGGGGATATTTTTATGCGCATCCCGTCCCTTTATGAAAGATTTGTAAACAATTTGAAATGAAGTGATTTTCTCCTTGACTATTGGCCCCCGCCGAGTAAAATAGTTTGTAGAAATAACCGTTTTAATTCATAACGGTTGCTTTTGCATCCGTTTAAAAGGAGGAAGGCGATACATCATGTATCAAAGCAACGCGCTCTTAGCCAATATCCGGCGCATGATCAAGCTGTACGACAGCATGCTCAAGCCGGTCTGCAGCCGGTACGGCCTGGTGCCGATCGAGGCGACGATCATCAGCTTCCTGTTCAACCACCCGGGGCGGGACACGGCCGCCGACATCGTGGAGCTGCGGATGCTCTCCAAGAGCAACGTGTCGCAGGCCGTCGAGAGCCTGATCCAGAAGTCGCTGCTCCAGCGGCGGCAGGACACGGCGGACCGCCGGCGCATCCACCTGCTTCTGACCGCAGAGGCCGCGCCCATAACGGCGGAGATCGAAAAGGTCCGCGCGTCGTTCCACAAAAAGATCTTCCGGGGCTTTACGGAGGAGGAACAGCGGCTGTTCACCGAATTTAACGAGCGGATCGCCGAAAACACAAAACGCACAGAAGGAGAAATCACTGTATGAATGAAGACAAAGACTTTCTCGGGAAGGAGCCGGTCGGAAAGCTCCTGCTGAAGCTGGCCCTTCCCACCGTAACCGCACAGATCATCAACATGCTTTACAACATCGTGGACCGCATCTACATCGGGCATATCCCCGAGATCGGCGAAGCGGCGCTGACCGGCGTCGGCGTCTGCATGCCGCTGATCATGATTGTGACCGCGTTCTCCGCCTTTGCCGCCTACGGCGGCGCGCCGCGCGCCTCGATCTACATGGGGCAGGGCGACCACGATTCCGCCGAAAAAACGCTGGGCAACTGCTTCGCCGTGCAGTTCATCATTTCGGTGCTGCTGACGGCGGCGCTGCTGCTCTGGAACCGGGATTTCCTGATGGCGTTCGGCGCCAGCGATAAAACCATCGGGTACGGCGTAGAGTACATGAACATCTACGCCATCGGCACGATCTTCGTCCAGATGACGCTCGGCATGAACGCGTTCATCACGGCGCAGGGCTTTGCCAAGACCGGCATGTTCTCGGTGCTGATCGGCGCCGTGGCCAACATCGTGCTCGACCCCATCTTCATCTTCGGCTTCAACATGGGCGTTGCGGGCGCGGCCTGGGCCACCATCATTTCGCAGGCCATGTCCTGCGCGTGGGTGCTGCTGTTCCTGTGCGGAAAGAAAACACACCTCAGGCTGCGCGTCAAATACATGCGCCTGAGCCGGAAAATCGTCCTGCCCAGCCTCGCGCTCGGCCTCTCCTCGTTCATCATGCAGGCCAGCGAAAGCATCATTTCCATCTGCTTCAACTCCTCGCTGCAGAGCTACGGCGGCGACATCGCCGTCGGCGCGATGACCATCCTCACCAGCGTGATGCAGTTCGCGATGCTGCCGCTGCAGGGCCTCGGCCAGGGCGCGCAGCCGATCATCAGCTACAACTACGGCGCCCGCAACCCCGAGCGCGTGAAGGCCGCTTTCAAGCTGCTGCTGAAGTCCAGCCTGGTCTACTCGACGCTGCTGTGGGCCCTCGTGATGCTTTTCCCGCAGGCCTTCGCCGCCATGTTCACGAGTTCCGAAACGCTGATGACCTTCACCCAGAAGGCCCTGCGCATCTACATGGCCTGCCTGCTGCTGTTCGGCATCCAGATCGCCTGCCAGATGACCTTCACCTCGCTGGGCAACGCAAAGGCCTCCATCCTTGTCGCGGTCATGCGGAAATTCATCCTGCTGATCCCGCTGATCTACATCATGCCGCTGCTCTTCTCCGCCGACAAGACGACGGCCGTCTATATGGCGGAGCCGGTGGCCGATTTCATCGCCGTCACCTTCACCGCGATCTTCTTTACCTTCCAGTTCAAGAAAGCCCTCAAAGGGATCTCCGGCAAGCGCGAAACGCCGGAAAACACAGCCCAATAAAGGAGAAAACCACATGCACGAGGTCGGCAACGAGGGGCGCGGCCCCTCGAAAAAGCTGTTTATCTTTTACGTCGTCATCCAACCCAACCTCCGAGGAGCTGGAAGACGGCCTGACGCTGCTCGGCCTCGTGGGCATGATCGACCCGCCGCGCCCGGAAGCCAAGGCGGCCGTGGCCACCTGCCGCAAGGCGGGCATCAAGCCGGTCATGATCACCGGCGACCACGTCGTGACTGCTTCCGCGACCGCGCGATCACCGGCGCCGAGCTCGACGCCATGACCGACGAAACGCTGGACCGGGAAGTCGAGAACATCTCCGTTTACGCCCGCGTCTCGCCTGAGAACAAGATCCGCATCGTCAAGGCCTGGCAGCGCAAGGGCCAGGTGGTCTCCATGACCGGCGACGGCGTCAACGACGCGCCGGCGCTCAAGGCCGCCGACATCGGCTGCGCGATGGGCATCACCGGCACGGACGTCGCAAAGGGCGCGTCCGACATGACGCTGACCGACGACAACTTCGCGACGATCGTCGACGCCGTGCGCGAGGGCCGCGGCATCTACGCCAATATCCGCAAGATGGTCGGCTTCCTGCTCGGCACAAACATCGGCGAAGTCATCTCGGTCTTTGCCGCCATGCTGCTGTGGCACAAGACGCCGCTCGTCTCCATGCAGCTGCTCTGGATCAACCTCGTCACCGACTCCCTGCCGGCGATCGCGCTCGGCATGGAAGCCGTGGAGTCCGACGTCATGGACCGCAAGCCGAAGCCCAAGGATGAGGGCATCTTCGCCCACGGCCTCGGCGTACAGGTCGTCCTGCAGGGTTTGATGTTCGCGCTTCTGACCCTGATCGGCTTCGTCGCCGGCGAGAACGTCACCGGTTCGCAGGCCGGCGGCCAGACCATGGCCTTCATGATCCTCTCCCTGTCGCAGATCGTGCAGGCGTTCAACATGCGTTCGGAGCACTCCCTGTTCCGCATCGGCCCCTTCAGCAACCACACGCTGAACTGGGCGGCGCTGATTTCCCTCGCGCTGGTGTGCCTCGTGCTGTTCACCCCCGTGGGCATCGCTTTCGGCCTGATCACCCTGCCGTGGGAGCTGTACCTGCTCGGTCTCGGCCTCATCCTTGTCCCGCTGCTCGTCATGGAAATCTCCAAGGTCATCGGGCTGATCCGCCACCGCCACTGAGCGCCGCAACAACCGCATAGAGCCATATAAAGTCAAAACCCCCGGCCGCTGGCCGGGGGTTTTTGGCTGTTGTTCGATTACCGGATGAAATTGGTGGAAACGCGCGGCTCCTTTTCCGGGAGGCCGTACTGCGCGCGGCCGAGCGCAATGCTCTTCACAAGGAACGCCATGTTCCGGCCGAGCGTGCGCATCACCTGCATGCCCTCGAGGTCTTGCCGGACCTCCTCCGCCGTGTTGCCGTGCACGCTGTTCCAGTACTGGCTCGACGCCACCGGCATACCGGAGATCGTAAAGAACTTGTTGATCTCGTCGAACGTGGCGCTCGCGCCGCCGCGCCGGCAGCTTACGACCGCCGCGCCGACCTTCATCGACTTGTCAAACTGCGTGCTGTAGAACAGGCGCGTGATGAAGGAGATCACCGTGGAATTCGCCGAAGCAAAGTAGACGGGCGAGCCGATCACGATGCCGTCCGCCGCCTCGAATTTCTGTGCCGTCTCGTTGACGATGTCGTCAAAAACGCATTTTCCGGTCTGCCTGCACTTGCGGCAGCCGATGCAGCCGCGGATATCCTTCTGCCCGACATGGAGGATCTCCGTCTCCACCCCCTCTTTTTCGAGCGTCGACGCGACCTCCGAAAGCGCGGTGTACGTACATCCCCGCGCGTTCGGGCTTCCGTTGATCAGCAGAACTTTCATGTTTCTCTTCCTCTCCTTCTTTTTTGTATGTGCATTTTGAATAAGCCGGCCCGCGCCTTGCACCGCGGGACCCGCCGTTTCCCGCACAGCTGGGGATGCTGTTCCGCCCCGGCCCTACAGCCGTCCTGTACCTTACAGTATACAACCTTCCAGCAGCTGGAAGGCAAGCAAAATTTCAAATAAACCGGGCCTCATTCGTTTTTCTCGTCCAGCCCCTGCAGCGGGCGGTTGACGTGGCGGCCGCGCTCGCGCGCGTTCCACGCGTCCAGCGTCCCGCGCAGGCGGTTCTCCGCCTCATCCACCTCGATCCGCAGCTCCGACGCGGACATGCGCCGCGCGCCGTGGCCGAGCACGATCATCTGCTCGGCAAAATCGGAGGTCGCCACGCGCACGCGGTGCTTCCGGCCGATCTCATACGTCGCGCGCTCGATGTACGTGTCCGCCGTTTCGGCCTGCTTCGTGAACACGACCGTGATGTTGTGGTAGCGGAACACGTCCGCTGTATCGCGCGGCACGCGGTAGGCGTCGAAAACGAGGATGCAGATGCTGCGGCTGACGCTCTGATAATTGCAGAGCCGGTCCATCAAAATCTGCCGCGCCGTATCGATGTCGCGCGCCGCCGTCTTTTTCAGGTCGTCCCACGCGAACAGGATGTTGTAGCCGTCGATCAACAAGTACTCCGGGTCCGTGTCGCGGTCCGGCACCGACCAGAGCGCCCGGCCGCCCGCCTCCTCGGCGCGCACGGCGCTCTGCGGGCGCAGGTCGCGCCGCTTGACCGGGCCGTAGGTGCGCTCGAAAATCGCCATCAGCTCCTTGTCCGAGGCAAAGGGCCGCAGCGTGCGCACCGCCGGCGCGTCGGGCGCAGCTTCCTCCGGCGCGTCGAAGCACAGGCCGCTCTCCACGTGCATGTGCGCGGCCGCCTCGCGCCAGTTGACGACAAAGCCCGAGCCGTGCGCGCAGAAGACGGAGTCGCCGGTGTTTTCCGTGTCGTGCTCCGCGTCGTAGCCGATCGCGGCGACGACCGCCGCCGCGTTGTGGCAGGGCCGGTACCCCGCCGGCATGCAGGCCAGGCTGCCGAGGCCGCGCGTGTAGGCCGCAACCTCCAGCGCATACCCGCGCAGCTCGGAAACCGGCGCGCTGCCCGTGATCACGGCATTTCCGCCCGCGGTCTCCGGCGGCGCGCTTTCGGCGCACAGCCGCTGCAGGTCGGCGATCGCGCGGCCGACATGCTGCTGCGGCACCTCGAGCCGGAACGTGTACCACGGCTCGAGCAGAATGCTTTTCGCGTGCAGCAGGCCGTGGCGCACCGCGCGGTAGGTGGCCTGCCGGAAATCGCCGCCCTCGGTGTGCTTCAGGTGCGCGCGTCCGGCGACGAGCGAGATCTTCATATCGGTGATCGGCGAGCCGGTCAGCACGCCGGGATAGCTGCGCTCCTCCAGATGCGTCAAAATCAGCCGCTGCCAGTTCCGGTCGAGCACGTCCTCGCTGAGCCGGGAAGCAAAGCGCAGCCCGCTGCCGCGCGGGCCCGGCTCCAGCAGCAGGTGCACCTCGGCATAATGCCGCAGCGGCTCAAAATGCCCCATGCCCTCGACCGGCGCTTCGATCGTCTCGCGATAGACGATGCTGCCCGGCCCGAACGTGACCGCCATGCCGAAGCGGTCGAGCAACAGCCGCTGCAGCACCTCGAGCTGCACCTCGCCCATGAGCTGCACGTGCAGCTCGCGCAGCTGCTCGTTCCACACGACGTGCAGCTGCGGGTCCTCCTCCTCCAGAAGCCGCAGCCGCTGCACGGCCGTGTGCGGCTCGCAGTCCGCGGGCAGGATCACCTGGTACGTCAGGAAGCTGTCGAGCACCGGCGCGGGCGTATCGGGCTCCGCGCCGAGGCCCTCGCCCGGATACGTTTTTGTCAGCCCGGTGACGGCGCAGACGCCGCCGGCCGGCACCGTCTCCGCAAGGCGGTACTTCCCGCCCGAATAGATGCGGAGCTGGTCGGCCTTTTCCGACCACGCCCTGTCCCCCGCGCCGCCCGAAAGCACCGATTTGACGGGCAGCGTGCCGCCCGTCACCTTGAGGTACGTCAGCCGCGCGCCCTGCGCGTCGTGGCCGATCTTGTAGACCTTCGCGCCGAACTCCTCGGGGTACTGCGGCACGCGCGCGTACCGCGCCATGCCGCGCAGGAACGCTTCCACGCCGTCGAGCTTCAGGGCGGAGCCGAACCAGCAGGGGAACAGCTTCCGCGCGGCGATCAGCGCCCGGATCTCCGCCGTCTCCACGCGGCCGGTCTCGAGGTAGGCGGCCAGCGTTTCCTCGCTGCACATCGCGACGTTTTCCAGAAAATCGCCGTCCTCTGTGGAAAAGTCGACGCACGCGGCGGAAAGGCCGCCCTGCAAAGACGCGAGCAGCGCCGCCCGGTCCGCCCCGCCGAGGTCCATCTTGTTGACGAAGAGGAACGTCGGCACGTTGTAGCGCTCGAGCAGCTGCCAGAGCGTGCGCGTGTGGCTCTGCACGCCGTCCGTGCCGCTGATGACGAGCACGGCGTAGTCGAGCACCTGCAGCGTGCGCTCCATCTCGCTCGAAAAGTCGACGTGGCCGGGCGTGTCCAGCAGCGTAAACTCGACATCGCCGAGCGGCAGCACGGCCTGCTTCGAAAAAATCGTGATGCCGCGCTCGCGCTCCTGCACGTCGGTATCGAGAAAGGCGTTCTGGTGGTCGACGCGGCCGAGCTTCCGCAGCTGCCCGCCCGCGTACAGCATGGCCTCCGAAAGCGTCGTTTTTCCGGCGTCGACGTGCGCCAGTATGCCCAGAATCAGCTTGTCCATCGGTTTCTCTCCCGTCCTTTGCGCTCCGCCGTCTCCCCGCAGGCGGGCGCTTCCGTTTCACTTCCACATTACAGATTTTATTATACCACGTTCCGGCCTGCCTGACAACCGCGCGCGGGCCCGGTGTTTTTTCGCGCAATGTCCTTGCATATCGCGCCCGTTTTTGCTATAATAGACCTAGTTTTTTTCACCGGGCCGCAGAATGCCCGTTTTTTTATGGATTTTTGCAGGATTGAGAGGGACGCGAAAGGGGCAGTATGTTTATGAGAAAAATCGGTTTTGACAGTCAAAAGTACATCCGGCTGCAGTCGGAGCGCATCCGCGAGCGCATCAACCAGTTCGGCGGCAAGCTGTATCTCGAATTCGGCGGCAAGCTCTTCGACGATTACCACGCTTCCCGCGTGCTGCCGGGCTTTGAGCCGGACAACAAGATCAAGATGCTGCTCGAGCTCAAGGACCAGGCCGAGATCGTGATCGCGATCAACGCGAACGACATCGAAAAGAACAAGCGCCGCGGCGACCTCGGCATCACCTACGACACCGACGTGATCCGCCTGATCGACGTTTTCCGCGGCTTCGGCCTGTACGTCGGCAGCATCGCGCTGACGCAGTACGCGGACCAGCCCTCCGCCGAGATTTTCGAAAAGCGCATGACGGCCCTCGGCCTCAAGGTCTACCGCCTGTACCGCATCCCGAATTATCCCGCCGACCTCAAGCTGATCGTCAGCGACGAGGGCTACGGCCGCAGCGACTACATCGAGACGACGCGCTCGCTCGTCGTCGTCACGGCGCCCGGCCCGGGCAGCGGCAAGATGGCGACCTGCCTCTCGCAGCTTTACCACGAGCACAAGCGCGGCATCAAGGCCGGGTACGCGAAGTTCGAGACGTTCCCCATCTGGAACCTGCCGCTCAAGCACCCGGTGAACCTCGCCTATGAGGCCGCGACCGCCGACCTCAACGACGTGAACATGATCGACCCCTTCCACCTTGAGGCGTACGGCGAGACGACCGTCAACTACAACCGCGACATCGAGATTTTCCCGGTGCTGCGCGCGATTTTCGAGCGCATCTACGGCGAGTGCCCCTACAAGAGCCCGACGGACATGGGCGTCAACATGGCGGGCCTTTCGATCGTCGACGACGAGGCGTGCCGCGAGGCTTCGAAGCAGGAGATCATCCGCCGCTACTTCAAGACGGCCTGCCTTGTGCGGCAGGGCCTTTCCTCCGAGGAGGAGCTGCAGAAGATCGAGCTTCTGATGCGCACGCTGAATCTGGAGCCCGAGAACCGCGGCGTCGTTCCGGCGGCGCTCGCCGTTTCAGACCGCACCGGCGGGCCCGCGGCCGCCATCGAGCTGCCGGACGGCCAG
>OJAG01001895.1_pt1 | contig 11460 bp, 8 predicted proteins | sample 1589021 | NCBI WGS metagenome assembly OJAG01 (sample SAMN03283264) | human gut metagenome | biome: human-associated habitat; material: feces | host: Homo sapiens | place: USA | collected 2013 | reverse complement strand
AGCAAGACGCGCGTGCCGCCCAAGGCACGATGCGGATGCTGGGTGCCGCAACCCGGAAGACGCGGCGCGCATTTCAAATCTTCTTCCACCCGCTGTCCTTGATGGTGGCATCCGCCTGCTTGTGCAGCAGTTGCACAAACAGCTGCTCCTCCGGCTGCAAGGGCTCCCGCTCCGGGTACACCAGCACATCCCGCATCTGCTGCTTCTGCGCCGGGCAATTATGCAGTGCCAGATGGTACTGCTCCAGCGCACGCTGCGGCATGGGAGACGACCACATATAGGCCGTGGGCAGGTTTTGCAGAATGGAGAACTGGCTGCACCGCTCGTACACATGGATGCGGCGGTTGGGGTTCACCTCCCAGCGGGAAGCGGTGCTCTCGTCCCCGGGCAGATGGGTGTCGCCGTGCAGCACCTCGATGTAATCGTTCAGTTCGTCCAGCTCGCGCACCTGCCGCCGCGCCAGCGGGCTGTCCTGACTGGTGAGCAGCAGGTAGGAAAACTCCATGATAGGCTCCTGCCGCAGACCGTGGCGCTGACAGTAGCGCAGATAGTAGTCCTCGTCCTCGGCGGCATAGCGCAGCAGCGCTATGTGGTAGCCCTGCCGCAGCACAAAGTCCAAAGCTTCAATGGCACCGCTCTCCCGGATATGCACCCGCAGCTGCTCGCTGCGGGCTGCCTGCTGCAAAAAATCCACCGCCGCATAGGAGGCGTAGGTGGCATGGGTCAGCACCACCCGCAGCTCGGCGCAACTGCGCTGCTGGTGCGCCTCCTGCTTCAGCTCGTCCACCTGCTGCAGCACCCGCTGCGCCTGCCGGATGAACCGTTTGCCCTGCTCGGTGGGGATCATACCCGTGGAGGAGCGCTCAAAGATGCGCAACCCGTATTCCTCTTCCAGATTCTTCAGCGCCTTGCTCACATTGGGCTGCGCCGCGTACAGCTGCTTTGCCGCCGCCGACACCGACCCCCATTTCATGATGGCTACCAGATACCGCAGTTCCGTAATATTCATGAACCCCTCCGCGTGGTTTGCAGTCGTAACTGTATTGTAACAATTTCTCCGCGTCGCTGTCAAGCGGGGGAGAATAAACCCTCTCAGTCCGCTCCCCCTTGCACCAAAGCCCCCGGGTGCTATATAATAAGGAAAAACACAAAGGAGGGGCTGTACCATGCCGGAATACCGCGTGCTGCGCATTGACGAGCAGCTGTACGGCTGCGAGGAGCTGCCCGCCGGGCAGCCGGTGCTGTGCGATGTGACCCTGACCGATGCCGCCGGGGCTGCCCGCATTCTGCCCTACCCGGACAGGGAGCTGACATGTCTTGGCATCGACGAGGGAGACACCGTTTGTCTGCTGCCGGACGGCACCCTGCACAAGCTGTAAGGAGTAATTTTATGCATAATATCTATTTCACCCGCCACGGCGAGACGGTATGGAACGTGGAAAATAAGATCTGCGGCATGACCGACAGCCCGCTGACCGCCCGCGGGCAGCAGCAGGCGCGGCAGCTGGGCGAGCTTGTCCGGGACAGCGGCCTGCACATTGACGAGATCTTGTACTCTCCCCTCTCCCGCGCCGCCGACACCGCAAAGGCCATTGCCGCCGCTACCGGTCTGCCCGCCCGCTGCGAGCCCCGCCTGCGGGAGCAGTGCTTTGGCAAATACGAGGGCACGCCCCGGGACGGTGCGGAGTTCCGCATCTCCAAGACCCACTTTGCCGACCGCTATGACGGCGGCGAGAGCATGATGCAGCTGGCACAGCGCATCTACAATCTGCTGGACGAGTTGAAGGCGGACACCGGCAAGACCTACCTGCTGGTGGCGCACAACGGCATTGCCCGGGTGGTGCACTCCTATTTTTACGATATGACCAACGAGGAATACGCCGCTGCAGGCATCAAAAACTGCCAGCTGGTGGAGTATACCTTTGAATAACAGGAAAGCCGCCGGGGTCCCGGCGGCTTTTTTGTTATGGCGCGTCAAACATGACGGTAATGGAATTTCTGGTCTTTTGTCACGAACATATACACGCTCACCGCCAGCGCGGCCAGCTCAGCGGCGGTGACAGCCAGCCACACGCCGTCAATGCCCCACAGGGCGGGCAGCAGGAGCAGCGCGGCAAGCTGGAACACCAGCGTGCGCAGAAAGGAGATGAGGGCGCTGGTCACGCCGTCCCCCAGCGCTGTGAAGAAGGAGGACGCATACACGTTGAAGCCCATGATGAGGAAGCTCAGCGCATACAGCCGGAAGGCGCGGCTGGTCAGCGCCAGCAGCTGAGCGTCGTAGCCCACAAAGATGCGTGCCACATAGGGAATAAGCACCATGGATACGGCGGTCATGCTCACAGCTACCACGGCGATCAGGCGCAGGCTCTTTTGGTAGAGGTTATGCACCTCGGCGTGGTTGCGCGCGCCGTAATGGAAGCTGACGATGGGTGCGCTGCCCACGGCATAGCCCACGAACACCGCCACAAACAGGAAGGCTGCGTACATGATGACGCCGTAAGCCGCCACACCGTTTTCTCCGGCAAGCCGCAGCAGCTGGAAGTTATACAGGATATTGACCAGCGACATGGAAAGGTTGGTCATCAGCTCAGAAGAACCGTTGATACAGGCATCCCACAGCACGCGGCCGTAAAACTGTGTTCTGCACAGGTGCAGGCGGCTGGTATTGTGGTGGTCGATAAAGTAGAACACCGGAAGCACGCCGCCCACCAATTGGCTGATAAGGGTGGCAACGGCAGCGCCCTCCACGCCCCAGTGCAGCATACCCACCATCACCACGTCCAGCACCATGTTGGTGCAGCCTGCACCTACGGTGAACCAGAAGCCCAGAAGCGGCTTTTCGGCGGTGACGAAAAAGCTTTGGAACATATTTTGCAGCGCAAAGGGCGGCAGCGCCAGCATCAGGATGCGCCCGTAGCGCACGGCGTAGTCCAGCAGCTCTCCCTTTGCGCCCAGCAGCATGGCGACCGGCCGCAGGAACACAAAGCCCAGCACGGCCAGCACGCTGACCGAAACAAGCGCCGCCAGCAGAAACATAGTAAAATAGCGGTCGGCTTTTTTCTGGTCACCCTCGCCCAGCGTGATACCAACGATGGCGCTGCCGCCGGTGCCCAGCATAAAGCCGACAGTGCCCAGCAGCTGCGGCAGCGGCATGATGAGGTTGACCGCCGCAAAGGCCGTTTTGCCCACAAAGTTGGAAACGCACAGGCCGTCCACGATGCCGTAGACGGAGGTGAACAGCATGGTGCCGATGCAGGGCAGCACGAACCGCAGCAGGCGGGAATAGGTAAAATGATCGGACAATTGGATGGTTTTCTTTGGCATAGCTCCTCCTTTTTGAACTTCACATATGCAAAAAGGCCGGATAAGAACCACCGCTCCGGTGCATTCCCTCTTCTGCTGCGGCACTACGGTGCCCACAGCCTCCGGGAAACACGAACGATGACATCTTATCCGGCCTTTCAATTACGTTGAAACAGCCCTCCGATGAGCGAAAAACAGTATAGCAAAGTTTATTTTTTATGTCAAGTTCCGTTTTGCATCATTCCGCCGCAAAGTGTAAAACACGAAAAAAGAGAACACCCGCTGCGAATGCGGCGGGCGTTCTCTTTTTTGAGCAAGGGTGGGGTGACGATTCCCACATCTCCTAACAATGGGCGACGGCTGCCTGTTCCGTCCTCCGTTGCTCATTTTTATTATAGCATAAAGTGTGTGCTGTTCAAGTTTCTTCATGCTCCGCTGCAAGGCGGACAAAGGGCGCGATGGCGTTGGCGTCGCCGTGGCGGACGATGGAGTAGGTAATGTCGCAGTAGGGCTGGATGGCGGTGCTCTTTTCCACGGTGGAGATGAGCAGCACCTGCAATTGCAGGCGGCGGAACAGCTCCATCATGGGACGGATGCGGTCGCTGGTCATTTTACTGAAGGCCTCGTCCAGCAGTACCAGACGGATGCTGTTTTCGCTCTTCTGGTAGATTTGCAGAAGGCTGGCGCAGATGGCCACATAGAAGGGTGCCTGATTCTCGCCGCCGGAGGAATCGCGGCTGACGCGGGACAGATACGCCTGCTGCCCGGTGACCTGATTGGTCACCTTGATATCGTAGTCCAGATAGGTGCGGTAGTCCACATAGTCCGAAAGGGTGGCACCGGCAGCGGTGCGTCCCTCCTGCCGGGCGCGGGTGTTCTCGTCCACGTCTGCCATGATCTTTTCCATCAGTTCGTCCACCTGACGCTCGTAGGCGGGGTCGGCGGTGGCGGCAAGGTTATCCAGAGAGTCGCCCTCGGTCATCTGCTGGTTGCCCTTGTCCACGATGACCTGATAGAACGCCGCCAGCTGCGGGTCGCGGCTGGGTTCCAGCTCAAAACGGTAGACTTCCTCGCCGTAGGTCAGCTGCTCCATGACCTTGTTCAGCTCCCGGAACTGCCGCCGGGCGTTGAAGATATCGTCCTTCATGCGGAACAAAATATCCTTGCGGAAGCGGTCCTTGCAGTCCCGCTGCGCCTGCTCCAGGCGGGCGGCGTAGCGCTCCAGGTCGATGCGCACAAGGCTCTCGTGCTGGGCGCGGTACTGTTCCAGCCCGGCAAGCCCCAAGGGATAATCGCAGACATAGCGCTGGTTATAGGCTTTCTGTGCCGGTTCCAGCGTGCTGTTCAGGTAGACAGTCAGCGCATCGTCCAGCTTGGCCTGTGCCTTTTCGGCGGCCTGCGCGGCGGCGCGGGGGGATTTGTCCGGCCCGGTCAGCGCCTGCTGACGGCTGCGGGAGAGCGGCTCCACCAGCGGATGGGCGGCAAAGAAACTCTCTGCGGCCTGTGCGCTCTTTTCGGCGGTGTCCACCGCCTTTTGCTGCTCCGCCTCACAGGAGGAGATCTGTTTTTCGCATACGCGCAGGTCGCCGCCGGTCTGCTCCACGGCGGTACGGGCGGCTTCCCATGCGGCTTCGCGCACCTCTTCCTCTTTATACAGCTGCTGCAAAAGCGGATTCTCGCGGCACTCGGCCAGCTTTGCGGCCTGCTTGTCCACCGCCGCGCGGGCGGCGGTCAGAGCGGCGCGGGCGTCCCACAAAGCGGCAAGCTCTTCCATCGTTGTGCCGCGCAAAAGGGTCTGGTACTGGCTGTATGCGGCTTTCAGGTTCTGCTCTGCCTGTGCGGCGGTGCGCACCTCTTCAGCAAGGGCGTTCATCTCCCCTGCCAGTGCCCCGGCGCGGGCGCGACGTGCTTCCAGACCGATATAGCGCTGCGGGGTGCGCAGACGCTCCAACCGGAAGGGATGATGGCGCAGAAGATCCCGGGTGGCGCTGTCGGGATAGTTTTCCAGCGTGTCGGGGGTGTCGCAGCAGACGATGCGGCGCAGGATGGTGTCGGCGTACTGCGCGGCCAGCGGGTTTTCGCTGGTGACCTGTGCCGCCAGACTGTCGGCGGGGGCGGTGTCGGCGCGGCGGTTGGCCTTGCGCAGACCCGGGGTGTCCAGCAGGCTGATGGGGCCTACCTTATCTTTCAGCGCCACAAAAGCGCTCTTTGCGGCGGCGTAGTGGGCGGGCGGCACAAGGATATCGAACCGGCGGTCGCCCAGACAGGCTTCCACGCAGTCCTGCCAGCTTTCGTCCTCCACGTTCAGCAGCTCACAGAAGATGCGGGCGTCCGGCTCCATGCCACGGCTTTTCAGCTCGACATTCACGGCGTCCCGCACCCGGGTGGCGGCGTCCCCGTGGGGGTACACCCACTTGCCGCCGGATACGGCATCCAGTTCGGCGCGCTTTTCGGTCTGCTGCCGCTGCAGGGCGGCGGTGTGCTGCCGGGCGGCAAAATAGGCTTCTTCCAGCGGCTTTTCCTGTGCGGTCAGCCAGTCGGTCAGGGCGGGCAGGGTGTCGGGGGTCAGGTCTGCCAGCTTCTGCCCGGCGGCAAAGCCGCTGCGGCGCAGCACAGCCAGCAGGTTGCCGGTCTTTTCGGCGGCTTTTTCGGCGGTATCGGCGCGGCGGGCGGCGGCATCCAGTGCGGTCTGCCGGTGCGCCAGCTCCTCGCTGAGGGCGTCCAGTGCGCGGCCTTCGCCGCTGGCACCGGCGGCGCTGTGGGCGGTCAGGTAGGCGCGGCGGGCTTCCGCTTCGGCGGTCTTGGCTTCGGCGTAGCGGGTGCGCAGCGTTTCCTGCTGGCGGCGTCCGGCGTCCACCCGCTCCTGCCAGACAGCCTTTTCCCCGGCATCGGCAGCAGCCCGCGCCAGCAGAGCGGCACCCCGGTTCACAAGAGCTTCGGTCTGTTTTTCGGTGGCTTCGCGGCCATAGCGGACGATTTCGTCCAGCGCATCGGCGCGGGTCTGGGCTTCGGCAAGCACGGCGTGCAGGTTTTCCAGCTCCAAGCGGTCACCCTGCAAGGCTTCCAAGTCCAGCTCCGGCTGGGGCAGGATGTACTGGTACAGAAACTCCCGGAAGTTCGGGATCTCGTCCATGCTGGTGCCCATCTGGAACACCTCGTTGAACTTTTTGCCCAGCGGGCTGGCTGCGCGTCCGATGCCCAGTGCGCGGCAGATGCGGTCCCGCGCTTCGCTGGGGCTGCGGGTGTAGGAAAGCCGCCCTTCGGCGGGCTTGAAGTCCTCCTTGGCGCTGGGCGCACCGGTGCGCGGGTCGATAAAGGGCAGCTGTTCCAGCGTGATGCCGTCCTCCGAGATATACCACGTCTGGTCGCCGGGGTGCAGCTCCTGCATGGGGCCTTCGGACTCCACCCGCACCGCAATGACAAAGCTGGTGTGCTTGACGCTGTCCCAGAACTCTGCCCCGATATACGCCACGGTATGCCCCGGGCGGCGGTAGGCGTTTTCGCCGCGCTGCTTGGCGTGGACAGAGCCTTGCAGGGTGCGTCCGCTCTTTTTATTGCCCAGCGCATTGAAGTTGCGGTTGGTGGTCAGGCAGTAGCGGATGGCGTCCAGAATGGTGGTCTTGCCCACGGCGTTCACGCCGATCATATAGGTCAGGCGGGCGCAGTCGAAGGTGGTATTTTCAAAGTTGTGCCAGTTGATGAGTTTCAGGCGCTTGAGTTCGATCATGCTTCCACCTCCCCTGCTTCCGTGTCTGCGCCCTCCGGGCGCTCGTACAGACCAAGCTCGGTGCGGGTGCGGGCGCTCTCGGCGGCGGCATCCGCAAGGTCGGCATCCGGCAGCGCCAGCAGCACCGTGGGGAACACCTCAATGCGGCTGTCCAGCCCGGAGAGCCGTCCCACCGGACGCGCCAGATTGTACCGGCGCAGGGTGCGCATGAGCTTTTCCAGCGTTTGCTGATCCAGCTTGCGGGGCAGGTTCATTTTTTGCAATTCGGCCTGCACTTCTTCTACGGTCACCAGCACCTCGTCCGCGCTGGCGGCAAGGCTTTCCCGCTTTTGCAGGTACAAAAGCCGCAGCACCAGCAGCAAAATGCTTTCGTACTTGAGCAGCCGTGCCTGACTGCCCTCGTGCTCGTTGACCAGCGCCGCCGCCTGCATGGGCGCGGGGTACAAAAGCACCGCGTAGCCCAAGGGCTTGAACACCGCACGTACTTCGTTGAGGTGATCCTGAATATACAGATATTTCGCCCGCTGTTCCTCTACACAGCCCAGCACAAAGCAGTGGTTGAGCAGATAGTTTGCGGTCTCTTCCAGCAGATCAATGGTTGCCATCCGTGTTTACCTCCTTGCGGCGGGTCAGGACAAAATCCTGAAACCGGAAGCCGCCGCGCTCCACCCAGTTTCCGGTCAGGGTGATATCATACTCCCGGTGCGGCGACTGGGAATAGGTGTGCAGGCCGATGATGCCTGTAAAATCGTTCGGGTATTCCTCCACAAGGGTGGAGGCGTTCACCTGCCCGCGGGCAGCCAGTGCCTGCCGCGCCAGCAGCGCCACGTTTTCCTCGGTGACGGCAAGGCGGGCGTAGTCCAGCAAAAGCTGCTGCTCCTGCCGCAGCCGTTCGGGGTCCAGGGGTTCGGTGCGCACCGGGGCAAGGGGCGCTTCGGTGCGGGGCGCGGCGGGGGGATACAGCGGCTTTGCGCCGAACACTGCCGCCGGGTACAGGTGCAGCCGCGCTGCCACCGGGCCATCGTCCGGCTCAAACAGCTGCTCCGGGCTGCGGATGTCCTCCGCATAGCGGCGCAGCAGGGCGGTGACGCTGCCCTGCGCCGAGCGGTCGCTCAGCAGCAAAAACTGTGCCCGCTGCACCGCCCGCTTGCGGTAGCGGATGTGGCTGGCGTCGATCTCCTTCATCAGGGTGCTCATCTCTTCCAGCGCGTCCCGCTGCTGCTGGATAAGGGCACGCACCCGGGGTGCAGCCTCACCGGGGGCGCAGCGCTCCACCCGGGCGTAATCCAGCGCCAGCCGGGGCAGTTGGTTCTGCTCGCAGTCGTCCAGTTCTTCTTCCAGATAGGCGCGATAATTGAACAGGTTATCGCTGGTTTTAAAGCGATGGTACGCCGCCGCCACAACTTTTTCTTCGTACTGATCGAACAGTTCCAGCACCTCCTGCGGGGTGCGGTTATGGGTCAGGCGGTCGATGTAATGCCCGATGGAAGCGTTGAGGGCGCGCAGAGACTTGTTCAAAGTTTCAAGGTCTGCCGCCACCTCCCGCAGCACGTTCTCGTAGGGGCTTTTTTCCTGCCCGATGCTGCCCAGCAGCTGCCACGCCTTATACAGCTTGCCGGTGTAGGTGACCACCCGGGGGTTCAATATCTCTTCCAGCGCATCCAGCAGCGGGGTGACCTCCGGCATAAAGGCAAGGGTGGGCTCCGTCTCGTAGCTGCCGGGCTGCTCCTCCAGCCAGCCGGTGCGGCGCAGACGCAGCAGAAAGCCCACCGCCAGCGTATGGGGGTCGCGGGTGGGCTGCTCGTCCTCATCGCCCGCGCCGTCGGCGTCCAGCGCCAGCGGCTTTGCCAGCGCGGCAAAATAATCCTCGGCACGGGAGACGGCTTCGGCGCGGGAAATGCTGTAATCTGCCGTATGGCGGCACTCTTCCCAGAGCAGCAGCAAAAGCTCTGCATAAAACGCCCGGTTGGGCCCCGCCAGCGGGCGGAACAGCCGTGGGCTGACCAGTTCAAACAGCTGCATGGAAACGTCCTTTCTGTCTTGGTTCGATACCCTTTTATTGTACCACAGCAGGCGGGGTTTGTCACAAAAAGGCGAAAAAAAGCCCGCCGGGCAGGCGGGCTTTGGGAGCGTATTTCACCCCAGCACTTTGAGGGGAGAATTTTCCACCCATAGGGTATCGTCCAGCAGGCGGGTGACCGCAAGACGGCCATTGGCGGTGACCCGGGCGGGGTCGAGGGCGTAGAAGTCGCTCTCGGTCAGGTTTTCCGGGTCGGCAGTGGGCGAGATGCCCGCCACGCACACCCAGTGGCCGTAGGTGCTGCTGGTGGCAATGTGGGGGTAGTTCACCGCGTCCCAGCCGGAGGAGGTCAGGTGGTATTCATAAGTAGAGGTGCGGTTTGCGTGGCGCTTTACCCCGCTGACCGTGGTATTTTTCAGGTGCACGATCACCGGACGCCCGGCGGAAAGCTCGCTGTACAGCTTTTTCAGGCACTCGGCGCGGGTGCCGGCGTACCCCGTGTAGCCCGCAGCGGACCACACCGCACCGTTTGACCACATCCCGCTGCCGGAGCAGACCTTGCCGTCCAGAATGGTGCGGGCGTAGCGCAGTGCGTACAAGCTGCACTTGCCGGAGGTCTGGTTGCCGATGGAAAGGATGTGGCTGGTGTCAAAGCTGAGCAGCCGGATGCCGTTTTTCTCCTTCAGCTCAGCGGCGTGGGCACGGGGCAAAAAGGCACACAGCAGCAAAACCAGCGCCAGAACTGCCGCCGCCAGCCGCTGTGCCGCGCGGGCGGGACAGTGTTGCATGGGTACTTCCTCCGAGTTCGTTTCAATCTGGACATGATTTTACCACTAAAACGTGGTGAAAATGTGTAAAAAGGCAAAATAGAGGTTCGACACAACATATGTCCAAATTTAAGTATTTCCGTGTCCGGCAAAGTCTCGCCGCCGGGGCGGGGACAAGGGCGTTTGAAAAGTTGTCGACAAAATCAGCCTGAAAATATACCAGAACTGCAACAAACCCGACCTGTTTTCATCCTTTTTCACGAAACTGTTTCAGGAAGTTTAGCTATATTTCCGATTGACAAAACCGTCACCGGTCGGATATAATCAGGGCAGAAAGACGACAACGGTTGCGCAAAGTCTTTCCAAAAAAAGAAACATAACCACAAAAAGCTGATTGGAGGGATACCCTTATGAAGAAACTTTCAAAGATCGTCGCTCTGCTGCTTGCAGGCGCAATGGCCATGCTGATGTTTACTGCCTGTTCCGGCGGTGGCGGCAGCGCAGACACACAGAAGGAAGAAGCGATCCGGAAGCAGCTCGGTACAAAGAGCGAAGCTGTAAAGCTGTGCGATAACGATGGCAAGGTCAAGAATGACAGCAAGCTCTATAAAGAGACTGCAGAACTGCTGGATGCACGAATCAAGGCTGAAACCAGTGCATTTGGCATTCTCCTTGTTGATTTTGATGTCAAGGGCGTCAATCCTGCAGAGCAGTATGTGACTGTTACCCTGTCGGCAGACTATAAGACTGCAGGTCTCGTAGCTGGCCTTGTCAATTTGATCACCGAGAAGCTTGGCAAAATCGATGCTACCAACAGCAACGTGAAGCTCGACACCGAGTGGGCAAAGGCTGCTGTCGTTGTCAGAACCAATGAAAAGGGCAGCTATGCTGCAATCGCAATTCAGGTCAAGAACCTCAACTACCCCAAGACCTGATAATATCAACATCGTTCCCCGGAGAGCAACCGCCCTCCGGGGCTTTTTGCGCCTTGCACCCGCTCAGTCACGCCCTTTGGTCGCCCCTCCCCGTGAAAAGGCAATGCCGGAAGATCCACAGATCTTCCGGCATTGCAAATTTAGAATAATTTTTCCGCTGCTTATGCGCACAGCACACGCGGCGCGCATTTCAAATCGTCTTTTTTAATACCCCTTTACCGAGAACCCGCGCTCCCACGGATCGGGCGGGATGTCCTTTTGGCGGATGCCGGTGATCTGGATATAGTCGCTTTTCTGGATCATGGCGAACAGGGTGAGAAATTTGTCCGGGTCGCCCTGCACTTCCAGCGTCACGCTGCCGTCATCCTCGTTCTGCACCCAGCCGGTCAGGTCAAGGGTCTGCGCGGCGTACCGCGCACGGTAGCGGAAGCCCACTCCCTGCACCTGCCCGGTGATGGTGTAGCGCCGCCGCACTGTGCCTTCCGGCAGAACGGGCGGAGTGCGGTCCTTTTTGTTTGAAAAGTTGAACATAGCATTTAAACCTTTACCGGGCTCGCCCTCTCCGTCATTGCTCCGCAATGCCACCTCTCCCAGAGTGAGAGGCCTTGGCAGTCCATGCAACGTTTGCGGTTTTGCCAAGGGCTCCCCCCTTTGGGGGAGCTGTCGAGCAAAGCGAGACTGAGAGGGCGAGGAAGCTTTCCTTTCCCT
>OJAG01001892.1_pt1 | contig 11505 bp, 9 predicted proteins | sample 1589021 | NCBI WGS metagenome assembly OJAG01 (sample SAMN03283264) | human gut metagenome | biome: human-associated habitat; material: feces | host: Homo sapiens | place: USA | collected 2013 | reverse complement strand
GATAAGATCTACTTTTTCGTTAAATACATCAAGGTATTTGTCGGACATCAGTTCAGTTACGATCGGAAGACCGGTCTCTTCTTTAACTGCGGTTAAGATATCAAGACCTTCAAGCCCGAGTCCCTGGAATGAATAAGGGCTTGTTCTTGGCTTGAATGCACCTCCGCGGAGTAAGTTGGCTCCGGAAGCTTTTGCAGCCTGGGCGATTTCAAGTACCTGTTCGTAAGATTCTACGGAACAAGGACCGGCGATTATTGCCAGGTTGTCGCCGCCAACTTTTACACCGGATACATCGATGATGGAATCTTCCGGATGGAATGCACGGTTGGCTAATTTGTATGGCTCCTGTACATGCATAACTTTATCGACTGCAGAATCAATTTCGAATAATTTGGAATCGACTTTGGCTGTGTCACCGATACAACCGATAACTGTCATCTCTTCGCCCTGTACAACGTGTGTGTTAAGTCCTCTCTTTTTGACCATGTTCTCGACACGAGAAACATCATCTTTTGTAGTGCGTGGTTTTAATACGATAATCATAATAAATATCCTCCAACATGTATGATAATTGTGCCTGTGTGATATTTCTTTTCCCGTGTGAGTCTAGTATAGTCGCACTGTAAAATATTCGCACTGCAAAACTTTAATTACTTAAAGCGTAAAACTAATGATATATTAACGCAATGGGATTTGATTGTCAACACTTTTATTCGATAAATTCTTTCATTTTTAAAAAAGTGTGTTAGACTAAAATTGTATAGTAAAAAAGGAGTGGGAAAATGGTAAGTGTTTGGGCAGCAGATATTACACCATTACTAATAGAAGAGACGTATCAGGCATATTATGATAAAGTGCCTGAGTGGAGAAAAGATAAAGCGGATAAACTTAAAAATGTGGATGACAAAGCAAGGAGTGTCGGTGCCTGGATATTGTTGGAAAAGATGAAGAAGGCTTTGAGACTTCCGGAATCGGCAGTTTTCAATCTGTCACATTCGGGAAAATATGTATTGTGTGCCTGTAGTGACCGTGAAGATGTTCAGACAGGCTGTGATGTGGAGATGAAGGGAAAGCTGCGGATGCCGGTGGCAGAACGGTATTTTTGCCGGGAAGAATGTGAGATCATCCGCAATGGGAAGGATGAAAAAGAACAGGCGGAGTGGTTTTACCGCTTCTGGGTATTAAAAGAAAGCTTTATGAAAGCAACCAGAAGAGGAATGGGCCTGGACATGCGCACATATGAATTTGCCTGGGGACAGGACGGCATACCATATCTGAAAAAGCAGCCTGAGGAATATCCAGAGAAATATCTGTGCAGGGAGTACGAACTGGAGCAGGGGGACGCAAGGGTCGCGGTAATTACGACAGATAATGTGATCGAGGGGAGATTACACGAAGTCAGACTTGCTTAATAAAGGGGTGTATGAACATGAAACAGTTAATGACAAAATGGGCAGACAATATAAATGAAAAGAATGTACTAGGGGAGTACCCAAGACCGCTCATGCGCAGAAAAAGCTATGTAAATCTGAACGGAATATGGAAATATGCAATAAGAGAAACAAAAGGATTTCCAAAGAAAATGGATGGGGATATCCTGGTTCCGTTTTCGCCGGAAGCTGTATTGTCGGGGGTAAACAGACAGTTAAAACCAGAAGAATATCTATGGTATAAGAGAAGGCTTCCGGATGAAGTAAAGCCGGAGAAGGGAAGCAGATGGATCCTTCATTTTGGAGCGGTAGATCAGTGTGCGGTCGTATATATAAATGGAAAGAAACAGGGAAAGCATGTGGGAGGTTATCTTCCATTTTCATATGATATTACGGAAGCATTAAAAGAAGAAAAGAATCTGTTGACTGTAAAAGTAAGAGATTATTCGGAGACTTGTTATTATAGCAGAGGAAAACAGAAACTTAAAAACGGTGGGATGTTCTATACGGCACAGAGTGGAATCTGGCAGACCGTATGGATTGAAAAAGTTCCAGAGTGTTATATCGGACATCTTAAGATCACACCTCTTTATGACCAGTCTTCTATAATGATCCAGATGGAAGAAGAACATGGCATAAAAGATATTGATTACGAAGTTACGATAACGGCAAGAAAGATGTGGCCGGTGAAAGCATCCGGAAAGACGGGAAAGCCGTGTGTGATCATGATACCACATATGAGAAGCTGGAGTCCGGAAGATCCATTTCTGTATGATCTTCATGTGAGGATGGGAGAGGATTCGGTAGAAAGTTACTTTGCCATGCGTAAGGTAGAAGTTAAAAATGACAAAGAGGGAATACCGAGGATATTTTTGAACAATGAGCCGTATTTTGAAAAGGGAGTACTGGATCAGGGATATTGGCCGGATGGTCTATACACACCGCCGTGTGATGAAGCGATGATCTATGATATCCAGAAGATGAAGGACCTGGGGTTCAATATGATCCGCAAGCATATTAAGATAGAACCGCAGAGATGGTATTATCACTGCGACCGTATCGGTATGCTGGTCTGGCAGGATATGGTGAACGGAGGACGGGATTATAAGAGCTGGTATGTAACGTATATGGCGACAGCCATGGAGGGAATGCATATCCGGGCAAAAGATACCAGGATTCATCTGATGGGACGTCAGGATCCGGCCGGGCAGAGACAGTTTGAAAAAGAGATGAAGGAGACGGTTCGATTGCTTTATAATCATCCATCCATTGTTACATGGGTTATTTTTAATGAAGGATGGGGACAGTTTCAGACGAAGAAGATGACAGATATAGTAAGGGCAGAAGATCCTTACAGGCTGACAGATTCTGCGAGTGGCTGGTTTGATCAGGGGTGCGGGGATATACGAAGCATCCATGATTATTTCTTCCCTTTGCATGTAACACCGGAAAAGAGGGTAACGGCACTTACTGAGTTTGGCGGGTATTCGCTGCAGATCCCGAAGCATAGTATGTACGAGAAAAAGGTCTACGGTTATAAAAAGTTCAAGAGAAAAAGAGAACTTACGGCGGGCTATGAGAAATTGATAAAAAAGCTCATTATTCCGAATATCAGCCGTGGATTAAGTGCAACTGTTTACACACAATTATCGGATATAGAAGAAGAGGTAAATGGAATCATTTCTTATGATAGAAAAATAGTCAAAATGGATGAAAAGACCGTTAAAAAACTGAATGAAAAACTTCATTTTTAGCCTTTATTTTCGGGGAAATGTAACGTAAGCAGAGTTGACGTGTTTTCTGTGATTTGTTAGAATATAAAAGGGAAAAATAAAGATTTATCAAGATAGAAAAATGTTTACAAAACCATAAAAAAGCACACGAGGAGAGTATGGGAGAGTAAGAATAATAAGGAGGAAAAGAATGTTGGAATTAACGTTTGGAGAACAGGTCAAGATCATTCTGAGCCGTAAAGGGATGACGATCAAAGAACTTGCAGAGAAGATAGAAAAACAGACAGGAAAGAAGATGTCGCGTCAGAATCTGACCCAGCGTCTTGGCAGAGATAATTTCCAGGAGCAGGATATGCGAATGATCGCAAAGATTCTTGAGTGTCCGTTTTATCTGGATATATTAGAAGAACATGAGGAGCATGAAGAGAAGCCTTCAAAGGCCCAGAAAATTATAGAGCCTGAAAAGAAGAAAACACCTGCCAAAGCAGAAGAAAGAGATATTACGATAGGTGAGCTTGTAGATATTCATAAAGAATTAGATGCAATAGAAAAGAAGAAAAAGAAGAAGTCTAAAAAGGTTGTAGAGCCAGATCCGGAATATGTTCAGGAAACAATATTTGATTTTGTAAGAGAGAAAGAAGCGACAGCAGAACCTGCCACAGAAATAGAAGAGCAGGAAGAAGAGATACAGGAGCCGGTGGAAGAAACCGGAAGTTCGGAAGCTGTGACACTGGAAGCAGAAGAGTCGGTGACTGTAAGTGAAGAAGAACCTGCAGCGGGTGTAGAGGAGCATGCTGAGAAACCTGTATATGAAGACGAGCCGGTGTATGAGTCAGAATCGGAATATGCAGAAGAACCAGTGTATGAGTCAGAATCGGAATATGCAGAAGAACCAGTGTATGAGGCAGAGCCTGAATATGCAGAAGAACCGGTGTATGAAGCAGAGCCAGAATACGCAGAAGAATCGGCGTATGAAGCAGAGCCAGAGTATGCAGAAGAACCAGTGTATGAAGCAGAGCCGGAATATGCAGAAGAACCAGCCTATGAAAGTGAGCTGGAATATGCAGAGGAGCCGGCTTATGAGTCGGAACCGAAATATACAGAGGAGTCAGCTCATGAGTCAGAACCGGAAGTAGAAGAGCCAGAGGAACCGGAAAAACCGGAGCCGAAGAAAGTTGAACCGGAGAAGAAAGCGCATGGATGGAGAGCGCTCTTCGGAATACGTAAAAAGCATGAAGAAGAATCAGCGCATGAAGAACCGGCAAAAGAAGAAAAGCCGGAAATCCAGTATCATGAGTTTGATTATTCGGGAGACGGTGAGTCAGAGAAACTTGCAGAAGAATTTATGCCGGAGGAACCGGAACAGGAGGAAACATATGCAGCAGCTGATGAGACCTCCGGTTATGAGAATAACGGATATCAGAGCCGGTATGCGCAGGAAAATGAAGAAGATTTATTCACATCCGATGAAGAGGATCTCAGTAAAGGTGAACTTAATCCTTACACAGGACATGAATATGAATCAAACAGCGTAAGAATGCATCCGAAGAGAATCGGCTATGTACAGGTATATGACAGAGGAAAACATCAGTGGACAGATATGACGGAGTGGGCATTCCTTGGATATCAGGAACGTAAAAAGGCACTTCTCGGAAAAGATTATGAGCCGCCGATCTATCTGGATTAGTGTTGAATGAACATAGAAAGAAAATGTTATGAATAAGGTGTTCAGCCGGATCTCCGGCTGGACACTTTTTGTACAAGGGGATGCAAGAGAAGCTGCCGCCTACAGGAACTTCCGGTGGCAAATTTTGTAGATTAAAATATGAAGGAGGAGCAGAAAATGGAATGGACAAGGCTTTTATCAACAAAACGTCAAAGACAGAACAGATACAAGAGTCAAAAATATGGTGATGCAGACCTTAGAAGTGAATTCGAAAAAGATTATCACAGAATCATCGGCAGTGCGTCATTTAGGCGACTTCAGGATAAGACACAGGTATTTCCACTGGATAAAAGTGATTTTATCCGTACGAGACTGACCCATTCCATGGAAGTCTCTTCGCTGGCAAAATCTCTGGGTCAGAATATAGGAGAAAGCATATTGGTACACAAGAAAGATTCCAGTTTCACTGTACAGATGAAAGAGGATATCTGCAATATTCTTCAGTGTGCAGGACTGATTCATGATATCGGCAATCCACCGTTTGGTCATTATGGAGAAGCGGCGATCAGGGAATGGTTTGAAAGAAATCTTCCGCTTCTGACATATCATGGAACGTCACTTGAGGAGTTGCTCGAACCTCAGATGAGGGAGGATTTTTATCATTTTGAAGGAAATGCACAGGCACTTAGGCTGGTCAGCAAATTACATTTTCTGGTAGATGAAAATGGAATGAATCTGACGTATGCGCTTTTGAATACAATTATAAAATATCCGGTAGCATCTACAAAGATCCATCCGGAATCAGGAGATATAAGAGAGAAGAAGATGGGCTATTATTATGCAGACCGGGAACTGTTCGAGGATATTGTATCAGAGACGGGTGCGGGAAATCACAGACATCCACTTACCTTTATACTTGAGGCAGCAGATGATATTGCATATAAGACCGCAGATATTGAAGATGCATTTGTAAAAAGATTTCTTACATATCATAGTCTCAGAGATGAACTCAGAAAACTACAGAACAGGGAGAAAAAGTATGCAGACCCAGAAGAGAAAGATCAGAACTGGTTCTGCCCGGCAGATAAACTGGTAGAATTATACGACCGTGCAAAGAAGAACGGGGTAGATGATCCCGGTGATTATGCAGTGAAGAACTGGATCGTAAAAGCACAGGGATTTTTGATTGGCTGCGCAACTTCCGGATTTACTTCTCATTATGAAGAAATTATGGAAGGCACGTATAAAAAAGATCTGTTTGCAGGTACTTTGGCTGAAGGATTGGTAAAACTGCTTGGAGAGATAGCGTGCAAATGTGTATTTAAAACAGAGACGATCTATCGTATGGAAGTGAAAGAGGCGGTGATGCTGGATAATCTGCTGGACAGGTTTGTCGGTGCAGCAATAAAATATGATGATCCAACGCAGAAACTGAACTCAATAGAAGAAAGACTGATTTCATTTATTTCCAATAATTATAAAAAAGCATATCGTTATCATGCAGAAGAAAAATCAGAAGTTTATCGTCTTTATCTGAGACTTCTGCTGGTTACGGATTATATCTGTGGTATGACAGACAGCTATGCGAAGAGGCTGTATCAGGAATTGAATGCGATTATGGCATAAAAGAAAATATTTCAGAATAGATTGTGATAAATAGCCGGAAACAGGAGAGGATATTTTGAGACGGTTTATTCGATATCTGTATGAATACGAACAAGAGAAAAAGATGCGGAATGTAGGCTTCGTAAAAGTAGAACAGGATGTGGATCAGTGCGTGATCCATGTGCACGGAAAAGGATTCCGGATGGAAGAAAATGCGCAGGGACTTAGGGCGTATCTGTTCTGGAATACAGAAGATAAATGTATTGGAATCCCGCAGGGAGTGACAGAGGTTCCCGGCCCGGCGGTGAACTGGCAGCTATGCTATACACCGGAGGATGTCGGTAAGAAAGAAAATTATAATCTTGTCAACGGAATTATATTAAAGGACGTAAATGGACACTGGTATGCGGCAGTCTGGAATGACGATGTAGTAAACGTCTGCAGGATGGAAATGTGGAAGATGGAAGAAGATTCCGTGCAGGGTGAAGAACCGGAATGTAAGAAGGGATTAGCGCAGGACGAAGAACCGGAATGTAAGAAGGAAACCTTGCAGGATGAAGAATCAGAGAGTGGGAAACTTGAAGATGATTTGGAAAAAGAGGCCTGCCTGGGGGGTAAAGTCCGCAAGATCCAGCGTAAAGATATGGTGTGTCTTCCGAGGTGTGAATGGAGACATGCAAATAATAGTTTTTTGATCCACGGGTATTATAATTATCACCATCTGATATTGACAGTCCGTGATGACCGGTTAAAATTAGGAGTACCGGGAGTGTATCATCCGCAGGAAGAAAAAGCCGCAGAAAGCTTTGGATTTCCGGAATTCATTCCTGCAGAAGAGCTGGATCTTAAGCTTACAGATGAAGAGAAGAATGACAGAGAGAAGTTCGGATACTGGTGCAGGGATATAAGAGGATCACATGACTGTGTAGAACCACAGAAGAGATAGAAAACAGGAAAATAGACGGAGAATGAATATGCAAAGCACAGATGAAAAATATATGAAAGAAGCGATCAAACAGGCAAAGAAAGCATATGCGATCGGTGAGGTGCCGATCGGATGTGTGATCGTATATCAGGATAAGATCATTGGGAGAGGATATAACCGCAGAACAATTGATAATAATACCCTGGCGCATGCAGAACTGATCGCGATCAAAAAAGCAAGCAAGAAGATGAATGACTGGAGACTGGAGGATTGTACGATGTATGTAACTCTGGAACCATGCCAGATGTGTTCCGGTGCGATCGTACAGTCCCGGATGACACGGGTAGTAGTCGGATGTATGAATCCGAAAGCCGGCTGTGCAGGCTCTATCTTAAATCTTCTGGATATGCCTGAATTTAATCATCAGGTAGAATTGACGACAGGAGTGATGGAAGAAGAATGCAGTCAGATGATGAAATCATTTTTTAAAGAATTGAGAGAAGCAAGGAAGAAGAAAAAGCAGCTGGAAAAAGAACAGACCGGGGAAATATAAAAGACAGGTGATCATATGAATGAAAAGACAGTAGGAATGCTTGCAAAGTTTACAGGTGTGTCTGTACATACAATAAAATATTATGAGAAGATTGGTCTTCTGAGTTCTACGAGAAGAGAACATTCGAATTACAGGTCTTACGATATAAGGGCATGCACGGATATTTACGAATGTATGAAGTATAAGAATCTTGGGTTCGCATTGAAAGAGGTCGGGAATCTGATAAAGGAAGCAGATTCAGAAGCGATAGATAATCTGTTGAAAAAAAGATTAGAGGAAATAGATGCTTCACTGTCAGAATTGCAGGAATTAAAAAAACGTGTGACGGATTATCTTGCAGAGACGGAAGAGATAGAAAAGAAACAGGGAAACTGGTATATAGAAGAAATGCCGGATTTCTGGATCAGATTTCAGACGAATAACCTGGAATATGGCAAAAATGCACAACTTGAATCGGACGGGATTAATTTCATGGATTATGCACCGGAAAGCAAATCGGTACTTAAGATAAGCAGAGAAAGTCTGAATGGAACGGAAAACCAGTTCTCCTGGGGACAGGCAGTACGGGCAGAGTATATAGAAGATATCGAAAAAAATGAAAATGTCTGGAGCAGGCAAAAAGGATATACCAGGATAAAAGGCGGAAGAGCATTTGTCCTGTATCTGAAAATTACCGGACCGTATGCATCGGAAGGAGTGCTGCAGAAGAAAATCCGAAAGATATATCGAAAGTTTCAACAAGATGCAAAGATACCGGGAGATGCTTACTGTGTAAGGATTAAGATCACACATGATGAAGAAGGAAATGATTGGAATTATTTGAAAATATATATATTACTGAAACCTGAGAGTTAATCTCAGGTTTTTGCACTTTAGTGAGGTAAAATGCCATTGAAGAGGTGAAATTAGAAAGAAAAGAATAGAAAAAATTAATAGAAAATGATTAAAAAGACTGAAAATTATAAAATGTATTAATAAGAGTACACTTGACCTGATACCTGTATCCAGTTATAAAATTAACAATATAGAAAAACGGGTCAGGAGGAAACGGATAATGACAAGTGAAGAAATCAAAAATATGAGTTTTGAAGATTTCCGGACACAGATTGAGGGGATGGAAGAGGTTCAGAAACTCACAGCAGACGGAACGGAGAGATATGGTATATATAAGCATGATGTATGCTATGTAAACAGAGACGGGATTGAGCGTACGCTCCAGATGATCGTACCAGAGACGAATGCCAAAGCACCAAAGATATATCCGGCAATTTTGTATGTTCAGGGATCGGCATGGAGAAAACAGGACAACTATAAACGGCTTGGAGCAATGGCAGATCTTGCAAGACGTGGATTTGTGACAGCGATTCTTCAATACAGAGAAAGCGATCTTGCTACATTTCCTGCTCCTGTAGAAGATGCAAAGACAGGTGTACGTTTCTTAAGAAAACATGCAGAGGAATATCGTATTGATCCGTCCCAGGTCTTTATAATGGGAGATTCAAGCGGCGGCAATACAGCGTTTATTGCGGGGGTTACGGCAGATCAGGAGCTGATAGACACAGATGTATATGGAGAATATTCCTGCAAGGTAAATGCAATCGTAGATTTCTACGGAGTTACATGCGTACAGATAAAAGAAGATTTCCCAACTACATTGAACCAGGGAGAACCGGACAGTCCGGAAGGAATGCTGATCGGTAAGAAGAATGTATATGAATATCCGGAACTTTCCAATGCAGTTACCTGTATGAATTATGTAAAAAAAGAGACAGAGATACCACCGGTCCTGATGATGCACGGACTTGCCGATGATCTGGTAGCACCGGAGCAGAGTATCCGCCTGTATAAGAAATTAAGAGAAGAAGACAAAGAAGTAGAATTCTATCTGGTAGAGAATGCAAAACACGGAGATCCGGCATTCTGGACAGAGAAGAATATGGATATTGTGGAAAAATTCCTGAAAGCACACATGAATTAAGGAGGTGCAGACTATGAATGCTACTGTAATGGCCATTATTCTGGTATTGATCGTTGTGGCAACGGTTGTCACGAAGAAAGTACCATTTAACTTTGTATTATTTATTGTACCGATCATTTGTTCGTTACTTTTGGGCTTTAGCTTACAGGAGACAAGTGACTTTGTACTGGAGCAGTTCAGTTCGATCATGAAATCTGCGGGATTCATGTTATTGTTTGCATTTCTGTATTTTCAGATGCTTACAGAAGCAGGAGTATTTGATACTATCGTATCAGCAGTGACGAACAAGCTTGGCGATAAGATGAATGTCATCGTAATTATGATCCTGACATCCGTAATTGCAGCATTTGCAATTCTGACAGGAAACTTTACACCGGCGTACCTGATCACATTCCCGATCCTGGTACCACTTTATAAGAAATATGATTTTGACCGTGAGGCAGCATTTATCATAGCACAGACTGCAATGTCTGCGATGTGCTTTATTCCGTGGGGGATTGGAATGGCATATACGGCATCTTCGGCAGGATTATCTGCCAATGAATTGTCAAAGGCATCGATTCCATGGGCATTATGTTTTATCCCGGCCATCGTTCTGCAGTGGGTATACTTTGGGATCAAGCATAAGAAACGTGTGGGAACATTTGGCGTAGTTGTAGAAAATGTAGAAGAGGAGACAAAAGAAGTAGAAGAGAATCCATACAGACGGCCAAAGCTTTTCTGGATTAATTTTATCTTATTCATTGTATTCATGGTCGGTCTTGGTGTATTCAGTCTGCCTCCATATCTGGTATTTATGGTAGCAACGGTCGTAACGGCAATGATCAACTATCCAAAGAATTTTGGTGAGATATTTGGTAAAGTCGGACCGATGTATCTGAACATTATCGTAATGCTGCTTGCAATCTCTGTATATCAGGCAGTATTCAATAATACGGGAATGGTAGGAGCTATCTCAGACGGACTGATTAAGATCTGTCCGAAGTTCATGCTGGAATATATACATATCATCTTACTGCTGTTATGTGTGATTATCATTTACTTTATTCCATTCCAGATCTTCAATGCAATGTATCCGGTGTTCATCTCTATCGGGGCAGGATTTGGAATTCCGGCAGTGACGATCATTGCACCGTTCGTATGTAATCTGTCACTGGCAACAAGTTCAACACCGACAAACTCATCAACTTATCTTGGATGTGCATTGACAGAGACAGATGTACAGCACTTCTGTAAGAAGGCAGTTCCAGTACAGACAGTAACAAATGCAATTGTAATATTGCTGGCGTTAATATTTGGCATAGTATAAAAAACGGAGACGGAGGAATTTTGGAAATTCTTCTGTCTCTATTTTTATAGAAAACCGGCCATGGCAGGTTCTGTATATAAAAAATACCCACATGCGAAAAATCACAGTGGATAAGATGAATACTATATTATTATTTATGTGCATTGCGCTTCGAACGAGCCTTCACAGACGTTACCTTGGTAGTTAACTCAGCCCAGGCACCCTTACGGCACCCGAGAGGTTCCACTTAGTGCTGCTTCATTCCTGACCTGACACGGTTCATGGAGTCCCGTCGCGTAAGACCCAAACATCAACGTCACTTTCCAA
>OJAG01001886.1_pt1 | contig 11549 bp, 6 predicted proteins | sample 1589021 | NCBI WGS metagenome assembly OJAG01 (sample SAMN03283264) | human gut metagenome | biome: human-associated habitat; material: feces | host: Homo sapiens | place: USA | collected 2013 | reverse complement strand
CTAAGTGGAATGAGCGGACGCCAGAAGGGAAAAGGCGCAAGCAGATGGCGCAGGTGAATCTGGAAATAGTATCAAGGTTTCTTGCTGGGGAAGCGGAGAAAGGGGTGTTTGCCACGGCGCACGAAGGAGCAGCGCAGTACTGCCGCAAAGTGGACAAGCGTGAAATTCCGGTCTGTCCGATTTTAGGGGTCAATATTGCAGTCATCAACATGAATTGGCTGCTGAAATATTTGGCGCAGAATATTCATCAATTGCAGGGAGATTACATCTGCGTATCGAATGTACATACAACCGTCGTCAGTTACGAGGATGCGGACTACCGTGCCGTGCAGAACGGCGGTTTGATGGCGATTCCGGATGGCAATCCGCTGGCGCAGGAAGCGCGGCGGCGCGGGTATCCGCAGATTCAGCGGACAACCGGGCCTGACCTGATGATGGAGGTCTTTCGGCAGTCCACGGCACACGGCTGGCGGCATTATTTCTACGGCAGCACGCAGGAAGTGCAGGAGAAAATGATTGCGCGCCTGCAGCAGGAGTATCCGGGACTGGTAATTGCGGGCACAGACGCGCCGCCCTTCCGCGAACTGACACCGGAGGAAGATGCGCTTGCCGTGGCGCGCATCAATCAGGCGCAGCCAGATTTTGTGTGGGTCGGGCTGGGAGCGCCGAAGCAGGAGCGCTGGATGGCGGCGCACCAAGGACGTGTGCATGGGCTGATGATTGGCGTCGGCGCGGGCTTTGATTTCTTTTCGGGCAACGTGAGGCGCGCCCCGTTATGGATGCAGAAGCACAGCCTGGAATGGCTCTATCGCCTGATGCAAGACCCGAAGCGGCTATTCCAGCGCTACTGGAGCACGAATCTGAAATTCATCTGGAACGCAACCATCAGGAGAAAGTAAATGCAGCAAGCGACAAAACAGCCCGCTGTACTGCTGGTACACGACTATTATCAGGTTCCCGGCGGCGAGGATGTCGTTGTGGCGAACGAGAAGCACCTGCTGGAAACGCACGGTCACGCTGCGGCGCTGTATGTGCGGCGGAACGAGGAGATTTCGCGCATGGGAGCGCTGGAGAAAATCTGCAGTGCGCTGGGGATGTTTTTCAGCATCCGTACATACCGCGAGGTTCGACGGAGCATCCGCGAAAACCGGATTTCGCTGGTGCATGTGCACAACACGCTGCCGCTGATTGGCCCGGCAGTGTATTACGCGGCATTGCGCGAGGGCGTTCCCGTGGTGCAGACGGTGCACAACTTCCGCCTGCTCTGCCCGAACGCGATTTTCTACCGCGACGGCCATATCTGCGAGGACTGCACGAAAAAGGGGCTGCACTGCGCGGTGAAGCACCGCTGCTACCGCGGCAGCCGCCTGCAGACGGTGCTCTGCGTGCTCAGCACACGTTTGCACCGTGCCCTCAAAACGTACAGCCGCCTGCATTACATCACCCTGACGGACTTCAACCGGCAGAAGCTGCTGGCGCTTAAGCAGATTCCGCCGGAAAACGTGTCCGTAAAGCCGAACTTTGTGGAACCGCCGGAGACGATTGTGCCATACGCGGCGCGCGAAAATCAGGTGGTGTACATCGGTCGGCTGGATGCGCTCAAGGGCATTCGGCTGCTGCTGGAAGCGTGGGCGCGCTACGAGCGTTCAGGCGGGGGCATGAAGCTGATCATCTGCGGTACAGGGCCGGAGGAAGCATGGTGCCGCGAATATCTGACGCGGGAAAAGCTGAAGCAGGCGGAGCTGCGCGGCTTTGTGCCAAATTCGGCGGCACGGGCGCTGATGGGGCAGTCCAAGGCGCTGATTCTGCCGACACAGTGGTATGAAGGCTTCCCGATGACAATTGTGGAAGCCTTCAGCGTCGCCACGCCGGTGATTTGCTCGGATTTAGGCAACGCGGGTTCCCTGATTTCGGACGGCGTGACGGGCTTCAAGTTTCCGGCAGACTCGGCGGAACAGCTGGCACAGACGCTCAACCGGCTTCAGCACGCGGAATCCGTCAGCGAAGGCGCGCTGAAAACGTATCAGGAGAATTTCACGGCGGAAGCAAATTATCGTCAGCTGATGGCGATTTACAGCAAGGCGATGCAGAAAAGCGGCGAAAGGAACGAACCATCATGCGGCTGATTGTGGCAGATGTACGGAGCACCAGCACGGACGGCATTGCCGCTGGGCATTATTTCACCGTCGCGCAGAATTATCTTGACCTGTTCGGCGCGGAAATGGATGTGCGCATTGCGGGCGGGCCGGTGTACGGCGACCGCTTCGGGAACAAGCTGATTCGTCTGCCGCATGATTACATCGTGGGCAGTTCGGCGGTGCGCAACAAACGCGCCGTGTTCCAGAACGTGCGCGCGCTGCTGCGGGAAGCGCAGGATGACGTGATTGTCCTCCAGTGCAGTGCCGTCGCAACAGCGTATCTGGGGCTTGCACTGTTCAAGAAGAAAGAAACGCGGGTCTACGCCATCCAGTACAGCGCCGACGGCGTCAATTCGGTGCTGAAACGGGGGCTGTATGCGCTGTGCAGGCGGAAAATCAGCGGCGTTATCTGCCCCAATGCAGCCATTGGCGCGGCGTATGGGCGGCCGATGTGCGTCGTATCCGATTACATCAGCACAGGAACGATGCAGCCGCCTGTGCCGTATGCGCAGAAGCGCTATGATTTCGGCATGGTCGGGCTGATTACGTCGGACAAGGGCGTTGTTGAGGCGGCAAAGCAGCTGCGGAACACGCCGTATCGGGTGCTGATTGCGGGTCGGGTGCAGGAAGCGCCGCTGGAAACGGAACTGCGGGCAGTCTGCGCGGGGGCGAGGAACATCGAGCTGCGGCTGGAATACCTGTCCGAAGCGGCGTATGACGAAGCGATTCGCCAATGCCGCTACTGCATCCTAAACTATTCGGAGAATTACTCCCTGCACAGCAGCGGCGTTGTGTTCGATATTCTCTTCCGGGGCGTGCCGATTGTGGGCAGCCGCTGTGGGACGCTGCAAATGGTGGAAGCAAACGAATTGGGCAAAACGGTATCCAGCATGGCGGATTTTGCGCCGGAAAAGCTGCTGGATGAAGCCGTGCATGACCGCTATGTGCGCAACATTGCGCGCTACTGCCAATCGCAGGCGCAGGAGCGGGAAAAGCTGCGGGATTTTCTGACGCGGGACGCGGTGGAATAACCATGCCGCACAGCGCAGAGTGAAAGGAGGGGCTGAAGCGTGAAGATCATGTGGATGGGGAATATTATCCTCCCTGCCATTGCGGAAAAAGAATCGCTTCCCCCGGTGTATATCGTGGGCTGGCTGGTCGGGCTGTCGCGGCGGCTGACGCAGCTGCCGGATGTGGCGCTGACGTATGTGTTTGACGCGCCGAAAGCGCTGACGGGCGAAGTGGACGGCTACCGCTATTATGGGCTGGTCAACCCCACACGCCCTACGCAGCGGTGCGGCGAAGCCTATACCCGGCAGCTGGAGCAAATCCTGCGCAAAGAGCAGCCGGATGTCATTCACCTCTGGGGCACGGAAAATCAGCACACGCTGGCCATGGTTAATGCGGCGGAACACATGGGGATGCGCGAGCGGATTGTAATTTCCATTCAGGGGCTTCTGTCCATATACGCGGAGCATTATCGCGCTTATCTGCCGGAACACGTCTGCCACGGGCACACGCTGAAGGACTTGGTGAAGGGCAATATCGTCCGGCAGGAAGCAATCTACCGCCGCGTCGGGCAGTATGAACAGGAAGCCCTGCGCAGGGTGCAGCACGTTATCGGGCGCACCGACTGGGATGCTGCCTGCATGGCGGAGCTTACCCCGCAGGCGGCCTATCATTTCAACAACGAAACGCTGCGGGACGAGTTCTACACCGGCGAATGGTCGCTGGACAGCTGCGAGCCGCACAGTCTCTTCTGCAGTCAGGCGCATGTGCCACTCAAGGGGCTGCATCTGCTATTGCAGGCGCTGGCGATTGTCCGCAAGCGCCATCCCGATGTCAAGCTCTATGTGGGGCGCAAGGACTACGGGCGCATTCCGCTGCCTGCGCGCAATGCCTATGAACGGTACATCCACCGTCTGCTGCGCGAAAACGACCTCTGCGACCATGTTGTTTTTACCGGAAGCCTGAATGCACAGCAAATGAAGGAGCGGTATCTAAAAAGTCAGGTGTTTGTGCTGCCGTCGAGCATTGAAAACTCCCCCAATTCGCTGGGCGAGGCGATGCTGCTTGGCGTACCGTGCATTGCGTCGGATGTCGGCGGCGTGCGCTGTCTGATGACGCACGGCGTGGAAGGGCTGATTTATCCGGCAGACGACCCGCATTTGCTGGCATATGATATCTGCGAGATGTTCGCGCATCCGGAAAAAGCGGCGCAGATGGCGCGCGCCGGGCGAGAACATGCCGGAAAAACGCATGATGCGCAGAAGAATCTGGAGATACTGCATCAGATTTATACGGAGATTGCACGATGAAAATCCGAATCACAAAGAACCATGTGGATGCACTCTGCGTGCTGATTGGCGTGCTGGGCATGGGCTCGCTGTATTTTCAGGTGTTGCGGATGCCGCTGATGGCAGCCATGCTGATTGCGTCGATTCTGCTGCTGACGCGGGCGCATCATCCGAAAATCAGCGCCCAGAACATACGCCTGACGCTGCTGCTGACGGCGGCGCTGCTGCTGACGAGCTTTGTTAACCCGCAGAACGGCATCCACATCAACGATATTGTCATTTGGCTGTGCAACATCGGCTATGTGCTGGTGCTGCAAAGCTGCATCGGGTATCAGACGTATATGCGGCTGTATACCAAAGTCATGCTGGCAGAGGCGGCCATCAGCCTGATTTCCTTCGTCATCGGCGATTTGCTGTCGCTGCCGCTGCCGCTGCTGCACTACGAAGTTTCCAGCGTCAACGGATTTTACTTGACGCCTTATTTTACCTTAGGCTGGCTGAACATCCCGGTTTTCCACCGCAATGCGGGCATGTTCAACGAACCGGGCAGCCACCAGATTTTCCTGAACTTCGCGCTGCTGTTCCTGATGAGCGACGAAACGCGCATGGGCATGAGCAAGAAGAAATACTGCTGGGCAATTGCGCTGCTGATCGTCACCATCCTCAGCACGCTGTCCACAACAGGCTTTATTTGTCTGGGCGTTGTGCTGCTGACGGTGGCATTCCGCAAAAAGGGCGGGAAAATGGCGCGCAGCATCAAGATGGCGGCGTTCATTGGGCTGATTCTGCTGTTTGTCATCGAGTCCGTCACGGGCGTGGTGGAAAGCAAGATTATCGGGCGAAATTCCGGCGGTTCGTTCTACACGCGGTGGAATGACACCTTCAGCGGCTTTGAAATCGGGCTGGAATCCCCCATTGCGGGGCAGGGCGTTTTCTCGGAGCGAAAGGCGGAAATCCTGCTGGAGCACAAGGTGCAGAACATTTCCAACGGCTTTGCCGCCTTCGTCATGGATACAGGGTTGATTCTCCCGGCAGTTTGGCTGTGGCTGACGTACCGCGGTATCCGCACCAAATTTGCCAAGGCGCGGCTGCTGTATGTGCTGGGCGTTTTCCTGCTGTATTTCCTGTGCATCAACACGGAGGGCGTTTTCCTGAACATACTGTTTCTGGGGCTGCTGGGCAAGTGGCAGCCGGACGCGGAGGACACGCCTGATCAGCAGGCAAATGCGCGCAGCCAGAAGAAGCGCAGGTGGCGATGCACTGTGCCGCCGGAAAAACTGCGCCTGACGTTTAACCCGCAGCCGGAGGACGCGGCGCAGGAGCAGACGGGCGAAACAGGCGGAGAGGAATCATGAACACAGCATCAAGGAGCGAAAACACGGCACGCAACATCGGTGTAGGCGCGGTGCGGCAGGTGGTTACGCTGCTGCTGGCTTTTGCCGTGCGAACGGTGTTTGTGCGCCGGCTGGGCGCGGATTATACGGGTGTCAACGGGCTGTACAGCAACATTCTGGCCATGCTGTCACTGGCGGAACTGGGCGTGGGCAACGTGCTGGTGTACAGCTTGTACGCACCGCTGCACCGGGGCGACACGGGCGAAATCCAGCACCTGCTGGGCTATTATCGTCGCATTTACCGCCTGATTGCGCTGGCGGTAGCGCTGCTGGGCGCGGCGGTAATTCCCTTCCTGCCGCTCATCATCAGCAGCGAGCTGCCGATGGCGCAGTTAATCGTCTACTATGTGCTGTACTTGGCGAACTCCGTGGCATCCTATCTGGTCATCTACAAAACGACGCTGATTCAGGCTGACCAGAAGGCATATTTGCAGAACATGGTTTCCGCCGCGGCGCTGGTGGTGCAGTATGCGGCGCAGATCGCGTGCCTGCTGATTTTGGGCAGCTATCTTGGCTATTTGCTGATTCAGATTGCCTGCACCCTCCTGCAGAACGCGGTACTGAGCCATTTAGCGGATAAGATGTACCCCTTCCTGCGGGAAAAGCAGAAACACGAGCCGATGCACCGCAAGCAGGAGCTGAACGACAACATCCGCTCCATGTTTCTCTACAAGCTGGCGACAATACTTATCAACAACACGGACAACATTCTGATTTCCGTCATGCTGGGCACAGTGTTCGTCGGCTACTACTCCAACTACGCGTCGCTGACGACGTATGTGACGACGTTCGTTTCCATCGTGATTACCGGCATTTCCGCCAGCTTGGGAAATCTGAATGCCGAAAAGGATTCGGAAAAGTCGTACGCCATGTTCCGCAACCTGATTGTCCTCTTCGGGGCGATTACAGGCTTCTGCGTCGCCGCATACGGCGCGGTTGTGCAGGACTTCATCCCCATCTGGGTGGGCGAAGAATACCTGATGGACACAGGGACGGTAGCAGCGGTGCTGTTCACGTTCTACCTGAGCACCATCGTCGCGCCCGTGTGGATGTACCGCGAAACGCTGGGTCTTTTTCGGCAAATGAAGTATGTTATGTTTATGACGGCGCTGGTCAACATCCTGCTGTCCATCCTGCTGGGGCACTTCTTCGGCGTGGCGGGCATCATCGGCGCAACAGGGCTGGCGCGGCTCTGCACCATCTTCTGGTATGAGCCGAAAGTGCTGTTCCATCGCACCTTCGGGCGCAGCGCTGCCGCGTATTTCAAGGCGCAGGGAGGCTTGCTGCTGCTCAACGGCGCGGTGATGGCGCTGTCGCTGCTGCTGTGCGCGCGGATGGGGCATACGCTGATGTGGATTATCATCAAGGGCATCACCTGCGCGGCGGTGACAGCGCTCCTGTACACGCTGGCGCTGGGGCGGACGGCAGAATATCGCTGGATGCTTGAAAAAGGGCGGAGTTTCTTGCGCAAATGGAGGAAGAAGGCATGATCGATCAGGAAATGCAGCACTGCCGTAAAATTGTGCGTTTTGACCCTACCATTTCAACAGCGAATCAGGGAGATTTCATCATCCGCAACGCCTGCGAGCATGTGCTGCACGACTGCTTTCCTGTGCAGCTGTCCGTCGCCGTGCCGGTTCGGGACAGGCTGTCGAAAGTGTCGATGAAGCACGTCGGCAGTGCGGATTACGCATTTGTCTGCGGGACGAATCTGCTTTCCTCGGACATGCGCCGCCAAAGGATGTGGAATATCCGCCTGCGGGACGCGGTGATGATGCGCTGCGGCGATTTGCACAAGCGGGAGCTGCTGAATTTCCGCCTGATTCATGAAAAATTTCAGCGCACGCATGTCATTTTGCTGGGCGCGGGATGGTATCAATACCAGGACGAGCCGACAGGATACACGAAGCGGATTCTAAAAACGCTGCTGGATGGGCAGTACCTGCACGCGGTGCGCGACGAATACACGCGCCAGCGCCTGCTGAAGCTGGGCATCACGAACGTGCTGAATACGGCGTGTCCGACAATGTGGGGGCTGACAGACGACAAATGCGCGCAGATTCCGACGCACAAGGCGGAGCGCGTCGTGACAACGCTGACGGACTACCGCAGCAGCCCGGATCAGGATGAGCAGATGCTGACCATGCTGCAAAAGCACTATCGCGAGGTGTATGTGTGGCTGCAAGCAGTTGAGGACTACGCCTGCCTGCGCCAAATGGATGCGCGTGTGACGCAGAATTTGCACCTGATTCAGCCGAATCTGCGAGATTACACAGCGCTTTTGGCGTCAGGCGGGATTGACTACGTTGGCACGAGGCTGCACGGCGGCATCCACGCAATGAACATGGGCTGCCGAAGCCTGATTCTGGCGGTAGACAACCGCGCAAGTGAAATCGCGAAGGACACGAATCTGCCCGTCCTGCCCCGCGGCGGGAATTTGGATGTGCTGGAGGAGCGAATCTGTTCCGCATGGGAGACGCAAATTGATTTGCCGACCACGGCAATTCGGCAATGGAAAAATCAGTTCCGCGAGACAGATGCAGAGAAAGCGCCTTGATTTTCGTATAAAATGCGGCTTTCTGCGCGGTAAGTATTGACAGTCGACTTGTAATTTGTTACAATATAGCTGGAATTGGGAAAGAGATTGCTATATCCACCGGGAGCACTGCGGCTCGCCGCGAAAAGAAAGATGGAAAGCAGCAATCGCTTGCCATTGGCACAACCATACGTCGTGCCGGAAGATTGCACAGAACAAGGAGTGAGGACGATGAAGGACAAAAAGTGGATGCGAAAGGCATTGTCTTTCCTGCTGGCTGTATTCATGGTAACGGGCAGTATGGGAACAGTGCTGACGGCGGCTGCAGAAGAGCCGGAAACTCCGCCGACGGAAACGGTTGAGGTCGTGCCGACGGAAGCACCGGAAGCAACGGATGTTCCTGAGGTAACGGAAATCCCCGAAGTGACGGATGTTCCCCAAGCAACGGAAGCGCCCGAAGCGACGGATGTTCCCGAAGCAACGGAAATCCCCGAAACAACGGAAGCGCCCGAAATCGTGGACGAAGCAGCCGTAGATTACAGCCGCTCCGTGCTGGATAACGAGTTCTTTGACTCCGGCTTTGCCGCGACGTTCAGCAGCGCACAGCTGTACCTGAATCCGACGGGCGATGAGCTGGTTGGTCGTGTAACCGGCGTAGTGTATGTGACGCATCGTCCGCAGAAGGGTCAGCTGAATGAACGGATTTCCGTCTGCGTGTATGACCAGACGGCTGGCGTTGCATATGGCTATCTGGCGGCGGATGCAGTGCATCCCGTGCCGGAAGAGGGCATTGAGAATCAGCGTCACACCGGTGTTTTCGCGAGCGGCGTGGAAATGCCCAGTGCCCTGCTGGTGCTTGCGGCTGCGACGGAAGAACCTGTGCCGACCCCTGCACCCACGCCCGTGCCGACGGAAGAGCCCGTTGTCGTGCCGACCGAAGAACCTGTTGTCGTGCCGACCGAAGAGCCCGCTGTTGAGCCGACCGAGGAACCCGTTGTTGAGCCGACGGAAGAGCCCGCTGTTGAGCCGACCGAAGAGCCCGCTGTCGTGCCGACCGAGGAACCCGTTGTTGTGCCGACCGAAGAACCCGTTGTTGAGCCGACCGAGGAACCCGCTGTCGTGCCGACCGAGGAACCTGCAGTCGTGCCGACCGAGGAACCCGCTGTTGAGCCGACCGAAGAGCCTGTTGTCGTGCCGACCGAGGAACCCGCGTCGACCCCCGCGCCTACGGACGTGCCGGATGACCTCGAAAACATCGACCGCGCGGATGTGATTATTCCGGGCAAACCGACGTTCGAAATGGACAAGGCGACGGCGGAGTTGGGCGAGAATATCACCTTCACCATCCACACAAAGAACGCCACCAAAATTTTGATGTACATTGACGGCAGCGTCAACCGCTACATCTACGACGTGCCCACCGACACGTCGACGCTTACCATGTCCTTCTCCTCGATGGGGAGCAAGGGGGGCAAGCGCACCATCGCGTTCCAAGCCTACAACGGCAATACGCCCGGCGAAAAGTCCGCTGAACAAACGATTACGCTGACAAAGCCGTCTGTCAAGCCGCAGGTAACGGTAAAGAATATCGACAAGACGACCGTGGGTCTGGGCGAGAACATCACCTTCACCCTGCGCATCAAGAACGCCACGAAGGTGCTGATGTACATCGACGGCAGTGTCAACCGCCGCTTCGAGGACATCACCCCCGACATGACGGAATACACCTTCACCATGTCCTTCTCTTCGCTGGGGAACAACGGGGGCAAGCGCGCCATTGCGTTCCAAGCCTATAACGGCACGACGGCGGGTGAAAAGACCTCCGAACGTGTTGTGACTGTCGCAAACGAAAGCCCGAACAAGCCGACCGTGACCAGCTGGAGTTTGAACAAATCCACGGTTGATTTGAACGAAACCATCACCTTCACCATCAACACCAAGAACGCAACGAAGATGCGTGTCTACATTGATGGCAAGCTGAACCGCTACATCTACGACGTGAAGGACGGCGCAACGACGTTCCAGATGTCCTTCTCGACGCTCGGCTCAAACGGCGGCGTGCGCACGGTGGCGTTCCAGCCCTACAACGGCAACACACCCGGCGCCATGTCCGACACCAAGACGATTACCATCAGCGTGGCGAACAAGCCGCAGGTGGAGCTGCTGAAAATCAGCAATCCGAACGCGACGCTGGGCGAAAACATCACCTTCACCCTGCGCATCAAGAACGCCACGAAGGTGCTGATGTACATCGACGGCAGTGTCAACCGCCGCTTCGAGAACATCACCCCTGACATGTCGGAATACATCTTCACCATGGCGTTCTCTTCGCTGGGGAACAACGGGGGCAAGCGTACTATTGCGTTCCAAGCCTACAACGGCGCAGTCGGCGGCGACAAGACCACCGCAACCACCATTTCCCTGACGAGCGGTTCGTCTGCTGCCCCCGTGATTGCGAATGTCAAGATTGACAAGACGACTGCGGTGCTGGGCGAGCAGATTAAATTCACTGTTTATCTGGACAACGCAACGAAGCTGCTGATGTATGTCGACGGGCAGGTGAACCGCCGCTTTGAGGACGTAACGACCAGCATGTCGAAGTACGAGTTCACGATGTCGTTCTCGTCGCTGGGGAATAATGGCGGCGTCCGTACGATTCAGTTCCAGCCTTACAACGGCACGACCGCGGGCGAAAAGTTTAGGGCGTACACGATTACACTGACGACGACCGTGGTCAACAAGCCGGAAGTCGTCAGCTTCACCATGAATCCCAGCCGCGTGAAGCTGAATGTGCCGATGACGTTCACGGTCAACACCAAGAACGCGACGAAGGTCGTCCTGTATGTGGACGGCAAGGCAAATACCAGCTACCCGACGACTGGCGATGTGACGGTTATCGAGCGCGCCTTCGCTTCGCTGGGCAGCGGCAACGGTGTCCGCGCGATTCAGTTCAAGCCCTACTACGGAACGACCGCTGGCGAACTTTCCCCGGCGCAGTCCCTGACGCTGTATGTGACCGACGATCCGCTGACCGTGACCGTTCCTGCCGCGAAGCAGGGCGACGACCTGACGGTGACGTGGACGGCTGCTGGCGGCGCAACGAAGTATCAGCTGCTGCTGACCACGCCCGATGGCACGGCTGCGCTGCTGGGCGAAACGGCGGCGCTGAACTACACGGTGCCGG
>OJAG01001853.1_pt1 | contig 11740 bp, 10 predicted proteins | sample 1589021 | NCBI WGS metagenome assembly OJAG01 (sample SAMN03283264) | human gut metagenome | biome: human-associated habitat; material: feces | host: Homo sapiens | place: USA | collected 2013 | reverse complement strand
GTCGAAATCGCTGGCACTTTTCTGGTTCTCTTTTGGTGTCAAAAGAGAACATCCCTCGGCTAGCAGAATCTTTCCCTGCGGAGCGCACACTCTCAATCGTCAGCCCCGCCCCTTGTCCAAAGGCGTGGTTTGTGCTATGCTAGGGGGTACAAGCGATTTTTTGCGCTGAGAGGAGGAACCCCATGGCCGCCGTAAAAACACGGAATACCGCTACCCTTATGACCGAGGGCAGCATTGTAAAAAGCCTGCTGCTGTTTGCCCTGCCGCTGATCTTCGGCAACCTGCTGCAGCAGATGTACAACACCGCCGACAGCATCATCGTGGGCAATTTTGTGGGCAGCAATGCCCTTGCCGCCGTGGGCTCCAGCGGGTCGCCCATCTATCTGCTCATCGGCTTCAGTCAGGGGCTTGCCGTGGGCGCGGGCGTGGTGGTCTCGCAGTATCTGGGCGCGGGCGACCACAAGGAGACCCGCGAGGCGGTGCACACCTCCCTTGCCATTGCGGTGGTCATGGGGCTTTTGCTGACGGTGGGCGGCGTTGCCTGCGGGCGCGCTTTGCTGGTGGCCATGAACACCCCCGCCGAGGTGCTGGCCGATGCCGTGACCTATATCCGCATCTACTTCGGCGGGGTGCTGTTCAGCGTGGTGTATAACATGACCGCCGGCATCCTGAACGCCGCCGGCAACTCCCGCCGCTCGCTGGTGTATCTGGCATGGGCGTCGGTGACCAACATCGTGCTGGACTTTGTGTTCATCGTGGGGCTGCGGATGGGGGTGGCGGGCGCTGCCATCGCTACCGACTTAAGCCAGCTGGTGTCCTGCGTGCTGAGCCTGCGCTTTTTGATGAAAAGCGAGGACGCCTGCCGGGTGGAGCTTTCCGCCATCCGGCTGCACCGCAAAATGGCAGGCCGCATCATCCGGGTGGGTCTGCCCACCGGCATCCAGAACATGGTCATCTCCTTTTCCAACGTGCTGGTGCAGGCCAGCGTGAACAGCTACGGTGCCGCCGCCATGGCGGGCTTTGCGGCCTACATGAAGATCGACGGCTTCAACATCCTGCCGGTGAGCAGCATCAGCATGGCTGCCACCACCTTTGTGGGGCAGAACTACGGTGCGGGGCGTCTGGACCGGGTAAAGCGCTCGGTGTGGGTCACCCTTGCTATTGGGGTCATCTACACCCTTTGCACCGGCGCGGCGCTATTGGCCGGACAGGACGCCATTCTGCACCTGTTCACCGCCGACGAGGCCGTGGTCACCTACGGCAAGCTGGCCATGCGGTGGTTCTGTCCGTTCTACTTCCTGCTCAGCATCCTGCACGGCCTTGCCGGTGCCGTGCGCGGCACGGGTGCCAGCATCCCGCCCATGGTGGTGCTGCTGGTCTCGCTGTGCCTGTTCCGTGTGGTATGGATCCAGTTTTTGCTCCCCTTCTTCTCCGGCATCGAGGGCGTATTCATCCTCTACCCCGTCAGCTGGGGTCTGGGCGCATTGCTCATGATCCTGTATGCGTGGAAGGGTAAATGGATGGAGTATCATACATAACATTTTTACAAACAACGACCCGCCGCACTGAAAGAGATGCGGCGGGTCGTTGTTTTTCAGGTACTCCTGTCGGGGCAGCTTACCATGCAAAGCCCACGGAGTCCATGTCGATCTTCTTTTCCATCAGCCCCAGACGGCTCTCGATGAAGTTGACAGCCATATCCGGCCACTGGGCGATCTGGGTGTAGTAGTCCACATAGCCCTTGGTGCCAGTGCCCAGACCCACACCGTGGGGCGCATCGGGTGCCAGATAGAAGCTGAAATCCTTGAAGATATCCGCGCACTCCGGCAGAGAGGGCAGCATCATCGCACTCAGGCCATCTTTCTGACCCACAACACCAAAGACCGGAGGCAGGTTGGGGTTCTTCGTGAAGTTCAGACCGGTGACGAACAGGCCGTAGATGGGAATCGCCACATTCAGGTCGGCGCTCTCATGGTCCACAGCATCGCAGACGTAGCTGGGGTAGACCTTATCCGGGGTATTCGTAGTGCCGAACTGGTCGGCCACCACCTGCATCACATTCATGCCGCCGGCAGAGAAGCCCACAGCGATCATGATATCGGTCTTGCCGATGTGTTTTTCAGAGGCGTTGTGGCGGATGTAGCGGATAGCACGGGCCAGATCCAGCTGCTGATCCACAGCGGCATAAGGGTTGACGCGGCGCTGCAGCACAAAGGCGTTGTAGCCGTTCTTGTTGAAGAACTCGGCCACCGGGTAGCCTTCCACCACGTTGTTGCGGTGGGTGCTGCCGCCGCCTGCAATAATGATCACGTTGCCCTTCACCTTGCCCTGATCTCGCAGCAGGTACGGGTTCAGGAAGGGACGGAAGCCCTCGTTATCGTAGCAATTTTCCCAGTTGGTGGGCAGCGGAGATTCCACGGCCATCTGATCTCCCCAAATTTCCCAAACGGTGCTCTTGGGGTCCTTGATCTGGCGCAGCGCCTTGCGGGCATTGGTCAGGGCAACACATATATCGTAGTGAGAAGCATTGATGCCGGGCACAGCTGCACCGTCCACCTTCTCGTACTGAGCGCGGGACAGCTTGTGGAACAGCACATAGAACTTGTCAAAATCGCCCCGGAAAGCAGCCGGATAAAAGGCTACCTCGCGGGAGAGACGGAGTTCCTCTGCCACCATGGCCTGCACCTCGGCATCGGTGTGCACGCCAGCGTTTTCAGCAAAGGATGCAGGTGCCATGCCAGCCACTGCGCCCATGGTCACGGCAGAAGCGGCGGAAAGCTTCATAAAGTCTCTTCTGTTCATCATCATTTCTCCTTTTAAATGCAGACGGCTCATTTGTGCAGAACAAAGCCGCCCAAAGCTGTGCAGCAAACGCCCTGCTGCCGGGCCCGATAGACATTCCAGTTGTATCACGCCATCGAAATCCGCACAAATCGTACCACAATACAATGCACTTGTAAATAGATTTTATTGTTTTTGTGCGAAATTGATATATTAGTATGTCAGTTCTTGTGAAAATCAACAAGCATGAGAATGGGTACAAAAAAGGACTGCCATGCACTCTGCACGGCAGTCCTTTTTATCTTATTACAGCTTTTCAAACACCAGAAAGCGGAAAGCGATGGTAGTGGTCAGCTGCGGCAGAGCCGCAAGGCGGGCAGCACCGTCGCGGGGCGTTTTCCAGTAGTAGGGGGTCATGGCAAACAGGGCTTCCAGCTGGGCGGCGGGCACGGTGATGGTTCCCTGCACCTCCCGCTCATCAATGGCGCGGAAGCCCGGGTACTCCACCTGCTGCACCGGGTTTTTGTAGGGCTTTTCGTAGAGCACGGCCTTCATCTGGTACAGATGCTCTGCCCCCGGCACAACGTAGATCATGCGCCCGCCCGGGCGCAGCACCCGGCTGAACTCCTCCTGTGCAAAGGGCGAAAAGCAGTTCAGCAGCACGTCTGCCCAGCCGGTGCGCACCGGCTGGCTGAAGCTGGACGCCACCGCGTACTGCGCGGCGGGCAGCGCCTTTGCCGCCAACCGCACCGCGGGCTTTGCGATATCGAACCCGGCCAGCTGCAGCGGCTTTTCTGCCGCCGCGAACTGCTGCGCGATGCAGCGGTCGTACCAGCCCTCGCCGCAGCCTGCATCCAGCAGATGCAGCGGGGCGTCCTTCGCGGCGGGCACGCCGTGGGCAAGGCACAGCTCCCCCAGCGCCTGCCCGAAGATGCCGTAATATCCGGCGTTCAGGAAGGCGCGGCGGGCGGCAACCATTTCCTTGCTGTCCCCGGGGGCTTTGGTGCGCATGCTTTGCACCGGCAAAAGATGCCAGTAGCCCTCCCGGGCGCGGTCAAAGCAGTGGCCTTTTTCACATTTCAGATCGTTCTCCCCTTGCAACGCACCGCCGCACAGGGGGCACCGCCACGGGGTAAAGGCTTCGTTCCGGCTCATACTTCTTCGCTGTGATCCTCAATGGGTGCGGTGGCACCGCCGTGGGCGTCCATATACTCCTCAAAGCTGGTATACTTCTGCTGGGGCGGGCGGCGGCTGATAAGCATCAGCCCCGGGTCCTCGTCCCGGGCGGCGGCATTGCGGCCGCGGCGGGCAGGCTCGGCCTTGGGGGCACGGGGTGCGCTGCCGGTGCGGCTCTGGCTACCGGCATTGCCGCGCTCGCTGCGGGCAGGGCGGGCGTTATTATTCTGGGCAGCGGGGCGGACATTGCGCTGTTCACCCCGATCGTTGCGGTCGTTGCGGCGGCTGCCGCTGCGGTTTGCGTTCTGGTTATTCTGAGGCTCCTGTGCGCTGCGGATGGCGGGTGCTGCCGGAGCAACAGGAGTCTTGCGTGCCGGGCGCAGCGGAGTAGCCTCCGGGGCGCTGACAAAATGGGGGTCAAATTTGGGCTGGACGTTGCTGCCCCGGGCGGGGGCGGCATTCTCGCGGCGGGCGCGGGGCGCTGCCGCTTCCTTGGGGGCGTTTGCGCCCCGGTTGTTGGCGCGGCGGTCGTTGCGGGCTCCGCGCTTTGTGTTGCTGTCTTGCATCAGTGTATCCTCTTTTTTCGGTTTTGCAGGCACCGCGTTCTTTGCGGCCTTCGGCTCCTGCTTCGGCGCGGGCGCAGCTGCCTTTGCAGCTTTTGCGGGCGCAGTTTCGGCCTGTTTTTTCGGCGCTTCGGCCAAGTTTTCTGCTTCGGGGCGGGGCTTTTTGCCGCGCACGGGCAGCACCGGACGCACCGGGGCGGGCACGCCGTCCCACGGATGACCGGATACCACCGGGATCTTGCGGCGGTTCAGCTTTTCAATGCCTGCCAGATACTCCTGCTCCTCCGGGGCGCAGAAGCTGACGGCGGTGCCGTCCGCACCGGCGCGGGCGGTGCGCCCGATGCGGTGCACATAGGTCTCCGGCACCTCGGGCAGGTCGTAGTTGAACACATGGGAAAGCTCGCTGATATCAATGCCGCGTGCGGCGATATCGGTGGCCACCAGCACCCGGGTCTTGCCGGACTTGAAATCCTCCAGCGCGGTCACGCGGGCAGTCTGGCTCTTGTTGCCGTGGATGGCGGCGGCGGGGATGCCCTGCTTTGTCAGATCCTTTGCGATCTTATCCGCGCCGTGCTTGGTGCGGCTGAACACCAGCGCATTGACCACCGGCGGCTGCAAATTTTTGATGAGCCACGGCAGCAAGAGCTTTTTGTTGCCCTTTTCCACATAGTACAGGCTCTGCTGGATGCGGTCCACGGTGCTGGACACAGGGTCCACCTTGACAAAGGCGGGGTCGTGCAGGATGCCGGAAGCTAGCTGCTCGATCTCGGCGGGCATGGTGGCGCTGAACATCAGGTTTTGGCGCTGGGCGGGCAGCTTTGCAATGACCTTTTTCACGTCATGGACAAAGCCCATGTCCAGCATCCGGTCGGCCTCGTCCAGCACAAAAATTTCCAAAGCGGACAGGTCGATAAAGCCCTGCCCGATCAGGTCGTTCAGCCGTCCCGGGCAGGCGATGAGGATGTCCACGCCCTTTTTCAGCGCTTCCACCTGCGGAGCCTGTCCCACGCCGCCAAAGATGACGGTGCTGCGCAATTTCAGGTACTTGCCGTATGCTTCAAAGCTTTCGCCGATCTGCAAAGCCAGCTCCCGGGTGGGGGTCAAAATCAGCGCACGGACAGCGCCCTTGCGGCGGGGCGCATTGGCGGTGAGCCGGTCCAGCATGGGCAGCGCAAAGGCCGCCGTCTTGCCGGTGCCGGTCTGGGCGCAGCCCATCAGATCCCGGCCTGCCAGCACCGGCGGGATGGCCGCTGCCTGAATGGGCGAGGGGGTCTCGTAGCCCGCTTCCTGCACAGCGCGCAGCAGCGGGGCAGACAGATTCAGTTCTTTAAATGTCATGGTTCTCCTATTATTCTGTGATCTTCCGGCACTCGATGTAGTAGCGCTTTTCCTCCGCATGTCCCATGCTGAAGGTCTTGCGGGGCAGCACGCCGCCCATCACAACGCCGCGGAACAGATCGCTCTTGGCGAAGGGCGGCATCAAAAACGCCACTGCGCCCTGCTTGCACAGCGCACGCACAGCCGGCTCATCATGCACATAGTCCACCTTTGCTTCCGGGTGGCGCTCGATATAATCCGAAATAAAATCGTCGATGGTGCCAACGGTCAGCGGCTCGGTGGGGTCCTCAAAGCTGAGCACATTGGCCATGTGGGGGCCCGCCAGCGTAAAAGGCTGCTTTTTGCTGCCGCCAAAGCAGCAGCCTGCCATGTTGGAATCGCTCCATGTAATGAGGCTCAGCAGTACGGTGGCGCAGTCCACATTGAACAGCACCCGGTGGATGGGCTCGATCTCAATAGCCGGGGAGTGCACGTTGCACACCTCTGCCAGACACCAGCGGGCGGGGTGATTTTCTGCCTGCTCCGGGGTCAGAGTCTTTTTCAGCTCCTCCCAGCAGGCCTTTGCGGTAGCCAGCGAGTGGTTGCCATCGCCCACGGCCAGCGTCAGCGGGTCGCGGCGGGGGGCATCGGGGTATTTCTTATCAAATTCTTCCTGACTGCCCAGCACGGTCAGCGCGTTTTCGATCTGCGCGATGAGGGCGGGGTCCTCCACCGCCCAGCCTGCCACATGACCGCCGCCCAGCATCAACTCGCCCTCGTACACCTTGGGCAGGCTGTCCTTGTGGGCGACAATGGGCTCGATGAGGGTGCAGTCCGGGTCATCCGCCAGCATCATGATGTGGGGCGTTTCCAGCGCAGCGCCGGTGCGTACCTTCATGCGGGGCGGGATGCGGCTTTCCACGGTGCACTCGCTGGGGCGCACGGTGCATTTTTCGCCCCGGCGGTAGCTGTAAGCTTCCAAGTCCACACGCCCTACAAGACCCTGCCGCACCCGGCCGCTCTGCTCGGTGCGCTCCACATAGATAAAGCCATCCACCGCCCTGGTGAGCACGTTCTGGGCGTAGTCCTGCATGGTGGCGTGGATCTTTTCCACCCGCGCATCGGCGTCTCCGTCCTCCAGATACACCTCCGGCAGGATCAGGTTCAGGGTGCTGGGCGCACCCGCAGCGGTCTCTTCTGCCCGCTGCCAGTAGCTGCGGTCGCTGGTGAACTGGTCACAGGCAATGCAGCCCCACTGCTCCAGCGGCACCTGCTCCGAAGGCAGCAGGATGTGTGCGGGTGCAAAACAGGTAGTCGGTTTCATAGTCGTTTCCTCCCCTCTTTAAAAGCCGCTTCTCAGCGGAACGCTGCGGTGTCGTGCACCACAATGTGCTGCACACCGGCGTCGGCAGCGGCCTGCTCCAGCGCAGCGCGGCTGTCCGCATCCAGTGCGGTGCTGCTGGTGACCAGCAGGTTTTCCATGCCAAGGGACGTGCCGGTGGTGCCAAGGGCATCGGTAGCGGCGGTGCACAGTGCGTCCGGGTAGCTGACCCACAGGGTCACGCTGCCTGCAAAGCGGGTCTGCCATGCGGCGATATCCGCAGTCAGCTGGGCGGCGCGTCCCTCCCGGCTCTTGCCGCCGGAGGCACCGAAGTCCTGCTTGCGGGTGATGATATTGGGGAACTGCACCCCGGTAAGCACCACCTGCTCGTAGCCCATGCCCTGCACCTCCTCAATGAGGTCGCCGACATACTGCACCGCGCTTGCGGCAAAGGGGTTCATCCATGCCTTGCCGCCCTTGGCTGCGCTGACGTTGTCCAGCCAGAGGCTGTTGCCATCGTAGTGCACGCCCATGCTGCGGTCGGTGTACACCGACACCGGGTCGGTAAAGGCGGCAAGCTGCGCCGCCGGGATAATGCCCTCCTCCCGCAGGATGGCGGCGATATTGGCCGCATCCACCGGGTTTTCGGTGATGCTCTGGGCAGCGGCTGCCACGCCGGAAGCATAATACACCGTGCCAGCGGCGTCCTTCAGAGTGACAAGGGCGTAGTCTGCGCCCTGCTGCTTCAGCTGCCGGGCAGCGGCGCGGATGGCGGCTTCATCGGTCAGGGTGGTCACGTCCAGCTCTGCCCAGCTGCCGCCGGTGATGGCCTTGCCGTCCAGCGGCTTTTCCTTCTCCGGCTCCGGCTCAGACGCTGCCTGCGAAGCGGCGGCGCTGCTTGCCGCCGCAGAGGAAGCAGCTGCTTCGGCGCGGGAAGCGCTTTCGGCTTCCAAGTCCCGATCCTTGACCACGGTATACCATGTGTGGGTGGCCCAATCCAGCACATGGGGTGCGGCAAACCATGCGGCTGCCAGCACTGCCGCCACCAGCACAACAATGCCGATGCCGCGCTTTACGCGCGTTTCCCGGCTGTAAAAGCTGCGGTTATAATGCTTGACCTTCTGACGTTTATACTTAGCCATGGTATCCTTTCCTCCCTGTCTGCATTACAGGATAACGGAATGTCCGGTAAAGCCATAGATTGCCAGCGCCAGCACGCCGATATACACCAGCGTGATGGGCAGGCCGCGGAATGCCTTGGGGATGGCTTTGCTGCGCAGGCGGTGGCGCGCTTCGGTAACCAGCAGCACCGCCAGCACATAGCCAAGGCCGCTGCCAAGGCCAAAGCCAAGGCTCTGGCCAAGGGTAAAGCTCTGGGTGCGCTCCACCAGCACCGTGCCCAGCACGCCGCTGTTCAGCGCGGCCAGCGGCACGATGCGCAGCAGCTGGGCGCGGCGGGGCAGGCTGCGCAGCAGCCACAGCACCAGATGCTCTGCCAGACACACCACGGCAATGCTGGCGATATACACCAGCGGGCGCAGCTGGGCGCGGTTATCCAGCGGGGCGATGAATCCGCCGGCAATGAAAGCCACGGGTGCTACCAGCACCTGCGTGATGCACAGCATCATGCCGAACAACGCGCTGCTGGTGCGGTCGTCCCCCACCAGCTGCACCATGCGGGACACGCCCAATGCACGGGTAAAGACAGCGTTCTGTGCAAAAATAGCCAGCAGTGCATAGCTGAAAAACACTGCCGAGCTGCTTACAACTTCCTTCACGGTTCGCGGTCCACCTCCTTCTGGTAGTGCACGGTCAGGGTATCCTGCGCTTCCTTTTTCAGAAATTCCCTGCGCTTTGCGGCAGCGGCGCGCCAGATAGCGCACAGGATGCCCAGCACGATAAAGCCGCCCGCCGGCATCTTAGCCAGCGGCAGCAGCGCCCAGCGCCCCACCGGGGCACCGAACACAGTGCCAAGGCTGAGCCACTCGCGCACCATGCCGATCACGAGCAGCAGCAGCGCGTAGCCCACGGTGATGCGCACGCCCTTGGAAACCGCCTTGTGCACCGTCTCCTGCACGCGGCCGAAGCGGTAGGTCAGAAGCGGCTCCACTACCAGCATGGGCAGGTAGATGCCAAGGTTCAAAAGACCCGTGCCGAACACAAGGTTCAGGATGGGATACGCCGCCAGATACACCACAGCGGCGCTGGCTGCGTACAGTATAGCGCGGGGCAGCAGTTTTTTCTGCAGCTGTGCGGGCGAGGGTTCCTCGTCCCGCAGGGGCACAAGGCGGCTGAGCAGGCAGGCCAGCACGCGGGAGGGCACCAGCAGCAGCGCCACCGCCGCCGCCAGCATCAGGCTGTTCTGACCGGTGGTAGCCACGACCACCAGCGGTGCCAGACCCATGCCCTGCATGACCACCGGGTTATTCAGGAACACGCGGTCATGATGGGCAAACTTTTCGGGATCTTGCAAGATCAGTTCCGCAGTACGCTTTTTCATTCCGCAGCCTCCTTTCGTTCGGACGGCAGACGGTGCAGCAGACGGTACAGCCGCTCCTCGGTGCGGTCAATGAGCGCGGACACACTGTTGACGGCCAGCAGTGCAAAGCAGACGCCGGTCTCGTACACGCCAAAATAGCGGAAGCCCATGGTGGCGATGCCCACCAGTGCGCCGTACAGGATGCGCCCAAGCCGGTGATGGGCACAGGTGTATGGCTCGTTGAGCAGGAACACCGCGCAGAACAGCATTGCACCAGTGTGCAGCTCGTCCCTGATGCCCTGCAGGCGGGGCATCAGGCTGCTGAAGAGGGTGCTGTCTGCCAGACCTACCTGCCGCGGGAAGAAGAAAGCGATGAGCCCGCAGGTGATGAGAAAGCTCGCTGATGCGCCGATGTGCACGTCCTTCTGGGTCCACAGCACAAGGCCGCAGGCCAGAATGACCAGCGCTGCGCCGGTGCCCATGGGGGCGGCAAACTCGCCCAGCGCAACGGCGAGAGAGTTCAGGTTCAGGATGCCGCCGCTGCGCAGGGTATCCTCGATGGTGCTGCTCACCGGCACGGCGGAAGCGTCCCACAGGGGCAGCGGGGTGTAGGGCTGCGGGTAGCGCACCACCTGCTCCGGCCACGATACCGCCGCCACGGCGTAGCCCACGGCAGCGGGGTTGAAGGGATAGCTGCCGTAGCCGCCAAAGACCTCCTTGCCGATGAGGACGCCCGCCAGCACCGCCACCACCAGCACATAGATGTCCACGGTGGCGGGCATGAGCAGGGCGATGATCAGGCTGAAGCTCTCGTTGGAGAGATCTTTATTGGTGTACACCCGATGGCGCAGCAGCGCCACCAGACGGTCGCACAGGTTGCCGGTAAGCAGGGCGACGCCGCACAGCAGCAGCGGACGCGCCCCGTAGAAATAGCAGGCCATGCACAGCAGCGGCACACACAGCCAGAAAACGTGCCTATAGTACCGCCCGGTCTTTTGCAGCTGCCGCTCCTGCTCTTGGATCAAAGCTTCATCCATATACAGCCCTCCTTACAGGCTGGCCAGTGCGCCCACAGCCGCAGCGGGGTCGGCAGCGCCGAACACGGCACTGCCCGCCACCAGCACGTCGGCACCGGCTTCCACGCACAGGGGTGCGGTGGCGGCATCCACGCCGCCGTCCACCTCCAGCAGGTAGGAAAGGCCGCGTGCTTCCCGCTCCGCCTTGAGCCAGCGGAGCTTGTCCAGCGCCGAGGGCATGAACTTCTGCCCGCCGAAGCCGGGCTCCACGCTCATCACCAGCACCAGATCCAGCTGATCCAGCCACGGTGCCAGCGCTTGGGCCGGGGTGCCGGGCTTGATGGTCAGACCCACCTTGCAGCCCAGCGCACGCACGGCATCAATGGTGGCCTGAATCTCATCCTCGCACTCCAGATGAAAGTTATACAGGGTCGCACCGGCCTTGATGAAAGGCTCGGCGTATTGCAGCGGGTGGCTGATCATCAGATGCACGTCGTAAAAGGCATCCGGCAGTGCCTTGTGCAGGCTTTTGAGCACCGGCACGCCAAAGCTGATGTTGGGCACAAAATGCCCGTCCATCACGTCGTAGTGCAGCATCTGTGCGCCGGCATCCAGCACCATGCGGCAGTCTGCACCCAGCTTGCCAAAATCAGCAGAAAGAATAGAAGGACTTACGATGGCCATAATATTTCATTACGCTCCGTTATTTTTAGCAGTTTTTATCCCATGCGTTGTGCATTTTGCGGGGTTTTCCCGCCCGGAAAACACACGGGCATGGTTACTCTTTAGTTTACATGAAAACGGCCAAAAAATCAAACCCGCAGCCGTTTTTTTCACTGAAAAGTCGTAAATAGCGCAAAAAGTCCATAAGGCGGGCTCGCCCTCTCAGTCACCTTCGGTGACAGCTCTCCCAAAGGGAGAGCCCTTGGCATAGCGGCAAGGTTTTCGGTCAAGCCGTAAAGTTTACCGCACCAGAAGGTTTCAGCATCGCAAAGTTTCCGGTCAGAATATAAAGCTTACGGTTTCGCCAGAGGCTCTCCCTTTGGGAGAGCTGGCAAGCCCGACAGGGCTTGACTGAGAGGGCGAG
>OJAG01001851.1_pt1 | contig 11773 bp, 10 predicted proteins | sample 1589021 | NCBI WGS metagenome assembly OJAG01 (sample SAMN03283264) | human gut metagenome | biome: human-associated habitat; material: feces | host: Homo sapiens | place: USA | collected 2013 | reverse complement strand
AACATTCAACCTGCAGCGACTAAAGTCACAAATATAGGGTATCGGCTCTCTTTGGAAGCGTCTCCTTTGCTGTGCAAATCAGGATTTAATAACTCTTATATGGTTTTTCCATCAATTTCACTACTTCATACAGCAACATTGTTGCTGCACCAGTTCCACCCTTAGAGTAAATCTCAGTATCTTCATCAGATTCCGATGTTCCAGCAATATCAAGATGTACCCAAGGTTTTTTCTCAACGAATTCACCTAAGAATCTTGCAGCGGCAGTTGCACCACATTTTTTACCACAGTTAGCGATATCTGCTACAGTAGATGCGTTCAGATTATCATATTCTTCATCGCCCATTGGGAGTCTCCAGATATTTTCTCCTGCAAGGATGGATGCCTGGACAATCTTGGACATAAGTTCGTCGCTGTTACTGAAAGCACCAGTGTAGCGGTCACCGAGGGCAACAACACAGGCTCCAGTTAAAGTTGCTACGTCAATTAATGTTGTAGCTCCACATTCACGGATTGCGTAAGTAATGGCATCAATAAGTGCCATACGGCCTTCAGCATCAGTGTTAACAACTTCGATGTATTTGCCATTCATAGACTTAACGATATCGCCCGGTTTCATTGCCTTGCCGGAAATCATATTTTCACAGGCAGGAATAACTGCGGTTACGTTAATGCCAAGTTTCGCCTCTGCGATTGCACCCATAGCAGCGATAACTGCGGCTGCGCCGCCCATGTCACCATGCATGCCTTTCATGGCATTGCCAGGCTTTAAATTATATCCGCCGGAGTCAAAGCAAAGACCTTTTCCAATTAAAGCAATCTTTTCATCGTCTGTAACACGGCCGTTATATTCCATAACGATAAACTTAGCGGACTGTTTAGAACCACGGGCAACTGCCAGGTAGGAATTCATGCCGAGTGCTTCGCAATCCTGCTTTTCAAGAATTGTGCATTTGATATTGTTCTTTTCGCAGATTTCCTTTGCCTTAGCTGCGAGAGCTGCAGGAGTCATCACGTTCGCTGGTTCATTTACCAGGTCACGGGCTGTTGTAACGGCTTTTGCCATCATTCTTGTGTACTGCTCTTCCTTTTTAAAGGATGCAGAATCAATTCCTGTCAGAATTCCAAGATGCAGCTCTGGAGATTCTGGCTTATCAGAAATGTATTTGTCAAAAGAGTAATCTGCGAGGAGAAGTCCCTTCATAGCAGAACTTAACCAGTAGGAAACATCTTCTCCGATTGCGGTCATAAGAAGGTTCTTTCCGTGGAAACGCTTTGCTTCCTTCATAGCCTGACCGAACTGTAACTGAAATCTTCTCGGAGTTGCCTTCTCAGGAATACCAATGAAAATCAGGTTATAATAAGGCTGTCCCTGATAAGAAAAATCCTTTCCTCGGAGACCGTATACCTTGCTTCCTCCAACGAGACCATCGGCCTGAAGACTTTCAAAAATCTCGCTAACTTTTCCAAGCTCGATACTCAGACGATTTTTATGATTGTATGTGACGAGCAATGTATCAAATTCGTAGTCCTCCAGATCTACGAGACGTTGTATTTGCATAAATGATACGCTCCTTTCTAAAAAATATTTTTATTTAAATAATTATAAGTTGCATTAAAATCGGGAAAAGTGCATACTATCCCCGATTATAATATGTAATATATATACGTTTTAGTGCATATATTCTTCAGCGTATATACAGTTATTTATAGTATAGCACAGTCAAATATTTTAAAACAGAAAAAACTTGTACACATTACATAAAATTTTGGTGGTAAGAGACACGGTTTTTGCGTAAACTACTTATAAACAGGGTAAAATTTTGTCAGAATAAATTGTAGTTAAATAAAGAGTGTTTGAGAAATCACTCCAGTAATATGTATGTTCCAATTTATGGGGAAAGTATTTTTTAAACACGCTCTAGTATACTTCATCTGTGATGAATTTGACAAAACAAATTTTTTTCTATATAATAATTAACAAAGCTAACTAACATTGTTAACCAGGAAAGAATAGGTGATAGAATGAATGAATACTCAATGATGACACAGGAATTGCAGAATCTGGCTGCACTTTCTATGGAACACGGACAGATTCCTTCAGGCCTGTATGACCAGTATCATGTACTGCGAGGTCTCCGTGATGTGAACGGTAAAGGCGTGCTGGCAGGACTTACGGATATTTCCACCATCACTTCTTCCAAAGAAGTTGATGGAAAGATGGTTCCCTGCGATGGAGAGCTGCGCTATCGCGGCTACGACATTCACGATTTAGTAGACGGATTTGTAGCAGAGCAGAGATTTGGCTATGAAGAAGTGGCCTATCTGCTTATTTTTGGACGTTTGCCACAGAAGCAGGAATTACAGGAATTCCAGAATCTTCTTGGAAGTTATCGTACATTGCCGACGAACTTTGTGCGAGACGTTATTATGAAAGCACCAGGTAAGGACATGATGAATACACTGCAGCGAGGCGTACTGACATTATACGGTTATGACGATATGGCAGATGACATTTCCATACCGAACGTACTGCGCCAGTGCTTACAGCTTACAAGTACTGTGCCGTTACTCGCAGTTTATGGTTATCAGGCATATAATCATTATGTAGAAGGCAAGAGTTTTTACATTCATTCTCCGAAGCAGGAACTTTCCACGGCGGAGAATATTTTGCGTATGCTCCGCCCAAATAAAAAGTATACACCACTTGAAGCAAGAGTTTTAGATATTGCCCTCGTACTTCACATGGATCACGGCGGTGGTAACAACTCGACATTTACCAATCATGTAGTAACTTCCTCTGGAACAGATACTTACTCCGCTATGGCAGCATCTCTTGGCTCACTTAAAGGGCCAAAACACGGTGGAGCAAATATCAAAGTTGTTCATATGTTTGATGAGATGAAGCAGGAAGTGAAGGATTGGAAAGACGAAGACGAGATTAAAAATTACTTGCTGAAGCTTCTCAATAAGGAAGCCTTTGATCACAGCGGATTAATTTATGGAATGGGACATGCCGTTTATTCTATCTCCGATCCAAGAGCAAGAATCTTCAAGGGATTCCTTGACAAACTCGCGAGGGAAAAAGGTTACGATGAAGAATTTGAATTCTATGACAGAGTAGAAAAACTCGCCGTCGAAACCATTCAGGAAAAACGCCGTATCTATAAAGGTGTAAGTGCCAATATCGACTTTTACAGCGGATTCATGTATCGGATCTTAGGGCTGCCAGACCAGTTATTCACCCCGATGTTTGCCGTGGCACGTATGGTCGGCTGGAGCGCACACCGTTTAGAAGAGTTAATGAACTGCGATAAGATTATCCGTCCAGCATACCAGAGTGTGGCTATGGATAAGGAATATGTTCCAATGAAGGATAGAATTATCGTGGAATAGTAAAGAGAATTTTAAAATAAAGCTATTTTTGGGAGGAAAATAACAAAAATATGAAAGCGAAAGACACAGGGAGTTCTGACTGGCCAGAAGGCGAGCCGTCAGCAGAACAAAAAGTGACTTTAGAGGACTACCAGCAACTAATCATCCAAATGCGAAAGGCCAATGTACAGTTTCAGCAAATGTGTAACATTCCATCAGGAGAACTGACAATGTTACTCACCCTGCGCCACCTGTTACTGGCAAAGGAATTTGTCATTCCGTCAGATATTGGGGATGCGATGAAGCTGTCAAGGCCAGCTGTATCCCGAATGCTCCATAATTTAGAGCGTAAAGGATATCTGGAAATGAAAAGCAGCGAAGAAGATCACCGCTACGTCAAGGTACAGTTCACCCAGACTGGAAAAGAACTTATCATCGAAGAATTTGAAAAATGCTGTAAGCTCTTAGAGAGGGTAAAAGAGCGAATGGGAGAAAAGGATATGTATAAGTTTCTCTATTATTACAGCCAGTTTTGCACGATTTTAGTAGATGAGATTTTTTGAGTGTCTCTGACAGGAGAAGCAGCTTAATTCATTAGCATTTAAACACCTTCTAATGCTAATGAATTAAGCTGCTTTTTTCTGGCTTTGGAGCCACTCAAAAAGGGTATCTTCTCGGGGCAGGCATTATTCTTCGTATGAGCGAAAATGGCTTTGGAGCCATTCAAAAAAGGGTATCTTCTCCCGTTAGGAGCGTTTCCTCCTGCCTGCGGCAATCAGAATTCCTCCAGCTTCTTCAGCAATGCCATTTCCCCTGAAACCTTATACTTCGCACAGAACCGACATAATGCAAAGAGAACTTCCCCCAGCTTTTCTGACAATTCCTCATCACTGCTGAATTTTTTCTCTGGATCTTCCCCAGCGGTGCCGAGCTGTAAATTCACAACAGAAGTTAGCAGGTCTTTAAAGACATCTTCATCCTCCGTGGAAAACAGTCCGGCGGCGGCAGCCTTTTTCGCAATCTTCTGGCCGCGGATGAGGGCAGGGAAACTTTCTGGAACAAGGGCAATCTCTTCTTTTAAAGAGGTCTGTTTATGTCCTTCTTCCTGAGATTTTAACTTCTCCCAGTCGGCCTGCTGCTGTTCTACACTATCATAATGGCGGCCAGCAAATACATGAGGGTGACGGTGGACCATCTTGCGGGCGATGCCATCGATAACATCTTCGATAGCAAATTCGCCATTATCTTCAGCAACCTGGGACTGCAAAAGTACCTGAAATAAAAGGTCCCAAGTTCTTCTTTTAAATTAGCGCAGTCACCAGTCTTAGTGAGGTCAGTTACTGCCTGATTCACCTCGTAGGCTTCCTCTAATGTATATAACTTAAGAGATTCATGCGTCTGTGACTTATCCCACGGACAGCCATTCTCTCCGCGAAGTGTGGCAACAATCGCCTGTAATTCCTGAAAATTAAACTTTTTATCCATTATAAATGCTCCTCCTTCAAACAGAATAAAATGGAAAATAATCTTTAATAATATGTGGTCAATATTCAGCTATCCAATTACATTTCAAGTTGAAATGTAATATTGTCCCAATATCTATAAAATCTTTGTATCAAGTAAATACAAATAAAATATAAGTAGAATGCGACTGGAATTACTATCGTGCAGAAGTAATTCTTAAATATGCAAAACTATGCAAAAGACTATTGTAAAAATATGTTATTTGATTTATTATATCAGTAAGTCACGAAAAAATCTACATCAAAAAGAAAGAAGGTTTAGGATTAATGAACAACTTTGGACGGGCAGTACTGGCAGTGGGGTTAAGTGCAGTCATGACATTTACAGGTCCGGAATGCTTTTTTCAGTCAGGGGTAGAACCTGTAAGTGTTTATGCAGCAGAGGAGAAGGCTGTGCAGAGCAAGATAGCAGGAGATAATTCTGAAGAAGGCGAGAGCACGACAGAAGTGACAACAGAGAAGAAAGAAGAGAGTACGACAGCAACGGAAAGTCAGGAGAGCCAGACTTCTTCCGAAAGGGATACAAGCAGCGGTAATAAAGAGCATTCGCAGACAGAACATACAACAGAAGGTACAAAGAGGAATACGTCTGGTACATCTGGTAATACAGATCAGGCAGAAGATACCGATTCTTCTACATCAGATACATCCGGAAATTCCTCTCATAGTAACGAAGAAGGAACAACTCAGAAGAAGGCGAAGAAGGACATTTCCTCAAGAGAAGATGCAGAGATTCGTACAAAGGCGATTAAGAAGATTACGGATCAGTTAGCAGAGGAAGACGCACCGGACGGAAGCGATAAAACGAGTACATTTATCCCGAAGATTTATAATGATACCCGTCTGGCTATGAAGAATAATAAGGAATACATTGCGGGATATGTATATTTTAATCAGACAGATAGTGCCTGGAATCAGAATGGCTACTGTATCGCTAAGGCTGGATGTGGTCCGACTTCCATGGCAGTAGTAATCACATCTCTTACAGGTAAGTGGGTAACTCCATTGGATACAGCCATCTGGGGCTATCAGCATGGCTTTTACTCAAGAGCAGGTTCTGCACATGAGATGATTCCTGCGATGGCAGCGGCTTATGGACTGAAGTGTCAGGGAGCAGGAACCGATTATAATGCGATTAAAAAGGCATTAAAAGAAGGCAAGCCAGTAGTGTGCCTTATGGGACCTGGATATTTTACCCGAGGCGGGCATTTTATGGTACTGGTAGCAATTGATAAGAACGATTGCGTAACAGTAGCCGATGTCGGAAGCAGGGCGCGTTCCGCTTACAAGTACAGACTGTCAGATGTAATCGCACAGTCAAAAGGTGCCAGTGCAGGCGGTCCATTCTGGATTATGTCCTATGATAAGGAGAGTAAGTCTGCGCTTCAGGAGAAACAAGCGATTAAGGATTATACAGAAGAAGATATGGCAGAAGATTTTGCCGATGTTTCCTACATGAAAGTAAAGGGAGATCTTCCAGAAGTACTCCAGGAAGAGAAGGCAGATGTTTCTATGAAAAAGGTAGTATCTATTCTTAAGATGTCAACTGGTAAGAGCCTTTTAGATACAATCGGAGCAGGTAAGGGAACCGCATTGGCAGGCACTTCTAATGCGGGAAGATCTGTACTTTCGCCAGTGAGCCAGAATAGCCAGGTTATTGTGGTGAACACAGATGCGAGTAATAAGAAAGCAGGTAGCCAGAGTGGAAGTACAGCACTTGCAGGAAGTGCTGCAGATACAGTGAGCCAGGGTCAGTCTGCGAAGAAGTCACAGGATCTGGCGCTCACACTGAAGCAGGATATCGCAAGAAGGCAGTGGGAGAAAAAGATTGATTTAAGCTGGATGGACAACTATATGCAGGGAACTTTGGAAAAATAATCTGTAAATTGAGGCGTGCAGGTTGTAGGAATGATTTTTCAAACACACTCTAAGCTAATGAACAAATAAGTTGTGATAATTTAAAATAATGGACAAAGAATTATGAGAAAGATTAATTACAGAATTACAGTTAATATAACACAGAAGACGATGAAGCTTGGATTTCGCGCAAAGATGCCGGACGAGATGCAGGGAAAGCGCATCCGCGTGCAGGCTGTATTTACCCAGAGACAGGTAGAACGTCGTTTTCCGATGAAAGTAGTAATAGAAGAAGGAGAAGTTGGTGACCAGATTCGCGCAGATGCAGAGATACTGCTGCCATATGTATTTTACAGTCCACCACGCCATAAGGTGAATGTTATTTTTACGCTTTGGTGTGGAGCGGAAGAGATTTGCTTAGATGACCAGCCATTTCCAGTGCAAAAGGAACTATTTGCCAGAGCGGAGATTGTCCGCAAGAGGAATCTGTTCAAGTTTGGACTTTGCTCTCTTGGACTGCCATTTTTACTGGTCAGAGATTATTTTAAGGAAGACAAGAATTTTATAAAGGCAGCGAAGCGGGCGAATGATACCGTATATAGAATTAGTGGTTATAATTATAGTGCCCGTCAGCAAAATACTGACTATTTTGCAGCCAGATACCGCAAATATATAGCGAAGAATAAGGTAAATCCGAGTCAGATTCTTTTCCTTTCAGAGAGAGAGCCAGAGAAGAATGGGAATCTTATGCTTGTGAAGAAGTGGTTTGAGGAGAATGAACCCGAGGTAGAGATTACGACATTTATCAATACAAAGACAGTTGATCAGCTTCGCAAGAAGGAACTTCGGGATTGTGCGTTCAAATGCGCTACATCTGCAGTTATCATTTTAGAAGATTTCTATCCGCAGCTTCATAGCATTCAGAAACGCAGCGAGACAAAGATTGTGCAGTTGTGGCATGCCTGCGGAGCTTTTAAGACGTTTGGCCTTACCCGTATGGGTAAACAGGGCGGTGCGCCTCAGACATCGATGAATCACAGGAATTATGATCTCGTACCAGTCAGCAGCGATACGGTGAGAGATATTTATGCAGAAGCATTTGGCATTTCAGGAAGTAAGGTACAGGCGCTGGGAGTACCGCGTACAGATCTGCTTTTTGACTGGGATTATGAGGAGAAAAAGCGCGAGGAACTCTACGGGAAATATCCTATATTAAAGGAGAACAGGGTAATCTTGTTTGCACCGACATTCCGCGGAGATGGGAATAAAGATGCATATTATCCATTGGAAGCATTTGATGTGAATCACTTTATGGAAAGGCAGCCAGAAGACACGGTACTTATTTTAAAGAATCATCCATTTGTAAAGCAAAAGTTTACTGTGGATGCACAATGGCAGGACAGAGTACTTGATTTGAGCGGGGAAGAACATATCAATGACCTCATGCTGATCAGCAACCTTCTTATCACAGACTACAGTTCCAGCGTATTTGAGGCAGCGATCCTTGAATTACCAATGCTTTTCTATGCATTTGATGAGAAAGAATACATGGACAGCAGAGACTTTTACTTTGATTATTCGCAGTTTACACCAGGTCCCGTTGTCACGGATTTTGAGGCATTATGCGAGGAATCTGCTGCCATGCTTCAGAATATTGTATCGGCAAATGAACAGGCAGACCTTAAGAAGTTCTGCGAAACGTTCCTAAATACTGTCGATGGCTGCAGTACAGAGCGCATTTGCAGGAAAATAAAGACAAACTATATAAATATTTAACTAAATTGCAAAAAAAGTTTGACAGCTCATGGAAAATAATATAAAATATTGGAATCATGGTAGTTTGTTAAAATAAAAGCATTAATAAGCATGAATCTAAAGACAGCATCATGTAAGAATGTTGACAGCATAGTTGAGACATTATGAGTAACATAGGGATTCAAAGTTACTAAGGAGGACTTATTTTTATGAAAGGAATAGTATTAGCGGCTGGAAGAGGTACGAGACTGTACCCTATGACAAAGCCAGTTTGTAAACCGTTATTACCAGTATATGACAAACCGTTAATTTATTATCCAATTGCCACTTTACTTCAGGCAGGAATCAGGGACATTCTTGTAATTATTCCACCAGGGGAAGAAAGAGAGTTCCAGAACCTTCTCGGAGATGGAAGTGAATTAGGACTTCATATCGAGTTTGCAGTACAGAAAGTTGCGCGGGGAATCGCAGATGCACTTATCATCGGAGAAGACTTCATTGGAGATGATTCTGTATGTCTCGTATTAGGAGATAACATTTTCCAGTGCCATAATCTTGATGAGATCATGAAAGAAGCCATCAAGGATGACCACGGCGCAAAGGTATTTGGTTATTATGTAGATGACCCAAGACCATTTGGTGTTGTAGAATTTGATGAGAACGGACAGGCTGTATCCATCGAAGAGAAGCCAAAGAATCCAAAGTCTAATTACATCGTACCAGGATTATACTTCTATGATAATCAGGTAATTGACATTGCTAAGAATCTTGAACCATCCGCAAGAGGTGAGTACGAGATTACAGATGTTAACTTAGAGTATTTAAGCAGAGGCCAGTTAAAGGTAATTCCATTTGACAGAGGACTTACATGGATGGATGCCGGAACAGCAGACAGTATGTTAGAGGCAGCCGAGATTGTTAAGGCACTTCAGAAGTCAGGATGCTATGTAGGCTGCTTAGAAGAACTTGCATGGAAAGAAGGATTCGTATCTTTAGATAAGGTTCATGAGATTGGCGAGAGCCTCAAGATGACCAACTATGGACAGTACTTACTCAAATTAAAGTAAAAAGTTGCTATTTTACACGGGAGATAATGAGACAACCCGAATCAAATAACAATTTTTTATAGAAGAAAGCACAAAACTTCCCATATTTATACTAGAATGAAAATAAAACGGCAAACTGTCATAACAATTTCAAAACAACAGTTTCTAAAACATTTAACATTTTAAAAAAGATTATCTATTTTTTGGTTGACAGACTGGCTGCTTTATGATATACTATAATCAACCCAGAGGACATTGCACGGGTGCACATCATAAGAGAGAATATTATAGCACCAGAGAGGAGTACGTTATGCAGAGTACAGGAATAGTTAGAAAGCTTGATTCATTAGGAAGAATCACATTACCTATGGAACTTCGTAAAAGTTTCGATATTGGTGAGAGAGAGCCTTTAGAAATCTTCACAGAAGAAGATAAGATCATCATTAAGAAGTATAACCCTAGTGATATCTTTACAGGACAGTGTGAAGACCTCATTGAATACAGAGGTAAGAAGGTATCCAGAGATTCTATCCGCGAGCTTGCTAGAATTGCCGGATTTAAGCTGACAGAAGAGTAATCTTCTAACCCAGCTACTTTAACGGGAGTTCCCTGTGGTAGTATACAAGAGATAAAGATATGCCTTAAAAAACCAAGAACCAGTAGAGAGAGGCAAAACGGACAGCCCCCTCCTTTGCGAAAGCAGAGGAGGGGGCTTTTTTGCTTATTTATCTTCTCTCTCAACACGGTATTTGTCTCTTGCTGCCAGATATACAAGATTAACTATGGCAGATAATTCTATTTCATTGTTATAAGATAGAATAGGAGATTCTGTATTATGAGCATACTCCAAAATTTCTGCCATTGTTTGTGTATCTCCAGCTAGTGTTGCCTTTAGCATTCTTTCAGATTCTTTTGCTAACCGATATACATATCCCAAACTTTCATTTGTTAAAAGGAGTTCATTATATTTGTACATCAGCTCTCTGTTTGGAATAAAGACTTCTCCATCTTCATAAGTAAGTAACCCGTATATGACCATTGCAGAGTATATCTGGTTTTTTGTTGTTAATTCTTCTGCGGTGGCCGCATACTCTTGTACTTTCGCCTCTATATGTTCGCCGGAAATCATAAGAATAAAGTCTTCTCTGACTTCATCAATATTCCCTTTGATATAATAAAATATTTCATCATAGGGACCAGAACCTGTCCAGTAACTGCCTAGCTGGTTATCTGATAAAGCACAGATAATTGAACGGGGATTATAAAGCTGTTCACCCGATGCCGTACAATATCCATCATACCAGATTTTTAAATCATGTCTTGTAATTCGTGGTCGAATTGTGGTTTCACTATAAATTTGAAACAGTTTATCTACCTCCTCTTCTGAAAATCCAAAATAAGAGCTAAACCGTTCTCTTGTTGCCATGTTATATTCCACAAACATATTTAACTCTGAAGCGGCAGAGTATTTGGCTATTGGAAGTATTCCGGTCATATAAGCAAGTTCTACATATACCTGATCTTTCAGTAAGTTTTTAAGAAAAAGCAGGTATTCTTGTCTTTCTTTTTGGGAAATAAATGGCATATGAAATACTGTATCCCATTCATCCATTATAAACATAAATTTACGATTTGTTTTTTGAAAAATTTTTGCCAGGATATCCCAAAGTGACATTTCTTCTTTCAATTCTAATTCGGGAAATTCTTCAAGCAAATCTTCTTTTATTCCTGTTTTGATTCTATTAATATATTCTTCATAAGTTTGGCAATTCTCTGGAAGCCTGCTGAAATCAATATAGATAACATCATATTTATTTATATATTCTTCATATACCGGGCTTTTTGCTATCGCAAGATGTTCAAATACAAAACTACTATCTATTGCCTTGCCAAAATATGACGCTACCATATTTGCCATTACGGTCTTTCCGAATCGACGGGGTCTTGTGATACACAAAAATCTTTGTTCTCTTCCTATTGATGGAATCAATTCTTCTATTAACATCGTTTTATCTACAAAGTATTTATCCAGGGCTGTTATCTTATATGCTTCAAATGGTGCAGTACTGTTTAAAAAGATACCCATTATATCACCGTCCCTTCTTAAAAGATATCATTTGTATTATAACATCCTTATGGGAATTCTACTATTAAAAATTGAAATTTGCCGGGGTGAGTAAACAGACGAAGTCTGAGAATCAAATCATCTATATTTGT
>OJAG01001829.1_pt1 | contig 11892 bp, 7 predicted proteins | sample 1589021 | NCBI WGS metagenome assembly OJAG01 (sample SAMN03283264) | human gut metagenome | biome: human-associated habitat; material: feces | host: Homo sapiens | place: USA | collected 2013 | reverse complement strand
TCTCGCCCATGCCGTAGCGGCGCAGCTTGGAGCGGTTGCCGCCGCAGCCGAACACCACCACCAGACGATGGGGCTTGTAGGCGCGCAGGGTGGTAAGCAGGCTCTCGGTGGATACCTCGTTGTGGGCGTAATCCAGCAGGATGGTGAACTTTTTGCTGATGGGCACCAGCTCCACACGGCCCTTCACCACGCACTTGCCCAGACCATCGTGGATGGCGGCATCCGGCAGACCCAGCACCTTGCCCACGGCCAGCGCTGCCAGCGCGTTGTACACGCTGAACTCGCCGGGCATATTCACCTTGACGTCCATCTCGTCCTTGCCGGTAACGTGGAAGGCAACGCCCAGAAAATCGTGGGTGCGCAGCAGTTTGTAGCCGGTCTCGCGGTAGTCGGCCTTTTCATCGCGGCCATAGGTGACCAGCTTGCAGGTGTGGCCTTCCAGCAGGGCGGCGGTGTTCTCGTCGTCAATGTTCACCACACCCACGTCGCAGCGCTTGAACAGCTGTCCCTTCCAGCTGCGGTACTCCTCAAAGGTCTTGTGCTCGCCGGGGCCGATGTGATCCGGCGAAAGGTTGGTGAACACGCCCACATCGTAGTGCACGCCCGCCACGCGGTCCATCATCAGGCCCTGACTGGATACCTCCATCAGCGCGGTATCGCAGCCGGCATCCAGAAACTCCCGGAAGGTCTTTTGCAGCTCGTAGCTTTCCGGGGTGGTGTTGGCGGTGTCCTTGTGGCGTCCCATATAGTAGATGCCGTTGGTGCCGATCATGCCCACCTTGCGGCCTGCGGCCTCCAGCACGCTTTTGATCATGTGGGTGGTGGTGGTCTTGCCCTTGGTGCCGGTGACGCCGATCATGGTCATCTGCCGGGCAGGGTTGCCGAAGAGGTTGGCGCTCATCAACGCCATGGCATAGCGGCTGCTCTCCACCTTGACCACGGTCACCCCGGGCAGGGTAGAAAGGTCGATATCGTGCTGGATGACCAGCGCGCTGACCCCCTTGGCGGCGCAGTCGGCGGCAAACGTGTGGCTGTCCCGTTGGGTGCCCACGATACACACGAACAAAAGCCCCGGGGCAGCCTTGCGGCTGTCGTAGATGATATCTGCGATCTCAGTACCCAGACTGCCCTGCACAAGGGTAAAGGGCACGCCTTCCATCAGTTGTTCCAGCTTCATACAGTCTCCTCCAAAGAGCTTCTTTACATGGGGTTTTCTTCTTCGTTGGCCGTCATGCGGTCAGGGTGGGTCAGGGGCAGCTGCTCGGTGTCCGCGTCAGCCGCCGGTTCGGTGGTGTCGGCAGTATCCGTGCTTTCTGCACTGTCGGTGCTGTCGGCGGCATCCTCTGCCGGAGCGGGTTCCTCGGCCTTGGGCGGCACCACATAGCCGGAGGGCAAAGCAGGCTCGCCCTGTGCAAAATAGATCTTGCGGGTGCTGCTGGCGCTGGTATGGCTGAAGTCCAGCCGCCCGGTGTCAGTGGGGCCGCAGCCCTTGCCGTCGGCGTTGGTCAGCACATAGCGGGCGCGGTCCAGCTTATAATCCAGATCGTTCAGCGTGCCCAGCAGCACGCTGATGCGATCCTGATACAAAAATGCGAGCTGCTCGGTGTCTGCCACTTCCAGCCGTGTCACGTCCTGCGACAGGCCGTATTCCTCCAGCTTGCTGCGCAGTGTGCGCAGCGCTTCCATGCGGGCGGTCTCGGTGCTCACCGTGCTTTCACTTTCGGCGGTTTCCGACCCGGAGGCGCTTGCCGCGTCCGCATCGTCCACGAACCAGAAACCCTGTCCCGGGGTGGTGTCCTGCAGCTTGCCGCCGTACAGGGTGCAAAGCCCCTCAGGCTGGGTGCTTTCCTCGGAGAGGATCTTCCATTTGTCCGAGATCACAAGCCATTTATTGCCGTTTTGCACCGCGTAGGCGGGCACGGCCTCGGTCACCTGCACCACCACGGTGTTGGGGTAGTCCCGGATCACCTTGATGGAGCCCAACAGCGGGAAGTTCTGCTCCAGCACAGCGGCCTTTTCGCCGGGTTCAAAGCTGAAGATGTTCTCTTCCAGCTGCACGCCCATCCGCTGCAAAATGCTGTCTGCGGAGTAGCCCGCGATTTCGGTCACCTGCTTGCCGTCCGGGGTCTGTACCTGAATGGAATTGATGCGGAACAGCATGGTCATGGTCAGGTAGATACCTGCGCCAATGACGCACAGCAGCATGGCAAAGGCGGTCAGGCGGCGCAGCATCCGGCGGCGCCGCAATGTGGCGCGGGTCACCTTGCGCTTTTTGCGCATTTCCCGCCGGGCAGGGCTTTGCTGCGGGGCGCTCTGGCTGCCTGCCGGGTGCTGCTGGTTCGGGCGGTTTTGCGCGTTCTGGTTTTTCCGGCTGCTCTGCCCGCTGCGGGCATTGTTTGCCGGGCGGCGCTGTTTGCCGCCGGACTTCGCGTTTTTTGGTCTGCTGCCCGCCGGGCGGTTACCGGCGGGATACTGGGTGGTATTGCTCCCCTGCCCCTGCGCCGGGCGGCGGGGCTGGGATTGAGTCTGGGTGGGGAACTGGATGCTGTTATCTGCCCGGGAGGAGCGCACACTGCCGTTGGCGCTGCGGGAGGGCGGGCGGCTGAGCGGCTCGCCGTTGTAGCCGTAGCGGCTGCTGCCGGTGCTCCGGGGCGTATGATCCTGCGAAGGCGCAGAGGTGCGCGCCACATCCCGGTTCAGATCATAGGGTCTCGGGTTCCGGGGTCTGCCGTTGCGGTCACGGTTCTGCTGCATCATTCGCACCTTCTTTCCTGTTTATTCCGGGGCTGCATCACGGGGTCTTTACCAGCTTGAGCAGTGCCGCAGTGATGCGGTCCAGACTGTCGTCCACAGACAGGCTGCGGGCGTTTTTGCCCATCTCGGCCAGCTTGCCGGGCTGTGCCAGCATGGCAGAAACAGTCTGCACCAGCTTTTCACCGGTCAGGTCTTTTTCTTCGATCACCACAGCCGCCCCGGCCTTTTGCAGCTCCATGGCGTTGTAGTACTGGTGGTTCTCCGCCACATTGGGGCTGGGGATCAGCACAGCGGCGCGTCCCACGGCCTCCAGCTCGGCCAGCGTCAGCGCACCGGCGCGGCTGATAACGAGGTCTGCCGCAGCCAGTAGCTCCGGCATATTGTTGATGTATTCCTTTACCACAAGGCTGTCGCCGGGGGCAAAATCCTTCTGCTTTTGCAGCTGCTCAAACAGCTGCACCCCGTACTGCCCGGTGGCGTGCAGGTGCAGCACCGGCTTGTGCTCGTGCTGCTCCCAGGCGCACAGGTCTGCCACCACCTCGTTCACCCGGCGTGCGCCCAGGCTGCCGCCGAAGGACAGGATGACGGTGCGGTCGCCCGCACCCAGCTGTGCGCGGATGGCCTCGCGGTTGGCGGCCTGTGCAAACACCTCCGGCCGCACGGGGTTGCCCACCACAAGGGTCTTGTCCGGTGCACCCAGCTTTTCCACGGCGGCGGGTACGGCGGCAAACACGATATCCACATCCGGGGCCAGCAGCTTATTGGTCACACCGGGGAAAGCGTTCTGCTCATGCAGGGCGGTGTGAATGCCCATTTTGGCGGCGCAGCGCACCACCGGGCCGGACACATAGCCGCCGCAGCCGATCACAAGATCGGGTTTGACCTCCTTCATAATGGCCTTTGCCTTGGGGCCAGAGAGGGCCAGATTCCACAGCGTAACGATGTTGCGCTTGATGTTGTTCAGCGACAGCCTGCGCTGGAAACCGGTGATCTCGATATGGTGGAAGGGATAGCCCGCCTGTCCTACCAGACGGTACTCCATGCCCTCCTTGCGGCCGGCAAAGTGGATCTCGGCAGAAGGGTCTGCCTTTTTGATAGCACCTGCAATGGCAAGTGCCGGGTTGATATGGCCGGCAGTGCCGCCGGCAGCGATCAGAACTCGCATGACGATTCCTCCTCTATTATTAGTGCATCTGGGCAGGCCATCGGGGAGCTCCCCACTGGCCTGCGCCCTCAAAACAGTCGTTACAGTTCATTGCGCGCACGGCGGGCATCGTCCAGATTGATGGTACGGTCCTTCAGCTCCGCATCACGCTGAGCCTTTGCAGCCTGCCGCTGTGCGTGGGCCGCTGCCCTCTGCTGCGCCGCCCGCTCTCCGTTGCGCCCAATGTTCACCATCACGCCCATTTCTGCCAGCAGCAAGATCAGACTGGTGCCGCCGGACGAGAAAAACGGAAGGCTGATGCCGGTATTCGGGATGGTGTTGGTGACCACGGCGATGTTGCAGAACACCTGCCACGCGATCTGCGCCATAATGCCGATGCCCACCATGGTGCAGTACAGATTTTCCGCCTTATAGGCGATGAGAAGCCCCTGCACGATGAACAGCACGAACAGCACGATGATGAGCACTGCGCCAATGAAGCCCAGTTCCTCGCACACCACGCTGAAAATGAAGTCGTTGGTGCTTTCCGGCAGCCAGAGCTGCTTTTCCACGCTGTTGCCCAGCCCCAGCCCCTTCAGTCCGCCGGAGCCGATAGCATAAAGGCTCTGCACGGTCTGGTCGGTCATCTGGCTCAGATCCTGCGTCCAGCCGTCCAAACGCTTTTGCAGGTAGGGGATAGAGTCCACATGGGAGAGCAGGGTCTCCAGCAGGGTGCCCGCCGTGATGGCACCCGCCCATGTCAGCACACCGCCGCTGCCGGACAGCAGCAGGATGGTGCCCACCACCGCCACCGTCAGCACAATGCCGGACATGTGCGGCTCCATCGCCAGCAGGATGACCACCGGTATAAGGGGCAGCACCGGCACCACGAGCTGCTTCCACACACGCACCCGCAGCCACTCCCGGGGGGTAAGCAGGATGCGGCGCTCCGGGTCCAGCCGCTCCACCTGCGGCGCTTTTGCCGCAAGATGGGAGCTGAACAGGATCATTTCAAACTTTGCTACCTCCGAGGATTGCAGTGTAAGCCCGCCGAAGCGGATCCAGCGGCGGCAGCCGTTCAGAGGAGCCATGGTCAGGGTGACGGCCAGCATGGCCAGCACGATGATGTACCCCGGCACCACCATCTTGCGCAGAAAACGGTGGTCCACATAGCTCATAAGGAACATACAGGCCAGCCCGATCATCATGCACAGCGCCTGCTGCTTGATGTAGTGGAAGCTGTCGCCCATGCGCAGGTAACCGGTGGTGTAGCTGGCACTGAACAGCATCACCAGCCCAAAGATCATAATAACAGCCAGCGTAGCCAGCCAGTCGATCAGCAGCCGGGACCACGGGCCCGGATCTCGCTGGAACACCGACACCGGCGCTCTGTGTTTTTTGCGGATAGTCGCCATCTGCGCTCCCTTCCCTCTCTGTGCCCGGTCAGCACCAGCGCAGCAGCGCCAGCGCCAGCACATAGCCGACAGCGCTCAGCGCAAAGCCGCACAGAAACACCGTCTCCGGGCTCATTTTATGCTTTTTTACCCAGCAGCGCAAGGGCTTGCCGGTGCGCTTTGCACACAGCAGCTGCGCTGCCAAAAGACCGCCCGCCGCCCAGAAGGGCAGCGCCAGCGGCACAGTCAGGCTGGTCATGTCCAGACTGAGCGGGATGCAGCCGATGGCACCCGCTGCCAGCAGACTGCCGCAGCAGCCCACCCCCAGCCTTGCCGGAGGGAACGCCCACAGCCCCAGTGCCACCAGTGCCCCGGCCAACGCTCCGGGCAGCACCGCCAGCCCGGACACGCCCAAGCCGGCTTCTACCATCATCAACGCCAGCATGGCCACAAAGGCCGCACCGCACACCGCGCCCTCGTCCCGCTCGGCGATGCGGGCACACTCGGCCAGTGCCACCATGAGCACCGCCCACAAAAAGGGCACGGCGCTGCCCAGCAGCACATACCCCGCCCCGGGCACGCCCAGCCCCCGGGGCAGACAGCCCGCTGCCCGCAGCAGCAAAAGAACAAAGGCCGCGGCCAGTGCTTCCAGCAAAAGCCGCACGTCCCGCCGCAGGCCCAGCGCCGCCGGGCTGCGCATCCGGGCAACATCTTCTGCAAGACCCACTGCCCCAAAGGCAAGGCTTCCGGCCAGCGCCGTGAGCAGCCGTGTCATCAACCGGCCTTCGCTGCCCAACAGCTCCGGCTGACCCACGCAGGCGGCAAGCCAGCCCACACCCACCGCAGCCACCGTGCCCGCCGCCGCACACAGCCCGCCCCACAGCGGGGCGCGCAGAGGTGCAGGCCGGGGCTGCTCAGACTGTACCGGCTGCTGTTGTTGTTCGCGGCGTTCCAGCACCCGCCGCAGCGGCACAAACAGGCTGCACAAAGCTGCCGTAAGGGCAAAGCCCAGCACCACCGCCGCTGCCAAGGCGAAACGCTCCATAGATCAGACACTCCATTTCGCCAAATAGTTATACTTCCGCTTCTTTATGCTCTGCGTAGAAGATATCCAGCACTTTTTCCAGTGCCATGCCGTGGCTGGCCTTTACCAGAACGGCATCGCCGGGCTGCACCCGATCCAGCAGGGCATCGGCAGCCTCGCGGTAGCTGTCCGCGTGCAGGGTCTCTACCCCCTTGGCTGCAGCCACCACAGCGGTGCGCTTGGCCTGCTCGCCGTAAGTGATCAGGCAGTACAGCCCGCTCTCGGCGGCAAGGCGTCCCAGCTCCTCGTGTGCTTCGCGGCTCAGATCGCCCAGCTCCAGCATATCGCCCAGCAGGGCAAAGCGGCGCTTGCAGGGGAAGTCCTTGAACATCGCCAGCGCAGCCTTCATGCTGTCCGGGTTTGCGTTGTAGCAGTCCTCGATGACGGTCACGCCCTCGCTGTCCACCACCTTCTGGCGGCGTCCGGTCTGCTCAAAGTTGGAAAGGCCCCGGATGACCCTCTTGGCGTCACACCCCAGACGGGTGGCGGCGCAGTAGGCAGCCAAGGCGTTTGCCACATTATGGCGTCCCATGGCGGGGATATTCACCACAAAGGTGCCGTGCTCCTGATCTTCCAGCACAAAACTCATGCCGTCAGTCTCCTGCCGGATGGACAGGGCGCAGACGTCTGCGTTTTCATCGCTCAGACTGAACCACACCGGGCACACATGGGCGGGGAGCACTGCCTTGCGCAGGAAGGGGTCATCGTAGTTCAGCACCAGCGGCGCACCCTCCGGCAGACCGTTGCAGATCTCCAGTTTTGCCTTGCAGATGTTCTCCTGACTGCCCAGATTGCCGATATGGGACACGCCGATGCAGGTAATGATGCCCACATCCGGCCGTGCTGCCCGCGCCAGACGGTCGATCTCGCCGGCGTGGCTCATGCCCATCTCGATGACCGCGTACTCGGTGCTGCTTTCCAGCCGCATCAGGGTGCGGGGCATTCCCAGCTCATTGTTCTGGTTGCCCTCAGTCTTGATGGTCTCGCCAAAGCCACACAGAGCGGCGTAGGTCATCTGCTTGGTGGTGGTCTTGCCCACACTGCCGGTCACACCCACCATTTTGGGGTGGTACTGGCTGCGGTAGTTTGCCCCCATCACCATCATGGCGTGGTAGCTGTCCGGGCAAAGGATGGCCTTTTCTTCCGGCACACCGGGCACGGGATGGTTGACCACCACATACTCCGCGCCCTGCTCCAGCGCACGGGCGGCGAAATCATGGCCGTCGAACCGCTCGCCGGGGAAGGCCACAAAAATGCAGCCGGGTTTTACCTCGCGGCTGTCGGTGGTGACCAGTGCCACCTCCGGGTCACTGGTCAGTTTTCCGGCAGGCATCAGCCCTGCCAGAAGCTTGCTTGCATGGATCTTTTCCATTGTTCTATCCCCTCTCTATATTGATAAAAGTTCTCAATCCATACGATTGTTATCAACTGAATTTCTTGCTATTTTTAAGCGGGCTCGCCCTCTCCGTCACCTACGGTGACACCTCTCCCAAAGGGAGAGGCCTTGGCAAAAAGATGAAGTTTGCGTGGACTGCCAAGGGCTCCCACTTTGGGGGAGCTGGCGCGTAAGCGCCTGAGAGGGCGAGGCCGTTGCCCTGCGCAACAAGCCTTTGCAGCGTGTCACTTTTACCCACAGGTCAGGGTGATGATGGTGCCGCGCTGCACGCTGGAGCCGGGCTCGGCGCTTTGCGCCTGCACCGTGCCGCTGCCCTCCACCACGCAGTTCAGCCCGGCGGCGCTCAGCATCTGGCGGGCAAAATCCGGGCTCTTGCCTGTCACATCCGGCACCTCGGTGCGGCTGCCCTCGTAGGTATCGGTATACAGGTAGATGGTGGTACCGTAGGGCACCTTTGCGCCCGCGTGGGGGTACTGATAGGTGACCGGGGCAGCGGACTGGCTGCTCTGGCTCTCCTGCAATTGATGCTTCAGGCCCTGAATATTCAGGCTTACCTGCGCGTTGCTCCACTCGGTGCCCACAAGGTTCGGCACCGTAACGATGGTACCGCTGCGGTCCTCGCCGTCGGTGGCGATGCCCAGATAGGGGGCTACCTCGCTGATGATATTGCCCGCCACAGGGGCTGCAAGGATGGAGGAATAGTCCGTCTGTGCGTTGTTGGGGTCGTCCAGCATGACGTAGACCAGAATTTCCGGATCGTTGGCGGGCAGCACTGCCACGAAGGAAGCCACCTTTTTATAGTCGCCGTCGGCGCGGCGGTGCATATTCAGCTGCTCGGAAGTACCGGACTTGCCGCCGATGCGGTAGCCGGACACATAGGCGTTTTTGCCGCCGCCGGTGCCGTTGCCCACCTCGTACTCCATCATCTGGCGGATGACATCGCTGGCGCTCTGACTGATGACCTGACGGCGCACGTTTGCGCCGATCTCCTGAATGACGTTGCCGTTGGCATCGGTGATCTTATCCACCACATGGGGGGTGACCAGATACCCGCCGTTGACGGTGGCCGCAATGGCGGTGCACATCTGCAGCGGGGTGATGGCCATGGCCTGACCGAAGGAGGAGGACGCCAGCTGCACCTCGCCCAGCTGGTCGGCGCGGTAGTACTGCATAAAGTTGGTCTCGCTGGGCAGGTCCACGCCGGTGCGGGCGGTAAAACCGAAGGCATCGAAGTAGTTATAGAACTGCTGCGACCCAACGCGCTGCCCCAGCTGAATGTAGTAGATGTTGCAGCTCTTGCGCAGCGCCTCGGCCATGTTGAGCAGGCCGTGCGCCTTGCGGCCTGCGCAGTGGTAGGTCTCCTTGGCAACACCGTACGCGCCGGAGCAGGTAAAGGTGGTGTTCATGGTCGCTACGCCGGAGTCAATGCCCATGGCGGAGGTGATGACCTTGAACACAGAGCCGGGGTAGTACAGCTCGGTGATGGTCTTGTTCTTCCACAGGATATCCCGGTAGTAGCCGGAATAGTCCGCTTCCTCGTCCAGAATTTTGTTGCCCAGCTCGTCGGTGATGTAGTTACCGTCGGCGTCCTTTTTATAGATGCCGTAAAGCTCCGGCTCCGCGTGCACCAGCTCGTTGAGGTAAGCCTCGTTGGCGGTGTAGTTCAGCGGGTCGTTGGGGTCAAAGTCCGGCTTGGAGGCCATGGCAAGGATGGCACCGGTCTTGACGTTCATCACAATGGCGCAGCCGCGGTTTTCCACCGTGTTGGCTGCAATGGCTTCGTTCAGGTACCGCTCCGCGATCTCCTGCACGTTCACATCCAGCGACAGCACCAGATTGGAGCCGTCCTTGGCGGCAAAGGTGGTAGCGTTGGCGTCTGCAATGGCGTTGCCCACCGCGTTGCGCTGGGTGATGGTGCGGCCATCCACACCGGCCAAGGTGGACTGGTAGGATTTTTCCAGTCCGTAGGTGCCGACGCCGTCCGCATCCGTAAAGCCCAGCACCGCTGCGGCAAAAGCGCCGTAGGGGTAGTTGCGCTGGAAGCTCTTTTCCGAGGACACCGAGATGCGCCCCTTGCGGGAAGTGTCGGTAGCCTTTTTGTGCGTCTTGTTGAAGCTGGTGACGTATTTTTCAATGGAAAGCTTCACCGCGTTGTTCACCTTGGTGGCAAGGGTGACGTAGGCAGAATCCAGCCGGGAAAGTGCATCGTAAACGGTCTGGTACTGCTGCTGGTACTCTGCCGAGGAAGTGTCCACGCTGTCCAAGCTTTCGCCGTCTCCGGAGAGCAGACGCAACGTCAGCTCCCGGCTCACCTCGGCACACATGGCGGGGTCCAGCGTTTTGGTCACGGTGTCGTCATCATTGGTCTTGCTGGTATAAAGGATGCTGCTGTAACTGGGGTCTGCCCAGATGGTCCACACCACGCTGGTGGAAGCAAGGGTGATGCCGGAAGCATCGTAGATCTCGCCGCGGGTGGCCTTGATGGTGGTATCCAGCAGCTGCTGCTGGGCAGCGTACTGGCGGTACTCTGCCCCGTGGACGATCTGGATATTATACAGGCTGCGGATGACGATGGCGGCTGCCACCACCACCGCAAGGATGCCCAGACGGCTGCAAATCCGCCGCACCCGGCTGTCCAGCCGGTCCCGGCCGGAAGCCGGACGCAGGCGGTAGCCCCTGCTTTTTTTGTTACGGAAAGGTTCTTGCATTGGTTCTCTCCTGCGGGGCGTGCACTGCATTCCGCACGCTCTGCGCTGTTATTTGTTCAGACTGCGGTGTCCATAAACCGAAAAAAGCGTGCGCCGCCGCACGCTTTTTCCGTTTATCTCACGGTGCCCAGAATGTTCACCGCACCGGTGTACAAAAAGTCGGTCCATTGCCGCACGGTGGACTCCCGGCGCACCAGTGCGCCGCTCTCCCCCAGGCGGATGTAGGTGATCTGGCTGGGGTCTACTTTCATCAGACCCAGCCGCCCTGCGGTCTCCTCCACGCTGGCAATGTTGGTCTTGCTGTTCAGGGTGCTGTTGTAGTAGGTATACTGGCTCTGCTCGCTGACCAGCTGCGCTTTTGCGTCCTGGATCTGGTCGTTCAGCTCCACCAGCTGTGCCTCGCTCCACAGCAGACTGATGGCAAAACCCACCAGCAGTGCTGCCGCCACCAGATTCATGGCGTTGTGTACGGCGGCCTGCAGCGGGTTCAACCGCCGCTTGCCGCCCTTTGCTACCCGCAGGTTTGCTTTGCGCTGCGGCTGCGGCGCCCTGCGGCGGCGCGCCGCGTTACGATCGTATGCTGGCTGACCCATGGTTCCTCTCCTCCTCATGATGCCGGTGCTTCCGGCATCTCAGCATTTTTCCAGTACACGCAGGTGGGCAGAACGGCTGCGCCGGTTCTCCTCCAGCTCCTGCGTATCAGCTTCAATGGGTTTGCGGGTGATAAGCTTTGCCTTTGCCTTGCCGCCGCATACACACACCGGAAACTCCGGCGGGCAGGTGCAGGCCGTGGACCAGCGGCGGAACTTGTTCTTGACCAGCCGGTCCTCCAGAGAGTGGAAGGTGATCACGCACAACCGGCCGCCCGGTGCAAGGTGATCGAAAATGGTATCCAAGCCCTCTTCCAGCGCATCCAGTTCATGGTTCACTGCAATGCGCAGTGCCTGAAAGGTGCGGCGGGAGGGGTTCTTGTTTTTGCGGCGCTCTGCCGGGGGCATGGCGCTTGCTACGGTATCTGCCAGCTGCAGGGTGGTCAGGATAGGAGCAGTTTCCCGCGCCTCCACGATCTTTCCTGCGATCTGCCATGCGTAGGGTTCCTCGCCGTAGTCCCGCAGGATACGGGCCAGTTCCTCGCGGCTTTCGGTGTTCACAAGGTCTGCGGCGGTCTCACCCTGCTGGCTCATGCGCATATCCAGCGGTGCGTCTGCCCGGTAGGAAAAGCCCCGGGCGGCATCGTCCAGCTGGTGGCTGGAAACGCCAAGATCCAGCAGTGCACCGTTGATCTTTTCAATGCCCAGCTGCTCCAGCGCCTGTCCCGCATAGCGGAAATTGATCTGCACCACGGTGGCAGGCAGCCCGGCAAGACGCGCCCGCGCGGTCTGCACCGCATCCGGGTCCTGATCCAGCGAGAT
>OJAG01001825.1_pt1 | contig 11911 bp, 9 predicted proteins | sample 1589021 | NCBI WGS metagenome assembly OJAG01 (sample SAMN03283264) | human gut metagenome | biome: human-associated habitat; material: feces | host: Homo sapiens | place: USA | collected 2013 | reverse complement strand
CTCCCACAAATTGTGACGCACATCTTGCAGAAAGCCTTTTTCAAACATGCTCTAGTATGTGTTTTAAATAAAAATCTGTTTCCAGGATTTAATTTGGTTTGTTAAGCAGTTTCTTCTCATATTCAGCAAAATCGTAGTCACGCTGATGGAAATTGTTAAAGCGGTTTGGGGCTGCGGATTTCGGCTTGTCTGCTTTCGACACTGCTTTTTCCAGCTTGCGCTTCTGGTGCTGGGCATCCTGAAGACGGACATCCCCTAAAGTGCGGATATTCTTATCCTTCCAGCGCTGCAGAATTTTGTCTGCATATGGAAAACTTGGCTGTCCAGTCTGCAGAACTGTCCGTGAGCAGGCTTCCTGAATCAATTCCATGGCAAAACCATAGTCCCTGGTCCAGGTATTGATCAGCGAAATTTCCGCGTCTGAAGGATTGCGGTTGGTAATTCCCATCGCTTTCAGAACTGAAAAATATTCTTTGCTGTAGCGGGAGGTGGAATCTTTTGCCATTTCAACTGTGGTAATGCCTTCCTCCTTCCATGCCATGGCAACTGTCTCGATATAACGGATGCTGCGGTGGTCACGGCCAACACAGTATTCGATCAGATAATCGATCAAATCTACAGACATGTGCAGCTCGTCGTAGAAAAACAGGATTTTGCGTGTCTCTGTGGGGGTGAGCGTTTTGCCGAGGTATTGCTCGGCAATGTAAAGAAGCTGGATAATATCTTCATTCTGTTTCAGCTCCTTCACCCGATCCGGGGTAAGCGCTTTCGTTTCGGAAAGTGGTTTGGAGGAAGGTGTGACAGGCAGATCTGCGCTGCGGTAGGAAATCTGGTCAGTCTGCAATGGGTTATCAGTAGGAGCATTGGGAATGACGGCTGGGGATTCAGGGGCAGATATGTGATAAGTATCAGGCACATCGCTGAGCGAACCGGCGTTACAGATACCTGCAGGAGCCACCGTAGCCAGCATATTTGCTTCATTCCACGGTGCCTGTAAGGTAATTCCTGTCAATTCAGCTTCCTCGTATAAGAGGGTAATCAGCTTCTCAGACTCCCAGTATTTCAGCGCACGGAGGATATCTCCTTCTGTACAGAACAGGGAATCTGCCATCTGGGAAAGCCCGAAAGCTTCCTCCGGGCGGCCAAGCATACGGAGCAGATAAATATAGACTTTTACAAATTCTCCATTTGCCTTTGGCATAAAACGGTCGATAAAAATATTGGATAAAATGGTGGCATCATTAAGCCCTGTACTATGTAACCTGATCATGGAAACACTCCTTATCTGGGAATATGAATCATCACTGTTCATTGTGTTTGCATTATAGCACACCCCTTTTTAAATGAGAATAGGAGATTTTTTGCCGGGATTTTTACAAAATGTGTGTGGACTACTATGTGGATAATGTGGATAATGTGGAAACCAAGTTGCACATAATGTTTATGGGAAACCCGAAAAATGCGGAAAATTAAAGAAAAACTGTGATTTTTGTCGAGTTATGTCGTAGTATTATGTTAAGCACTTTATACACATAAGAATCCACATGCAGGCCAGTGCAAAAATGTGCATAAGCCTGTGGATAATGTGGATAACTATTAAATTGCTTGAATTTCCAAGCTTTTTTCAATGTGGATAATTATTTTTGGCAAAAACAGTCTGTGACCGTGGATATGAGAAGGTATGCACGTTTTGCCAGGAAAAACAGATCAGAGACAATAAAAATGGTAAAACAAAAACAGCGGATGCCAGGTCTTAAAAGGACATGACAACCGCTGAAATTGCAATCAATTATTTTCCAAGTAACTGTTCTCCGATTTTAACAACATCTCCGGCACCCATTGTGATCAACAGATCTCCGGCTTCACAATTATTCAGCAGGAAATTCTCAATCTCATCAAAGGTTGGGAAATATTCGCATGGAGTACCAAGCTCCTGGATCCGTGCCTGCAGATCCTTGGAAGAGATTCCAAGATTATCTGTTTCTCTTGCTGCATAAATGTCTGCCAGAACCACATGATCGGCAAGCTTAAGAGCCTGTGCAAATTCCGGAAGAAGAGCCTTGGTACGTGTGTAAGTATGAGGCTGGAATACGCACCACAGCTTCTTGTGTGGATAATTGTGTGCAGCGTTTAAAGTAGCTTGGATTTCTGTTGGATGATGCGCATAATCATCAACAATGGTAACGCCTGCTACTTCGCCTTTATACTGGAAACGGCGATCTGTTCCTGTGAAACTGCCAAGTCCTTTGACAATGACATCATTCGGAATCTGAAGAAGCCGAGCCAGAGCAATTGCTGCCAGGGCATTGGAAACATTGTGGCTGCCCGGAACTTTCAGATAGAAACTGCCGGCCTTTCTGCCATCCTTCAGAACGGTAAAGGATGCATGTCCATATTTGTCATAAGTGATATCTGTGGCCTGATACTGAGCTTCATGCTCCAGACCATATGTAATAATTTTACATGAAAGGTCTTTGATAATATCCTGATAATGCAGCGTATCCGCATTGATGATCAGGGCTCCGTCTGCGGGAAGCAGCTGGGCAAATCTGCGGAAGGAATGACGGATATCATCAATATCCTTAAAAAAGTCCAGATGGTCAGCATCAATGTTCAGGATCACACTGATCTTCGGGAAAAAGCTTAAAAAGCTGTTGGTATACTCACAGGCTTCTGTGACAAATGTTTCGGACTGACCTACTCGGATATTTCCCCCGATAGAAGGAAGAATGCCGCCAACACTGATGGTCGGATCCGCATCTGCTTCCAGAAGAATCTGGGAGATCATGGAAGTAGTGGTGGTCTTGCCATGGGTTCCGGAAACTGCGATTGGGGTATCGTAGTTGCGCATGATCTGACCAAGAAGCTGGGCTCTGGTCAGCATTGGAATGCCTTTTTCCACTGCACTGGCATATTCCGGGTTATCCGGATGAATGGCTGCAGTGTAAACTACAAGTTCTACATCGTCTGTAATATTGGAAGCGCGCTGTCCGTAAAAGATGCGTGCACCTTTCCTGGTAAGGGAATCCGTAAGCGGGCTTTCTTTGGAATCAGAGCCGGAAACCTTGAAATCCTCGCCGAGAAGGATCTCAGCAAGTCCGCTCATGCTGATTCCGCCAATACCGATAAAATGGATATGAAGCGGTTTATGGAAGTCTATCTGATACATGTTAATCTCCTTATGCTAATCATTTTTGAAGCGATTCAATATTCATTGAAGGAAAAGCCTCCTGAATCGTTATGAATTTTTACAATTACTTTCATTTATTATACCCCGAACTGTGAAAATTGCAAAGTATTTCTTTGGATAGTCGGTAACCAATACAATAATTTCCCTTTCCTACAGTGTCGCTGTTCACGATTTTCACAGCAGTATGCTTCGCAAAACACAGTAATACTACTGTACAAAATGAATAAAAAAAACAATCAGAGATTCGGTTGTGTCGAAAAAACATGTACAATAACGATAAAAAAAGTAAAATATCAACAAATAAATTGTAAAATATGTTTATTAAATATGGGAAGTATGGTATAATGATAAATCATAACTACAACAAGAGGTGATAGCATGATTAAAAAAGAAATGATTGCCATGCTCTTAGCCGGCGGCCAAGGCAGCAGACTTGGGGTACTGACAGAAAAAGTGGCCAAACCAGCAGTAGCTTTTGGAGGTAAGTACCGTATCATTGATTTTCCGTTAAGTAACTGTATTAATTCAGGAATTGATACAGTTGGAGTCCTGACACAGTATCAGCCTCTGAGACTGAATACCCATATCGGTATCGGTGTTCCGTGGGACCTGGACAGAACTGAAGGCGGTGTAACCGTACTTCCACCTTATGAGAAGAGCACAAACAGCGAGTGGTACACAGGAACAGCCAATGCCATTTTCCAGAATATGGCGTATATGGAGCAGTACAATCCCGATTATGTGCTTATCCTTTCAGGAGATCATATATATAAGATGGATTACGAGGTTATGCTCGACTTCCACAAGGCAAATAAGGCAGATGTGACCATTGCCTGTATGCCTGTACCTATTGAGGAAGCCAGCCGTTTCGGCATCATGGTAACGGATGAGACTTTCCGTGTAACTGAATTTGAGGAGAAACCAGAGCATCCAAGCAGCAATCTGGCATCTATGGGAATTTATATTTTCAGCTGGCCGGTTCTGAAGGAAGCGCTTTACGCACTGAAGGATCAGCAGAGTTGTGACTTTGGTAAACATATTCTTCCATATTGCAAGGATAAAGGACAGCGCCTTTTCGCCTATGAATACAATGGCTACTGGAAAGATGTTGGAACTCTTGGTTCCTACTGGGAAGCAAATATGGAACTGATTGATATTATTCCTGAGTTTAATCTTTATGAGGAATTCTGGAAGATTTACACCAAGGGGGATATCATCCAGCCGCAGTATATTTCAGAAGAGGCCGTTCTGGACAGATGTCTTATCGGTGAAGGCTCTGAAATCTATGGCGAAGTACATAATTCTGTAATCGGATCGAATGTTGTGATCGGAAAGGGCAGTGTGATCCGGGATTCCATTATCATGCGGAATACAACCATCGGTGAGAATGTAAACATGGAAAAGGCAATTGTGGCAGAGGACGTAACCATAGGAAATGATGTGGTTCTTGGCTGCGGCGAGGAAGCACCTAATATAAAGAAACCTGCGGTATATGCATTTGGCATTGCGACCATAGGAGAAGGCTCCGTGATTCCGGATAATGTTAAGATTGGAAAGAACACGGCGATTTCCGGTGTGACCACCCAGGCAGATTATCCGGATGGCATTCTGGAAAGCGGACAGGTAATTGCAACAAAGGACGGTGACAAAGCATGAGAGCAATCGGAATTATTTTAGCCGGCGGTAACAATAACCGCATGAGAGAATTATCAGACAAAAGGGCAATTGCAGCAATGCCTATTGCCGGAAGCTACAGAAGCATAGATTTTGCCCTGAGTAATATGGCGAACTCCCGCATTCAGAAAGTAGCTGTACTGACTCAGTACAATGCACGTTCCCTGAATGAGCATTTAAGCTCCTCCAAATGGTGGGATTTCGGAAGAAAGCAGGGCGGTCTTTTCGTATTTACTCCTACTATCACCAAAGAAAACGGTTTCTGGTATCAGGGAACTGCAGATGCTATTTATCAGAATCTCAATTTCCTGAAGAACAGTCATGAGCCATATGTTGTCATCGCATCCGGTGACTGCGTGTACAAGATGGACTATAACAAGGTTCTGGAATATCACATTGCGAAACGCGCTGACATTACCGTTGTATGCACTACATGTCCGGATCCTTCCGAGGTTGAGCGTTTCGGTGTCCTTCGCATGAATGAGGACTGCAGGATTGAGGAATTTGAGGAGAAGCCAATGGTTTCCCCATATAATACTATTTCTACAGGTATTTATGTGATCCGAAGAAGACAGCTGATCGAACTGATTGAGAAGGCTGCACAGGAAGGTCGAAATGACTTTGTAAAAGATATTCTGATCCGTTATAAGAATCTGAAGAGAATCTATGGATATAAGATCGACAGCTACTGGAGCAATATCTCCACTGTTGAATCTTACTATAAGACCAACATGGATTTCCTGAAACCGGAGATCCGTAACTACTTCTTCAAACAGGAGCCAGCAGTTAAGACCAAGATTGATGATCTTCCACCGGCTAAATACAATCCTGGCGCAGATGTTAAGAATTCTCTGATTTCCAGTGGATGTATTGTAAACGGAGTGGTTGAGAATTCTGTCCTGTTTAAAGATGTTTATGTTGGAAATAATTGCGTAATTAAAAATTCCGTAATTTTGAATGATGTATATCTGGGGGATAATACACATATCGAGAATTGTATCGTTGAAAGCCGGGGAACCATCCGGGCAAATTCTTACTACAGCGGTGATGGAGAAGTAGAGATCGTTGTGGAGAATAATGATAGATATAGCTTGTAATATAATAAGACTTAAAGCGCAGTAAATGCGATTAAGAGGAAAGGGGCAGCAAAAATGAACATTACAGACGTACGGGTGAGAAAGGTTGCAAAGGAGGGGAAAATGAAAGCCGTAGTCTCCATTACCATTGATGAAGAATTTGTTGTACATGACATCAAGGTGATCGAAGGAGAGAAAGGTCTTTTCATCGCAATGCCAAGCCGCAAAGCAACCGATGGAGAATATCGGGATATCGCGCATCCAATCAATTCTTCCACTCGTGACAAGATCCAGACGATCATTCTCGAGAAATACCAGGAAGCTGCAGCAGAGGAAGAAGCTGCGGTATAAGAAGGAGAGAGGTTTTTACATCCCGCATTTTATGGAGAGATTCATGAAATGCGGGATATTTTTTGCAAAAACATTCCTGTGATTTGCCCAAACTATTTCACGGTATATTGTGCCTGAATTTGTTCTATAACCATGTATTTCATTATCTTTCCAGATTCTGGATAATTGTGAAATATTACGTAAATGTTACAAAAGTTAAATAAAAGTGTTGAAAAAATTACGAAATATGTTATACTTGACATACGAAAAAAATAACGAGGTGTTTACATAGATGAGATTTAAAAAGATTTTTTCAATGTTGTTAACTGGAATCATGATTGTTTCTATGCACGGGGCAGTATTTGCTTCTTCTACGGAGGAACAGATCGCTGATGTACAGGCACAGAAAGAAGCTGCGCAGGCAGAACTGGCACAGCAGCAGTCCAACATGGCATCTCTGGAGAGCAAGAAGCAGGAGCTTGAAAGCTATCTGGAAGAGCTGAATGCTCAGTATACAGACCTTACCAACAGTGTATCTGAGCTTGGAATTCAGGCAGCGGAGAAAGAAGAGCAGCTGAAAACTCTGAATACCCAGCTTGAGGAAGCCAAGGCCACAGCGGACAAGCAGTATCAGGATATGAAGAAGCGTATTGTATACATGTATGAGAATGGAAGTGCTTCCATGCTGGAGCTGCTTTTGTCCTCAGAAGATCTGGCTCAGTTTCTGAACCGTGCAGAGAATATAGCCCAGATTTCCCAGTATGACAGAGACATGCTTGCTAAATATAAAGCCCTTCAGGCAGATATCAAGGCCCAGGAAGAGCAGGCAGAAGAGGAAGCTCAGAATATTAATGAACTTCTGGCAGAGAAATCTGCCAAACAGCAAGAGGTACAGGCACTTACTGCAAGCACAAATGAGAACATTCAGTCCTATATTTATCAGATCAGTGCCAGCCAGGATGAAATCAGTGCTTTAAATACACAGATCAGTAATGCAGACAGCAGTATTTACAGCCTTTTGCAGGCTGCAGAGGCAGAGAAAGCAGCCCAGGAGGCGCAGGTAGCCCAGGAAGCTGAGGCTGCCGCCCAGTCACCAAGTGACGGGGAAAACTATGGCACAGAGGAATCCTACGATGACTACAGCGAGTCTGAAAGTGATTCCAATCAGGACGCAGATGACAGCAGTGCCTATGATGATTCTTATACCGAGTCATCGGACAGCAGTGAAAGCTCCGACAGTTCTTCCGAGGGCAGTAGTTCATCTTCACAGGGAACCTACCTTGGAACCTTTACTCTCACCGCATACTGTAACTGTGCACAGTGCTGCGGAACAGCAGGAAACCTGACAGCCAGCGGAACTGTTCCTACAGCGGGAAGAACCGTTGCCATGGCTGGTGTGCCATTCGGAACTCAGCTCCTGATCAATGGAAATGTGTATACAGTGGAGGATCTTGGAACACCTTACGGACATGTGGATATTTATTTTAACAGCCATTCAGAGGCACTTGCATTTGGACTTCAGAGTGCGGAGGTTTACAGACTGAATTAAGGAAAAAGAATACGCCCTGACAGGATTAAGATCATTAAAATCTTCTGCCTGTCAGGGCATTTGTCTGCAATAATATATAGGGGGGATTGTTATAAATACGGTTCTCCCGGAATTTCCGGATAGCTTCCCATTCCGATCAGCAGTTCCAGGCCGATCTGTCTTGCCTGGAGTACAGCCTCTTTCACAGCACTGGCATCTCCGGAGAGGGCAAGGATAACTTCATTGGAATGGCTTGTACCGATACTCGGTGTCATATAGCGTGTAATATGAACTGCAGAAGCCTTCATTGCAGTGTCTGCCATTACAAGTCCAATCGCTGCCGGAGAACCTGCCATGAATCCGAAAGCTTCCCCTGGAACTGCGTGAAAGGCCATGGCAAGAGCACCGCCTGCATTGGCTGAAAAAGCAAACTCCAAATGACCGGATTCGCTGATATATAATTCTCCTGCATACTTATTAGTTAGTTTCAGCGCCAGCGAAATAGCGTGGCGCACATCTGAAACATCATTTCCGCCAATCACAATATAGTTGCCGTGTCCACCCCAGCCTTTGGTATCCCGTGGAAATTCAATGGAAAGAACCTCTGTGCCAGTGGCTTTCACCGCATCATCGACAGCAGTGATCTGACCTGCTGCACCTGTACGGGAACTGAAAAGTCCAAGGGTATGATAGCGTGTCCCTATATTCATTTCCTTTAAAAGAGTATCATCAACTCCTGAAATTACAAGTCCGATGGTATCCAGAACAGCAGTTCCCACAAATTCAGTGCGGGCGCATTTGGTACTGATACTGTGTACGTCCATGGAAAAAACCTCCGTAGCATTACTTTTCCTTAGTTTAACATGATTAAGGGAAATTGAAAAGCTGTTTATCTATAATATTGCGCCTGCGCCGTCCATAGTTGGAAATATTTTCCACTTTTATCGGCAGCAAGCTCCTGGTGAGTTCCAGTCTGAATCACAGATCCTTCATGAAATACAACTATTTTATCGCAAAATTTGCAGGAAGACAGACGATGACTGATATAAATGGCAGTTTTATCGCCTGTTATTTCATTAAATTTTTCATATATTTCAGCTTCCGCAATGGGATCAAGAGCTGCAGTCGGTTCGTCCAATATAATAAAAGGGGCATTCTTATAAATAGCTCTTGCAATAGCTATTTTCTGAGCCTCTCCGCCGGAAATGATAATTCCCTTTTTATTGAAATCCTTGTAGAGATAAGTATTCAGACCTTCTGGCATTGTGGAAAGGCGATTGTAAAATCCGGATTTCTTCAGAGCACTTTTTACTTCTTCTTCGTCATAATTGATTTTGGCGGCTACATTTTCTCCAAGAGTTAGGGAAAAAAGTTTGAAGTCCTGAAATACCACGGAAAAAATCATCATATATTCTTTGTAATTATATTTTCGGATATCGATTCCGTTAAGAAGAATTTTTCCTTCTGTAGGATCGTAAAGGCGACATAGGAGTTTGATAAACGTAGTCTTTCCACTTCCATTCATACCAACGACAGCCAGCTTCTGACCGATTTTAAATTTCAAATTAATATTTCGAAGGGCATATTGTTCACATCCCGGATATCGGAAAGAGACATTTTGAAATTCTATTTCATACTTTCGGTCACTGCGTTTTTCAGTAGTCAGGCTTCCCTGATACATGTTATTGGGAATGTCCAGAAATTCAAATGTCTGTTTCAGAAAAACAGCATTGTTTTGCATATCTTCAATGGTGGAGATACAGCCGGATACACTTGAATATACTTTCGTAATAGAGGAAATATATTTTGTAACCGCTCCGATTCCAAAGGCACCTGTCCAGGCTTTTAAGCATACAAAAACATAGGCAATCCCTGTGAAAATTACAGATACTGCGGAAGACGCTGCCATGTAAAATCCAACAGGTCCCTTTCCATATCTGGCAAATAATCCCTTGGAACCGAAAGGATTTTCTTTGCTCAGATTATGCTTTTCGCATATTTTTTCCTGTTGGTAAATCCGCATATCCGCTGCCTTTTTGCTATCATAGCCCAGACGTCCGTAATATGCAAACAAACGATTGGAAAAGGTATGCAGATCTGCACTTCTGACCCAGTATTTTCCTGCCTTTCCAGCGAGTACAGGCGAAAACCAGGTAATCAGTACCATAACAGAAATTATGGCTGTTACACATACCGGATTGTTAAGAATAACAAGTTTTTCTGCTGTTTTTGGAATCTGGCTGGTGAAAAGGGAAATGGTCATGGATAAGCCACAAATGATCGAAAATCCTTCTGAACACAGAGCTTCATAATTTAACAGAACATTGTATAGTCCCCACCCAGGTCCATTGAGATTTTGAATAATGGAAGAATATAACTCCATAGTTTTGCTATCATCTAAATCACAGTAATCCATATCAAAAAGTTTTTCGCACAAAATTCGCTTGATTTTCATTCCAAGACCTGCGCTCCAAGTCCTTTTCCATTTTTTAAGAAATGCAGATATCAAGCTGATTCCTGCTCCGGATAATAAAGTAATCGTTACCAGAAAACGAATGCGGTCAGGGCTTCGGTCGCCTGCAAGTTCTTCAATAACAAGTGCAGATAAATATATGATTATATAGGGAGTCAGTGCTTTCCAGATGGTCAGACTGATTTGGGAAAGAATTAATTTTGGATAATATCGGTAAAAAAGCTTATATGCTCTGTGATTAAGCTGCAGTGCTTCTTTTAACGATATGTTTTTCTCATTTGTCTTCATTTTCCCCATCTCCTTCCCTGTAATATTTGCTTTGAACCTCATAGAGAGCAGCGTATTTTCCACTTTGCCTTAACAGCTCTTCGTGAGTTCCTTCTTCCTGTATTTCTCCCTGCTCCAGCATTAAGATTCTGCTGCAGAATCTGGTAGAAGCGAGCCGATGGGAGATATAAACTGAGGATTTTCCCTTTGTCATTTCGTCATATTTCTGATAAATGTCTGCTTCAGCAATGGAATCAAGTGCGGCAGTTGGTTCGTCCAATATAATAAAAGGGGCATCTTTATATAATGCGCGGGCGAGCATAAGGCGCTGTGTTTCTCCACCTGAAAGCATAATTGCATTTTTGTAAACCTCACGATTCAGAAAAGTTTGATACTTATCTGGAAGAGAATCTATTTTTGAAAGTAAGCCAGCTTTTTTGATACAATTTTTTACCTGTTTCAGGTCGAAATTTTCTGTTTGCGCCACATTTTCTGCAATGGTTCCCGCTAACAATGAAAAATCCTGAAACACTGCCGAGAACAGCTTATAATAGTCTTTTCTGTTATAGTTTCGGATATCTGTTCCATTTAATTTTACCTGTCCTTTTGTAGGATCAAGAAACCCACAGATTATTTTGATCAACGTAGTTTTTCCAGCACCATTGTGTCCCAACAGGCCAAAAACACCGCTGCCAACACGAAAGCTGACATCATCAAGGGCGGTAACGCCGTTCTTGTATTTTTTAGTAATGTGACTAATCTCAATGTTTGTATTCATACGCTCCTCCATTTAACTACATTCGTAGATTTATAGGCTTTAATGATACGGGTTACTCATTGTAACCCGCACCATATTCTGTACCAGTATTATAGGCCGGATAAGGATAGAAATGTTCTCTGCTAAATTGTACGGAAAAAGCAACCGTAAGTATCAGAGAAACAGCCAGAATAGCCGTTATCATCCTGTCCCTGATCTTTGATGATTTTGTGGTGATCCGTTTGATTCTACGTTTTGTCAACACAAAACTGAGTGCGCCAATCCCTTTACCGGGTTTTGTAGCTTGAACCGTAGACAGTTCCAGCAGTCGGATAATAGCCGCAGCATATTCTGTTTCTGTGACTTTTCCCTGCGAAAATTTTAAGGCATTGCAATCGCAATCCGTTTCACAATGTAGTGAAAAATCTCCTTTAGCAATCCACGCAAAAGGGTTGAGCCAGTTTAATATGCAAACATAATCATAGATACGCTCCAAAAGAATATGTTTCCGCTTAATATGGGTCAACTCATGGATAAAGACAGCGGATAATTCGCCATCGGTCAGCTTTTCTATAACTGTTTTGCTCATGATAATTGCTGGGCGGATTGCGCCGGT
>OJAG01001817.1_pt1 | contig 11961 bp, 7 predicted proteins | sample 1589021 | NCBI WGS metagenome assembly OJAG01 (sample SAMN03283264) | human gut metagenome | biome: human-associated habitat; material: feces | host: Homo sapiens | place: USA | collected 2013 | reverse complement strand
AACATTGTTGAGGCGTAGGGGCCGGGCATGCCCGGCCCGCAGCTTACCGGCAAGCACCTGCTTGCGGTTTATGTTGCGGGCCGGACATGTCCGGCCCCTACAGGAATATAAAAGATAAACACCTGTCAGCTGTTTATCTGCCAATCGCCGCGCACTTCTCCTTCAGCCAGACCTTCTCGTCCTCGTTCAGGCGGGGGCTGAGCATCTCGTAGACGTGGGCGTGGTAGTCGTTCAGCCAGTTGATCTGGTCGCGGCTCAGCTCGTCCACAAGGACCGGCTCGGTGGAGATGGGCACCAGCGTCAAAGGCGCAAAGCCCAGCCAGTGGCCGTACTGGTTCTCGCCCAGGTCGATGCACTCCAGCTCGTTCTCGATGCGGATGCCGACCTCGTCGGTCTCGTAGATGCCCGGCTCGTCGGTGATCGTCATGCCGGGCTTAAAAATCACGGGGTTGTTCGGGCGCAGGCTCTGCGGGCCCTCGTGCACGCCGGAGATAAAGCCGACGCCGTGGCCGGTGCCGCAGCGGTAGTTGACCTTGTGCGCCCAGACCGGGCCGCGGGCAAAGGTATCCAGCGCAAAGCCGGTGCAGTAGTCCAGGAACACCGCGCGGGCCATGTCGATGTGGCTCTGCAGCACCCAGGTGTAATAGCGGCGCTCGTTGTCGGTCAGCGGGCCGACGGGGTAGGTGCGGGTGATGTCGGTGGTGCCGCAGTCGTACTGGCCGCCGTTGTCCACCAGCAGGAAGCCGCGCGGCTCGATGACGCTGTTCACGTCGCCCTCGGCGTGGTAGTGCATCATGGCGGCGTTGGCGCCGTAGGCCGCAATCGTGGAGAAGCTGTCCTCAAAGTAGCCGGGCATCTCGGCGCGGCGCTTCTGCAGCATCGTGTCGATGTCGATCTCGGTCAGCTGCTTACCCTCGGCCAGCGCCTTTTCCAGATCCATCTGGAACCGCACCACGGCGACGCCGTCGCGGATATGGCACTCGCGGATGTTCTTCAGCTCGGTCTCGTTCTTGATGCCCTTCAGGGCAAAAATCGGGTCGGCACCGGCCACGGTCTTGTGGGCGGTCAGGGCCTCGTACAGGGCGTAGTTGGTGGCCTTCTCGTCCACCAGGAACACCTCGTCGGCGGGCAGGGCGTGGACGGCGTCGATAATTTCCTCGTAGCCGCGCAGCGTCACGCCGCTCTCGGCCAGCGTGGCGGCGTCGGCGTCGGACAGGCGGCCCGGCGCGATAAACAGCGTGCAGGCGTCCATCGTGACCAGCGCGTAGGCGACGGCCAGCGGGGTGCAGGGCAGGTCGCGGGCGCGCAGGTTCAGCAGCCAGCCCACGCAGTCCAGACCGGTCACGGCCAGTGCGGTGGCACCGGCCTTCTGCAGCTCGGCACGCACCATGGCGATGCGGTCCGCGGCAGTCGCGCCGGTCTGGGCCGGAGTCAGCAGCTCACAGGGGGTGTCGGGCAGGGCAGGGCGCTCGCCGGTGGCGTCCCAGATCGGGCTGGCCACGTCCTGACTCTTGAGGGAGGCACCCTTCTTGGCCAATGCGTCGATGTACTCCTTGGCAATCGTGGCAGGCACGCAGCTGCCGTCCAGCAGCAGGGTCTGGCCGTCCGCAAAGTGGCTCTCAAGGTACTCGGCCACGGTGGGCACGCCCGCGGAGCCCGCGTGCATGCACTCGATCTCGCTGCCGGCCAGCTGCTTGTCGGCCTGCACGTAGAAGCGGCCATCGCACCACAGGGCGCTGCCGATTTGGGTCACAACGAGGGTCGAGTTCTCGCCGATGAAGCCGGAGAACCACGGCAGAGCGTTATAATAGCCGGGCAGGTACTCGCTGCAATGGGGGTCGCTGGTCATGATGAGCACGCCGTCCGCGCCCGCCGCTTTGGCAGCGGCACGCAGCGCGGCGATTTTTTCATTGGTAGTCAAAATGGATCGCTCCTTTTTGTGATAGATATTGGGGTTAGGTATATCATACCACGAATGGTGCAAATAATAAATAAGAAATAATAAATAATAAATATTGTGGAGTTTGTGCCCGGGGGCACAAACAAAAATACGGCGCGCCGTAGGGGGCGGGCGTGGCGGCATGTATGCCGCCCCTACGGGCCAACCCGCTAACGTCTGCCTACCCGGCGGAGCGGTCAAGACCGCTCCCTACAAAGCACCCGTGAACGATAGCCCGTAGGGAGGGGTCTTGACCCCTCCGAGGCAGTGTCCCATTAGCGCCAGCCCCCTGCAAATCCCATAAATTTTGCAAAAAATTCAAAATTTCCTGCGCAAAATGGCGCAAAACCCCTTGACGTGTTTGTTATAATAGTATTAGCAGTTAGTGTAATAGATTGCCAACCAACTGAACATCTGAACACATCTTGAATAGAGGTACCCAACTATGGCTGAAAAGAAAACCAAAATCGACATTTTCTCCGGCTTCCTCGGCGCCGGCAAGACCACCCTTATCAAAAAGCTCATCAAGGAGGCCTTCGCCGGTGAGCAGATCGTCCTGATCGAGAACGAATTCGGCGAGATCGGCATCGACGGCGGCTTCATGCGTGAGGCCGGCATTCAGGTCAATGAGCTGAACTCCGGCTGCATCTGCTGCAGCCTGGTCGGCGATTTCCGCGAGGCACTGAAAAAGGTCGTCGAGACCTACCACCCGGACCGCATCCTCATTGAGCCGTCGGGCGTCGGCAAGCTGTCCGACGTGACCCGCGCCGTCGAGGGCGTCGCCGAGGATCTGCCCGTCATCCTGAACAGCTTTGTCACCGTCGCCGACGTGAACAAGGTCAAGATGTATATGAAGAACTTCGGTGAGTTCTATGACGACCAGGTCAGCCATGCGTCCTGCATCATCCTGAGCCGCACCGGCAACGCCAGTGAGGAAAAGGTCGCTGCCGCCGTCGCCCTGCTGGCCGAGAAGAACCCCACCGCCACCATCGTCACCACCGACTGGACCGTCCTGACCGGCGCACAGATCGTCTCCGTCATGGACGGCAAGCGCGACCTCGTCGCCGAGCTGCTGACCGAGGCCCGCGCTGCCAACGTGGCCCATGCCGACGAGGATGAGCACGAGCACCACCATCATCACCATCACGACCACGATGAGGACGACCACGACTGCTGCTGCCATCATCATCACGACGAGGACGACGATGAGGACGAGCACGAGCATCACCATCACGACCATGATGACGATGAGGACGAGCACGAGCATCACCATCATCACGACCATGATGACGATGACCACGACTGCTGCCATCACCACGACGACGAGGACGAGCACGAGCATCACCATGAGCACCACTACGACGAGCACGGCGTCTGCTCCTGCGGGCATCATCACCACCACGACCACGACGCCGACGAGGTGTTCACGAGCTGGGGCAAGGAGACGGCCCACAAATACAGCCGTGAGGATCTGGACAAGGCCCTGCACGCGCTGGACGAGGGCGCTTACGGCATGATCCTGCGCGCCAAGGGCATTGTGGACGGCGGCGACACCTGGTACGAGTTCGACATGGTCCCCGGCGAGCACGAGATCCGCCCCTGCGGCCCCGACGTCACCGGCAAGCTCTGCGTCATCGGCTCCCAGCTGAAGGAGCATGAGATCGCGGAATTGTTCCACGTTTGATAAGAATGCCTTCCCCCTTGGGGGAAGGTGCCCGAGGCCCCGACCGAGGGCGGATGAGGGGCGAGCCTGCCGCAGCAGCCCACGAATGACAGGCTGCGATCAGCTCTCCCCTCATCAATCCGCTTCGCGGACAGCTTCTCCCCCGGGGGAGAAGCCTTTGACTGCTACTAACCGAAAGGACGTCCCCTATGCCTAAACAAATCCCCGTATATCTCTTCGTCGGCCAGCTGGAGAGCGGCAAGACGAAATTCATTCAGGAAACGATGGAGGACCCCAACTTCGACTCCGGCGACAAGACCCTGCTGCTGGTCTGCGAGGAGGGCGAGATCGAGTATGACCCGTCCAAGTTTGCCTTCGGCGGCGTGCACGTTGCCCAGATCGAGGATAAGAGCGAGCTGACCGCCGAGAACCTGACCGCGCTCGAAAAGAAGTCCGGCTGCGGCCGCGTCATCATCGAGTACAACGGTATGTGGCTCATTCAGGAGCTGTACGACGCCCTGCCCGACAACTGGCTCGTCTACCAGAGCCTGGCCACCGCCGACGGTACGACCATCAAGACCTACGCGGGCGACAGCGCCATGCGCAGCCTGCTGCTGGACAAGCTGCGCGGCAGTGAGCTGCTGGTCGTCAACCGCGCCGAGGCTGTCAACGACGACGAGAGCCGCCAACTCATCCACAAGCTGGTGCGCCAGGCCAGCCGCCGCTGCGACATTGCCTACGAGTTCAAGGACGGCAGCGTCGCCTATGACGACATCCCCGACCCGCTGCCCTTCGACGTGGACGCGCCGGTCATTGAGATCCCCGAGGAGTTCTTCGGTATATGGTACATGGACTGCATGGACGACCCGAAGAAATATGACGGCAAGACGGTCAAATATCTGGCTCAGGTCTGCCAGACCCCCCAGGCCGGCAAGGGCGCGTTTGTGCCCGGACGCTTTGCCATGACCTGCTGCGTGCAGGACATCCAGTTTGTGGGCATGCCCTGCAAGTACGACGATTACAAGTCGCTGGAGCAGCGCAGCTGGATCAACATTACGGCCAAGGTCAACGTCAAGTACCACCCCATCTACAAGGGCCAGACCCCCGATTCCACCGGCCCTGTCCTGACCGCCATCTCCGTCGAGCCGGGCGAAAAGCCCGCGCAGGACGTGGTGATGTTCAGCTGATATTGCAATAGAAAAGCACCTGCCTTCGATAAAAAGGCGGGTGCTTTTTGATTGACAGGCATTTTCCGAAACGTGCCGCGGAGCGGTCAAGACCGCTCCCTACGGGCTGACGTTCACGGGTGCTTTGTAGGGAGGGGTCTTGACCCCTCCGTCGGGTAGACAGGGCGCTGATGTGGCGTCTGCTAACGGAAAACCGTAGGGGCCGGGCATGCCCGGCCCCTACGGCGCAAAAATCAACCGCGCGTCCCCGCGATCTTGGAATCGGTGCTCCACCCCTGCAAATCGGTGGGCGTCAGGCTGCTCATCCAATTTTCGCGCTCGGTCTCCCACTGGTCCCAGGCGGCCTGGCTGCGGATGGCGGTGCCGCTCTCAAAGGCATCGTCCCACGGGTTGGCCGGGTCGGGATCGGTGGGGTCCCAGCCGCGCTTCTCGGTGTCGGCGGGGTCGGTGTAGATCGTGCCGGGCTTTCCCATCGGGCCGGGGTCGTCGGCGTCGTTGTAGATGATGACCGGCGTGCCCAGCGGGCAGTTGTCGTAGATCCACTTCACGTCCACCACGGCCAGCCGGATGCAGCCCAAGCTGGCGCGGGTGCCCAGCAGGTTGAACTCGTCGTACTCCACATCGTCCTTGTGCTGGCTGTAGTAGGGCACGCTGTGGAACAGGTAGCTGTCATAGATGCGGGTCGCGTACTGGCCGTAGCTCGGGCCCATCAGCAGCCGCCAGCTGTAGTCCACCGGGGTCGAAAAATACCCGGTGGGGGTGTCCATGCCGCCGCTGCACACCATCGCCATGAACGGCACAGCGTACTTTTTTGTGGCAGAATCCACGGCGTAGACCGTGACCACGCCGCCTGCGTTGTTGACCGCCAGCAGGTAGGGGTAGCCCTCCTTCGCGTCCAGCGTCAGGCCGTAGGCGGAAAACTGCGTTTTCAGCCCGGCCAGCGTCTTTGCGGCGTTGTCGTCCCAGGTCGTCGGGTCCTTGATCTGCGGCGCGTCCTTGGTGGCGTTGCTCGTGGCCGTCGCCATCGCGGGGGCCGCTGTCGGCTCGGGCGTCGGCGTGGGGCTTGTCTCCGGCGTGGCGGCGGGGGCCGCCGTGGGCTGCGGCGTCGTGGCGGGCAGCACGTCCTGTGGGGTGTTGGGCATCTGCACGCAGGCACACAGCAGCGCAGCCGTCAGCAGAAGCGGAAAAATGCGGCGTAGAATCGACATAAAATCTCCTTAGTGTTTGGTGACGCCGTACTCCTCGGCCACGAATTTCTCCAGCGCGGCAAAGCTGCGGCGGACTTTTTCGGTCTCGATGCAGTACGCCATGCGGAAGTAGCCGGGGCAGCCGAAGCTGTCACCGGGGACCAGCGCCAGGTCATATTTCAGCGCCTTTTGGCAGAACGCCTTTGCGTCGTCCTCCAGCGCCTTCGGGAAGATGTAGAACGTGCCGTCCGGCTTGACGACGGTGAAGCCCAGCGCGATCAGCTCGTCGTAGATCAGGTTCATGTTCGTCTCGTAGACGGACAGGTCGCTGGTCACGTCAAGGCAGCGCTCGACGGCCATCTGGATGAGGGACGACGGGCAGTTGTGGCCGGTCCCGCGGGAGATCTGGCCGCACATCGGCACGATGTACGCGGCGTCCTCGCACCGCGGGTTGGCGGCCACATAGCCGATACGCTCGCCCGGCACGCTCAGACTCTTGGAGAAGGAGTAGCAGGTGAGCGTATCATCGTAGAATTTTGCGGGGTAGGGCGTGACCCTGCCGCCGAACGAAATCTCGCGGTACGGCTCGTCGGAAATCAGGAAGATGTGGTGGCCGTATTTGGCGCTTGCCTGGGTCAAAAAGTCGGCCAGCTGCTGCAGAGTCTCCTCGCTGTAGGCGGTGCCGCTGGGGTTGTTGGGGCTGTTGATGAGCACGGCGGCGGTGTTCTCGTCCACGAGCTGCGCGAACGCCTCAAAGTCGATCTGAAAGTCCGCGCACCGCGGCGGCGTCACGCGCAGGGTAAGCCCCGCGCCCTCGATGTACGGCTTGTACTCGGGGAAGAACGGCGCAAACGTTACGATGTTCTGCCCGGGCACGCCGACGCAGCGCACAGCATGGGCCAGCGCACCCGCCGCGCCCGTCGTCATAAAGATATGGTCGGCGGTGTAGTCCATGCCGAACCGGCGGTTCAGGCTTTCGGCCACGGCCTTGCGGGTGGACGGCAGCGTCAGCGTCGGCGTATAGCCATGCAGCCTGACGGGGTCGGTGTGGGCCAGCAGGTCCGCGCAAGCCGCGGTGAACTGCGGCGGGCAGGGGACAGACGGGTTGCCTAGCGAGTAATCGAACACGTTCTCATAGCCGATCTCCGCGCCGCGGGCGGTGCTCCATTCAGAAATCTGACGGATAACCGACTTGGAGCCCAGCATATCTTTATAGTGCTGTGCAATCATAATAACAGCTCCCTTTTGTGAAAAATGTTGTAATTTGACCCGGAAACAGCAGCCTCCCGGGAACTCGCTTTCTTTTGGCAGCAAAAGAAAGCTCGCAAAGAAAACTGCCGCTGTTTCGACGCAGCGGACCCGCGACTTAGGGGCTGCACGCCCCTAAGAACCCCAATAAGGAAGTCGGAAGGCCCACAGGCTACGCGAACGCAGTATTACTGTTCGCGCTTAACGCCTGTGGGCCTTCCTCCACTTTTGAGTCGGGAGTTCCCCCGAACCCCCGCAGGGGTGAGGTAGAGGCCCCCTTGTCAAAGGGGGCTGGCCGCGTCAACGGCCTGGGGGATTCCGACGGGCCGTGCGTCACCACCCATTCCCGGGCAACCTCCGCACGCGAAAAGGAGCCGGGCTGCCGCCTTCCCTCGCCCCTCTCGTGCACAACTTATTCACGCCACCCGGTAGGGGCCGGGCATGCCCGGCCCGCAGGTTTACGGTTGCACCCCTTTCGCGGTTGATTTGCAGGGCGGGGCTTGACCCCTTTGCGGGGCGTCGGGGACGCCGCCCCCTACAGCGGCGACCCGTAAGGCTTCGCATTGCCGTAAATCTCCGCGGCGGCCTGGGGGCAGGCCGCCCTACATCCCACTTTATCACAGTTCGTAGGGGCCGGGCATGCCCGGCCCGCCGCCTTGCCATTGCCACCCCTTTATCCTTTGCATCGTAGGGAGGGGTCTTGACCCCTCCGCAACCTTCCGGCCAACTCCCGCTAACAGGTAACCCGTAGGGGAGAAATTCATCCCTCCCGCGTACCTTCCGCCACCGCTCACCTCCGCGGGGCGTCGGGGACGCCGCCCCCTACAACATTCACCGCAAACCTTCCATAACAACCATCCTACCCCCACCGCAAGGAGCCACCCATGCAAGATCTGCGCAAAATCTTCCGTTATGCCCGCCCGTACCGGCGCGATCTGTTCGCGGCGGTGGGGCTGATCTTTATTGAATGTATCTTTGAAATGGTCATCCCCGTCCTGATGTCCACCCTCGTGGATGACGGCGTGCCCACCCATAACATGGCCGTCATCTTCCGGCAGGGCGGGCTGATGATTTTGTGCGCGGTGCTTGCGCTCATCACGGGGCTGCTGTATGCGCGGTACGCGGCGCGGTTCGCAAACGGGTTCGCGGCAGAGCTGCGCATGGCGGAGTATGCCGCCGTGCAGAAATTCGACTTCGCCAACCTCGACCGCTTCTCCGATGCGTCCCTCGTCACCCGTATGACCACCGACGTCACGGTCATGCTCAACGCCGTCAACGCCGGTCTGCGTCCGCTGGTGCGCAGCCCGGTCATGCTCTGCATGGGGCTGGCGATGGCCTGCGTGCTCAGCCCGCGGCTGACGATTGTGTTCCTCGTCACAACGCCGATCCTGGCCGCCGTCCTCGCCTGGATCGTCACAAAGGTCGGCCCGCTCTATGGCCGCCAGCAGAGCGCCGTGGATCACCTGAATGGCCGCATCCAGGAGTCCCTGACCGCCATCCGCGCCATCAAGGCGTTCGTCCGCGGCGACTACGAGAACGCCCAGTTTGACACCGTCAACACGGAATTGAGCGATGCTTCGACGGAAACCTTCCGCTATGCCGTCCTTAACCTGCCTGCGTTCCAGACCGTCATGTATACGGCCATCGTCTGCATCCTTTGGTTCGGCGGCAATTATATCCTCGTCGGCACGATGTCCGTCGGCCAGCTGACGGCGTTTTTGAGCTATGTTTTGCAGGTGCTCAACTCGGTCATGATGTTCTCCGGCGTCTTTCTGCAGATGTCCCGCTCGCTGGCCAGCGCCCGCCGCATCCGTGAGGTCCTGACCGAGACGCCCGACCTTGCGAATGCCGCCGCGCCGGTGGACACCATCCCCGACGGCCAAATCGACTTTGACCACGTCAGCTTCAAATACAACGCCAAAGCGGAGAAAAATGCCCTCTCCGACATCACGCTCCACATCCCGGCAGGTGCGACGGTGGGCATCATCGGCGGCACGGGCGCGGCCAAAACGACGCTCGTCCAGCTCATTCCGCGCCTGTACGACGCCACCGAGGGCACGGTCCGGGTCGGCGGGCGCGACGTCCGCGGCTACGACGTGAACGCCCTGCGGGACGCCGTCGGCATCGTGCTGCAAAAGAACCTGCTGTTCTCCGGCACGATCCGCGACAACCTGAAATGGGGCGATCCCGACGCGACGGACGACGACCTCTGGGCCGCCTGCCGCGCCGCCCGTGCGGACGAATTTTTGTCCCGGATGCCCGATGGCCTTGACACAGACCTGGGCCAGGGCGGGTGCAACGTCTCGGGCGGGCAGAAGCAGCGCCTCTGCATCGCGCGGACGCTGCTCAAGCACCCGAAGGTGCTGATTTTTGACGACTCCACCAGCGCCGTGGACACGGCGACGGAGTCGGACATCCGCCATGCGCTGGCCGGACTGGGCAGCGTGACCAAGCTCATCATTGCCCAGCGCATCACGTCGGTGCAGAGCGCCGATCTCATCGTCATTCTGGACGACGGGCGGCTGCATGCCGTGGGCACGCATGACGAGCTGCTGGCAAAAGATACGATCTATCAGGAAATTTACCATTCCCAGATGAAAGGGGGCGACGCAGATGGCGAAGCCATTCGGCGGTAAGCGCCCGCAGAACCTGCGGCACACGCTGCGCCGCTTCATGGACTATCTGGGCCGCCACAAAATCATGCTCGGCGTCGTCGGCCTGCTGGCGGCGGTCAGTGCGCTGGCCGCGCTGCTGGGCACCTACATGATCCGCCCCATCGTCAACGGCGTGCTGGAAAACGGCAGCGCCGCCTATCTGGCCGGCGTCGTGGCGCTGACCGCGGGCATCTACATCATCGGCGCACTGTCTACCTTGGGCTACACCCAGCTCATGGTCCGTGCCGCGCAGAAGATTTTGCAGGACATCCGCCGCGACCTGTTCGCACATCTGCAGACGCTGCCGCTGCACTACTTTGACACGAACCGCAAGGGCGATCTGATGAGCCTGTTCACGAACGACGTGGACACGATCTCGGACGCGCTGAACAACAGCTTTGCGGTGGTCATCCAGACCTTTATTCAGGTCGCAGGCACGCTGCTTTTGCTGTTCATCCTCAACTGGCGGCTTTCGCTGCTGGTGGTCGTTGGCTATATTGCCATGTTCTGGTATATCAACTTCTCGACACAGCGCAGCCGCGCCTTTTATGCGCGCCAGCAGGCCAGCCTCGGTGAGCTGGACGCCTACATGGAGGAGATGATCGCCGGGCAGAAGGTCGTCAAGGTGTTCAACCACCAGCAGGCCGACATGGCCGCCTTTGCCGCCCGCAACGAAAAGCTGCGCGAGGCCGGCACCGGCGCGCAGAGCTACGCCGCCACGATGATTCCCGCCGTCGTCAGCATCGGCTACCTGAACTACGCGGTCATTGCGGTGGTCGGCGGCCTCATGGTCATGTGGGGCTGGTCCGACCTCGGCAGCCTGGCCAGCTATCTGGTCTTTGTGCGCCAGACGACGCTGCCCATCAACCAACTGACCCAGCAGGGCAACTTCCTGCTGGCGGCGCTGGCGGGCGCGGAGCGTATCTTCACGGTCATGGAGGAAAAGCCGGAGATCGACGAAGGCACGGTGGAGCTGGTCAGCGTGCGGGAAAACAGCGACGGTACGCTGACCGAGTGTGCCGGGAACACGGGCCGCTGGGCCTGGTGTGACCGCCGCCGTCCCGACGTCCCGCTCGAGCCGCTGCACGGTGACGTGCGGTTCCACGACGTCAGCTTTGGCTATACGCCGGACCGGATGATTCTGCAGAACCTCTCGCTCTACGCCAAGCCGGGGCAAAAAATTGCCTTTGTCGGCTCCACGGGCGCGGGCAAGACCACGATTACCAACCTCATCAACCGCTTTTATGAGGTGTCGGGCGGGTCCATCACCTACGACGGCATGGATGTGCGGCTCATCAAGAAAAACGACCTGCGCCGCTCACTGGGCGTCGTCTTGCAGGACACCCACCTGTTCACCGGCACGGTGGCGGACAACATCCGCTTCGGCAAGCTGGACGCGACGCAGGCGGAAATTGAAAAGGCGGCCAAAATTGCGAACGCCGACTCCTTCATCCGCCGCCTGCCGCAGGGCTACAACACGATGGTGACGAGCGACGGCGCAAACCTGAGCCAGGGACAGCGCCAGCTGCTGGCCATCGCCCGCGCCGCCGTCGCCGACCCGCCGGTGCTGATTCTGGACGAGGCCACGTCGAGCATCGACACCCGCACCGAGGCACTGATCCAGAAGGGCATGGACGGCCTGATGGAGGGCCGCACGGTGTTTGTCATCGCGCACCGGCTTTCCACGGTGCGCAACGCGGACGCCATCATCGTGCTGGAGCATGGCCATATCATCGAGCGCGGCACCCACGACGAGCTGCTGGCCAAAAAGGGCGAGTATTACCAGCTGTATCACGGGATGTTTGAGCTGGCGTAAAGATTCATGCCTCCCTCTGCGAGGGAGGTGCCCCGAAGGGGCGGAGGGAGAGAACCTTGCAATAGCCCGAAATGCTTCGGATTGCCGCAAGGTTCTCTCCCCCCACCGCCTGCGGGCGGAGCCCCCTCGCAGAGGGGGCCAAGAGAAAAAACTCCCCCGGAGAGATCCGTGAAAGGTAAACCTTGCGAAAGACTAACTATTAAAAGTCAAGGCCCAAAACAAAATTTTCGAGAGAAATTTTAAGGTGGTGAAAATTGGTATAGCAAA
>OJAG01001805.1_pt1 | contig 12030 bp, 9 predicted proteins | sample 1589021 | NCBI WGS metagenome assembly OJAG01 (sample SAMN03283264) | human gut metagenome | biome: human-associated habitat; material: feces | host: Homo sapiens | place: USA | collected 2013 | reverse complement strand
GAAGATTATTGCCGCCCTGCTCGCGCTGGCAATGACCGCCAGCCTGGCGGCTTGCGGAAACGGCGACACGTCGACTACGGAAAGCGGCGCGTCCGAAAGCGGCACGACTTCGACGGACAGCAGCACGGCTGAGGAGACCGGCGGCGAAGCCGGGACAGGCAACGCCGCGTGGATCGCGTCGACCGATGTCGAAGACGACGCGGTGCCCGGCGAAAACGACGATCGCGCGTTCAAGAAGTTCGACGAGGTCGTTGAGATCACCTTCGGCCAGCAGGTCGACCCGGTCGATACAACGCTGCCAGAGGGCGACGCGGTGGACGACAACCAGTACACGCGCTACCTCGAAGAGAACTACAACATCAAATATGTCATGGAGTGGACGGCGGGCAACGCTTCGGACTTCCGCCAGAAGCTCTCCCTCGGCATCGCCTCCGCCACGCTGCCCGACAGCGTGCTCGCGCCGGACAGAAACTACCTGGTGCAGGCGGCGCGCGCCGACCTGCTCGCCGACCTGTGGCCGGCCTTCAACGCGTATTCCTCGAAGCAGGTCAAGCAGATCGTTGAGACCACGGCGGACGAGAGCGGCGAGTACCGCGCGGTGAACAACGCGACGGTGGACGACAAGTTCGTCGCCCTGCCGAACATCACGGTCGACACCGACGGCGTCCATGTCTACTTCATCCGTCAGGACTGGCTCGACGAGCTGGGCATTGCAGTGCCGAAGACGTACGATGAGCTCGAAGCGGCTGCAAAGGCGTTTATGGAAGCCGGCTTCTCGCCCGAATACGCGATCGCCGGCATCGACAACGGCGGCAGAACCTATTCGAACTTCCTGAATTCCTCGAACAATACATACGGCTTTGACGCGGTCTATCAGGCGTTCAACGCAACACCGGGCTACTTCCTGCGCGACGAGAACGGCGAGCTCTACTGGGGCACGACGACGGACGAGATGAAGGCGGCTGTCACGGAGCTGGCCGACTGGTATGCACAGGGCCTCATCAACCCGGAAATCGGCGTCACGACGAACGGCGACAACGCGAACGAAGTCAAGAACGGCACCTGCGGCATCTGGATGGGTCCGTGGTGGGGCCTCGGCTACGGCAACGGCGACTCGTTCAAGAACGACCAGACCGCCGACTGGCAGGCCTACCCGCTGTACACGAACGACGGCGAGTGGAACGTGCACATGAAGGACGTGGGCACGACCTACACCATGATCAACAAGAACGCCTCTGAGGACGTGCAGAAGGCTGCGGTCATCGCGAACAACGTGCTGGTCCGCGACGAGTCCATCTTCGACACCTCCGTGGCGATCGGCTGGTACCCGCAGCGCAACGTTATGGCGGCGGCCGACGAGTGCGAATATGAGTACGAAGCGCTGATGAGCATCATCAAGGGCGAGTCGACGGTCGAGGATTACCAGATCGGCGGCGAAAAGTACACCACGCTCTACAAGAACATGGCGAACGACGCGGCGACGCTGTCGGAAGTCATCTCTGAGGATTACGACGGCTCCGACATCCTGCATGTCACGGACTGCGACGTCATGACGAACAACGGCCAGTTCAACCGTTTCTACGCGATTCTGGTCGGCGACCGTCCGTATGCGACGATCGAGCCGGACAACAAGGTCTACTCCGAGCTGTACTACACGATCGACGGCATGGACGCGTACTGGACGCAGGTCTCCGACCTGGAGGACCAGACGATCCTGCAGATGATCACCGGCGCGAAGAGCGTCGACGAGTGGGATCAGTTCTGCGCCGACTGGCACGCACAGGGCGGCGACCAGATCCTCCAGCTCGTGGAAGACTTCCTCGCTGAGTAATTTGTAAATCCGCATAAACCGGAATGTGAGGGCGCGGGGCACCAAACCCTGCGCCCTCGCCATTTACAAAATGAAAGAGGGAGGAATCTGCCTTGGAAAAAAGAAAAACCAGAAAAAGTCTTCCGACATGGTTCCACTACACGCTGATGTGCCTGCCCGGCTATATCTGGCTGTTCCTGTTCTCCATCGTGCCGATGGTCGGTATTGTCATGGCCTTCCAGAATTACAACCCCAGCAAGGGCTGGTTCGGCTCGGACTGGGTGGGCCTGCAGCACTTTGAATTTTTGTGGGCCATTCCGGACGCGAAGCGCGCGCTGTGGAACACGCTGATCATCGCGGTCTCCAAGGTCATCCTGAACATCATCATCCCGATGGCCTTCGCGCTGATGCTCAACGAAGTCAAAAACATGAAATTCAAGAAGGGCGTGCAGACGATCGTCTACCTGCCGCACTTCATCTCCTGGGTTCTGCTCGGCAACATCATCACGAACATGCTCGGCGCGAGCGGCATCCTGAACACGATCCTGAAGGCGCTCGGGCAGCCGACCGTCATGCCGATGACGGAGCCCTCCACGTTCCAGGGGCTACTGGTGGGCACCGACGTGTGGAAGGAATTCGGCTACAACGCGGTCATCTATCTGGCGGCGCTCACCGGCATCGACCTGAGCCTGTACGAGGCGGCCGCGATCGACGGTGCGAACCGCTGGCAGTCCACGTGGCACATCACGCTGCCGGGCCTCGTGCCGACGGTCGTCCTGCTGACGACGCTCGCGATGGGCAACGTGCTGAACGCCGGCTTCGATCAGGTCTTCAACATGTACAACAACATCGTTCTGGAGACGGCCGACATCATCGACACGTACGTCTACCGCCTCGGCCTCGTGAACCTGCAGTTCTCGCTGTCCACGGCCGCCGGCCTGTTCAAGTCGATTGTCAGCTTTGTTTTGGTCGTCACCTCGTACGCGCTCGCGTACAAGTTTGCGGACTACACCATTTTCTGAGAGAGGAGAGATATTTTTATGGTTGAAACCAAAACCGTTGGGTCCAGAGTTTTCAAGGTCGTAAATTATATCATCCTCACGATCCTTGCGATCAGCTGTCTGTATCCGCTGTGGTATGAGCTGTGCGTCTCCCTGTCCGACAAGCTTGCGGCGGACAGCGGCGCCGTCACGCTCTGGCCGGTCGGCGTCAACTTCAATTCCTACGAGCTGATTATGGGCGACGGCACGTTCTGGAACTCGTTTATGATTTCGGTCGGCCGCGTTGTGCTCGGCACGATCTGGACGATGGTCGTCATCATCATGATGGCGTACCCGCTTTCCAAGACCTCGCACGAGTACAAGCCGCGTACGATCCTGATGTGGGTGCTCGTTTTCTGCATGCTGTTCAACGGCGGCACGATCCCGTGGTTCATCACGATGCAGAAGTACAAACTCATCGACAACTTCGCCGCGCTGATCTTCGCGGGCTCCGTCCCGGTGTTCAACGTGCTTCTGCTGATGAACTTCTTCCGCAACCTGCCCGCGGACATCGAGGAAGCGGCGCTCGTCGACGGCGCCGGCCCGTGGCGCATCCTGTGGACGATCGTCGTCCCGTGCTCGGTGCCGGTCATCGCGACCGTCGTGCTGTTCGTTTCGGTCGGCTACTGGAACGAGTATTTCCAGGGCCTCGTGCTGATGAACAGCGAGGACAAATACCCGCTGCAGACGTATATCCGCCAGATCACGGTGCAGATTCCCCCCGGCGTCACGCTGACGACCGAGCAGTATCAGCAGCTCGCGAAGAACTCGAACAAGGCGCTCGAAGCCGCGAAGGTGTTCATCGCGATGATCCCGATGCTGATTGTCTATCCGTTTTTGCAGAAATACTTTGTTTCCGGCATCACGCTCGGCGCCGTCAAGGGCTGATCGTCTTTCCGGGAACCGTCAGGCGGCCGTCTCCTTTGGGGGCGGCCGCTTTTCTGCTGTCCAGCTTCTGAAACGCGGCCTCGAAAAGCGTGCGCATCGCGAGGAAGAAAACCGCGGCGGCAGCGGCCTGCAAAAGCACGCGCGGGATGCCGGAAAGCGCCAGCGGCGCGAGCGCGGCGCGGGCCATGCCGGCGGAAAGCAGCGCGCAGGCGGCGGGCAGGACGGCGTTCTTCACGATGCGGATGCGCACCTGCGCGACCTTCAGGAGCCGGCGCACGCTCATCATCGCGTTGAAAATCGAGGAGAAGAACAGGATCGCGACGTAGGCCGGCATGCCCGAAAAGCGCATGAAGCACAGGATCAGCAGCACGCGGATCAGGGAATCGGTGAAGTTGTACTTCATGGAGTTGAGCTGCTCGTCGAGCCCCTTGAGGAGACTGTCCACAACGACGTCGAGGTACAGAAGCGGCACGAGCGGCGCGAGGATGCGCAGGTAGCCGCTGGCTTCGGCGCTGCTGTAAAACGCCGTGCCCCAGTCCTCGCCGAAGACGAAGAAGACCGCGGCGCAGAACACGCCGAACTGCAGCGCGGCGCCGACCGCCGTTTCCGTGATGTGCGCCACGGCGCGCCGGTGCTTCTGCTCGAATTCCCGCGCGACCCGGGGGATCAGGAGCGAGGCGAACGAGGAGAGGAACGAGGAGGGAAAGTAGAGCATCGGCATCGCCATGCCCTGCAGAAGGCCGTAGGCGGCCATCGACTGCGCCTCGCTCAGGCCGTAGCGGCGCAGCTCGCGCGGGATCAGCAGGTTTTCGCCGGTCGAAAGCAGGCTGCGCGCGGCGCTCGAGAGCGTGCAGGGCACCGCGATGTGGAACATGCCGTGCAGCACGCCGCGGCCCGGCTCGACCGTTTTCGGCGTGTTGCGGCGCAGGCTGCGGCGGTAGGCGATCCACCCCGAGAGGAACGAGACGGCCTCACCGAAGGTGGAGGCGAGCATCGCCGCGAGGCAGGCGGCCTCGATGCTCTGCGGCGCGAAGTACCAGAAGAGCGCGACGGCCGCGAGGATCGTCAGCACCTGCTCGACCGCGTCGCTCATCGCGGTCGAGAGCGATTCGTCCACCGCGAGGAAGTACCCCTTCATGCAGGTGCACAGCGACATGAAGGGCAGCCCGAGTGCCAGAATGCGCAGGCTGCCGGCCGCGCCCTTGTAGCCGAGGATGGCGGCCGCGGCGAAGTCCGAAAAGACGAGCAGGAGCGCGGCGATCGTGCAGCTCACGGTCAGGCAGAACAGGAAGCACTTCGTCACGACGGAGCGGACGGTCTCGCGCCGGTTCGCGGCGATCGCGGCCGTCACCATGCGCGTCACGGCGAGGCTGATGCCGGAGGTGGAAAGCGTGACGGCCAGCATGAACACCGAGAAGATGAGCTGGTAAAGCCCCATGCCCTCGGCGCCGATCTTGGCCGAGAGGTAGGAGCGGTAGCCGATGTTGGCCACGCGCAGAAAGAGCGAAAAGGCGGTCAGCAGGATGCCCTGCAGAAGGAATTTTTGTTTTGTCATGGGGCCTCCTGCCCGCGGCGCAGGTTTGCCTTGCAAGTTACCGGGCCGCGTTGTATAATGAAAGCAACTGTAACGACGGGAGCGTGGAAAATTTGACGGATTTCAGCCAGGTGAACGCAGACTGGACCGAGATCGCCGTGACGATCCGGGCCGAAGATACGGACCGGGCCGGCGCCATCGCGCAGATGGTCGTGCCCTACGGCATTTATATTGAGGACTATTCGCATTTAGAAGAAGAGGCGATGGAAATCGCCCATATCGATTTGATCGACGAGGCGCTTTTGCAGAAGGACCGCACGAAGAGCGTGATCCACGTGTACATCAGCCCCGAGGAAAACCCGGCGGAGGCGATCTCCTTTTTAAAGGAGCGCTTTGCGGCCGAGGACATCCCGAACGAGATCACCTCGGCGAACTGCGCGGAGGAGGACTGGATCAACAACTGGAAGAAGTACTTCAAGCCGATCCCGGTCGGCGAGCGGCTGCTGGTCCGGCCGATCTGGGAGGATGAATACGACGCGGGCGGCCGCGCTGTGCTGCATCTGGAGCCGGGCCTCGCGTTCGGCACCGGCACGCACGAGACGACGCGGCTGTGCATGGAGCTGCTTGAAAAGTACGTGAAGCCGGGCGACGAGATGCTCGACATGGGCTGCGGCAGCGGCATCCTGTCCGTCGCGGGCCTGCTGCTCGGCGCGGGGCGCGCCGTCGGCGTCGACATCGACCCGCTGGCGGTCAAGACGGCGGTGGCGAACGCCGAGGTCAACGGCGTTGCGGACCGCTTCACCGGCATCTGCGGCAACCTCGCGGAGAAGGTCAGCGGCACGTTCGACATCGTGGCGGCGAACATCGTCGCGGACGTCGTGATTCTGCTCACCAGGGACGCGCCGCGCTTCATGAAGCCCGACACGGTCTATATCCTGTCCGGCATCATCGACACGCGCGAGGACGACGTGCTCGCCTGCCTTGCGGACCGATTCGAGCTGATCGACCGGCGCGAGGAAAAGGGCTGGGTCGCGCTCGCGGCAAAGCTCAGATAAACCGGCGCATAGGCGGCCGCCGCGGCGGCTATCCTAAGTATGGAAAGCGGGGAATGAACATGAAGCTGCTGCTGCCCGAATGGGTGCGCGAGGAAATGTTTGAAGCTTATCTGGCGGACTGGGGCGATGCGGAGATCTCGCCCGCCGCGGCCGACCCGAAGGGCCGCGACTACAAGACGTGGCTTGCGGATACGGTCAGGATGCGCACGGTCGTGCCGGCGCACCTCGTGCCCGCCACGCTGCTGTTCCTCGTCGACGACGCGGAGACGAAGATCCTCGGCGGCATCGACATCCGCCACCGGCTCAACGATTCCCTGCTGGCGTTCGGCGGGCACATCGGCTACGGCATCGTGCCGAGCGAGCGCGGGAAGGGGTACGCCAAGGCGCAGCTCCGCCTTGCGCTGCCGGTGGCGAAATCGCTCGGCGTCAGCCGCGCGCTGATCACCTGCGACGACGGGAATACGCCGTCCGCGCGGACGATCGAAGCGCTCGGCGGCGTGCTCGAGGACAAGCGCGCGGAAAACGGCGGGCTCGTCCGCCGGTACTGGGTCGACATTCCGCAGGAAACGCTCGAGACGGAGCGGCTGATCCTGCGCCAGTGGACAATGGACGATGCGGACGACATGTTCGCCTATGCGAAAAGCCCGAAGGTCGGCCCCGCGGCGGGGTGGAAGCCGCACGAGAGCCGGGCGGAGTCGGCCGAAATACTCCGCGGCTGGCTGCAGAGCCCCGAGGTCTGGGCTGTCGAGGAAAAGGCGAGCGGCCGCGTCATCGGCTCGATCGGCCTGCACAGGGACGACCTGCGCTCCAACCCGCGGGCGCGCATGATCGGCTACGTTTTGCGCGAGGAGAGCTGGGGCAGAGGCTATATGCCCGAGGCGGTGCGCCGGCTGACAGCGTTTGCGTTTGAGGCGTTGTGCATGGACGTCGTCTCGATCCAGCATTTTGAATTCAACGACCGCTCCCGCCGCGTCATCGAGAAGTGCGGCTTCCGCTACGAGGGCACGCTGCGCCGCGCGTCGTCGATCTTTGACGGCTCGGTGCACGACGCGCTGGTCTACTCGATGCTGCGGGAGGAATATTTTGCGGCGAAGCGCGCCGAATGAAACAGGCAGTCCCGCCGGGGACGCAGGGAAAGGACGGATAGCATGTCGAATCTCAACACGCTGATTGCCAGAATGATCGAGTACGAGGACGGCTGCGTGGAGCGCGTCAACCACTTTCTGAAGGTTTTCGCGTTTGCGAAGACGATCGCCGAGGGCGAAGGGCTGGACCGGGAAACGCAGGACATTCTCGAGGCCGCCGCGGTCACGCACGACGTGGGCATCCGCGTCTGCTTTGAAAAGTACGGCAGCTGCGACGGGCAGAAGCAGGAGCTGGAGGGCCCGCCGATCGCCGAAAAGCTGCTGCCGGCCTGCGGCTATGCGCCGGCCGTGTGCGCGCGCGTCTGCTACCTGATCGGGCATCACCACACGTACGTCGGCATCGACGGCGCCGACTACCAGATTCTGGTGGAGGCGGACTTCCTCGTCAACATCTTTGAAAACGGCATGGCGCAGGAGGCCGCGCGCAAGATCCGCGACAACATTTTCAAAACGAAGACGGGCAGGAAGCTGCTGACGGATCTCTACCTGTGATTTGTACGGCTCCGACAGATAATTTTTCGAAGACAAGAAATATTTGACGATATAGTGAAAACGTGCTATACTGTAAATGTCTGGTTTACAGTATGGCACATTTTATTTTTGAAGGAGTTGTGACCTGATGGCAAGAGATTTCATGTGCACAAAAACGGAGCCGGTCGTTCAGACGAAGGCCGGCAAGCTGCGCGGCTTCCGGATCGACGGCGTTTACGCGTTTCACGGTGTGAAATACGCGGATGCAAAGCGCTTCCAGCAGCCGGAGCCGGTGCAGCCGTGGGAGGGCATCAAGAACGCGCTCGCGTACGGCTATGTCTGCCCGATGCTCAAGCAGGACGAGCCGAACAACGAGCTGATGGTTCCGCACCGCTACTGGCCGCTCGACGAGAACTGCCAGTACCTCAACATCTGGACGAAGTCGCTCGATCCGTCGGCAAAAAAGCCGGTGCTCGTCTGGCTGCACGGCGGCGGGTTTGCCGCGGGCTCTTCGATTGAGCACATCGCCTACGAGGGCGAAAATATGAGCCGCTACGGCGACGTGGTGGTTGTCTCGCTGAACCACCGCCTGAACATCCTCGGCTACCTCGACCTTTCGCCGTTCGGGGAAAAATACGCGAACTCCGGCAACGCCGGCAGCGCGGATATGGTCGCGGCGCTGCAGTGGATCCACGACAACATCGCGGGCTTCGGCGGCGACCCGGACAACGTCACGCTGTTTGGCCAGTCGGGCGGCGGCATGAAGGTCTGGACGCTGATGCAGACGCCGGCCGCGGACGGCCTGTTCCACAAGGGCGTCGTGCAGAGCGGCTGCATCGACGGCGTGCTCGACCTGTCGAAGTCGGACGGCACGGCCATCGTGACGGCGCTGATGCGGGAGCTCGGCGCCGACAACGTCGAAACGCTGGAGACGATCCCGTACGCGCAGCTGGCCGAGGCGTACAACAAGGTGATGCCCGAGGTCGCGAAGACCGGCGCCTACGTCGGCGGCAACCCGATGCCGAACGACTGGTACCTCGGCGACCCGTGCGTCGTCGGCTTCACGGAGCACGCGAAGACGATCCCGGTCATGGTCGGCACGGTGCTGGGCGAGTTTGCGTTCATGCCCGCGCTCTCCGAGGCGGAAAAGGCCGACAAGGCGGCCATCGACAAGCGCCTGCACCGCATGTACGGCGCGCACACCGAAGCGCTGCAGAAGCTGTTCGCCGAGGCGTACCCGGATAAGGACCCGAGCGACCTTTTGTTCCTCGATTCGTTCTTCCGCGCGCCGTCGATCGAGTTCCTGCACAAGAAGGCGCAGCACCCGGAAAGCGGCACGTATGCCTACATGTTCAGCTACACCTTCCCGTACGACGGCGGGCACATCCCGTGGCACTGCTCGGAGATCCCGTTCGTTTTCCACAACACGAGCCTTGTCGCGGCGTTCAACGAGGAGGGCGTGACCGATCTGCTCGAAAAGCAGATGTGCGACGCGTGGCTGAACTTCGCGCGCACCGGCAAGCCCTCGAGCGACGCGCTGCCGGCGTGGCCGGCCTGCACGCCGGACGACGAGGCGACGATGATCTTCGACCGCACCTGCACCGTGCGCCACAACTACGACCATGCGCTGATCGCGCTGCACAAAAAGGCGCGCCCGGCGTTCCCGTTCGGCGGCGGAGACGAGGAGCAGAAGATCCAGCACTGAGGCGTTTTCTGACAGGTCTCCAATGAAATAAATCGAGAAAAAACGGAGAGCCCCGGGGGAAATTTCCCTCCGGGGCTCCTTTCGGCAGAAAAACAGGCGGACGCCGCGGCGCCCGCCCGTGTGGGATTCTGCAATTACAGGTTGGCCTTGAGCCACGCGATGTCCTCGGCGAGGCATGCGACGCGGTCCTGCGGGTCGTTGTAGCTGGCTTCGCGCTCCACGACGTAGATCACGTCGTCGCACTGCGCGTCGGCCGCGGCCTTGACGGCCTTCCAGTCGACAATGCCGGTGCCCTGCGGGACGTTCAGGCGGTCGTGCTCTTCCTTCATCTTGATGAACTCAGGCGGGAAGATCGGGTTGCCGTCCGCGTCCTTCTCGATCTTGAAACGCGGCGTGTTGTCGTGGCGGGACTGCGGCTTGTTGGCGCCGATGACGCCGCCGTTTTCCTTGATGTGGATGCTCGCGATGCGGCCCGCATGGCTGTTGATGAACTCCACCGGGTCGACGCCGGCGGCGCTGCACCAGCCGCAGTCGACCTGGAACGCGGTGACTTCGGGGTCGCAGGCGTCGATCAGCCAGTCGTAGAGGTACTTGCCCTCGTCCTTGTAGAACTCGTCGGTGTGGTTGTGGTAGCCGATCTTGATGCCGTAGGGCTTTGCGATGCGGCCGAGGCGGTTCAGCTCTTCAGCGACCTCGAGCGCCTCCGCCTTGTTGCAGAAGTTCGTCATCGGGCAGATGACAAGCTTTGCGCCGAGCTCTGCAAAATAGGGCAGCACGGACTCGATCTGGTCGAGCCCGACATGCGCGGAGTGGACCTTGAGGCCGGTCTCCTCGAGCACCTTCTTCATCTCCTCGAGCGGGACCTGCGTGAAGTCCGCGGTGAACTCTGCGCCGGCAAAGCCGAGCTTCGCGATGGTGCGCAGCTTTTCAACCGGGGTGAGCGGCTCGGAAACGAGCGAATAAACCTGAACGTTGATATTTTCCATGGGAATGACCACCTTTCATTTTCCAGATGTAGAAAATGTGCGGCGGCAAGGGATGCCGCCGCACACGGATGCAAACAGATTCAATTAGTCGAAGTAGACCGGCTTGCCCGTCTTGGAGGACTGATAGATCGCGTCGAGGATCTTCGTGACGACATAAGCCTGATCCGCGGTGACGAACAGCTCGCCCTCGCCCTTCAGCGCCTTGACCCAGATTTCGGCTTCCTTGGACTTCGGCGCCGGACCCTGGGAGAAGCCCGGGATGTACGGAGCGATCTTGTTGCCGACCCAGGAGATCGTCGGCTGCGCCGCGACGACATGGTTCAGGCGGACACGGTTTTCCTTCGTGTCGAGGCCGCCCTTCGTGCCGGCGAGCATCGTGAACGCCTGGTTGCTTGCGCCGTAGTCTTCCGCCATGTTGATGGCCCACGCAGCGCGCAGGTTGATGACGGCGCCGTTCTTCATCTTGATGTGGCCGACAGCGGAGTCCTCAACGTCGTAGGTCTCGTTGTTCCAGCTGTCGAACTCGCCTCTGTGGTTGACCTGGCCCTGATGCTCGGGATCGAGGATGCGGCCGAGCTTCTCAAAGGAGGTGCCGACAACGTAATCGACGTCGTAGTTGTTCATGAGGAACAGCGTGAGGTCGAGCGCATGGGTGCCGATGTCGATCAGCGGACCGCCGCCCTGCTTGGACTTGTCCGTGAAAACGCCCCACGTCGGAACGCCGCGGCGGCGCAGGTATGTAGCCTCTGCGTAGTAGATGTCGCCCAGCCAGCCGTCTTCGACGACCTTCTTCGCGACCTGGTTCTCCGCAAAATGGCGGTACTGGTAGCCGATCGTCAGCATCTTGCCGGTTCTGTCTCTCGCCTCGAGCATCTTCTTCGCGTCCGCCTCGGTCGCAGCCATCGGCTTCTCGCAGAGAACGTGCTTGCCGGCCTCGAGCGCAGCGATCGTGATCTCGCAGTGCGCGATGTTCGGGGTCAGAACATGGACGGCATCGATCGTCGGGTCAGCCAGAAGCTCCTTGTAGTCGGTGTAGACCTTCGCGTCCGGGGTGCCGTATTCCTTCGCGGCCTTTTCGGCTCTCTCAAGAATGAGATCGCAGAATGCGCACATATCGACGCCTTCCTGCTGCGCCATGCCCGGGAAATGCTTGCCGTTGGCGATGCCGCCGCAGCCGATAAAGCCGATTCTCAAATTTGCCATTGGATTTCTCCTCCTAATTCCTGAACGGGCTTCCAAAGCGCAGAAACCCGCCGTAGTTTTGTATTGCATCTACATTTTAGCCCATTCGCGGGGAAATGTAAATACCTTTTCTGTAAAAAATTCTGGTGCTTTGCAGGCAGGAGTGCACAGAAAATCGAGAAAGCGGGGCCTCCGGAAAAACCGAAGGCCCCGC
>OJAG01001793.1_pt1 | contig 12084 bp, 11 predicted proteins | sample 1589021 | NCBI WGS metagenome assembly OJAG01 (sample SAMN03283264) | human gut metagenome | biome: human-associated habitat; material: feces | host: Homo sapiens | place: USA | collected 2013 | reverse complement strand
CGCCGCCCAGGCCGTTTTCGGCCGGGCGCAGGCCGCGGGCGCGGATGTGCTCGGCCACGCGCTGCTCGGCGCTGCGGCCCGCGCGCACGCAGGCCGCCTCCAGCAGCGCCTGCGCGTGCAGCGCGAACCACGCCGTGCGCACGTCCACACCGGCGCGCAGCAGTGCGCAAAACTGTGCATCGCTCAGCGCCGCGCCCAGGTCAAAGTCCGGGCACTGCGCCGCCAGCTCGTCCGCCTCGCGCGACCAGCGCGCGGCGGATTCCTCGGCCGCGCGGCGCGCCCGCTGCTGGGCCTTGCGCTCGATCGCGCCGCGCAGCGCGCCGACGGTCACGGCCTCCTCGGCCGGCGCACGCGGCGCGGCCGTTTCGGGTGCTGCGGGTGCGCTCTGCTCCGGCGCGGTGGGGATGTTTTGTTCGTTCATACTCTGTGCTCCCTTCTGCCCTCAGCGGGCGCTCGCTGTGATGACGCGGTTTTTCTCTGCCTGCGCCCGCAGCAGCGGGTCGGCGGACGTGTTCGTGCCCGCGTCCGGCGTCTCCGGCTGCGGCGGCACGATGCTGCTGCGCACGGCCTCAAGCACCTTGTCGCGCCCCGGAAACTGCATCATCTCCAGCATCGGCACGGCCTGCTGCGCGAACGCGGGGTTAAACACGCCCAGCTGATACAGCTGCCGTGCCAGCTCGTTTTGCGACGCGGTCGCGTACGGGCTCTCCTTCTGCGCGTGCACCGACACGTCGAATGCCGGCGCGCGCAGCAGCGCCATGCCGTCGGCGTCTATGCCCACGGTCCTGGCCTGCAGCCCGGCGTTGGAGTACGTGCAGAATGCGTAGCCCTGCGCGCCCGGCGCCGCCACGCGAAACGGCCGCGTCTCGGTGTAGTACGCGCGGATGAGCTCGATCACGAGCTCGACCACGCGTTCGAACGCGCGGTAGCTCGCGCGCAGCGTGTCGCGGCTGGACTTGCTGCCGGCCTCCTGCAGCGCCGCGATGGCGCTCGCCGCCGTCACGCCGCCGGACACGCTGCCCTGCGTCACGTCGCGGCTGTTGCTCGTCTCCTTGAGCTCGTCGATCTTCAGCTGCAACATGTTCACCCACTGGCCGTCGAGGTTGTAGAGGCTGATCTGGCGCAGCCGCTCGTCGTCGATGCTGCCCTCGACCTCGACGAGCGGCTTCGACCAGTCGAGAAATTCCTGCGCGTTCACGCCGCAGCCCTTCTTGACCCAGAAGCGCGGGGTGGACGCCTTCATGCTCATCTCCAGCAGGTTGCCGCTCAGGCGGTCGATGTACTGCTGCGGGTCTTTGCTCACGGCGATCATGCCGAAGCCGCACGGCGTGCCGGCCTCGGGGTAGAGCACGTCGAACACGACCGGGTACTGCCCGTGCGGGTAGAAGCCGCCGGCCATGGCGGGGTCGTTCTCGCTCGCGTAGAGCAGGTCGCGCCCGGTGAATTTGATCAGGTGCAGCGCCGTGCCGCCGCCGGGCAGCGGCTTTTTGTAGTACCAGTCGACGACGATGCTCTTGCTGGACGTGTCCACCGCGTCGTCGTACAGATACTGTGCCAGCTCCACGCCGCAGCTGCCGGGCCGCGCGTCGGGCCAGGCGGCGGAAATGTCGTCGTTGTCCATGAGCGCGCACACGAAGAGGTTGCGGCTGGCCTGAATGTCGGTGATGCCCGGCTCCCAGAACAGGTTCAGCAGGTCGAGCTGGCGCACGGCCACGTCGCCGAGGCCGTTGCTCCCGGCGCTGTCCCAGAACACGCCGTAGGCCGCGCACCCGTGCTTGAGCTTGTACCACCACGCATCGGACCACACCTGCTCAAAGTGCGTCTTTTCCAGCACGGCCGGCACGATGGCCGACAGCGCCTTCGCGTCCGGTTCATCCTGCTCGCTGCGCGGCAGGATCACTGCCTCCGGGAAGCTGTCCATCGCGTCGGCGTGCTTCGAGACAATGGCGTTGAACAGCCACGCGCTCGTCGGCTCTACCACGTCGCCGCCCTGCTCGCGCCGGCGGTCGCGCAGATACTGCCAGTGCCGCAGGCGGTACCACTGCTCGTCGGCGATGATGCGCGCCTCGAGCGCGCGCTTGCCGTCCTTGTACCGGCGCAGAAGCTCCGTGCCGCGCGCCACGTCGTCCGGCGTGATCACGGGCGCGGCCATGTCCGGCCCGGCCGCCTCTGCCGCACCTGCCGCCGGCATCGCCGCCGCATCCGCCGCGCGGTAGGGCATGGGGTTCGTTTTCTCGTTTGTCATAGACTCTCCTTTGCTGCCGTTTCCGGCGAAATGGTTTACATAACTTTTCGCATTTTGCGAGAAAAAGAGACTGCCGTCGCAGTCTTTTTATGTTTACATAACTAATCGCTGCTCAGCGGGTCGAACACTTTCGGCGTCCGTTGTACCACGGGCCGCGGCGCGATGGGGTCGGACTGGCACAGATACCGGATCTCGTCGGCGATGTGGTCCTCCTGCCGCGTGTCCACGTCCTCGGGCGCGTGTGCGTCGTAGCGCAGCAGCGGCAGCGTGCGCCGCGTATCCCGGCAGTTGCGGAAGACATACAGCATTGGCAGCCCGGCAGCGTCGAACGCCAGCCGATAGTGCACTTGCATCCAGCCGGGCAGGCGCTTGTGGTCGCCCGGCTCGAAGTACACGCCGTACCGGTCGGCAATGTCGGCGATGCTGTCGCCGCGCGATGCGTCCCAGATCGCGGGGTCGGCCACGCCGCGGATGTCCCGGCCGCGCAGATAGGGGTGCGTGGCCTCCGTGGTGCGGATCTGCTCGAAGATCTGCTCCGGCGTCCAGCGCACGCCGGTGTCCGGCTCGCCGGGCACGCAGCCGTAGAGTTCGAGGATGCGGTACAGCCGCCCGTCGAAGTCCACCGCCCACCAGCCCACGGAAAACGGCTTGGCGTACCCGAAGTCGAAGCTGCGGTACACCCGCCACGTGTTCGGGATGTCGAACGGCTCGATCACGTGCGTCCACTTCCCGTCGGCGTAGTGCGCGGGGTCGTCGCGCCACTCGGCGAATACCTGCCCCTCGTACACGTTCCAGTCTCCCTCAAGGTGCGCGCGCCGCCGTGCGGGCGGCAGCGCCTCCAGCCGCTTGAGATAGCCGGGGTCGCGCTGCATGAGCACCTGGTTGTCGTAGACCTTCGCCGGGATGAACACATAGTCCGCCGGGTCTTCGCCGTCGTGAAACGCGCGGTCGATGAACAGGCGCTTGATGTAGGCGTGGCCCGGCCCGCCGGGGTTGCACGTGTAGTAGATGCGCGGGGCGAAGTCCGTGCGCGTCGTGCGCAGGCAGGTGGCGATGAACGTCAGCCAGTCGGGCTCGAAGTTCGTCGCCTCCTCGAAGCCGATCACCTCGTACTCCTGCCCCTGATACTGGGCGCAGTCGCTGTCGCTGTCGCAGTAGCCCATCACGAGCCGCGACCCGTTCGGAAACCGGAACGCGCGCTCCGCGCCGCTCCACGCGGCATAGCCCGCCAGCTCCCGCTGCAGCGGCAGGATGTGGTTGGCGCGCAGCTCCGGCAGCGTCCGGCGCAGCAGCAGCAGCTTCAGCCCCGGATAGCGCATCGCCAGCAGCACGAGCTTGCGCCGCATGGCCCAGCTCTTGCCGCCGCCGCGCGCCCCGCCGTAGGCGATGTTGGCCGCCTCCGCGCGGAAGAACGCCTGCTGCCGCGGGTTCGGCGTCTCGCGCCGCAGTACCTTATAAATATAGGGTTCGTTTTTGCGTGCCATCGCGCCTCCTCACTACCGGCTCCACTGCTCGAGCGCGCCCTCGAAGCGCAGCACCTCCGGCTCGGCCGCGCCCTCGTCCTTCGCGGGCGCGGCCTTGCCCCGCTCGTGGCCGAGCACCATGCCCGCCGCCTTGAGCCGCAGCTCCGGCTTTACGGACGCATCGGCCACCATGGCCGCCAGCTGCTCGAGAATGCGCTCCTTCTCGTCCTCGAGGTCGATCATGTCGCGCGCTCCCGGTACGAGAGCACGTAGTCCTCGCCGTCGGCAGCCGCCGCGAATTCGTAGGTCTCCAGCGCGTCGTGCACGGCCTGCTTTGGCAGCCGCAGCGTCGCGCCGTCGCCGCAGCGCACGCACAGCGCAGCCAAAATCGCGCCCGACAGGCCCAGCAGCTCCTCATACGCCGCGCGCTGCTCGCGCAGCTTTCGCCGCAGGTCGGTGTTCGTCTGCTTTTTCATGTACCATCCTCCTTGTTTTCTTCCATGGCCGCCGCGCGCAGCCGTGCGCGCCGCCGCCGCTGCCGCTCGCGGCTGGCCGCCCGCTGGTCGATCAGGCGGCCGGTGTAGTCGCCCCAGTCGTGCAGCCGCCAGTCCGCGTCCACAAACCCGGACGTGCGCAGCGCCACCGCGAGGTCGCCGGCCCGGCGCTCGCTGAACTGGCAGATCTCCGCCAGCTGCCTTGCCGGCAGGGCGGATAGGTCGCCGTCCGGCGCATTGTCCAGCGCCCACAGCCACAGCAGGCACATGTGCCCGAGTGCCGCCGGCGTGCGCAGCCCCAGCGCGTCGCGCAGGGCCAGCAGCTTGCGGTGCTGCGGCAGCGATTGGTGCAGTTCAATCCATGCCATGCCCCGGGCCGCGCCCGGCCACGGATCGTTTCCGTTTTTTCATTCCGGCGGTCCCTCACCTCCTTGCGGTTTACATAACGCTGCATCTCCGCCAGTTCGGCGGCATTTTCCCCGCCGAAGCGGCAGCTTTGGCTGTGGAAGCCGCGCATTTGCCCGGCTTCGCGTCGGAGATCGGTTGCGCTTGGCCGCACAGTGTCGGAAGCGGCCCCTTCTATTTCCATTTTATTATGCATTTGCATATCTGTCAAGCGAAATATTATGTACGGAACGAAAAACATTCCGCACAGTCCGCGCACGTCTGCGTGATCACGACCGGATTCTCCGCCTCAGAGGTTTACATAACGTCATTTGCGGATCCTGTCGAAATCTCTGCGTCCCCACTTTCCGCGCCAAAACCGGGCGCAATTTGCCCACCGCGCCCCACGAAAGTTGGCAGAGAAAGCAAAAAAGGTTGCAATTCCGTAACAGCTGGTGTAAGATAAGCAATTGTGTGTATGCGTTATGTCAACAACCAGGCAAAATACCGGAACATAAGGAGTCATCTATGAAGAAACGAATCCTCAGTCTGGCGCTGACGCTGTGCCTGCTGGCGGGGCTGCTGCCCTGCCTGACGGTGGGTGCTGCGGCGGCCGACCGGGTCGATGCCGCGCCGTATGCGAGCGTGGAATATGCGAAAAACGCCGACGTGAAGACAGGCACGGTCCGCTATGTCTGCCAGGTGCCGGCCTATACGGACCTGTTCTGTCCCGAGTATTGGGGCAGCTACACGAACTATGCCAACCACGAGTGCTTCACGGCGTGCATTTCCATGGCGCTGTCGTACCTCGGCCTGGACGCCACGCCCGGCGCGCTCGGCGATTACTGGCTCAGCCGCGGCCACTACGGCGCACCCTTTGCCACCACGCCGGATGACGTCGCCTTCAGCGGCGCGACGTACAGCAAGGTCTCGCTCGCCGAGGCCATCGCGCGCTACGTCGGTGGCGAGGGCAGCTACAGCCCACCGATCATCCACCTCAACGGCTACTCGGCCAACGGCCACTATGTCATGATCATCGGCCAGGACTCGGCCACGGAGTACCGCGTGCTCGATCCGGCCGTGAAGTCGATCTATTCCATGACGCTCACGAACGGCAGCACCGTGCATTATTTCAAGGGCAGCGAGCGCGTCACGGAGGCGGTGCAGTACTACTATCCGGTGCACCACTGGAGCGCCTGGACGGCCATCGAGACGGACGACGGCGCCGTGGACATGGAGCGCACCTGCGTCGACTGCGGCAAGACGGAAACGGCCAGGATCCCGGATCCCTGCGTCGGTGACGAATACTGTGCCGGCGGCGTGTTTGATGATATGCCGGCAGCGAGCAGCTGGATGCACGAGGGCATTGACTATTGCGTGCTCTTCGGCCTTATGAACGGCGTCGGCAAGAACCAGTTCGACCCCATGGGGCAGACGACGCGCGCCATGCTCGTGTCGATCCTCTATCGGATGGCCGGCGAGCCGGACGTGTCCGAACTGCCGGAGGCGCCGTTTGTGGACGTTTCGGACGACGCCTGGTATGCTGCCGCCGTGCGCTGGGCCTATGCCAACGAGGTCGTGCTCGGCACGGACGACACGCACTTTGCGCCGGATGCCCGCCTCACGCGCGCGCAGCTGGTCACGATGCTCTACCGCGCCTACGGCCCGGAAAAGGGCGTCCGCCCGCGCCCAATCGGCGGCTATACGGACTGGAACACCGTGCCCGACTGGGCGTATTCCGCCACGACGTGGGCGGTCTCCATGGGCATCCTCTACGGCACGAGCAGCACGGAGCTCAGCCCGAATACCGGCGCCAACCGCGCGCAGCTTGCCCTGTTCATGATGCGCACCTGCCGCCTGCAGGGAGAGCTGGATTCCTGAAAAATCCGGACAAGCGGGTAGAATTGTTTCGCAAAGTGTGCAAAAATGTTACATCATCGCAATAATGACCAATGAATTATGGTGACATGTGGGTTACTATAGGGCCAGAAAAAACAGCGCCGGTGTTTGCCCGGCGCAGGAACGGAGGCACACTTCATGAAACAGAACCGGACGCGCACGGCGCTCGCGGATGCATATATGCACCTGCTCAACGACTACACGATCGACCGCATCACGGTCAAGATGATCACGGACGCCGTTGGCTGCAGCCGCAAAACGTTCTACTATTATTTCACGGATGTTTACGTGCTCACGCAGTACGTGTTTGAGCTGCGCGTGCAGCAGTTTCTGGACACGAACGGCAACTTCGAGACCATGCGCGAGGGCTTTCTGACGCTGGCGGCGAACCTCTCGAACGACCGGCAGGCCATCCTGAACATCTACCACGGCTACGGCAAGGAAGAGCTCGAGCGCTTCACGTGGGAGACGAGCGATTACTATGCCCGCCAGGTCATCACGCGCTACGCGCAGAACATGGACATCGCGTCCGAGGATCTCGAGGCGATCATCCGCATGTACACGGACATGATGTTCGGCATGCTCATCGACTGGATCAACAACGGCATGGAAGGGGACTATTCCCGCAAGCTGGACATTGCGCTCACGGCGCTCATGCCGGTGCTGCGCGCCAACTGCCGCAGCGCGAAAGCGGCGGCGGCCAACGGCCAGTAAACCGCATAAAAACACCCGGATCTCGTGAGAGATCCGGGTGTTTTTTTCGATTGCAGGATCACTGCTCGCAAAACCGCATCAGCACGGTCGCAACTTCAGCGCGTGTGCCGGTCTTCCGCGGTGCGAGGGTGGTCGCGGACGTACCGGCGATCACGCCGGTGCCAACGGCCCAGGCCATGGCCGCGCGCGCCCATGTTGACACGCGCGCCTGATCCTGATAGCCCGCGAGCGCGCCGTCCGGGCCGCTGAGCGCCTGCTCGCGGCCGGCGTAGCCGTAGAGCATGGTCACCATCTGCTCGCGGGTCAGCGCTTCGTTCGGCGCAAACCGCGTCGGGGACACGCCGGCGACCACGCCCGCGTTGTACGCCCAGATGACGGCGTCGGTGTACCAACTGCCGCCCGCGTCGGTAAACGGGCAGCTCAGGCCGCGCACGGACGGCGCGCCCTCGAGCGCGTAGAGCACCTGCGCGAACATGGCGCGCGTCATCTGTGTGTTGGGCTGGAAGCGGTTGTTGCCCATGCCGTTCATGATCCGGCCGTACTTGACGTAGTCCACGGCGGGGGCATACCATGCGTCCGCAGCCACGTCGTCAAACAGGCCCGTGTAGCTTACGGTCTGCTTGCTGGTCATGTAGTCGTCCGGCAGGCTGCGCAGCCAGGCGAGGCCCGGCTCGCCGCAGTGGGCCAGCCCGATCACGAGCAGGTTTGCCAGCAGCGTCATCGTCGTGCCGGGGTATTTGAGCGCCATTTTCGACAGGCGCGGCGCGAGCATACCCATCGCGGCCTCGATGCCCGCAAGGTCGTAGGTCAGAACGCCGTTTTCCTGCAGCGCCTCGACCAGATAGCCGGTCAGGAGCTTGGCGGCCGTGCCGTTTTTGATCATGCCGGGGATGGTCAGCGAGTAGAAGAGCTTCTTCCAGTTGTCCTGCACCTTTTTGGCGAAGTCCTCGGCCACGCCGGAGGTGTCCTTATCGGCCGCACCGAAAATATCCGCCAGCAGGGCCACAAGGAAGTCCTGCATGTTCTCCGCATAGTCTTCGCGTGAGGAGGCGAGGCACGTCGTGATCGCCTCGCAGAGGTCGGCGTAGAATTCCTTCTGCGTCATGTTGACCTTGAAGATCTTGCCGAGATCGCCGCTCGTGATGTCCTTCGGGTCAATGCCCCAGGCCTGGAAGTAGTCGGGCCAGTAGATGCCGCCGTTGTTCGGGATCTTCACGAATTCCCTGAGCATGGCGGCCTTGTAGGTGAGGTAGTTGTCGTCGCCCTTGGTCGGCACGACGCGGTCGACGCCGTAGCGGGCGAAGTCCCAGTTGTCGAACGCGACGTAGGTCACGAGGTCGTTTTCATTGACGAGATTCTGGATGTTGTCATACACGCGGCCCTGCACCTGCTCTTTCATCGCGCCCATGGGTGGCTCATAGCAGTAGCAGTACAGGTCGTGCGGGCTGAGGCTGACGCCCGCGCCGAGGCTGTAGCCGTTGTCGAGCGCGCCGCCGACCATGTTGGACACGGCCGCGCCGCGGCTGTAGCCCGCGATCCAGATCTTCACCCGGCCGGAGATGCCGGTGTCGGCAATGTAGCCGCGCAGGTAGTCGAGCACCTGGTCGCGGCCGAGGGCGAAGCCCTTGTGCTCGCCCGCAGCATCGAGCCGGGCGTTGCCGCCCCACTCGGCGTGGTAGTTGTTGCCGCGCACGCCGACGGCGATGAGCGTGTAGCTGCCGCCGTTGTCGCGGATGGTCTTGCTGGCGCAGCTGATGCCGATGGAGTCGGCCTCGGCGGGCTGGAACATCCATTTGTTCGACTGGATATTCTCAAAGCCGCACTGCTCGGCCATGGACACAAAGTTGCGGTTGCCGGTGGCGTAGTTGTCCGTCTTTTCGGAGTCCTTGCTCGTATAGGCCGCGAACGCGAGGCCCATAGACATCAGCGCGAGATCCTTGCGGTACGTGTAGCCGCTCCGGGTGAACAGATCGTCGCTGTACGTAAAGGCCGCTTCATAGTCGTGGGTGTCGATCCCGTGACCGGAAGCGTAGCGTACTGTGACGGTCCTGGCGTCCCCCGTGTCCGCCGCGGCGGCGGCCGGCATTGTCGCAGGGCGGGACGAGCTTCTGCTCGAGGTCATTTCCAAAGCGACCGCGGCCGAGCAGGCCGAGATCCGCGCTTATCTCGAGCGCACCCCGATCACGGTCAAGCTCTCCGACTCGCCGCACATTTTCGACATCGACATCCGCGTCGAGGCGGACGGCCACACGGCGCGCGCCCGGATCGTGCAGCACCACACGAACATCGTGCGCATCGAAAAGGACGGCGAGATCCTGCTCGACGTCGACTGCAGCGCGGCGGCGGCCGAGGACGGGCTGTGCGACCGGAGCTGCTTATCCGTCGCCGGGATCCTCGATTTCGTCGAAAGCGCCGCGCTCGAGGACATCGAGGGTCCCGTGCGGCGGCAGATCGAATACAACACGCGCATCGCCGAGGAGGGCCTTTCCGGAAGCTGGGGCGCAAATATCGGCAAGGTGCTGCTCGACACCTACGGCAACGACGTGAAGGTGCGCGCGCGGGCCATGGCCGCCGCAGGCAGCGACGCCCGCATGAACGGCTGCTCCCTGCCGGTCGTCATCGTCTCCGGCAGCGGCAACCAGGGCATCACGGCTTCGCTGCCCGTCGTGGAATTCGCGAAGGAGCTCGGCGTCGGCTACGACAAGACGATCCGCGCCGTCGCGCTTTCCGACCTCATCACCGTGCACCTGAAATCCGGCATCGGCCGCCTCTCCGCCTACTGCGGCGCCGTGAGCGCCGGCTGCGGCAGCGGCGCGGGCATCGCCTATCTGTACGGCGGCGGCCTCCGGGAGGTCGAGCACACGATCGTCAACTCGATCGCGATCGACTCCGGCATCGTCTGCGACGGCGCGAAGGCCTCCTGCGCCGCGAAAATCGCCTCCGCCGTGGACGCCGGCATCCTCGGCTACCACATGTACAAAAACGGGCAGGAATTCCGCGCCGGCGACGGCCTTGTGACGCACGGCGTCGAGGAGACGATCCGCAACATCGGCACGCTCGCGCGCGAGGGGATGCGCGAGACCGACCGCGAGATCCTGCACATCATGTGCGACTAGCCCCAAAAACATACAGAACAAAAAGCCCGACACGGCGCCGGAAATCCGGTATGCCGTGTCGGGCTTTAACTTTAATCTTTACGTCTGCGCTCTGCCGTCAGGCCGCCGCCTGATAGAAATTGTCGACAAGGCCGGTATCCTCCGCAACGGAAATCTGCCCGGTGTACGTCTCCGCCGTTCCGCCCGCATCGATCTCCACCGTGAAAGCGTAGAAGCCGTCGTCGGCCTCCAGCTCTACCGACTGCACCTGCACGTCCTGTCCCGCGTGCGCCGCATCATACTGGCTGAGCGTGCGGTTCTGGGCCAGCGTCTCTACCACCTCTTCCGTGGAAAGTTCAGCGAGCGACGCATGGTACGCATCCGCAGCCGCGTCCAGCGTTTCGTCGGAAGACGCCCCCTCGGTCGCCGAGAGGAACTCTGTGTACCGGCCCTCCTCGTCCGCCGTGTAGAATGTGTTCAGAAAAGCCTTGGCTGTCTCCTCCGGACTTTGCTCCCCTGCCGCCGGTTGTTGGTCTGCACAAGCGGTAAAAAGCAAAACAACTGTCAAAAGCAAAATCCACAGCGCATGTTTTTTCATGGTCAATTCTCCTTTCAATGCAGCCAACTTGCCACTTATCTTTTGCAGAAGCGCAGACTGGCTTTATTCACAATAAAATTATACCATAAAAAAATAATTCGTCAATATTTACCGCAAGTCACACACGTTTATTTTCCTTGATCGGTCCTGGTGCAAAGCGCGTAAATCTCTGCAATGCACGGCGCCTTGTGCGCCATGTAACCGTCAATGTCGTATGGATACAGCCTAGCTGCCTCCTGCTTGATCCGGCCATACCATTCAACGGCTTCCGGATGCGCGCGCAGATACGCGCGAAACACGAGATGGCTGCGCAGCGCTTCGGAATCCTGCGGACAGACGTACAGATGGTGCGTCTGCAAATGCGGCTTATCGGCATAGCGGAAAGCTTCTCTGCCCACAATGCCGAGATCTCCCTCGTGCACATATCCAATGGCCTGCAATCTTTCCCGCACAGCTGGAAAAACAGAATAGTCGGCGATAACCACATCAATGTCGATCACAGGCTTTGCCGCAAGCCCCGGGACAGACGTGCTGCCTACGTGCTCGATGCCGACGGCGTATGTGCCGAGCGCTGCCCGGAGTTCTGTGGCAATCTTCTGAAACGCCTGCGGCCACTGCGGATCATACGGTACAACCACCACATGTCTAGTTCGCATTGTTTGCTCTCCCTTTACGCTTTGTTTTCCGCGCTCTGGCGCAGGATCTCCTCGGCGCAGCGCAGGCCGTCCACGGCGGCGCTCGTGATGCCGCCGGCATAGCCGGCCCCCTCGCCGCAGGGGAACAGGCCGCGGACCGTCGGGCACTCGCGGTTCTCGCCGCGCAGGATCCGCACCGGCGACGAGCTGCGCGTTTCCGGCGCGGTCAGAAGCGCATCCGGATCGTCGAAGCCGCGCAGCTTCTTCCCCATCTCCCGGATGCCCTGCGCCATCGAATCGCACACGAAGCCGGGCAGCACTGCGCGCAGGTCGCCTGGCGCGACGCCCGGCTGATACGTCGGCCGCACCGCGCCGAAGCCAGCCGTCCGGCGGCGCTCGAGAAAGTCGCCGACGCGCTGAACCGGCGCGCGATAATGTCCGCCTCCGGCTTCGAAAGCGGCGCGCTCCAAAGCTTCCTGAAAATCGATACCCGCCAGAGGATTTTTGTCTGCATCCGGAAAATCTTCCGGACGCACATCGGTCAGCAGAGCGCTGTT
>OJAG01001757.1_pt1 | contig 12301 bp, 14 predicted proteins | sample 1589021 | NCBI WGS metagenome assembly OJAG01 (sample SAMN03283264) | human gut metagenome | biome: human-associated habitat; material: feces | host: Homo sapiens | place: USA | collected 2013 | reverse complement strand
CGTTTTTTGATGACGCGGCGCTGCAGGCTGCGGCGACGCAGACGGCGGAGTCTCTGCTCTCGTCCCTCCCTGCCCCGTCGGCCTGCCAACATGTGTTTTCGGAGCTGTTCCTGAAGAAAATAGAAAGGCTGCGCCGCCGATACAGCTGGAGAAAGGCCGGGCGCACCGCTGGGCGTTATGCCGCCGCCATCCTGCTCACCGCGTCCTTGACCCTTGGCGCGATCATGGCCGTCAGCCCCCAGGCGAGAGCCGGCATCATGCAGTGGGTGCGTGAAAAGCAGGAAAACAGGATAATTTATCGCTTTTATAAGGAGCAGACGCAAGCCCCTCTGCCCCTGTACCGGCCGACATGGATCCCGGAGGGGATGGAGCAAGAGAAGTACCGTTACGATAAATTTTCGTATTTCGCATTTTATTACAACAATGAAACGGAACAAGGCTTTTCAATTGATTATAGCTACATGGATGACAGTTCAATTCCGGTGGTGACGCCCGAGGAGGGCTGCACCATCATCCATACGGAGGTCAACGGCTGCCCTGCAGACTTCTACCAAATGCCTGACGACAAGGACGGCAATGTGCTGGTCATTCTGGATGAGGAGGCCAATATCATGTTTGGAATTGCGGGCAACATAGACAGAGACAGCATTTTCAACATAGCTGAGCATATTGTTTTGGACAAAACGACAAAAAACTAAAAATTTCATGGTAAGTGTCCAAATTAAGGTTCCTTTTCCGTTATATATGCAGACCCGCAAAAAAACGAAGAGAAAGGAGGTGGAAAGGATGAAAAGAAGATTTGCGGCGGCGCTTATGGCCTGTCTCATGGCCGTGGCGCTGGTGGTCCCAGCCAACGCGGTGCAGACCCGCGCAGTCAAGTCCGGACCCGGGCTATACTTTATGGGCACAACGGCGACCTGCGAGTTTTTCCATGCAGAAGTTGGCGCATCTATCAGTGCCACTATGGAACTGTGGTGTGGAAACGCTCCGGAGGTGATTTGGACAGGAAGAGACAAAAACACATTGGACATGTCCAAGACCCATACTGTGCGGAGAGGACAGACCTACACGCTGAAGGTTTTCTGCACGGTCAACGGCGAGACCACAAAGCTTCCCCCCGTCACCAAAACCTGCCCCTAAGCAACCCCCAGCAATAAGAGAAACAAAATTTTTATACAGAAAGGATGCACGATTGCCGGAGGAAGAATTTCAACCAATAGAACGGAAACAATTAGTGCGAAAGTTAGCGGAGCTTATGAGGGGCTTGGGTTTGAAATATCAAAGAGTGTTACATCTGAGTTGGGATATTCATTTGATGTTCCGAAGGGCGTAACAGCACACATTGAATATCGAGCTTTTATGGCAGTTGAATTTGGCGTAAGAGAGAAAGTCAGTAATATGACAGGCAAGGTGCTTGCAAGAGAAAACTATAGAGTAGAAATCCCACAGCGTGGAGAATATTTCCTTGTAACATCTTAAAAATGGATTCAAGGGAAATCATCAAGATAAGTATGGAATATATAATGTGCAATAAGAAAGAGGAGACGATTTTATGAAGAATCTTCGCATAATTGCGGGATATATTCTGATAATTTTCCCGCCTGTATACGGGCTAAGGCTGCTGCTGGACCCGGAGGTTTTTTTCTATAAGTATTCAGCCAACGCCCCTCTTGTGGTTGCGGCAACATTGGTGTTGGTGATGATTTTATCAATGGCCTTTTCCTTTGGGCTGTACCTGCTGAAAAAGAAATAAATGAGACTACCGATAAAGCGGCAGTATACAGTAGAACTGCCAGTTATTAACGAAGATTTCAAACGATCATGGTTTTGAAATAAATAATAGGGTGACGGGGCGTACCGTCCCGCCACCCTGAATAAGTACACGCCTATTGTTAAAGGAGGTCCCTATGAGATTAGCCGACAAACTGCTCCTCTGTGCCGCGGGTATTTATACGGCCTTGCAATGCGCTCGTATTCTGGATCATTTTTATGCCTGGTTTTTTATGGAATACTTTTTTATCGGCATTTTCCTCCTCCTGGCCGCCATTGAGTATGGCAAGCTGCTCCGAGCCTATTTTAAAAAGAAGCGCAAGAATAACGAAACCACTTCCTGACCTGTTATGCGCAGGGGCGGGACTCTGCCCCGCCCGACTATGGAAATCATGAGACTGCGAGAACCTGCCGGTTTTTAGGATTCGGCTAAAAATAGCACCACAAAAAATAGAGCCGTATCCCCGTATACCATGGATAAATCATTCAGAAGGAGAAGATTTTATGAAAGCAAGACATGCGCTGTATTTGGGCCTCGTAATAGCGGGAGCATCCTTTTTGCTTTACGGCAGCAGCACACTGGGACTGATTCTGGAGGGGCTGGGGCTTATTCCCCTGCTTATATCGGCGATTATAGAAATTGCAACGGAAAAGTAATGTGCATATCCACCTTCCATAGATGAGAGGGGCTTTGCCTTGCCCGTTCCCAAGCCTTTGCTCCGGCAGCGCCCCCACCCCGCCGCTTAACCAAACACATAATACAGAAAGAAGGTACTGCCATGAAAGAGAGAACCCACGATCCATTCTGGCACAGAAAGCAGATTATTCTCGGCTGCGTGATGCTCTATCTTCTGATGGCCATCTGCGGGTTTTACTGGGTGACGGACTACGAAATGCCGTTTAAGCTCCAGGCAATCATATTTGCCTTGGGAGTAGCTGTTCCCACGCGCATTCTGATGGACTTGAGCAGCTTCATAAAAAAGATGGGCTATGGCGAGACCAAAAATCCGAAGAAATAACGTGTTCCCCATGAAAAAGAAAGGAAACAGACCCTGTATCCTTGTGCCCAAAGGGAGGTGAGCTATGCAGCTGAGTAAGAAAGAGATGGTCACGGCGGCTTTCTGCGCCGCGGCCTATGCATTCCTGGCCGTCCTGATCCTTTGGGGCAGCCTGTGGAGCATCACCGTTTCCTGCGTGGGGATCGGTACATTCACCAATGCGGTCACGGCCCTGTATTTCGGCCGCTTTGCGGGAAGAAAGAGCGCCGTGCTTGCTGCGGCCTTTGCCTTGCTGGTAAATACCGTCTTTTTGATTCTCCGCGTCCGGGGGATCTACCTGCCCCGCGCCGATGATCCGTCCACGGCGGAGCAGGTGGGCGCGCTCCTCTTGATCGCCTTCAGCGGTGTGGGGCTGTATAGAAGCATCCGGCGATATAAGCACTCATAGCCGCGCGCTTGCCCCTTGCCTAAAAGAGAAAACTAAGGAGGACCCCATATGAACGCCCGATTAAAGCCCTTGCTCATCCTGGCCGGCGCCCTGTGCGTTTGCCTGCTGGCCCTGGTGGCGTATGCCTGTATTTTGCAGTTCCACGGCTGGTATCACGGCGCCCCGGAGGAGGGCATCGCCCGGTACGCCGGCGTCCGGCAGGAGGATGTGCGTATTTGCGTCACGCAGCAGGAGGAGGGCTACCTGTATGCCATTTGGGAAAATGCCGCCACCGGCGAGACCTCTATGACATTTTTGGAGCGGCAGAATGCGCTGGGCCGCAGCTATCTCCGTCCCATGGGTGCAACGCCCCTCAGCGCCAACGGCACTGTATTCAAGATCTATCAAACCGGTGAGGGTGACGGCAAGCCCCAAAAGAGCCTCGTCATCGTTGCCTGCGATAACCGCAGCGGCACCCTGGACCGCTGTGAGCTGACCTATACCCAGCGCGGCGCCAACGGCCCCCCCTATGACAGCACGGAGACCGTTTCCGTAACGGGCCCGTTTCTGCTGCGTGCCCAGTGGCTCCCGGGGGATGTGCATTGCGCCGGCGTGGCCGTTGACCGGCAGGGCGCCGTGGCCGCCCGTTACGGCACCTGGACGGAGTCCGCCCGCCTCTGCGGCTGAAGCAGGAGAAAATTTTACAAAAAAAGATGTCGCCATTTCCGTTATAGCAGGACTTGTTCCGGGATATGGCGTGTATTACTATGCACTTACAATCGAATGATAAGGGCGGACACGGTTTGCCGCCGGACTGCGGAAAGCGTATTTGTTTGGAACCCGCTGGTATCCATTGCAGACCTGAAGGGGCCGAAAATGCTTTTTCAGAGCGTGCTGAATTTCGGCCTGTTTTGGCCCCTGGGTTGGTATTTTTTCAAAAGAATGCCGGTGAAAAAGGCCCTTTTATGGGGGGCTGGGATCTCCCTGGCGTTAGAACTATTGCAGTGACTCCTGCGCCGGGGCTATTTTGACTCGTTGGATGCTCTGCTGTATTGGGCCGGTATAGCTGTCGGCTATGGCCAGGCCAAACTGATTGGCAGAGCGTTTTTTAATAGAAAACAGAAGCCCGGGTATACAGCGCAGCGGCAATCAAAAACAGCAATAGGAGTTCTCGCATCTGCGAGAACTCCTATTTGTTATTTTTGTGATGGATTTTAGGTGTTCCGGGCGGCCAGCCCTTATTACTACGCCGTCGCAGCCGTCTGCACCGGGGTATTGAAGGGCGCCGTCAGCACCTCAGGCTTGCCGATAATCCGCCGAAAATCGTGGCAGAAGGCAGCATATTCATAGCCGGTGCAGATGCGCTCGTCCATGACGATGCCCAGAGGCATCATCTTCCGGCTCAGGTCCCCGGCCATGTAGTTGGGCACGGGCTTGCCCATGCACACGAACACGCTGGTGGTGCCGAATTCGTAACAGTGGTGGTGAATGAAGCTGGTCTTGATGGAGGCCAGGTTGGTGATAAACAGGCTGGTGTGGAAGGGGGAGAGGTCGATGACCTTCCGGGGCAGCAGCCCGTGCTTATCCAGGAAATAGGCCAGGCCCACCACAAACCGGGGCAGCCCCGGCACGGAGAACATGAACCGGGCAAAATGGTCGGTGCTGTTGCTCTGCTCTGTTTTTTCGTTGGCGGCGATAGCGCTCTTGATCTTCTCGTTCACGGTGAACACCGTGTCCTCCGGCTCCAGATAGATCTTCAGCGTGGTTTCGCTGGGGGAGCCGTCCGCCAGCTTTTTCATGATGACGAATGACACGCAGAAGTGGTTGCGCTTGTAAATTTTACGGTTCATCACAAAGTAGTTCAGCTTGGGATTCTCCAGGGAGGCCTTGTAATAGGCGGAGATAATAACGCTCATGTGGTTGAGCCGCACCCCCTGGCGCCGCTGGTCGCGGATGAACTCCTTGATGACCTCCTCGTCAATGTTTTCTGTAATGGTGTTCCAGGCGTCATACCGCTTGGGCATGATGTAGGGAATGGCCGCCACCAGGGGCGGCAGGTTTTTCACGCGGGTACCGTCGGGACGCATAGATTGTTCCCCCTTCTTATAATTGCATACAGTATACAGGAAATTAATGGAAATAGCAACCGCCTTATCGGTTTTTTCCCACCGCCGCGGCAAATCGAAGCATGTTTCCGGCGGTAAATGCCAGGTGCTCTCGGGTGTGCGCCATGGCCTCCGACAGAGGCATCAGCTGTGGGTGGATGGGGAAGATGCCGCTCACACCGGCCTCATAGACTGCGGCGGCGGGCAGCTCGCAGCTGCCTACCAGCGCTGCCACCGGTACGCCCAGCCTTTTGGCCCGGCGAGCAACGCCTATGACCACCTTGCCCCGGAGACTCTGGCTGTCCAGCCGTCCCTCGCCGGTGATGACCAGGTCCGCATCCGCCGCCAGCCGGTCAAAATCCACCAGCTCTAGCACCGTCTCAATACCCATTTGCAGCTTAGCTCCCAAAAAGGCGGCGCTTCCTGCGCCAAAGCCTCCGGCCGCACCGCCGCCGGGCAGGGCCAGCAGGTCGCCGCCCAGATCTCTTTCGATAACCTCCGCCAGGTGACGCAGGCCGTCATCCAGCAGACGGACAGCCTGCGCATCAGCGCCTTTTTGCGGGCCGAATACAGCCGCTGCGCCGTTTTCTCCACACAGGGGATTGTCAATGTCGCACATGGCAATGACCTCCGCCTCCCGCAGCCGGGGCATAAGCCCGTCTGCGCGGATGCGGGCGATGCGGTGCAGGGTCCCGCCCACGGGGACAAAGGCCCGGTCCGCCTGGTCCAAAAACTCAACACCCAGGGCCGCCGCCGCGCCGCAGCCGCCGTCGTTGGTGGCGCTGCCGCCCAAGCCCAGGACGATCCTCTTTGCGCCGCGCTCCAGGGCGTGGGCCATCAGTTGCCCGACGCCGTATGTGGTGGCGTCCGCTGCCCGGCGGTCATCGCCTACCAGGGGCAGGCCCGCCGCCGCAGCCATTTCTACCACGGCGGTGACGCCGTCCGGCAAAAGGCCGTAGCAGGCGGTGATGGCCCGGCCATAGGGATCCCGGCAGGAAACCGGGATTTTTTCTCCGCCCAGGGCGGCCAAGAAGGCGTCCACCGTGCCCTCTCCGCCGTCTGCCACGGGAATGGAGCAGATCTCCGCCTCCGGCTCCAGGGCTCGGATCTCTCGGCCCAGGATGCCGCATATCTCCCCCGAGGACAGGGAGCCCTTGAAGGAATCCGGGATCAAAATGTACTTACTCATAGTGTGCCCTCCTGGTGTTATTTACCGTTGAGCGCTGCATCTCTGCGCTTGTTGTAGAGGAACATTCCCACGCCCGCACCGCAGATGAGTATATAGCCCACCATGCTCCAGCCATCCGGGATCTGCCGGAAGAATAGGTAGCCAAGGCCTGCAGCAAAGAGGATCTGGGAGTAGTCGTAGACGCTTATCTCCTTGGCCGGGGCCAGAAGATAGGCCTGAGTGATGCCAAACTGCCCCACGCAGGCGCTGCATCCACACAGCAGCAGCATCAGCAGCTGATGCCCTGTCAGCTGCACGGGACTGACCAGGAAGAACGGCAGGGTCAAGAGGGTTGAAAACAGGGAGAAGTAGAACACGATCCGCAGGCTGTTTTCACCCCGGGCACCCAGCTTGCGGACAAAGGTGTAGGCCAAGCCCGCCGCCGCGCCGCTGATGAAGCCTGCCAAGGACGGCACAAAGGGCGCTCCCTCAAAGCCCGGCTTGATGATGAGCACGCTGCCCAGCAGAGCCGTCAGCACACCGCCGATCTGCACGGCGGTTGGTTTTTCCCGCAGCAGGAGCACAGAGAAGATGATGGCAAAAAAGGGCGAGAGCTTGTTGAGCATATTGGCATCCGCCAGCACCAGGTGGTCCACGGCGTAAAAGTTCAGCAGCATCCCGATGGTGCCAAACACCGCCCGGCAGGTAATGAACGGCCAGCTGCCCTTTTCCGGCTTCAGCGGCACCCGCTTCACCGCCAGCAGAACGCCCACCATGGCCAGGGCCACAATGTTGCGGAAGAAGGCCTTTTCCGCCGTAGGCACATCGCCAGCCAGCCGGATGAATACCGACATCATGGAAAAACCGAAGGCGGCAAACAGTATACACACGATCCCCTTGACCCGGGGGCTGATTTTTCTCATAGGTTTCCCACTCCTTTGTATTGGAAAAAACAGGAAAGCACCCCGGGCGGGATGCTTTCCGAGCCATTCAGCGTATTGTCCTGCCCGGCAGGTAAGCGGGGTCATCCATGTACCGCTCCAGCACGGCAAAGACCAGCACCGTCAGCATCGCGCTGGGCAGGGGGCAGAACAGCCCCGGATTGGTCAAGGACGTCAGCTGCATGCCCAGATAGAACAGCCCGACTAAGTGGGCCGCCTCACCGCCGCGCAGCAGCAGGCGCACCCGCTCCCACAGCAGCGTGCCGTAGGCCGCCAAGCCCATCAGGCCCATGCTGCCCAAAATCTGCAGCAGGGAGTTGTGGTAAAACACCATGCTGCCCGGTACACCGATAAAGATGTCGTGGTTTTTCTGGTTGCCCAGACCAACGCCAAACACAGGGTGGTGCAGAAAGTCCTGTAGTCCCCGGGTCAGCAGAGCCCATCGGGACTCATGGGGGTTGATGAAATCCATATCCCCCCGGCATCCGAAGAAAAGCTCATAGATCTGCTGGCCGAACAGCAGCACCGCTACAGCGGCGGTCACCAGCACGGCAAAGAAAATCCAAAGCGGCAGCTTTTTCCACCGCACCAGGTACAGCATACCCAGCAGCAGCATCACCGAGCCGAATAGAAGTGCTGTGCGGCTGCCGGTGAAAAAGAGCGCCAGGGCCCACAGCAGCACACCCATCAGGTGCAGCCGGCTGCGCCGTGCCATGTAGAAGGCTGCCGGCAGAGTGGCTACTAAAATGGTGGCCGCAAAGTTCCGGAAGAGAATAGGCGGGATCTCCCAGCTTTTTGCAAATTCCGCCCAGTGGCCCATGTAAAAGCAGCCGATGGCCAGCACCATGGCCAGGCCCAGAGTGTACAGCATCTGCATAAGCCGCTGCAGCAGGTCGTACAGCCTGGGCGCAGCCAAATCAGAGCGCAGCAGCACATAGGTTACCAGCAGCCCCAGGCCCAATCCCAGGGTGTAGTACAGCGACAGAGGGGAAAAGTACTCCTTGGCGGGGATGGTGCCCAGGCCGCCCAGCAGCGTGGCAATAGACACCGCCGCCAGCCCCGGCCCGCTGCGCCCCACCGTGATGGGCGCCCGCCACCGGAGAAAATGCACCAGCAGCCCGCCGATGGGCAGCACCGCCAGAGGCGCACAGGGTAGGAAAACCGCCAGGGAATCATATTTCACCGTGGACAGCAGAAAGACCATCAGAAACGGCGTCGCCGCCGCCAGAATATCCCGGCAGAACATCAGCATCCACCCGCACAGGAGCGCCAGTGCCACCGTAGACGGCACCACATTCCCCGTGAGCATGGATACGGCTGTGACAGCCAGGGTCGCAGGGAAGTAGTATGGGCTGTTCCAAAAGGCTTCAGTTGTATCAGTAATGCGGCCCACCAAGGGGCCGACAAAAAATCGTGCCATAAGACAAATAGGTCTCACTTTCTATCATTCATCCGGAAACCGGCGATATAACACGGTATAGTACATTTAAGTATAGCATTTTGCGCTGCATAAGTCAAATGTTTTCTGCATGCACCCATTTCAGGCAGGCGGCAGTATATCCTCCGAAAAAAACACATTGACTATTCTGCAGAAAATGGTATATAATCGGCATATACCGGAAAAGAGGGGGCGTATGCATGCCAAGGCCGTCAAGATGCCGCCGAATCTGTGACACACCCAGGGTCGATACATTCTGCCCCATAGAATGTAAGGATGCCGAGCCGATCCTGCTGACGCTGGACGAGTACGAAGTCATTCGCCTGGTTGACTTGGAGCAGCAAACCCACGAGCAGTGTGCCGCGCAGATGGATATTTCCCGTTCTACCGTGCAGGAGATTTATGAAAGCGCACGGCGCAAGATCGCAGCTTGCCTTGTCCACGGGAAACCGCTGCACATCACCGGGGGGAACTACCGCATCTGCGGCGGACAGGAGGCGGCCCACTGTGGCCGCTGCTGCCGGATGCAGAGAGCCAACACAGAAAAATCAAATAAAAATCAAAAAGGAGATTCCATTATGAAAATTGCAGTCACCTATGAAAATGGCCAGATTTTCCAGCATTTCGGCCACACCGAGCAGTTTAAGCTTTATGAAGCTGCGGATGGCAAGATCGTTCATACGGAAGTCGTTGATACCAACGGCAGCGGCCATGGTGCCTTGGCGGGCTTTCTGATGCAGCACGGCGTGGATGCGTTGATCTGCGGCGGCATCGGCGGCGGAGCGCAGGCAGCGCTGGCCGAAGCGGGCATCAAGCTCTACGGCGGTGTCAGCGGAGAAGCTGACGCAGCGGTGAACGCATTGCTCAGCGGAAATCTGGGCTATAATCCCAATGTTCACTGCGACCACCACGACCATGAGCACGGCGAAGCTGGTCACACCTGCGGTGACCACGGCTGCGGTAAGCATGGCTGCCATTAAGAAACGCCCATTAGTTTAATAGCCACCCATAAACGTCCCATATCCTCCGCAAAGCTGTAAGCGGGTGCTTTTGCACCCGCTTATAAAATTTATAGTTACTTGCAGGCGTCACCATACCGCAGTATAATAAAAGAAAATGCAGGCGCCGCCGTCATATGACGGAAGTACCTGTGTGCCGGCCGCCTTAGGTACGCTGCGGAATAGAGAGCTGCGCCGGGAGATGGGCAACATCACCGATGCAGCTTGGGCCTCTACGTGGAAGGGCTTCATCGCCGGCAGTATTGTGGAGCGCGGAGCCTACGATGAGATTCGCCCACGATTGAAATAATCCCTGACGGAAAAGGGCGCGCCCATGGCGGCGATTTTGCAGAGCATCTGCCGGTGGGTGCGCTTTATAAGGACGAGGGCGAAATGCCCGTGATCCGGTGGCAAAAATGTGACCATCGCTGAAAAAAGGAGCTATTCATCATGCAAACCATCAAGAAAAATCTGCCGGGAATTGCCGTGTGTCTTTCCATTGCCATTCCGTCATGGCTGCTGGGCAAGCTGGTGCCGGTCATTGGCGGGCCGGTTTTCTCCATCCTCCTGGGAATGATCATTGCCTTACTGTGGACGCCGGGAACGGTCTGTAAGCCGGGCATCGGCTTCACCTCCAAGAAGATCCTGCAGGCTGCCGTGGTGCTGCTGGGCTTTGGGCTGAATTTGAATGTGGTGCTGCAAACCGGAAAACAGTCTCTGCCTATCATCATCTGCACCATCACCACGTCGCTGCTGGTGGCCTTTGTGATGCATAAGCTGCTGCACATCGACGGCGATATCAGCACACTCATTGGCGTGGGCTCCTCCATCTGCGGTGGCAGCGCCATCGCCGCCACGGCGCCGGTGATCCAGGCGGATGACGAGAAGGTAGCTCAGGCCATCTCGGTCATCTTCTTTTTCAATGTGTTGGCGGCGCTGCTGTTTCCCCTGCTGGGTCAGGCCGTCGGCTTTGATACCACCTCCGGCGAGGCCTTTGGCATCTTCGCCGGTACGGCGGTGAACGACACCTCCTCCGTTACGGCGGCGGCCTCTACCTGGGACAGCATGTGGGGCCTGGGCAGCCAGACCCTGGATAAAGCCGTGACCGTAAAGCTCACCCGCACCCTGGCCATCATCCCCATCACCTTGGTGCTGGCCTTTCTCTATACCCGGAAGGGGCAGAAAAGCCAGGGGAAAGGGGTCAGTCTCAAGTCCATCTTCCCCTTTTTCATTCTCTATTTTATCGCGGCCAGCCTTCTGACCACCGTCGCGGTCCACTTTGGGGTGGATGCCAGCGTCTTTTCCCCCATTAAGACACTGAGTAAATTCTTCATCGTACTGGCCATGGCCGCCATCGGACTGAACACCGATATTGTCAAGCTCATTAAAACCGGCGGTGCGCCCCTGGCCTTAGGCGCTTGCTGCTGGGTTGGCATCACAGGCACCAGCCTTCTCATTCAGCACGTTATGGGCCTTTGGTAACAGAATTCTTGATACGTGCCTTTGCTGTACTTTGGGCTGTGGACAGTCCCTATGAAAACATAAAAAATGATCCTGCCGCCCAGGAGACGGCAGGATCATTTTTTACTTTAAGGCAAAATAGGCCAAAACCACGCCGCCCAAAACGATGCGATACCAGCCAAATACTTTGAAGTCGTGCTTTTTAATGTACCCCATGAGGAATTTGATGACCACCAGAGAGACCAGGAAAGCCACCAAGCTGCCTACCACCAGAGTCACCAACTCCGGGGTGGTGAACACCAAACCAAACTTCAGCAGTTTTAGCAAGCTTAAGCCAAACATCACCGGTACAGCCAGAAAGAAGGTAAATTCCGCCGCCGCCACCCGGGAAACCCCGATAAGAAGTGCGCCAATGATGGTCGATCCCGAACGGGAAGTGCCCGGAATGATGGACAAAACCTGAAACAGGCCAATCAAAAAGGCGGTCCGATAGGTGATCTCCGCCAAGGTCTGCACCTTGGGGGTTCGGGTTTTGTTCCAGTTCTCAATCAGAATAAATCCAACACCATAGAGAATCAGTGCCGCTGCAATCACCGTGGGGGTGTGGAGATGGGCCTCAATATAGTCGTCAAACAGGATGGTCACCACCGCCCCAGGGATACAGGCCACCACCACCTTACACCACATCTGAATGGTGTCCCAGCGCACTGCGGGCTGGGTGGGTGTTTTGCGCTGGAAGGGCCACATCTTTTCCCAGAACAGGATCACCACCGCCAGGATCGCCCCCAGCTGGATGACCACAAAGAACATATCCTTGAATGCCTCACTGACATTCATCTGTAAAAACTCATCCACCAAAAGCATGTGGCCGGTGCTGCTGATAGGGAGCCACTCGGTAATCCCCTCCACAATGCCCAGGAAAATGACCTTCAGCACTTCAATGCCATGTTCGATCACGTATAATCCTCCTTGCTGTTCAGTTGTTCTATACGGCT
>OJAG01001749.1_pt1 | contig 12332 bp, 13 predicted proteins | sample 1589021 | NCBI WGS metagenome assembly OJAG01 (sample SAMN03283264) | human gut metagenome | biome: human-associated habitat; material: feces | host: Homo sapiens | place: USA | collected 2013 | reverse complement strand
GAGCCGGCTGTCGACCTGATGGAGAGGGGCAGCCTGGACTACATTATTTTCGAGTGTCTCGCGGAAAGGACCATCGCGCTGGCACAGCTGCGCAAAAGCAAGGACCCGGACAAGGGCTACAACGACCTGTTCGAATACCGCATGCAGCGCATCCTGCCGGTGCTGGCCCGCAAGAAGGTCAAGGTCATCACCAACATGGGCGCGGCCAACCCGCTTTCCGCCATGCGCAAAGCGGCGGAAATGGCGGAATCGCTCGGCCTACACGGCCTGAAGATCGCGGCCGTCACCGGCGACGACGTCTTCGACCGGCTGGACCGCTACGCCGACTGCACGGTGATCGAGACGGGGCAGCCGCTGCGCGCGCTTCAGGGGGAGAAGCTCTCCGCCAACGCCTACATCGGCGCCGCCGGCATCGTGGAGGCGCTCCAAAACGGCGCGGACGTCATCATCACCGGCCGCGTTGCGGACCCGGCGCTCGTCGTCGGGCCGCTCGTCTACGAATTCGGGTATTCCTTCGAGGATTACGACATGCTCGGCAAGTGCACGATCGCCGGGCACCTGCTCGAATGCGCCGGGCAGGTCACCGGCGGCTATTTCTGCGACCCGGGCAAGAAGGACGTGCCCGAGCTGTGGAACCTCGGTTTTCCCATCGCCGAGTTTTCCGAGGACGGCGGGCTGGTGATCACAAAGCTCAGCCGGACCGGTGGCGTCGTGAACGAAATGACCTGCAAGGAGCAGATCGTCTACGAGCTGCAGGACCCCGCCCATTACTTCACGCCGGACTGCACGGCGGATTTCAGCGGGGTCGCCGTGCATCAGGAGGGGAAGGACCGCGTGCGCGTCACCGGCGTGACGGGACGCAAACACAACGGCATGTACAAGACGAGCATCGGCTACCGCGACTGCTGGATCGGCGAGGGGCAGATCAGCTACGGCGGCTCCACGGCGCTGGCGCGCGCCCGGCTCGCGGCGGAAATCATCCGCAAGCGGCTGGAGATCGTCGGCTGCGCGTACGAGGAGCTGCGCATCGACGAGATGGGCGTCAACGCCCTGTACCGCGACGCGGTGAGCAGCCGCATCGCCGAAGCGCCGCCTGTGGAGGTGCGCCTGCGCGTGGCGGCCCGCACAAAGGACCGCGCGAACGCCGAAATCATCGGCAACGAGGTGGAGGCGCTGTACACCAACGGCCCGGCCGGGGGCGGCGGCGCCGTGAAGTCGGTGCGGGAGATCATCTCGATCGCGTCGATTTTGATCCCGCGGGAGGACGTTCAGATTCATGTGGAGTACAAGGAGGTTGGCGTATGAAGCTGCGTGAAATCGCGCATTCGAGAACCGGCGACAAGGGGAACATCTCGGTGATTTCCGTGATCGCCTACAAGCCCGAGGATTTCGACCGTATCCGGCAGAGCGTCACGGCGGAGGCCGTTGCGGCGTACTTCAAAGAGATCGTCCACGGCAAGGTGACGCGCTACGAGCTGCCGAATATCCACGCGCTGAACTTCGTCATGGAGGACGCGCTCGGCGGCGGGGTCACCCGCTCGCTGGCGGTGGATATGCACGGCAAGACGCTCGGCTTCGCACTGCTCGAAATGGAAATATAGCGCCGCCATGTGCGGTGCAAAAAAGCGCCCTGCGGTTTTCCGCAGGGCGCCGGTGTTTTTGTGGGTTATCCGTTCTGTTTTCTCTTTCGGCTGTAGAGCACCGTGCCGGTCAGCGCAGCGCCAGCCGTGAGCAGAAGCATGGCCCAGGGCGCGGCGTTCGTGCTGTCGCCGGTCTTCGGGCCGGTGCCGGTCTCCGGTTCAGCCGTCGGCGCGGGCGTAGCGGTCGCGCCGGGCGTGCCGGTGGGCGCCGGTGTCGTCGTCGCGTCCGGGGAAGCGGTCGGTGCCGGCGTTGTCGTCGCATCCGGAGAGGAAGTCGGCGCCGGGGAGGTGCTCGGCGTGGTCGTGCCGGTCGCCGGGATCTCTACCGCAGCTTTCGCATAGCCGCAGACCGTGCATTCCTCGTGCTTGGAGCCTGCTTCCGTCTCGGTGGGCTGCTTGTCGATCACCCATTCGAACGTGTGGGCGGCTTCGTTCAGCTTCGCGCCGCACGCGCAGGTGTTCCAGTGGTTGTTGTCATCGGAATGCCAGCCGGTATTGTCCGGGGTGTGTTCTGCGAGCTTCGGGATCACAGTCTCGGACAAGTCTGCGATTTCTTCCGTTGCGGCTTGATCTTTGAAATACTTATCGCAGCCGTCGCAATGCCAATACTCGATGTTGCCCTCGGTCAGGTGCGTCGCCGCTTTCGCTTCGATTTTCACGAGATTCGCGTGGTTTGCGGGGTCAACTGCGCCGTATGTGCCGCCGCACACTGCACAGAGCGCCTGCGCGGTGCAGGTCGCCGTGCCGCCGGAGCATTCGGCTTCGTCGAGATGGGTATCGCAGCCATACTCGCATTTATGGTAATGCTTTCCGTTTTCCTGCGTCCATGCGCTTACTGCCTTATGATTATCAGCGTCATAGTCTCCGTACTGGCTTCCGCAAATATCGCATACCGCAAGCTGTGAGCAGGTGGCTGCGCCACCGTCGTGCACACATGGATACTGGCAAACCGTGCACTTCCCGTCTTGCCATTCATGCTCAGCTTCAGCGCTCACTTCGACCTTGCAGCAATTATATACCTGTTTGTGTGTAGTCTCGGTTTGCACCCAAACGGGAATATCCGCATGGTTATTAGGATTTGTTTCTGTTGTTACCGTATCAAGGGCTTCACCGCCCGTTGCGTTTGCATAGTTTTTGCCGCATTCGGAGCAATGCCAGTATTCCACATTTCCCTGTGTCATACAGGTGGCGAGAACTTCCTCATAATGTTCCATTGTATGTGCGTGCATAGAACCCGTGTCCGTCTCTGTCACTTTTTTACCGCACCTTGTGCAGAAGCCATATTTCGTGCCATCTGCCGTGCATGTCTCATCATTGTTGGATGTCCAGCTGTCCACATTGTGCATTTCATACGCTTCCGTAATGGTTATGCCGCAATCGGGACAGACAACTGCCGTAGTGCAGTCGTCATCATCGGTGGCGTTTAGATGGGAACACGATTCTATATAAGCGTATTTATAGTCGTTCCCATATTTGATGAAGCTTGTTTCCATATCCCATGCGGCAGCATCAGAACCGTCTTTTTCTGTCCCGACTGTAACGGTATAACCCTTGGTATCCATACCGTCAAGATTGAAGGCCTGCGTCCCGCCTTTCGCAGTGATTTTGGGACTGCCTTCTAAAACCAGAGATGTCCCATACATTCCACTGATACCAGTAGTACCGCCTTCCGCAAGAACAGTTGCATTTCCGCTGATTTCTATTGCGCCAGAGATCGCTGTATTCGACCCACTGACAGCCGTTACATCTGCATTATCGGTGATCGTAACAGCCGCACCGCCTATTGCAGCACCTGATCCTGAAGTAACATTTACTTGTGCTTCTCCTTGAATGGTTGTGGCTGATTTCAGGCTAATGCCAACCGTAGCCGATGAAACGGTGACTTTTCCTCCGTTTATTGCAATAGAGCCTGTAGAATCGTCACAGCAAATGGCACCGCTGTCATAATAAGTCGTTTCTTTGTCCATTCTTGCTGTAAGCGAGCCGCCTTCTACAATAAGCGCCGAGTTGCTTTGAATTCTTATTGCTTTGCCATATCCGCTAGAAGTTGTAAACTCTACATCTCCGCTGTTGACAGTAACTTTACCGCCGTTCATAATATCTAACGCTGTAGTTCCTCTTCCTTCAACCTTTACCTTTCCCGTCCCCGAGAAAATCAGTTCACCGCCCGGATGAACCGTGAAGCCGGAAGAAGTATTTTCCATGGTAAGATTTCCATTACCGCTTACTATGACTTTACAGCCGCCCGTCTGAATTGCTGTTGTTGCAGACCCTGATTTTTGAAACACATTGTCGCCTTCAAGTACAAGATTTATCTCCATTCCATTTCCGTTGGAGGGGAAACTGATTTGTACAGTTGAAGCGGTTACAGTTGCATTTCGAAGAGTCAAAGTCTTTGTATCTGCTTTCCATTCAATTGTACCATCCCCCGCCTCATAGGACAGATCTGTCGCCGAAACGTCTTTACTGTACCAGTTGAAAGCGTTAGTACTGTTTGAGCCAGAACTAAAGTCTACCGCAAATACTGTCGCAGGCATGATGCCAAACACGAGCAAAAGCGACAACAATACTGGAAGCACTTTCTTTCCCATTTTTGTTTTCATTGTCCACTTTCCTTTCTATATTTTCATTCGCTCAAAGAACACAAAAAGGCGCATCCCGCCCGTTGTAAATCGGACAGAATACGCCTTCTGTTTTTATGCAATTTTCAGCTTGACAGGAAAAATGGGCAGAGTTATGCTTTGCTTGCTTGCTTGCTTGCTTGCTTATAAGCATTGTCCTCCCTTTCGCCGCCATTGCAATCCCTCTTTCTGCGCATATTGATAATTTATTTTATCATCAAACCGCTGCACTTTCAAGAAAAAGTTTTCCAAAAGCAGCCGCGGCGCGTTTTGGGTCGGCTGTCCGGCCGGACATGCAAAAATCGCAGAAAACAGTTGCATTTGCGGGGACAAAGGGATACAATCGATAGTTGAAATACCTGCACAGGACAATGCAGGCAGCGCCGCGCCCGGCCTTTCGGCGCAGCGGGACAGGAGGAACCATGAACAAGGAATTTTATCAAGGCAACCGGGAAAAGCTCTACGCCCAGATGAAGGAAAACGCCCTGCTGGTGCTGTTCTCCGGCACAGAGGTGCGCAAGACAAACGACGAGTTTTACCCGTTTTACACCAACCGCAACTTTCTCTACCTCACGGGTCTCGACCAGAAGGAGCTCGCGCTGATCGCCCGAAAGGACGGCGCGGGCCGGGTGACGGAGAAGGTCTATATCCTGCCGCCGGACTGGCTGGTCGAGCGCTGGAGCGGCGAGCGCATCAAGGCGGCGGAAGCCGCGGAGCGCTCCGGCATCGCGGACGTCGGCTACACGGACAGCTTTGAAACGGAGCTGCACCGGCTCGCGACGAGCGGCAATTACCAGTACCTCTACCTGGACCTGTTCCGGGTCTCTCCCACCGACCGCGACGAGCCTGCGCACCGCCTGCTGAAGCGCGTCGCCTCGGACTACCCGTACCTGCAGATTGAAAACGCCAACGCGCTGATTCGCCGCATGCGCACGATCAAGCAGCCCTGCGAGCTCGAAGCCATGCGCAAGGCGGAGGAAATCACCTGCGCGGGCATCACCGCCATGATGAAGGCCTCGAAGCCCGGCATGTACGAGTACCAGTACAAGGCCGTGTTCGACTACACGCTCGGGCAGTACGGCCCGCAGGGCCCCGCTTTCCCCTCGATCATTTCGGCGGGCAAAAACAATTTCTGCATCCATTACTACACGTACAAGGGCCAGGCCCACGACGGCGACATGGTCCTGAACGACGTCGGCGCCTGGCACGACAACCTGATGACCGACGTGTCCCGCGGCTGGCCCTGCAACGGCAAATTCAACGACCGCCAGCGCCTGCTGTACGAGATCGCCCTGCAGACCTCCGACCACATGTTTTCCATCATCCGGCCCGGCATGGCCATGAAGGACGTGGACGGCGAATCGCACCGGTACTGCGCGGCGCTGCTGAAGGAGGCCGGCGTGCTGGACGACGTGCAAAACATCGGCCGGTACATGTGGCACGGCGGCGCGCACCACGTCGGCTTCGACGTGCACGACGCGGTGGAAACGCCGGTGCAGATCGCCCCGAACATGGTGTTCTGCGTGGACATCGGCATTTACCACGAGGAATGGGGCATCGGCTTCCGCGTGGAGGACAACTGCCTTGTGACCGAAAACGGCTGCGAAAACCTCTCCGCCGCGACGCCGCGCACTATCGACGCCATCGAGGAAACCATGCGCCGGAATTTCACGGCCTTTTAAGCACGGGCTGTGAACCAGGTACTGATGATCGTCATGGCCGCCGGCGCCGTGCTGGGCGGCGTCGACCGCCTGCGCGGCAACAAGTGGGGCTTTGGCGACAAATTTGAATCGGGCTTTATGATGCTCGGCTCCATGGCGCTCTCGATGGCGGGGATGATCTGCCTGACCCCGGTGCTCGCGCAGGGGCTGGAGCAGGTGATCGTCCCGTTCTACCGCCTGATCGGCGTGGACCCCGCCATGTTCGGCAGCCTGCTCGCCATCGACATGGGCGGCTACCCGCTCGCTAAGGATCTGGCGGAGGACCCGCTGCTCGGCAGCTACGCCGGTCTGGTCGCCGCTTCAATTTTCGGCTGCACCATCGTGTTTACGATCCCCATCGGCATGGGGATGATCCCGCGGGCGGACCGCCCGCTCTTTGCGCAGGGCATCATGCTGGGGCTGGCGGCCATGCCGGTCGGGCTCGTGGTCGGCGGACTGTTCTGCGGGCTTTCCCCGCTCGCCTGTTTGCACCAGAACCTGCCCGTCCTCGTTCTGGCGCTGCTGCTCCTGCTCGGGCTGTGGAAAATCCCCGACAAGCTGGTCCGCGGCTTCTGCCTGCTGGCCGAGGGCATCCGGTGGCTTGTGACCATCGGCCTTGTGCTGGCGGCGGTCGAATCCATGACCGGCTGGAGCCCCCTGCCCGGCATGGCGCCGATCGAGGAGGCCATGGCCACCGTGTCCTCCATCGGCGTGGTTCTACTGGGCAGCCTGCCCGCGGCGGAGCTCGTGCGCCGCCTGCTTGTACGTCCGTTTGCCTGGCTCGGCGAACGGCTCGGTATGAAGCCCCAGAGCCTGACGGCCATGCTGGTCGGCCTTGTCAGCGCGCTGCCGACGCTCTCCATGTTCCCGGACATGGACGACCGCGGCAAGGTGGCGGCCGGCGCGTTCCTCGTCAGCGGCACCAGCCTGCTGGCGGCCCACATGGCGTTCACGATCAGCACGGAGCCCCAGATGCTGGCCGCCGTCATCGCCGCAAAGCTCAGCGGCGCGCTGGCCGCCGTCCTGCTGGCGCTCTGCCTGCACCGGAAGGCCGCCTGAGCCGCTCAAATTTCTGCGCTTCCGCCCGCCGCAACGGCTTTCCGCCCGCGGCGGGCTTTTCATTTGCAAAAAATGCGGCGGCTCCAAGGGTAACCCCGGAGCCGCCGCATTCGATTTTGTTTTCTATTGTCCGGCATATTTTGCCGCGCACAGCACCGTGGTCAGCGCGCACTGCACAGTTTTCATCTTTTTATCCCCTTTCGCGGCGCCTGCCGGCGCTCTGCGTTGCTTTTTCCATCCTACCCGTATTATAATAAGAGCAAAAGCGGAAATCAATAGCCTTTCGGCCGCACGGCGGCTGCGCCCTGTGCCGCGCAGAAAAAAGTCCGCCGTTCGGGCACAGATTTTATCTGCAGTTTATAAACGGCCTGTTCCGCCTATGGTATAATCTGCTTTGGCGGCGGCGACAACGCCACCGTCGCCGTGCACATCAACCGGCTGCGGGAAAAGCTTGAGGAAAATCCGTCGAAGCCCCGCTACATCGAAACCGTGTGGGGCGCCGGCGATCCGCACCATTGTGGTGCTCGTGTTTTCGTGGCTCATGGTGTTTCTCGTCGGCTCACAGACGCAGATCGCTTCCATTTCCGGCGGCACCTGGCTGTTCCTGGTGCTCTCCGGCCTTTCGACCGGCGCGTCGTGGCTGTGCTACTACCGGGCGCTGCAGGACGGCCCCGCCAGCGTGGTCGTTCCCATCGACAAGCTGAGCATCCTCGTGACGGTCGCGTTTTCTTACTTCGTCTTTCACGAGCGGCTTTCAAAAAAATCCGGCGTCGGCCTCGCGCTCGTTGTGGCCGGCACGCTGGCCATGCTGTTCTGACGCCGGCGTCGTGTTTTACCTGCTGCGCCGGCGCAGGCAGAAGCGGCAGGCCGCGGACGGAAACCCGCCTGAAGCATGAGCGGCTTTTTCCGGCAGAAACGCATAGAAAAAGAGACCGTGTGCAGCACATCGCTCGCACGGTCTCTTTCTGTATTCCGCCTCATTCCGGTTTCGAAAGCTCCTCGGTCAGCTTCAAAATCTGCGGGGCCAGCTTTTCGCGCTCCTTCTTCGTAATCCGGTTGTAGACCGGGTAGGCGACGGCCACGGCAGCTATGCCGAGCACGCCGATGACGACGCCCGGGATGAACCAGTTCTGCATCCAGACCATCGTGCAGCACATGCCGACGCCCAGCAGCAGGCAGCCGATCACGCCCAGCGTGACGGACACGACGGTGCCCTTTTTCGAGGCGCTCCGGTCCAGCCGGCGAAGCTGCTCCATTTTGTCCTCTTCCTTCGGCAGGTATTTGCTCCGGATGTTCCGGATCTCCTCCTGCTGCTTTGCCGAGTAGGTATACGTAAAGGTTTCGTTTTTATTTTCCACAGTCAATTCTCCTTTCACTTATCTTGGGACGGACCGCTGTCCGCACGCAGCTTTCGGATTCGCCTTGTGGCGTGGATCACCATATAGAGGCCCATGACCGTCACGAGGACGCACACGGCCCCGCCGGTCGAGCCGATCATGGTCCGGCGGAAAAACGCGCCCTTGCTCCCGTCGTTGAATTGGGTCAGCATCGCGGTTTCGAGCGACAGCATCGAGACCAGCGCCGCGGCCAGATTGACGCCCCGCGCCGCGGCCATCACCGGGCTGCCGGATTTCCGGTCGCGCACCAGATTGACGACCGCCATGATCGTGGTGTAAAACGTGTACAGCGCGACGACGGCGCCCGGAAACAGGAGCCTGCGCAGAATTTCTTTAAACCGCTGCATGCTGCTTTCTCCTGATCCGAACCGCGAAGGTGCTTCCCCTGCCGACCGCGCTGTTGACGGAGATGTCCCCACCCACGATCTCGATCACCCGCTTGACGAGCGCGAGGCCCAGGCCGTTGCCCTGCGCGGCGTGGGAGGTGTCGCCCTGGTAAAACTTCTCAAAGATGTGCCGCCCCACCTCGGGCGGGATGCCGCAGCCGGTGTCCGAAACCTGCACGACGGCAAAATCGCCCGTCGTATGCAGGGAAAGCGCGAGGCTTCCCCCCGGCTCGGTGAATTTGATCGCATTGGAAAACAGGTTGTTCCAGACGAGGGAGAGCAGCTCTGCGTCGGCGTCCACCAGCACGCCCTCTTCGACGTCCGTGTCGATCTCGAGCGCCTTGCTTTCCCACGCGTTTTCAAAGGCCAGCAGGCACGCGCACAGCTGCTCGCCCAGGTCGTAGGTTTCCGCCTTCGGGTAGATCTGCTGGTTTTCCAGCTTGTTGAGCTTCAGAATATTCGTGATCAGATTGGCGAGGCGGCGGGAAGCCTCGGTGACGGATTTCGCGTATTCCAGCCGCTTCCCTTCCGGCAGGTCCGGCTGCTGCAGCATCGTGCCGTAATTCTGAATGACCGCGAGCGGCGTTTTCAGCTCGTGGGACACATTGGCGATGAAATCCGTGCGCAGCGTCTCCATGCCGGCCAGCTCCTGCGCCATCTTGTTGAGGCATTCGGCAATCGTGCCGAAGCCGTCCGCGCTGTCGATGATGTGTATCGGCGGGATGCGGACGGAAAAATCGCCCTTCATGATCTGCTCCGCCGCCGACGTAATCTTCCGCACCGGGCGGTCCACCATGATCTTCCGGCGGATGCCGTCGATCACCGTGCACAAAAGGCTCAGCAAAAGCACGTTGAGGAAGGTGACCTTGGCCGCCTGCTCGATGTGCACCTGCGTCAGCGTCAGCCCCGTCGTCCGGGACATCATGTTCAAAAACAGGGTCATGCAGCAGCTGATGACGAACGCCATCAGCAGAAAAAAGAGCAGGTACCGCCGCAGGGCAAGCAGCCAGCGGACGCCTCTCGCCTTCTTTTCACCGCTCATTTCAGCACCGCCTTATAGCCGAGCCCGTGCACCGTCACGATCTCAAAATCGCCGCAGTCCGAAAACTTGTCGCGCAGCTTCGTGATATACACGTCCACCGTGCGCGGGCCGGAGGTGGACGCGCTGTCCCAGAATTCATCCATCAGCTGCGAGCGGGTAAAGGTCTTTTTCGGGTAGGACAGCAGCTTGTAAATCAGGTTGAATTCCCGCACGGTCAGCGGGATCTCCTCGCCGCGCAGGCAGGCGGTGCGCTCCTCCGCGTCGAGCGTCAGATCGCCGACCGTCAGCTTCTTGCTCGCCGCGATCCCGGCGCGCCGCAGCAGCGCCGCAATGCGCAGCAGAAGCTCGTCGAGATCGACCGGCTTGACCATGTAATCGTCGATGCCCGCGCGGAAGCCGCGCTGCTTTGCGGCAAAGTCGTCCCGCGCCGTCATGAACAGAATCGGGATCTCCCGGTTCAGCTCCCGCACGGTCCGCGCAAATTCGAAGCCGTCCACCTCCGGCATCATAATGTCCGAAATGATCAGATCAAACAGCGCGCCGCCGTACATGGCGTCGTAGGCCTCGTTCGCGCCGAGACACCCCACCGCTTCATAGCCGTTCTGCCGCAGATACGCGCATACGGTTTTGTTCAGCTCGCGGTCGTCTTCCACAACCAGAATTTTAAACATCGTGCATGCCTCCTCATTCTTCTGCATTATACCACGGAAATGTTAAAGTTTTGTTTGTGTTTCGGCCTTTTCCGCCTCGCGTGCCGCCTGCTCCTGCGCGAGGCGCGCTTTGGCCTGCTCGACGCTCTCGCCGTCTTTCGTCAGGAATTCATCGACAAACTTATCCGATATTTTGTTGAACCCGCCGACCAGCGCCGGCCACGGCGGAGAGAATCTGCTTTGCCATGCGCGCCCCCCTTACTTCAGGCCCTTGATAACGGGGATCAGGCAGAGCAGCAGCACGATGCCGACGAGGCCGACGATGACGCCCGGAACCAGAATGTTCCAGACCATCGTCATGCACATGCCGACGCCGAAAACGATCGCGCCGAATACGCCGAGCAGCGTGATGCCGATCGCCTTGCCGTTAAAGACGATCGCGGGCTTTCCGCTCATCTTCCGCCGGACCAGAATCATGGCCAGCAGAACGACCGCGCCGATCGCGCCGATCACGATTCCCTGCGTCATGGCCGCCCACTCGGGAATCAGCGCCATGCACATGCCGAGGGCAAAGAGAATGCCGCCCACCGTGCTCATAACCAACGTGATAAAATCCTTCTTCTTCATTTTGAACAACCTCCAAATCTTTTTTGTTTGCTTCCGCATTGGATGGTTTTATTTTAGGGCGGTTGTGTTTTCGAATTGATTCCGAGTTGTTTGCGTTTTATTAAAACGCGCCGTGCGGCGGGATTTTTCCGCGGGCATGGCAAACGCCCGGGCTGTGTGCCCGGGCGCCTCTGTTCGGTCCATATTCATTTTTCCGCGGCGCCGTACCGCAGGCGGATGCGGCGGAGGATCTCCACGTCCGCCGGGCAGAAATCGTACTGCGGGATATCGTCCGGCGCGATCCACCGGATGTCGTTGTGCTCGAGCTTCTGCGGCGTGCCGGCGCGGATAACCGCGTGAAAGAGCGTCAGATGCACGAGCAGGTCGGGATAATCGTGCGTGACCGCCATGAATTCCCCGCCGATCTCCACCTCGACGCCCAGCTCCTCGCGGCATTCGCGCGCGAGCGCCGCGGGCTTCGTCTCGCCCGGCTCGACCTTGCCGCCGACAAACTCCCACAGCAGGCCGCGCGCCTTGTGCGCGGGGCGCTGGCAGATCATAAAGCGCCCGCCGTCCCAGATCAGCGCGGCGACAACCTCAGTCTGCTTTTTCACTGCGCGCCTCCTGCGGCAGCAGCGCTTCCCAGTCGAACGTCGCCGTGCCGTCCTCCAGAACGAGATACGGGATGCCGATGCCGCCCGCGGCGCGCGCATCGTCAAACAGCGGGTTGCCGTCGCGCAGGCGCAGGAAGTCCTTCAAATTCTGCAGCTCGTCCGTAATGCTCAAAAACGTGTAGCCGACGCCGGCCGCATCCAGCGCCGCGCAGCACGCGACGCAGTCTTTGCACAGCATCGAACCGTAAATTTTCATCATGTTCCCATCCTTTTCAGTCGTAATCATTCGGCATCGGGGCTTCCGGATAGCGCCCCTGCATATTCAGCACATACGGCCATTTTCGGATATCCTCGACGAGGAAGCCGCAGATCAGGCCCATGTGGCGGTGCCTAAACTGCCCGAGAATCAGGCAGAAGCGGCTCAGCAGCGCACGGATTCCTTATACACCATGTTGGCGGTTTTGTAGGACACCGCAAAGGCCGGCTCGCCGAAATCCACCGGGTACGGCTCGCCCTCGACTTCGCCTGCGAGCAGCTTGTTGCAGAGCGCGACCATGTCCTCAAGCTTCTCGTAGCTGTTCGGCACGTACGGCTCGCCGGGGTGCACGCCGCCCTCC
>OJAG01001747.1_pt1 | contig 12334 bp, 7 predicted proteins | sample 1589021 | NCBI WGS metagenome assembly OJAG01 (sample SAMN03283264) | human gut metagenome | biome: human-associated habitat; material: feces | host: Homo sapiens | place: USA | collected 2013 | reverse complement strand
CAGTTCATGCAGTGCGATATCGATATCCTCGGCGAGCCGACCAACCTTGCAGAGATTGAGCTGATCCTTGCTACCACCACACTGCTTGGAAAACTGGACTTCAAGAACTTTACGATCCGTATCAATGACCGCCGCATCTTAAAAGCAATGGCAGCCTACAGCGGATTCCCGGAGGAGTCCTATGACACCGTATTTATTATCCTCGATAAGATGGATAAAATCGGTTTTGAGGGCGTTGCCAAAGAGCTCGAGGAAGCCGGCTTTGCAAAAGAGTCCGTAGAGAAATACCTGAAAATGTTCGAGGAGATCACCCCGGATACCGCAGGCGTAGAGTATTGCCGTGAGAAACTCGAGGGATTCCTTGACAAAGAGTACGCAGACGGCCTGAAGACCATCATCGACAGTGTCAATGCCGTGAAGACCGCAGAATTCAAGATCGCTTTCGATCCGACTCTGGTGCGCGGAATGTCCTACTACACAGGACCGATCTTCGAGATCGCTATGGATGAGTACGGCGGATCTGTCGGAGGCGGCGGACGCTACGATGAAATGATCGGAAAATTCACCGGAAACCAGACCTGCGCATGCGGATTCTCCATCGGATTTGAGCGTATCGTTATGCTGCTGCTCGAGAGAGATTACCAGATTCCGGGTGCTCAGAAGAAAAAAGCATATCTGATTGAGAAAAACATGCCGGCAGAAGGAATGCAGAAGATCATTCAGCAGGCGACAAAAGAGAGAAGTGAAGGCACGGCCATCAACATCGCCGTGATGAAGAAGAACAAGAAATTCCAGAAAGAGCAGCTTGCCAGCGAGGGCTACACTGAGATCGAAGAATTTTTTGTTGACAAAATGTAAGGAATATCCAATAATAGTAATCGCATGAAAAAACGATGTGCTGCGGATGCAGATTCTTTGTGTCCGCAGTTCCAAATAGGAGGAACAAGAAAATGGCTGAATCCATGAAAGGCCTGAAGAGAACCTGCCGCTGTGCGGAAGTCACAAAAGCAGATATCGGAAAAAAAGTAACCCTGATGGGCTGGGTACAGAAGAGCCGTAATAAAGGCGGAATTATTTTCGTCGATCTGCGCGACAGAAGCGGTATTATGCAGATCATCTTTGAGAACGGCCCGATCAGTGAGGAAGGTTTTGAGAAAGCAGCAAAACTGCGCAGCGAGTTCGTCATTGCCGTAGAAGGTGAAGTTATGGCCCGCTCCGGTGCTGTCAATGAAAATCTGGCAACAGGAGAGCTCGAAGTAAAGGCTGAGTCCTTACGCATTCTTTCCGAGGCAGAAACCCCGCCGTTCCCGATCGAGGAGGATTCCAAGACGAGAGAAGAGCTCCGTCTGAAATACCGTTACCTGGATCTGCGCCGCCCGGACATCCAGAGAAACCTGATCATGAGAAGCAAAGTGGCAATGCTCACCCGTGAGTTCATGTCCAAAGAAGGCTTCCTTGAGATCGAAACCCCGATGCTGACGAAATCCACACCGGAAGGCGCCAGAGATTACTTGGTACCGAGCCGTGTTCATCCAGGCAGCTTCTACGCACTGCCGCAGTCTCCGCAGCTGTTCAAACAGCTTCTGATGTGCTCCGGCTATGACCGTTATATCCAGATCGTAAAATGTTTCCGTGACGAGGACCTGCGTGCCGACCGTCAGCCGGAGTTCACCCAGATCGATATGGAGCTTGCTTTCGTTGATGTAGACGATGTTATCGATGTCAATGAGAGACTGCTGGCACACCTGTTCAAAGAGGTGCTCGGCGTTGAGGTACAGCTCCCGATCCAGAGAATGACCTGGAAAGAGGCTATGAACCGTTTCGGTTCCGACAAACCGGACCTGCGTTTCGGTATGGAGCTGGTTGATGTTTCCGAGACCGTAAAAGATACCGAGTTCGTTGTATTTAAGGGCGCGCTTGAAAACGGCGGTTCTGTCCGCGGTATTAACGCAAAGGGACAGGGCGCAATGCCGAGAAAGAAAATCGACAAGCTCGTTGAGTTTGCGAAAGGTTACGGTGCAAAAGGTCTTGCATACATTGCAATCCATGAGGATGGAAGCTGGAAATCTTCCTTCTCCAAATTTATGACAGAGGAGCAGATGGAAGTCCTCATCAAAGCCATGGACGGACAGGCTGGAGACCTTCTTCTCTTCGCAGCAGACCGCAACAAGATTGTTTGGAACGTTCTTGGCGCACTTCGTCTGGAACTGGCAGAGCAGATGGGACTGCTCGACAAGAACGAGTACCGTTTCGTATGGATTACCGAGTTCCCGCTTCTGGAGTGGTCCGATGAGGAGAACCGTTTCACCGCAATGCATCACCCGTTCACCATGCCGATGGACGAGGATCTGCCGCTTCTGGACACCGATCCGGGCGCAGTTCGTGCAAAAGCTTACGATATCGTCCTGAACGGCACTGAGATCGGAGGAGGAAGCGTTCGTATTCACCAGAACGATGTGCAGGAGAAGATGTTTGAGATGCTTGGTTTCACAAAGGAACAGGCACATGAGCGATTTGGTTTCCTTCTGGATGCTTTCAAATACGGAGTTCCGCCTCACGCCGGACTGGCTTACGGACTGGACCGTCTCGTTATGCTGATGGCAAAAGAGGACAGCATCCGCGACGTCATCGCATTCCCGAAGGTAAAAGATGCTTCCTGTCTGATGACCGAGGCTCCGTCACCGGTTGACGCAGTACAGCTGGAAGAGCTTGGTCTTGAGGTTGAGCCGCAGGCTGAGGAAGAGACAATAGAAGAGTAAAGAAAATTTTGTAATTTACAGGACAGACAATTTTGCAGAAGTGCAGCGTTGTCTGTCCTTTTTTAGGTTTCACTCGATCGGTGTAAAGAAAAACTTAAGAAATTCTTCCACGTCTTCCCCGTTGTTTTGCTGGAAAAAAGTGCTACAATATGGTTTGTAAGAAAGATACGGAAACATCCACAGCAAGTGGAACACATAGAGAAAAAGACAAGGAGGGATCACGATGTTAGTTACATTAGTCATGCTGGCAACCTGTTTTGGTCTGCTCTGCGGAATTGGAATTTTATTTGGGATCGTCGGACTGCTGCTGAAATTTGGAGGAAAAGTCCTCGGCGCATGCGCCACTATTCTTCTCCCGATCGGCGTGATCTGGCTTGGATTTAAAATCGTGTTCGCCGTCGTTCCGCTTCTGTTCAAACTGGTCTGTGCAGCGCTGATCTGTTATCTCGTATACCGCATTCTGCGGGAGATGAAACTTGTAGCATAAAAAATAAAATCTAACAGATTCGAAAGAAAACCTGCTTTCCGTCATAAACACGGAGGCAGGTTTTTAATGACAAAAACAAAAATCTATTTTCAGAAAAAGCCAGTATTTGCTAAAAAAAGAGTAAGGAAAAAGTAAGAAAACAAAAAACAAAATGTGATACGATAGAACTAACTTGGGAAAGCAGAAAATTAATTTGTAAAATAGAAAAGTGGGAGGAAGCATATGAAGAAAAAAGTAATCGCGATTGTGTGTGCAGTCGCAGTGCTTGCGGCAGCCGGAGGGGGAGTGACATGGCATTTCCTTGGAAACGGTACAAAAGAGGACGATAACGTCGTCTATGTCAATACTGTAAAAGCCCTGACCAATCTGGGAACCGGAAATGGAATGGAAAACCGCTATGCCGGTGTTGTGGAGTCGGAAAATACCTGGAAGGTAGAGAAAAACAGCGAGAAAACGGTAAAGGAAGTTTATGTGGAAGTCGGTCAGGAGGTTCAGGTCGGAACACCGCTGTTCTCCTACGATACCGAGAAATTCCAGAGTGACCTCGAGCAGGCGCAGCTGGATCTGGAACGCATAAACAATGAACTTTCAAGTATGAATACCAATATCAACCAGCTTTACAAAGACAAAAAGCAGGCATCAAAAGACCAGCAGGCAAGCATCACACTGGAAATTCAGGAAGCGGAGCTGGATTTAAAGAAAAAAGAATATGAAGGAAAATCAAAACAGGCGGAGATTGATAAATTAAACGATAACATCACCAATGCGACCGTGATCAGCGAAATCGCCGGTGTTGTAAAATCAATCAACAACGATGACAGCAGCGCCGGCGCTTACTCCGGTGACAACTCCGACAATTCCTTCCTGACCGTTCTTGCAACGGGAGATTTCCGTGTAAAAGGCCAGATCAATGAACAGAATATGAGCGACGGTTCGATTACTGAAGGAAGCCAGGTGATCGTGCATTCTCGTGTAGATGAGAATCAGACCTGGACTGGAACTGTGACAAAGATTGATCGGGAAAATGCACGGACAGGAAGCAATAACGTTTACAGCAGTTCAGGAGACGGTATGACGCAGTCAAGCAACTATCCGTTTTATGTGCAGCTCGACGGAACGAACGGCCTGATGCTCGGCCAGCACGTTTACGTAGAGCCGGATATCGGCCAGCAGGAAGTCAAAACAGGAATCTGGCTGTCCGATTACTTTATCAACGATGTCGACAGCAACCCTTACGTCTGGGCCGATGATGGAAACGGCAAACTGGAAAAACGAAGCGTAACGCTGGGAACATACGATGAAAATATGATGGAATATCAGATCACTGATGGTCTCAAAGAGGAGGATGCCATCACCTTCCCGGAGGATGGACTGGAAGAGGGCATGAAGACCGTCGTTAGTACCGATGGTTCGCTGGGACAGAGCAATCCGGCCGGCGGCGAGGATGACGGTATGCTTGACAACGACGATGGAATGGTCGACGACGGTATGACGCAGGATGAAAACGGCATGGTCGACAATACCATGGACGGCGCAGAGTACAGCGGTGAGGAAGATACAACGAACGTGATCGGCGGCGCCGACAATGGTGAGGCAGAACCGGCAGACACACAGGAAGCCGGATCAGCAGATGACGGGGAGGTGCAGCCGTGATTCTGGAATTAGAGAATATCTGTAAAGAATATATGCAGGGCAAAATCCCGGTTCCGGTTCTGAAAAACATCAACTTCTCCATGGAAGAAGGCGAGTACGTTGCGATCATGGGTCCTTCCGGTTCCGGAAAAACAACACTGATGAATATTGTCGGCTGCCTCGACCAGGCGACGAGCGGACGGTTGATCCTCGACGGACAGGACATCAGCAAATGCAGTGACAATCAGATGTCGGACATCCGCCTGCAGAAAATCGGCTTTGTCTTCCAGAACTTCCAACTCCTTGCAAGACAGAGCGCAATGGAAAATGTATGCCTGCCGTTGACGTACGCGGGCGTGCCGAAAAAAGAGAGAAGAGAGCGGGCAGCGATTGCCCTCGAGCGGGTGGGGCTCGGCGACCGTATGAGTTTCAAACCGACCCAGCTCTCCGGCGGACAGAAACAGCGTGTGGCGATTGCAAGAGCGATTGTCAACCATCCGAAAATTCTGCTGGCTGATGAGCCGACCGGAGCACTCGACTCCCATTCCGGCGAGCAGGTCATGGAGCTGTTCCAGAGCCTGAACGACGAGGGCGTCAGCATCTTGATGATTACACATGACGCGGAGATCGCATCGATGGCACAGCGCACCGTGGAGATCCGCGACGGAATGATGAAATCGAAGGAGGTGGCTGAAACATGAAAAAAGGAAAAGCAGCAAAGAAAGCCGCGATTGCAGTTGTGACCGCAGTTGCCGTGGGCGGTGTCAGTGTCGGCGGTTATTACGGCATCCGCCAGGCGCAGAAGACGACCGTAAAAGTGTATCCGGTCAGTGACTTTACGAGTGGTTACTGGGGAGACAGTATGAACATGGAAGGCCAGATCACCTCAACGGCTTCCCAGAACATCTATCTTTCCGACAGCCAGACCATTTCCCAGGTTCTCGTCAAAGAGGGCGATGTGGTAAATGCCGGAGACACGCTGATGACATACGATACCAGCATGATCGAGCTGGATCTGGAAACGCAGCAGTTACAGCTTGCACAGACAAAGCTGAAAATCCAGCAGAGTGAAAAAGAACTGGAAAAGCTGAAAAAGACAAAACCGGTATCGGATACCCCGCTGGATCCGGTGGAGCCGGATTTCCCGGAAGATCCCGATTTTCCGGATTTCCCGGATTTTCCAGATGAACCCATCGATCCGGATTTCCCGGACGAACCGATTCCGACCCCGGAACCGGAGCCGACGTATGAGGATGCTGTTCTGTACAGCAGTACGAATAAGCTTGTATTTGGTTCCAAACCATACAAAGGAGAAGGAACGCAGGAAGACCCATACACCTATCTCTGCGCACCGGGAACAGTCCTGACAGGCGGATTCCTGAATCAGATGGCAGGATACGCGGATGAAAAGGGAACGAAAAAAGAAGAGGACAGCGAAGGATACTGGTTCCGCCTGGAGATTCATGAAGAAAACAAAGCCGCAGAGGCGCTGGAAACCGTGTGGGAGCAGGATGGAACGAAGATTGCGAAAGCATACGAGACTTCGTATGAAGCAGTCCTGAGTCTGAAAGAATCCGAAGCGGCGGATGCACCGGAAATAAAAATCACCACGCCGCTTGCCAACACAGAGGTGGCAGAGGGCGGCGAGCTGAAGCTGAAAATCGGAATCAATGAGAAGAAAGATACCGAAGAGAAGCCGGATGAGAAAGCCGACGATAAAACGGATGATAGAACCGAGAGTCCGTCCGAGGACGATGTGACACAGCCGGGTGAAGCCGGAAATGGAAGCGGTGAGGCAGACGATTCCACGGAAAACACCGAAACGGATGTCACTTACACATACGTCTGGAAACACAACGGAAAGACAATCGACGGAGATTTTAAGGATACTTACACAAAAGAAAACATCACAAAAGAGGATGCCGGAATCTATACAGTAGAAGTGACAGCGAAAAATGACAAGGGTACTTCCATGGCAGTCAGCACTGCAAATGTGGCGGTAAAAGAAGGAACGATTACCCCGACACCAAGTGTAACTCCGACCCCGAGCGTTACGCCGGGACCGAGTGTAACTCCAGAGCCGACCGTCAGCCCGGAACCAAGTACAACACCGATTCCGACCACAGAGCCGGTTCCAACAGAAACTCCGGTGCCGAGCGAGACCCCAGTTCCGACGGAAACGCCGACGCCGACCGAAGCCCCGGCAGAACCGGAAGCGGAACCGCAGAGCGAAGATGCGCCGGAAGCAGTGCAGACGACAGCAAAAACCGTATTCTACGGTGAAAAAGCATCGGTACAGTCCCTCTTTACATCATCCACAGGAAGCAGCGCAAATAACAATACTTCTTCCGGTGATGATACCCAGATGACCTACACAAAAGATGAGTTGAAAAAAGCCATCAGCGAAAAAGAAAGCCAGATCCGTAATCTGAAGCTGGATCAGAAGGAAGAGGAACTCAAAGTCAAAAATACGCAGAAATCCCTGGATTCCCAGACCGTAAAAGCGACGATCAGCGGTGTGGTAAAGAAGGTTGGAAATGCAGAAAACCCGTCCAACGACGGAAGCGCCTTTATCCAGGTCAGTGGAAACGAGGGTCTGTACGTGCGCGGCTACTTAAGCGAGACGTATCTCGATCAGGTAAAAGTCGGCGATGAACTCAACGTGACTTCTTGGTCTTCGGGTGCTTTTGCAGCGGCAACCGTAACCGAGATTTCTCCGTACCCGACAACAAGCTACATGTCGTACAGCGAGACACCAGCCTCCTTCTATCCGTTCACAGCCGTTATCCCGGAAGGCGGAGAAGGTTTTGAGAACGGTGACTGGATCGAGATTGCAATCACTGTCGGAAACGATGTAGAAAACGGCAACGGCCTGTACGTCAGCAAAGAATTCATCCGCGAGGAAAACGGACAGAAATTCGTTTATATCCGGGATGAAAATGATAAATTAAAGAAACAGAATGTGGTAACCGGAAAACTTCTGTGGGGCAGTTATTACGAAGTGAAGAGCGGTCTTTCCGAAGAGGATTACATTGCATTTCCGTACGGCAAAACCGTGGTGGAAGGCGCAGACACGAAGGAATCCAGTTCATCGGATTATTACAACAGTTAAGGAGGCGCATTATGTTAGAAAATGTAAGACTTTCCTTTCAGGGAATCTGGTCACACAAAATGCGTTCCTTCCTGACGATGCTGGGTATTATCATCGGAATTGCGTCGATCATCTCAATTGTCTCCACGATCAAGGGAACGAATGAACAGATCAAACAGAACCTGATCGGAGCCGGAAACAACAACGTGACCGTCAGCTTAAAGCAGGGCGACGGCGATTACTGGATGGACAACGGACTGCCAAGCGGCGTGTCGAAACTGTCCGATGATCAGAAAAAGCGGATCCGCGAGCAGGATCAGGTGGAAAATGCATCGTTTTACACCGAAAGAACGTATGTGAGCGGCATCGCAAAAGGAAACACAACACTGGACAGTGCGAAGGCGCTTGGCGTGGATGAAAATTATCTGTCGACGTGCGGATATCAGATTTATCAGGGACGCGGCTTTGTGGAGAGCGATTTCTCGAAGACCCACAAAGTTGTCCTCCTCGACGATACCGCAGTGCTGACACTCTTCCCGGATGAGTCGCCGGTCGGCAAAACGATCGAGATCATGGGAGAGCCGTTCACGGTGATCGGCGTGATCAAAAAAGCCGATTCGTTCCAGCCGGTCATCAATTCCAGAGATGACTACTATACGTACAATCAGGAATCTTATCCGCTGGTGCTGATGCCGGATGTCTGCTGGCCGATCGTATTCCAGTATGATGAACCGGAAAATGCCGTTGTGATGGCAAAAACAACCGAGGATATGAGCACGGTGGGAAAGACAACAGCGGATATCATGAACGAATCCGTGACCAATACAACTGATTCTCTTTCCTATCAGGCAGAGGATCTGCTGGAGAAAGCAAAGAGTCTGCAGGAGTTAGGCCAGAGCACGAACCAGCAGCTGATCTGGATCGCGAGCATTTCGCTTCTGGTCGGCGGTATCGGTGTTATGAATATTATGCTGGTATCTGTAACGGAACGTACAAGCGAGATCGGCCTGAAAAAGGCGATCGGAGCAAGAAAACGCAGAATTCTGTTCCAGTTCCTGACCGAGGCGGCGGTGCTCACCAGCATCGGCGGACTGCTCGGCGTGCTGGGCGGCATTATCATGGCACAGGTGATTTCGAGGGTATCGCAGACGCCTGTGGCGATCAGTATTCCGGCGATCATTTTCTCCGTGGTCTTCTCCATGGTGATCGGTATCGTATTTGGACTGCTGCCGTCGGTAAAAGCAGCGAACCTGAATCCGATCGATGCGCTGCGAAGAGAATAGAACAAAAAAGAGTTGAAAAATCCGTGCGGGTACAGCGTAGGTGCTGGATCCGTGCGGATTTTTTGTGCGGCGTGTGCGGATGAAACTTAAGATCTTTACTTTTTGCGGAAAGTCGGTTATACTGGAAAATAAGCGCAATTTGCGGCGCAGCAAAGAGGCATTCGAGTTTCAGATTCGGTATGTTTATGAAAATATAAGAAAGATTCAAAGACATTTCACATTCGTTTATGGTATAATCAAACAAGAGTATGACCAACGAAAAGGAGTATACGCGAATGAATATTTTGTTTTTTATCACACCGAAAAGTGAAACGGCTTATCTGTATGACGACTGCTCACTTCGGCAGGCCATCGAGAAGATCGAATATCATAAATACACGGCGGTTCCGGTACTGAACAAAAAGGGCTGCTACGTGGGAACACTGACGGAAGGAGATCTGCTCCGCATCATAAAAGAACGGTATCTGCTGAATTACCATGAAGCAGAGGATATCCCGCTCTGGCAGGTTCCGAAACGGTGGAATTATGAGTCCGTCAACATCAACAGCAACATCGAGGACCTGATCGAGATGTCCATGCGGCAGAATTTCGTTCCAGTTGTGGATGACGAGGGAATCTTCATCGGCATCATCCGAAGAAGAGATATCATCCAGTACTGTTATCAGAAAAGCGGCATCAAAGAAGAGGAAGAAGCCCGGCGCAGCGCGCGGAAACAAAACGCAGAACAGATGATTCTGCAGTAAAGAAGAAAATGAGGGAAACATTATGAAAAAACTGATCGATCTTATCCAGGAAGAGCTGGTAAAAGCCTTTACCGCTGCGGAGATGGACCCGTCCTATGCAAGGGTTTCCGTTTCCAACCGCCCGGATCTGTGCGAATACCAGTGCAACGGCGCAATGGCAGCTGCAAAAGCATACCACAAAGCACCGATCCAGCTGGCTGAAGCAGTTGTAGAAAAAGTGACCGATCACAGCGTGATCGGTGAAATTGAAGCCGTAAAACCGGGATTCATCAACCTGAAAATCAACCCGGAATTTCTGGCAGATTATCTTTCCAAAATGCAGAACGATGAAGATCTTTCTGTAGAGAAAACAAAAAATCCGAAAACCATCATCGTAGATTACGGCGGAGCAAACGTGGCAAAACCGCTTCACGTCGGCCATCTCCGTTCCGCGATCATCGGCGAGAGCATCAAGCGTATGGGACGCTTCATGGGCCACAACATGATCGGTGACGTTCATCTTGGAGACTGGGGTCTGCAGATGGGACTGATCATCACCGAGCTGCAGGAGCGCCATCCGGAGCTTGTTTATTTTGATGAGTCCTTTACGGGAGAGTACCCGGAGGAAGCACCGTTTACGATCAGCGAGCTCGAGGAGATTTATCCTTGCGCAAGCGGCAAATCGAAAGAGGACGAGGACTATAAGAAACGTGCACTCGAGGCAACGAGAGAGCTGCAGCAGGGCAGAAGAGGATATCGTGCGATCTGGAAACACATTATGAACGTTTCTGTTGCCGATCTGAAAAAGAACTATGGAAACCTCGACGTTCATTTCGATCTGTGGATGGGTGAGTCCGATGCACAGGAGTACATTCCGGACATGGTAGATTACCTGAAAGAGAATGGTTATGCACATTATGACCAGGGCGCACTCGTTGTTGATGTCAAAGAAGAGACAGACACAAAAGAGATCCCGCCGTGCATGATCTTAAAATCCGATGGAGCAGCTCTGTATGATACGACAGACCTGGCAACCATCATCCAGCGTATGAAACTGTACAAGCCGGACGAGATCTGCTATCTGGCAGACAAACGTCAGGAGCTTCACTTCGTACAGTGTTTCCGCTGTGCAAGAAAAGCAAAACTGGTGAATGATGATACCGTTCTTTCCTTTATCGGCTTTGGTACCATGAACGGAAAAGACGGAAAACCGTTCAAGACCCGTGAGGGCGGCGTTATGCGTCTGGAGCGTCTGATCGGCGAGATCAACGATGAGATGTATCAGAAGATCGTGGAGAACCGCAGCGTAAAAGATACGGATGCAAGAGGAACGGCACAGATTGTCGGACTGTCTGCTATTAAATACGGTGACCTGTCCAACCAGGCATCGAAAGATTATGTATTCGATGTTGAGAGATTTACTTCCTTCGAGGGAAACACCGGTCCGTACATCCTGTACACGATCGTTCGTACAAAATCCATCCTCGGAAAATATAAAGAAGAGGGAAATGAACTGAAGAAAGGCGCACTTCTGGCACCGAAGAGCGACAGCGAGAAAGCTTTGATGCTTTCCGTATCCCGTTTCAACGGCGTTGTGGAGAACGCATTCGAGGAGAAAGCACCGCATAAGATCTGTGCTTATATCTACGAGCTTGCAAACGAGTTCAACCACTTCTACCACGAGACCAAGATCTTAAGTGAGCAGGATGAGGCAAGAAAAGCATCTTACCTGGCACTGCTGGATCTTGTCCGCGAGGTACTTGAGACCTGCATCGACCTGCTGGGATTCTCGGCACCGGAACGGATGTAAGATTCGTCAAGAGGGAAAAAATAGATAAAAAACAGGCGATTTTTTTGGCAGCCGTCGGCTTCTGTAGTTCTTGCAGAAACGGCGGCTGTTGTGTTATACTTACATCACGATTTTTCATCCGCTTGGACATTCGTCCTGAAAAATCGATTCTATATTACTCTATCGAAGAGCCATTCGGCTCAATTTATATCCATGTACAAAAACAGAATATCGGACTGACAAACACTTTGACGTAAAAAGAGGAGGCGGGATCATTGGAAAAGTAGAATTTCCGGGAGGGAAGTATCGCCTGCTGTCAGTGCTCGGAAGAGGGGCAACGTCTGTCGTTTATCTTGCAGAGAAAACTGGATCCGGAAAGCGGTATGCAGTCAAGGTAAGTATATGTGGCAGGGAAAAACTGCGCCGGGAAGCGTTTCTTTTACAGAAGTTTTCATATCCCGGGATTCCCTGTGCGGTGGAACTTCTGGAAAGTGGGACAAAAAGCTTTCTGGTGATGGAAGCTGTAAACGGAAAATCTATCGGACAGCGTATGCGTAAGGGAGAACGGTTT
>OJAG01001739.1_pt1 | contig 12386 bp, 8 predicted proteins | sample 1589021 | NCBI WGS metagenome assembly OJAG01 (sample SAMN03283264) | human gut metagenome | biome: human-associated habitat; material: feces | host: Homo sapiens | place: USA | collected 2013 | reverse complement strand
GCTGCGCCGCGTGCTGAACTTCGGCCACACCGTCGGCCACGCCATCGAGAGCAGCGCCGGCGGCCGCCTGCTGCACGGTGAGTGCGTCGCGCTGGGGATGCTCCCCATGTGCGCGCCCGCGCTGCGTCCGCGGCTGATTCGCGTCCTCCGCAAGTGCGGCCTGCCGACGGAGATAGAGACGACGCGTGAGGCGCTGCTGCCCTACCTGCGCCATGACAAGAAGGGGCAGGGCGCGGCCGTCACCGCCGTCGAGGTGGATGAGCCCGGTTCGTTCCGCTTCACTACGATGACGCCCGAGGAAATTCTGCACCGTCTGGAGGGGGTTCTGCTATGAAAAACACATTTGGTCAGTCCGTGACACTCACCCTATTCGGCGAGAGCCACGGCCCCGCCGTCGGTGCTGTGCTCGACGGGCTCGCGCCGGGTCTGCCGGTCGATGAGGAATTCCTGCGCCGCCAACTGGCCCGCCGCCGCCCCGCGACGGCGATGGACACCCCCCGCCGCGAGCCAGACAACTATCAGATTCTCAGCGGCGTCTGGCAGGGACGCACCACCGGGACGCCGCTCACCATCGTCATCCCCAACGAAAACACCCGCAGCGGCGACTATGCCAAAACAGCTGACCTGCTGCGGCCCGGCCATGCGGATTACACTGCCTACGCCAAGTACCACGGCTATCAGGATGCCCGGGGCGGCGGCCACTTTTCGGGCCGCGTCACCGCCGCGCTGGTGGCGGGCGGCGCTCTGGTGCTGGGGGCCCTGAACCGGGCCGGGATCGAGATCGTGACGCACATCGGGCGGTGTGCCGGGATCAGCGATGCCCCCTTTGCGCTGGATGATCCCGCCGCGCTGGCGGCGCAGGCCGAGGCACTGCTGAACAAGTCCGAGGGCTTTGCCCTGCTGGACGGCAGTGTGGAGGAACCCATGAAAGCCGCCATCCGTGCCGCCGGTGCCGAGGGCGACAGCGTGGGCGGTGTGCTGGAGACCGCCATTCTGGGCCTGCCCGCAGGTGTGGGCGAGCCCTATTTCGACAGTGTGGAGAGCAAGCTCGCTCACCTGGCCTTCTCCATCCCGGCGGTCAAGGGCATCGAGTTCGGTTCCGGCTTCGGCTTTGCGGACCAGAAGGGCTCGGAGGCCAACGATGCCTTCCGGATGCAGGGGGAGCGCATCGTCACCGCCACCAACCACAATGCGGGCCTGAACGGCGGCATCTCCAACGGGATGCCCGTGGTGTTCCGCACGGCGGTAAAACCCACCCCCAGCATCTACAAAACGCAGGACACGGTGGACTATATCGCAAAGAAGGACGCGGAGCTGTCCATTCAGGGCCGCCACGACCCCTGCATCGTGCCCCGGGCCGCCATTGTGCAGACCTGCGCCGCCGCGCTGGCCGTGGGCGACCTGCTCACCGCAAAATACGGCATGGCCTGGATGGAGGACCCCACCGGCTACCGCAAGGAGGTGCTGTAAATGGAATACGGACTCATCGGCGGGCGGCTGGGCCACTCCTACTCCAAGGTCATCCACGAGATGCTCTGCGGCTACCGGTACGACCTGTGCCCCCTGCCCACGGAAGAGGAAGTCCGGGCCTTTATGACCCGGCGGCAGTTCAGGGCCATCAATGTCACCATCCCCTATAAGCTGGTGGTCATGGAGTACTGCTCCTACATCGACCCCCACGCCAAGGCCATCAACGCCGTGAACACCATCGTCAACAGGAACGGCCTGCTCTACGGCTACAACACCGATTACCCCGGCTTCTCCTACCTGTGCGATGCACACGGGGTGGAGTTCAAGGACAGGACCGTGCTCATTCTGGGCACCGGCGGCACCCACAACACCACCTGGGCCGTGGCCCATGACCGGGGCGCGAAACAGATCTATACCGTCAGCCGCCATCCCGACCCCGAAAAGGGAGAGCTGACTTATGCTCAGGCCCTGACCACCGGGGCGCAGATCATCATCAACACCACGCCGGTGGGCATGTACCCCAATGTGGGCGTGAGCGCTCTGGATATCACCTCCATGCCCGGGCTGGAAGCCGTGATCGATGTTATCTATAATCCCGATAAGACCGAGCTCATCCTCCGGGCCGAGGAGCTGGGGGTGCCCGTTGCGGTCGGCGGTCTGGAAATGCTGGTGGCGCAGGCAGTGTATGCGGCAGAATTTTTCCTCGACCGCAAGTTTGAGGATGCTGGTGCCGAGATCGCCCGTGTGACCAGCGAGCTGCGGCGGGAACAGCTGAACATTGCCCTCATCGGGATGCCCTCCTCGGGCAAATCCACCCTGGGCCGCGCTCTGGCAGAACGGCTGGGCAAGCGGTTCGTGGATCTGGACGAGGAGATCGTCAAGGCCGACGGCCGGAGCATCCCGGACATCTTTGCCGCTGAGGGGGAGGCAGGCTTCCGGAAGCTGGAAGCCGTGCAGACCGCCCGCTTTGCCCGGGAGAACCGGCAGGTCATCTCCTGCGGCGGCGGCGTGGTCAAAGACCCGGCAAACCTCCGGGCGCTCCACGCCAACGGTATCGTGCTCTTTATCGACCGGCCGCTGGAAGATCTGCTGGTGGGCGGAGGAAGGCCCCTTTCCACCAGCCCTGAGGCCCTGAAAACCATGGAAGCCCAGCGCCGCCCGCTCTATCTGGCGGCAGCGGATGCTGTGATCCCCAACAAGACCACCCCTGCGGATGCCGTGACGGCGGCAATGGAGGCGCTGGATGAAATTTTTAGTCATTAACGGTCCCAACCTCAACCTGACCCAGTTCACGGAGCCGGGCATGGAGGGGCAGATCGATTTCAATACACTGCTGGATTATATCGAGGCGGGCTGTGCCCAGATGGATGTTCAGGTGGACTTTTTTCAGTCCAACCACGAGGGTGACCTCATCGATGAGATCCAGTCGGCGGCAGGCCGGGCCGATGGCATCATCCTCAACCCGGGCGGCTACGCCTATTACAGCGTGGCCATTCTGGAAGCGCTGCAGGTGTGCGGCGTGCCCGCCGTGGAAGTGATGCTGGCCGACCCCAGCGGCAAGGAGCCCTTCCGCAGCGTGGATGTGATCTCCTTTGGCTGTCAGGGCCGCTTTGCAGGCGAGGGGGTCAGCGGATATCTCCATGCCTGCGCTTACCTTGTGCAGCTGCTCCGGCTGGATGGCGGCGCGCAGACGCACCTGGTGCAGTAACAACCCTCTCAGTCTCGCATTCGCTCGCCAGCTCCCCCGAAGGGGGAGCCCTTGGCAAGTAGGGCAGGCTGTGCAGCAAAACTGAAAGCATAGAGACAAAACAGAAGGGAAAAGAAACAAGATGATCATTTCGACCAAAAAAGGCACCCCCAAGGAAGAGCTGGAAAAGATCGTAGACAAATTCGAGAAACAGGGCCTGGATGTGACCCTGATCACCGGCAAGGATTACAATGTGTTCGGTCTGGTGGGCGATACCACCAAGATCGATGAGCGCGACGTGCTGGCCAACCCCTGGATCGACAACGTCACCCGCGTGTCCGCTCCCTATAAGCGGGCCAACCGCCTGTTCCACCCCGCCGATTCCATCATCGACTGCGGCGGCGTGAAGATCGGCAGGGGCGAGAAGATCGCCGTGATGGCAGGCCCCTGCAGCATCGAGGGCGAGGAGCAGGCACTGCGCATTGCCAACGGCGTAAAGGCGGGCGGTGCAAGCCTGTTCCGCGGCGGCGCTTATAAGCCCCGCACTTCTCCCTACTCCTTCCAGGGTCTGGAGACCGAGGGCATCCTCGATATGGTCAAGGCACGGGAGGCCACCGGAATGCCCATCGTGTCCGAGCTGATGAGCGAGGACCGGATCCCGGAGTTTGAGGAATATGTGGACGTGGTGCAGATCGGTGCCCGCAACATGCAGAATTTCCAGCTGCTCAAGGCCGTGGGCAAGATGCACAAGCCTGTTCTGCTCAAGCGCGGCCTGTGCAACACCATCGAGGAGTGGATCATGTCCGCAGAGTATATCATGGCCGGCGGCAACGAGCAGGTCATTCTCTGCGAGCGGGGCATCCGCACCTTTGAAAAATACACCCGCAACACCCTCGACCTCTCCGCTGTGCCCATCATCCACGAAAAGACCCATCTGCCCATCATCGTGGACCCCAGCCACGCCACCGGCAAGGCCAATCTGGTTGAGCCGATGATGATCGCCGCTGTGGCCGCCGGTGCCGACGGTCTGGAGGTGGAAGTCCACTATGATCCCCGCCACGCATGGAGCGATGGCGCACAGTGCCTGACCCCGGATGCCTTTGCACAGGCCATGGCAAAGTGCCGTCAGGTCGCATGGGCCATTGGCCGGGATATGTAACACGATGAACATTACGATAAAATCAAGCCGGACGGTGGGCGGCAACATCGCCGCGCCGCCCAGCAAAAGCATGGCTCACCGGGCGGTGCTCTGCGCGGCGCTGGCAAAGGGGACCTCCCATCTCCATCATCTTGCTTTCAGCAAGGATATCTCCGCCACGCTGGGCGCGGCGGGCCGACTGTGCGCCCGTGTCACCACCGGTGAAAACGACGCGGTGGTGGAGGGGCTGGGCCGCTTTCTGCCGGTTGATGCCCCCGTGGACTGCTGTGAGAGCGGCAGTACCCTGCGCTTCCTCATCCCACTGGCCAGCCTGACTGGGCAGGAAGTGACTTTTACGGGCCGTGGGCGGCTGATGGAGCGGCCCCAGTCGGTCTACAAAACGCTGTATCAGCAGCAGGGCCTGCGTTTTGAGCAGAGCGCGGACCGCCTGACTGTGGAAGGTGCCCTGACCCCGGGCGAATACGAGCTGGCGGGCAACGTGTCCAGCCAGTTCATCAGCGGGCTGCTGTTTGCCCTGCCCCTGCTGGGCGGCACCAGCACCCTGCACCTCATCCCGCCTGTGGAGAGCCGGAGCTACATCGATATGACCCGCGCGGTGCAGCACGCCTTTGGCGTGGAAAGCCGCTGGTTGGATGAGAATACGCTGGAAATTCCCGGCGGGCAGCACTATCTTCCCGGTGATTACACCGTGGAGGGCGATTACAGCCAGGCGGCTTTTCCTGCCGTGCTGGGCGCTGTGACCGGCGGGGTGGCCATCACCGGCCTGTCTGAGGAGACCTTGCAGGGCGATGCCGCCATTCTGGAGATCCTCCGGCGGTGCGGTGCAAGATTCACCCGCACCGGGCAGGGCGTGGTGTTTGAAAAGGCCCCGCTCCACGGAACGGACATCGACCTTGCCGACTGCCCCGACCTGGGCCCTGTGCTGATGGTGCTGGGCCTGCTGTGTGAGGGCACCACGGTCATCCGCAACGCCGAGCGTCTCCGCATCAAGGAGAGTGACCGCATCGAGGCCATGGAGACCGAGCTGCGGGCCTGCGGCGGGCAGCTGGAGAGCGAGGGCGGCACCATTACCATCCATGGCTGTGCCGGCGCGCTCCATGCCCCGGAGCAGCCGCTTTCCGGCCACAACGACCACCGCGTGGTGATGAGCCTTGCGGTGCTGGCGCTGGCCGCCGGGCTGGCCCTGCCCATCAGCGGGGCCGAGGCCATTGCCAAGAGCTGGCCGGATTTTCTGGAAGCCATCAAGCCTTTGGGCGCGGAGGTGGAACATGTTGGATAAATCAAAGCGTTATCTCATTGTGGGCCTGGGCCTGCTGGGCGGCAAGTACGCCTTGGAGCTGAGCAGGGCCGGGTTCCATGTGGACGGCATCAACCGCAGCGAGGGCCATCTGCAGTATGCCCTCGACCACGGCTATATCGCCAGCGGCAAGACCCACGATTTTGAGGATCTGGTGCGTCAGGCCGACCATATCATCTTTGGCTTGTACCCCACGGCCCTGATCGAGTGGTTCCGGACCTACGGCCACCTGCTGAAGGAGGGCTGCATCTTTACCGATGTGTCGGGCGTAAAGACCGGTCTGGTGGAGCCCATTCAGGCCATGTGCAGGCCGGGCGTGGAGTTCATTGCCAGCCACCCCATGGCGGGCCGTGAGACCTCCAGCGTGGAGCACGCCGCCGAGGTGAATTTTGCCCCGGCCAACTTCATTGTGACCCCCACGGAAAAGAACACCCCGGAGGCCATTCAGTGGGCCAGGGAGCTGGCCGAGGTGCTGGGCTTCAAGCATATCTGCACCCTGACCGTGCAGGAGCATGACAGGATGATCGGCTATGTCAGCCAGCTCTGCCATGCCATCGCCGTCAGCCTGATGTGCGCCAACGACAATACCTCTCTGTGCGAGTACACCGGCGATTCCTTCCGGGACCTGACCCGCATTGCACGCATCAACGATAAGATGTGGGCGGAGCTGTTCCTCTGGAACAAAGAAAACCTCATCTCCGAGATCGACCAGTTCAGCGGGGCGCTGAACGAGATGCGCAACGCCCTTGTGGCCGATGACCGGGAAAAGCTGGAGGAGATGTTCCGCCTGTCCACCCAGCGCCGCGCGGCGTTTGATAAGAAAGCGCCGTAACCTTTTCAGCACACAGCACTGCTGTTTTTTTTTTCAGCTCCCCTGCTGGGAGAGCTGGAAGCGAGACTGAGAGGTTTGGCACAACACGAGAAAATGAGGTGTACCGAATGCCCAAACAGGAAGGCCAGAAATCCAAGCTGCTGGCGCTATTGCGCATTTTTGAGCAGCAGACCGATGAAAACCACCTGCTGAATGTGCCGCAGCTGGTGGAGCTGCTGGAGGCGCAGGGCATCCGCTGCGAGCGCAAGAGCGTGTACAGCGATATTGAGGCACTGGGTGCGCTGGGCTATGACATCAAGCTGCGCCGGGGCCGGGGCGGCGGGTATTTTCTTGCCAGCCGCACCTTTGATCTGGCGGAGCTCAAGCTGCTGGTGGATGCCGTGCAGGCAAGCCGGGTGGTATCCGGCACCACGAGCAGGCGGCTGATCCACAAGCTGGAAAAGCTCTGCTCCAACTACGAGGGCAGCCAGCTGCAGCGTCAGGTCTATGTGGAGGGCCGCCCCAAGACCGACAGCAAGAGCCTGCTGTACAGCATCGATGCCCTGCACGAGGCCATCAACAATGGTAAAATGGTGGAGTTCCTCTACAGAAAAGCCGACAGCCGCGAGAAAGAGAAAAGGATCGTCAGCCCGTGGCAGCTGGCCTGGGAGAACGGGTGCTACTACCTCATTGCCTTTGCCGATGAAAAGGGCATCCGCCATTACCGGGTGGACAAGATGAGCGGGGTCCGGGTGCTGGATGCGCCCCGGCGGGGTCAGGAGCAGTTTGCGGATCTTGACCTGCCTGCCTATCTGCGCAAGCACTTTGGAATGTACGGCGGGCCGGAGCACCGCGTTACCCTGCGGTGCACCGCGGATCTGGAAGGTGCCATGCGGGAGCGCTTTGGCGCAACGCCCATGTTCCTGCCCGAGGAGAATGGCTGCTTCCATTTCGATGTCCCCATCTGCGTCAGTGACCAGTTCTATGGCTGGGTCTGCGGCTTTGGCGGCAAGATAGAAGTGGTTGCCCCGCCCGAAGTGCGGCAGGGAATGCGGGAAATGACCGCCCGGCTGGCAGAACAGCATCAATAACAAAAAAGGACTGCGAAAGCAGTCCTTTTTGCGTGTTTACGGCTCCTTCAATTCCAGATCACTGGGCAGGATCAGATCCAGCGCGGCGGCAGGTTCGGCCACAAGGCGGCGGCTCTGGTGGAAGATGGCCTTTTCCAGTGTGTTGCGGGCAAGGCGGCCATTGCCGGCGGTGCGGGCATCGGATTCCTGCCAGCGGGTATAATAGCCCAGCAGGGGTTCGGTGCAGGCTTCGGCCAGGGTGTAGCCCTTGTTTTTGGCAAGGACCTGGGTGATCTGCAGCAGCTCCACGGCGGTGTAGTCCGGGAACTCGATCCGGTTGGGAAAACGGCTGGCAAGGCCGCTGTTGGCGGTGAGGAAGGTCTCCATCTCCCTGGTGTAACCTGCCAGAATGACCACCAGCTCATCCCGGTGATCCTCCATCCCCTTCACCAGCGTGTCGATGGCTTCCAGCCCGAAGCTGTCCTGCTCACCGCGGTAAAGGCTGTATGCCTCGTCAATGAAGAGCACACCACCCAGCGCGCTCTCGATGACGCTGTTGGTCAGGGGGGCGGTGTGGCCGGTGTAGCGGCCCACCAGGTCGGCACGGGTCACCTCCACCAACTGGCCGCCCTTGAGGGCACCGATGGCTTTCAGGTATTTCGCCACCAGCCGGGCAATGGTGGTCTTGCCGGTGCCGGGGTTTCCGGTGAAGATCATGTGCATCGAAAGGCTGGCAGTCTTGAGCCCGGCGGCGGCCCGGCGCTGCTGCACCTGCAGGTTGTCGGCCAGACCGAACACATATTCCTTGACCGGGGCAAGGCCCACCAGCTCGTTGATCTCGGCGCGGATGGCATCCAGCGCACCGGTGTAGGCGGCGGGCAGCAGGTCGAACAGGGGCTGGTCTGCGTCGTCGTTCAGGCGGAACAGCACCCCTTCCGGCCCGGCGGTCAGGGTCACGGTGCCGGTAAGGGTTTCATCGGTCCGCAGGCAGTATTCGCTCAGGGCGCGGAAGATGCGGTCAGTGCACGCGGAAAGGCCTGCCGCACCCTTCTGTGCGGTGCACTGAGCTGCGACATAGTCCCGCACGTCGGCCCCGGCGGAAAGGGTCAGCCCCAGCCGGGTGCGGATCTTCTGGGCCAGCCCGTTGAGCTGCTGTGCGGCAAGGGCGGCCAGATCCTCCCGGGTGTAGGAGGCCGTCTCGCAGACATCCCCCAGTGCCGACACCAGCGCCGCACCGAATTTGTCAGCCAGTGCCTCCCGGCCCTTGTGGGAGTAGAAGATGAGGTATTTGCCGCAGGGGTCGATACGGCTGACGGCTCCCGGGGCCAGCGCCGTGCCTGCATCCACAAGGATGCCCTCTTTGTTCACGAGATACCGGCTGGACAGGGGGGCGCTGCCCTTGACGGCCAGATCAGACAGGGTCTTCAGAAAGCCGGGATAACAGCTCTCGTAGTGCTCAAAGGCAAGGATCTCCCCGGGTGCGTGCAGGGCGGCGTAGAGGTCCTGCAGGAAGAGCTTCTCGGCTCCGGAATTGGGGTAAAGGGCCAGATCCAGCGTGGCGATCCTGTCGCTCTGCAAAAGACCCCGGGCCGCCATGCAGCGGGCGGTTTCTTCCAGTGCAAAATGCCTGCCTGTGCCTGCCCCGCCTGTGAGCAGAATGACGTTGCGGGCAGCGGGGGCTTCGGTGCCAAGCACAAAGGGGCGGCGCATGGCCCGCACCACGCTGTCCACAAAAGCATCCTGCCCCAGCACCGTCTGCTTGACCTCGGCGGCAAGGCCTTCAAAGCTGCCCAGGTGCTCCGGCTTCACGTCGGTGGTGCCCCTGGCCAGCAGGCCTTCGTCCTCCATGTCCCGCAGCATCTGGCGGCTGCTTTCCAGCGCGGCGGCGGTGGCATCGCTCTGGGTCCTGAGCTGGGCGTTCTGCTGCTTCAACAGCTCGTCCAGCCGTTTCTGCTGTTCCAGAAGCGCCGCGTTCAGGTCAGGCAGGGCGGCGCTGCCGCCTGTTTTGGGTGCAGAAGTGCCGGGGGCGGCCTTGAATCTGCCCCCCGGGCCGAACACGCCGTTCATCAGACTTTCCCAATCATCGGTGTATGCCATAAAACTTCCCTCCGTGCAGTGCTTTTTCTTTCAGTATAGTGGAGTCTGGTACGTTTTGCAAGGAAAGGGTTGAAATAAAGGACAAAGTTCGTTACACTATTGTCAAATGAAAGGATGAATTGCCATGGAGCCAAGAACACCTGCTGAATGGAAGACGCTGTTTGAGAGCGAAGCCTTTGCCCGCCAGACGGAATACTACGGCCCGCTGGGGGTGGAGTATACCCCCGCCGGGACACACCTGCGCCTGTGGGCTCCCACGGCAAAACAGGCAGCAGTGAACCTGTACCGCCGGGGCACCGGCGGGGCCTGTGTGGGCACCCTGCCCCTGCAGCAGCAGGACAAGGGTGTGTGGAGCATCTATCTGCCCGGCGACCAGCACGGAAAATACTACGATTTCACCCTTACCACCCCGTTTGGCACCTGCAATGCAGCGGACCCCTACGCCCGCGCGGCTGGGGTGAACGGGGTGCGCAGCATGATCTTTGACCCGGCCCGGGTAGACCCGCAGGGCTGGGAGCGGGATGTGCGGCCAGTGATCCCACCGGCCCGCCGCAGTGTGTGGGAGGTCAGCGTCCGGGATTTCTCGCAAGACCCGGCCAGCGGTGTGCACACAGCCTGGCGGGGCAAATTTCTGGCCTTTACCCAGCAGGGCACGACCCTGAGCAGCGACGGCATCCACCCTACCTGCCTGAATTACCTCAAACGGCTGGGGGTGAGCTATGTTCAGCTCATGCCAATCTTCGATTTTGGCAGCGTGGATGAGAGCCGCCCCCTGACCCGGCAGTATAACTGGGGCTACGACCCCACCAACTTCAATGTGCCCGATGGCAGCTACTCCACCGACCCCACCCGGGGTGAGGTGCGGGTGCGGGAGTGCAAGCAGATGATCGCGGCCCTCCATGCGGCGGGCATCGGCGTTGTAATGGACGTGGTGTATAACCACATGTACCGCTCCGACAATGTGCTGAACCGGGTGGTGCCCCTCTACTACTTCCGCCAGAACGACGACGGTTCCCTCTCCAACGGCAGCGGCTGCGGCAACGAGTTTGCCTCCGAGCGGCCCATGGCCCGGCGCTATCTCATTGATTCGGTGCTCTACTGGGCACGGGAATATCACATCGACGGCTTCCGGTTTGACCTGATGGGCCTGTATGACGTGGAGACCATGAACCTCCTCCGGGCTGAACTGGACAAACTGCCCGGCGGGCGGGATATCCTGATGTACGGTGAGCCGTGGCAGGGCGGCTGCAGCGCCCTGCACCGGTACGAGGCCAACAAGAACAACCTGAATATGCTGAACGAGCGCATCGGCATCTTTTGCGACAACACCCGGGATGCCATCAAGGGCGGCTGCTTCGATGCCCGGGAGCCGGGCTTTGTGGAGGGCAAGCCCGGGAGTTTCTGGGATATCGGTGCTTCGGTGGCAGCGTGGTGCCGCAGTGAAAAGCTGCCGCCTCACGCCCCGGGGCAGATCATCAGCTACGTTTCGGCCCACGACAACTTCACCCTGTGGGATAAGCTCCTGATGGTGCGCTACGCCCGCCCGGAGTTTGCCGCTGTGGACAAGACCGCGCTGGCCCAGAACCGGCTGGCAGCGGGCATCTACCTGACCAGCATGGGCCTGCCTTTCTGGCAGGCGGGCGAGGAGTTTGCCCGAACCAAGAAGGGGCAGGGCAACAGCTACCGCTCCAGCCCGGCCCTCAACCGGCTGGACTGGCACCGGGCCGAACAGTTCCACAGCCTTGTGGATTACTACCGCGGGCTCATTGGTCTGCGGGCGGCGTTCCCCCGGCTGGGCGCGCTGGACAAGGCCAGCCCTGCCGCCATCGAGTTCTTCCCGCTGGAACAGCCTCTTGTGGGCTGGCGGCTCCCTGCCCAGTGGGGCGACGGCGCGGCATGGAGCGCCCTGTGCGTCTACTATAACCCCACCGAGACGACGCAGGTCGTCACCCTGCCCGGCGGCAGCTGGAAGCTGCTGAGCGACGGCATCTCCTCCAGCCTGTGGCGGGGCAGCAGCCGCATCTGCACCGGCCAGACCGTCCTCCTGCCCCTGAGCGCCACCGTGTTCGGGCAGGTGTAAAAATACGGTCTGCCGTTGCTTGACAACCTGCAATTGAAAATCCCCTGACCAGTTCACGCCGGTCAGGGGATCTTTGATTTATGGATCAGGAAAAAGATTGGGGAAAATCAGGAGTTTTTCTGTGCCTGCTGGGTCTGGGCATTCTTCTCGCCCAGAGTCAGGCTGACAGTCTGCATCTGGCCTTCCCGGGCCACGGTGATGGAAAGGGTATCACCGGCGGCATGCTGCTGGATCAGGGTGCCAAGGTCGTCCTTCTGGGCGATCTCAGTGCCGTCGATGCTTACGATGCGGTCACCGGTCTTCAGACCGGCCTTGTCGGCGGGGCCGCCCTGCACAACATCCACAACGTAAACGCCGTAGGCAGTGACGTTGAGCTGTGCGGCGGTCTGGGCATCGGTCACAGCCAGATAGGTGATGCCCATGTAGGGGCGGCCGGAGACATAGCCATTCTCCAGCAGATCTTGTGCCACCTTGATGGCATCGTTGATGGGGATGGCGAAGCCCAGACCCTCCGCATCGCTGGAGGAAGACTTTGCGTTGACCAGACCGATGAGCTCACCGTTCATGTTGAACAGGCCGCCGCCGGAGTTGCCGGGACTGACAGAGGCATCCATCTGGATCAGGGACATGGTGTTGGTGGAGCTGGTGCCCTGGATGGTCACGCTGCGGTTCAGGGCGCTGACGATGCCGCTGGTCACGGTGCCGCCCAGCTCAC
>OJAG01001724.1_pt1 | contig 12505 bp, 7 predicted proteins | sample 1589021 | NCBI WGS metagenome assembly OJAG01 (sample SAMN03283264) | human gut metagenome | biome: human-associated habitat; material: feces | host: Homo sapiens | place: USA | collected 2013 | reverse complement strand
ATGCTCGCTCATTTTTTTACCTGCTATAATTCTATCTGCATCGTAGTACTTGAAAGCAAGAGGATTTTTTGAATTTACGCCCTCAAATTTGATTTTTTCGATATTATTGAAATACATTTTTTCTTACCTCTGTTTATTTTCTGCCGATTTCATTAAAAGGAATTTCTTTGAAATCGGAACATTCTTTTGAAATTTTACTGTCTGCCTTGATTCTGTAATCGCCGTTTTCATAATCCTCAAAGGAGCTTTTTGCACCGTTTAAGGTAAAGGTCTGATTGTTTTCAACGACAGAATATTTTTTGACTGTCTTTGCGATTTCACCGACCTTGTTTTGCTTTGAAATAATGATGTTATTTTGAACAGATGAGCCTGACGGATTAACTGCAAAGCCCTCGTCCTCTTCTCTTTCATAATCCTGATGCATACGCTCAATGCCGTCATACTTATTGCCGATTGAAGCGTTAAACTCCTTTGCCTCATTCATAAGCTGCCATAAACGGCTGTCAGGCGTTTTACAATTTTTTGCATACCAGCCGTCATTGTGATAACCGTCATATGCTCGGTCATCATAGAGTATCTGCTTTCCTGCATTGATTACTAAATTGTTTTCAATCATATTATCTCTGCCGCCGCCGACAAGGAAAGCGTAACCCGGGATATTGATAAGCACATTTCCGTATGCCGTCTGCCCTGAAGAATTATCGTCAAAGTAAATGCCGCTTGGTGTAAAAGTGCCCGAGCCGATATTGCTGATACAGTTATAGCGGACAACATTGCCGTAGGTGCTGTAGCTGTATCCCGTATAAATCGCACCTGCATCTGAGGATTGTAAAACTACATCGTGAATGTAATTGTATTCCACTACATTTTCATTGCCTGTATAGTAAACACCCATATGCGGTGCATTATAGATTTCGTTGTGAGAAACAACGTTGCCGATACCGCTTAAATTAACACCTGCTATATATGTTTTCTGAATTTCGCCGTAATCGTGCAGGCTGTTGTTGGTGACGGTGTTACTGCCATAGACAAAGCCCTCTGCACTGCCGCCCGAAAGCACAACCGCATCTTTTCCGATAAAAGCGACCTCGCAGTTTTCCACAAGATTATTTTTGCCGCTGACATTGATTCCGCAATCCGCCGCATTTTTAACCGTGCAGTTCACGATTTTGCAGTTTTCGCCTGCAACGTTAAGGGCATCGGCTCTTGTGCCCTGCAAGGTAAGACCATCAACGGTAATATTGGACGCTTTTTCTGTGATACTGATTATATTTTCATTGCTTGTTGAAAGCATAATTTTGCTGTTCTCATTTTCATCAGGAGGGTAAAAATACAATATACCGCTATCACGGTCTATGTAATATTCGCCCGGTGCATCAAGTTCCTCAAGAACATTGAAAAAATAATAATATCCGCCCTCCTTAAAGCCGTATTTACTGCAATATTCAGTAGTGATTGTCTTATCGTCATTTATACTTTTTATCGGTGTGGACATATCTGCCCAATCCCAGTAAAAGTAACCGAACGCCCACAAATCATTGGTATTTTGCCAGCTTTTTACTCTTGAATAAGTATCCTCGTCAAGGGCAAATGTGCCGCCTCTTTGATTGCGTCTTTCGAGCCACGATTCATCAACAGGTGCGGGAGCATTCGGCTCATAGCAGTCGCCGATGTCGCTTACTTTACCTACGGTTATATACGAATCGTTGGGATAGCGTGCAATTGTCATTCTTTTATCATTAAAGAACAATTCACAAGGATTTTCAGTTGCCGCATTGTCATAATACTCTTCCGTATTAAATCCGCCTGTCGCCTTGATTTTACCGTAATCCGATTTTGTAAGACCGTATTTTTTCAAATCAAGCATCTTAACCTTATCCGCTGCCTGACTGCTGAGCCTTTTTGCGGTTTCACCGTTGACAGAGGAAAAATCGGCAGGAGTTAAAATTTTGCCGCCGCAGAGGATAACCTCACCATCACCGTAGGAAGTGTAGGTAACGGATGTGCTTTTTGAAGAATCTCTTTCGTCAAACGCAATTCCCGTTTCGTAATATGTGCCCTCCATTATTGCAACGGTAATTGATATTTTATTTTCATCGGAATTGGCAATAGCTTCACGAACAGCCTGCTGTGCTCTTTGAATTGTCTGAAACGGCTTTTCAAGTGTGCCGTCGCCATTGTCATCACCGTTTACAGATATATAAAAATCCGCATTTTTAATAAGCACTTTCTGACTGTCCGATTTTGTGCAAGCAAGTGCTGAAGGAGGAGCAATGGGAACATATTTTTTTATGTATGACATATATGTACCCACCGATGCTCCGATTACGGCAAGAGCCAAACCGACGGACACTGCTGAAATTATGATTTTCTTTTCCATAGAACTTCCTCTGTTTTAACTGTAATAAAGATATTTACTTCACCGTAAATTCTGTCGTTAAATATTCATCGCTGACTTTATTAAACGAATTTACTGCATACACATGCAAAAAGTATTTACCTTTCTCCAATCCTCTTATTTTATTCTGTTCGGTATATATTATATCATTTCCCAGAATATAATTCTTTCCGAAAAAACGCACATAAGTTTTTTGACCGATTTCATTTTCAATTTCATAAATATAATATTTTATCGGAACATTTTGACAAGCACAATCAAAGCTTACTACAGCACCGTCTGATGTGCTTTCAGCAGATATTTCAGCGTCACCAAATGTCGGAGCAATGCCTTTTTCTAATTTTTCGGCAGTTCTTGTAAATGAACTTTTGTCAAAAGAACGCATTGTAAATTCTTCGCCGAATTCAATTCCGGTATTTAAGTTTACTTTTTTCAATGTGAACGAATTGCTTTGCGTATCTACATACATCAAATATCCGTTATTCACATTATTTCTGTCAGGTACATCTTCGAGTTTGTAAATACCGATAAGCTGAGGATTTACCATATAATCCTTTTTATCAAGTAGTCCCTGACTTTGAAAGACAAGATTTTTTTGTGAAATATCCGCCGGAAAGTCGTTTGCTTCATTTTCATCTTCATTATCAAGCCAGTCAAAATCGAAATAGCTTGTTGTTCCCGTATTGATAACGGTAAAATCTTTTTGCATAATCGCTCTTTCATCGCTCATACAGTAATGAGAATGTCCTGTAAATACAACCGCCTGCGGATATTCTTTTAAAATACTATATATTTCTTCATATTGCGGTGTTGCCCAATGTCCGCCATTCACAATATTGCTGATGGGCATATGGATAAAAACAAAAATAGGCTTGTTTGGATCTTCTGTATTTGCGGCAGCAAGTTGTTCTTTTAAAAATTCTATTCTTTTCTCATTATATGTTCCATCTGCAAGTGTATCGTTGCTTTCGGCAAGTTCTTCATCTCCTTTTTCAAGTTTTGAATTAGAAATGGAGATAAAGCTATAGCCGTTAACAATCGTTCTTGTGTTGAGAGGAAGACCGGTTGACTTGTAAAAATTGTGTTCCTGGTTGCCGCCGTAAAATTCATGATTACCCATAGGATAAATAATGTGCGGTGCTTCTGCTCTGTCCTCACCGTAAACATAGTCTAAAATTTTGTTATATGCGCTGTATGCAGCATAATCGCCGGTAGCGTTGACCATATCTCCGTTAAATACTATCATATCGACATTTTGACTTTTATAGTATTTTAATGCTTTTATAAGATGATCTGCACCATTCATAACAGTAGCATAATCCCAACCGTAAAGATTTTTTTCTTCCTGTGGAAGCTGAGCATCTGATATAATGCCGACTTTTATATAGCCTTTTGAATTTGCTTCTATGGTTTCAACAACATATTTCTTACTTTTAGGAACGGTGAGAGCTTTATAAGTAATTACTGTTGCCGTAATTATTATTGCCAATGTCAAAAATAAAGACAATATAATTAAATGTGTTTTTTCCATTATTTTTTTATTCTTAATTTTCAACATATATATGCTCCACTGTTGTTTCATCACCCATCGTTATAAGCGTACCGCCGTTTTGACCGGGTGTCTGAGAACATCTGTCGCCTGTTTTCATTGCATAAGTCAGTCTTACTCCCTCATACATCACACTGTAATTATTCAAGTGGTCATGACCTGCAAATACATATTTTGTACTGTCAAGTTCCTTAATCACATTGAACATACCTGTATTTATATATGACGGGCATTCTTCTTCACCCTTAACGCCGAAGTTTTCACCTTCTGCACCACCTTCTTGCTGCCATAAATCATAAGCGGTTTTGAATTCAGGAAGTGGGATATGTATAAATAACATAGAGTCTGTTTTTGTTTTGTTATATTCATTAATTCCGTTTATCGCCCATTTATACCATTCAATTTGGCTGTCATAGATAAAGTCATAATGTCTGTTCTCATCGTCTTTATCATAGTAACGGCTTGCATGCGTATCCATCATAATGAGACTCTGCACGATTTTATCATTTTCTTTGATATTTATTATGTAATTTCCGATTCCGCCGATATTATCGGGGCCTTGCTTAAACAAACAATTTTCAGCTTCTTCGTATTTATTTGCTATCCATGCCAAATCAACATTTCCCTCACCATCGTGGTTGCCGTTAATCGGTGCCCACGGAATACCGTAGCTGTCTATTTTATTAATCGCTTTAATCACAGAAAATTTAGTGAATTTTGCCCAAACCAAATCACCGGTAATAACTATTAAATCGGGCTTTTGCTTTGTAACAAGCGTATCAACCGTTTCATATACATTATCGGCTTTTCCACACAAATCTAAAGCATCGTTAAATTGCAAATCGGTAATAACAAGAATTTTGAAATCCTTATTTTCTTCCTTTTCAAGAACAATCGTATCATTTATATCATAAGGTTTGTCTCTGTACCAATAGTCGTAATCGTATGTTTTTCCTTTCAAAGGAAACATCAATATTGATACGGTTATTAAAACGATAACTAAAAATACGCTTATACCTATAATCAGACCTTTAATTGTTTTACTCATTTTTCTTTTTCTCCGTTTCTATATATGAATTTAATAAAGCACAAGCAAGCGACAAGCCGCCTGCGGTATACAGTATGGGCTCATAGCTGATAAGTGCGGGCATAAATCTGCTTAAAGCAAAAATTCCCACAGCAAAAAGTACAAGCAATATATAATGAATCACACCGTTTTTTACTGTTGCACCAAACGACAGACCGATAAACAGTCCCGTTAAACCGCCCATAATTCTTGCTATCCACATAACGGCTAAGGTTATTGAATTAGTTTTCATTAAGGGCATAAGCATTTGCAGATGATAAATATTTAAGTATGTAAGCAGTATTATAAAAATGCCCGAAAACAAAAGTCCTAATGTAAGAAGCTTTTGCCTGTCAAATTTTTTCGGCAGTAAAACAGAAAGCAAAGTACCAACTGCAAAAAGAGGTGCAAATAAGGCTATCAAAATCGTAAATATTTCGTGTTCCTTCATTGCAGAATCATACACATAATCCTTAATCAAAAAAATGACCGAAGACAAGGAAATGCCTATGCTTGCAGATGTTAAAAACTTTGTAAGCTTTTTCATTTTGTTACCTCCTGTAAGTAATCAGATATTGCCTTTGTCAGCGAGCGTTCATCGTCTGACGGCAAATCGCAGTACTGACTGAATATCATAACGCCGCCGTAGCCTTTTAAGTAAGCGTAGGCTGTTTTGTCACGGATAATTGCCTGCGAATTGAAATATGTGTATCTGTCTTCCTTTGTGTCGCTTTTCTTCATTGTATAAAAATTATTGAACGGAGATATTTCTTCACTTATTGCGTTATACGCATATTGCTCCATTCTACCGCCCTCCCATGTTCCGTAGAACGGGAAACCGATGTTTATCTGCTCTTTTGAAAAGCCTTGAATTTCAATGTAATCCGCCGCCTGAACACAGCTGCTGAAAAATGAAGAATGCTGTCCGTCCTGATCAAGAATGTCATAGCCCATAACATTCACATAATCAATACATTCGATTGTTTCCGGCGTGTATTTTAATGCCCATGTGGCAAGGGCTAATGAAAGCGTTGCGTCCTCTTTATTCCACATTTCAGTTTTCATTCTTGCTTTCAGTTCCTGCAAAAAGCTGTTGTATGCGTCAAATTCGTCCTGCGACAATGGGAATTCCCAGTCAAGGTCAATGCCGTCAAATTCATATTTGTTGGCAAAAGCAATCATATTAGTAATTAGGGTATCCCTGTTTTCCGTAATGGATTTCATAACCCTCTGATTACCGTTTTCGCCCGATGGATTAAGAATAGTAATAACAAGATTTACACCCTTTTCGTCGAGTACCTCGTGGAGATTTCTCATCATTACGGCATAGTATTTGTCCTCGTCACGCTCTATACCGTCCCAACCGTCTGTATGAATTATTCCTTCCTCATCCCAACGAACATTGCCGATGTCAATATAATCGGTTACGGTATCGTAATAATCTGCATCTATAAGCTCCTTGATTTTTGCGTCTTTTTCAGCATCGGACAGCGTTGTGTCATCAATGATTCCGAATACGGAACCACCCAAGGTACTGTATGTTGAAACACGAAAATCATTCTTCTTTTCGGGAACGGCATTATATATTTCCATTTCACGGATTTTTGGCAGGTTGTCGCTTTTCTCCACCGTCAGCTTTACATAACGAGCCTTGACCGTATCAAAGGTGCAAAGGCGGTGAAACTCAATTTTATCGTTAGCATAAATTTGCGTAAAGTTTTCGTTATCGTCCGATACCGATATAGAGAATTTCTGCACATTAAGTCCTTTTTCTTTTAGAATAACAGAGTTAAAATCACAGCTTTCGCCAAGGTCAATAATCGATTCGCCACCGTTTCTTGTCTTAAAGCGGCAAACAGAGCTGTCTTTTCCGTCAGTCATTTTATTGCTTTTATCTCTGAGTGCAAGGTTTTCACTTTGTATGTAGTCCTGATTGGACGCATATTTTGAGCTTGTGCCCATAGCCTCGCCGACCGCCGAAAGCGAGATCAGCAGCACCATAAACAGGCTTATTACAGTAATTGTAAATTTTTTCATTATCGTTTTACCTCCAATGTTTTAATTTCAAACGGCTTGAATGTCATTGCATCTAAATCAACATCATTCGGATTTTCAAAAAGCATATCCGTTTGCTTTACGCTGTTAAAGTTAATATTTGCTTTGACCCTTGCAACCGTTTTTATACCGGCTGTTTCATACATTCTTACCGCAATATTTCCTTTATCGTTCACAAATACCGTTTCAATAATTATGTTTGAATTATCGCAGTTAAATATAGGCTTAATATCCAAACTGCCCTTGTAAATTCTTAACGGATTATTCAGCTCGTAGCCGATTTTTACAAGTTCGCTTTCCATAGGCTTTTTGCTGTGAGGATAAATTGCGTAGGTAAAGAAGTGCTCTCCTCTGTCGGCAGTTTTGTCGGGATAAACCGGACTTCTCAAACAGTTAAGACTGATTAAACCGTCCTTTACCCTGTGTCCGTATTTGCAGTCGTTGAGTATTGCAACGCCGTACTTGCCATCGTAAACATCGACCCATTTATGAGCAGGAATTTCAAACTGTGCATAGTCAATTTTGTTGTCGGTTTTTGTACTGCGTTCAATGTTACCGAACTGAATGTCGCACAAAACCTTGTCGCTGAAATTTTTCGGATAAGCGTCAATACGAAGCATTTTATGTGTTTCGTGCCAGCTCACCTCATTTTCAACCTTTATGTACGGACTGTTTTGAGTCAAAATAATTTTTTGTTTTAATGAGGACTTGTTGTATGAAAATTCATTTTCACGGATAACGCTGTTGCCGTCAATATATGCACGGCTTTTTACAAGCTGCATATCCTTTGGCTTATGCTTTGTATAATTTATATCAATATCCCATGCGTTATATGGGCGGACATTTCTGTCCTTATAAATTCTGACTGCGTTGAAGCTTGATGAAACGCAGTTGTAATCATTGTGCGTATCAAGTAATTTTTCTATCTGTCCCTTGTTATTAAACACAACCTTTAAGTTTTCGTTTTCAAGCGTATTTTCGGAAAAATGCAACGAAACAGGCGACTTTGCTTTTTCCAATTTACACGATGAATAGGGCGCAAGGGAATATCTGTACCATTCGCCATTATGTTTTGTGTAGCCTGAACGTTCAAAATCAATGGGATTTACCGCAAAATAAGCATTTTCGTCATTGCTCAAATAAGAAACGGCTTCATCAATAATGCTGTTCAGATTTGTCTTTAAGATTTCATACCGTGCGTTACATTCCTCATAAACCCTGTGGATGGATGAGCCGGGAAGAATATCGTGAAACTGATAGAGCAAAACCTCTTTCCAAATTTCCTCTAATTCTTTATGCGGATATGCCTCACCTTGCATATATGCCATAGTACAAATCCACTCGGCAAAATGAAGCAGACGCTCGCACTCTCTGTTGTTCTTTTTTACTTTGCCCTGTGTGGTATATGTGCCTTGATGCTTTTCTAAATAAAGCTCGCCCTTGTATTCGGGATAATTTGATACATCTTTTTTGAGTTTATCAAAAAAGCTTTCGGATGAGGACATTTTGACATTAGGAATATAACGCAAATTCTCGCACCTTTTTACCATATTGATATGGTATTCGCCCGGTCCTCCTCCGCCGTCTCCGATACCAAATGACATAAGCGCAATATCACTAACTTGCTTTTCCTTATACTTCTGATATGTTTTTTCAAAAGCATAAGGTGTGGCATTTGAATTATAGTCGCCCTCCGGTGGCATATGAACAAGCACCTTACTGTCGTCAAGTCCGTTCCAAATAAATGTGTGGTGTGGAAAATCATTTATGTTGTTCCAGCTAAGCTTAATTGTCATAAATGTATCCATACCGCATTTTTTGATTATTTGCGGTAAAGCTGCCGTGTATCCGAAAACATCGGGAAGCCAAAGTGTTTTAACATCCTTTTGAAATTCTTCTCTGAAATATTTTTTACCATAAAAGCACTGACGGATAAGGCTTTCTCCGCAAGGCAGATTTGTATCGGATTCAGCCCACATACCGCCCTGTGGCTCTATATTTCCTCGTTGAACAGACTGCTTTATTCTTTCAAAAAACTCGGGAGATATTTCTTTTATGAATTCATATTGCTGTGGCTGACTGCCGTTGAAAACATAACTTGGACATTGTTCGCTTTCATAAACTGCATTTGAGAATGTTCTTATCGCTTTTCTTTTTGTTTCACGAACAGGCCACAGCCAAGCAAGGTCAAGGTGACCGTGTCCGACAGCATAAACGGTAAAATTTTGTTTATATTTACCGTCAAACATTTTTGATAAAGCATTTCTTGCATTCAAAACACTTTGTGAATCTGTATTGTGTGCAAGTGATATTGCCTTGTTTATATGAGCCTTAATTTCTCTTTTCTGTGCATTATCATTTACTGCACTGAGGAGCTGATAGCAGGCTAAAATATCGTAATACAAATCTAATATATCCTGTCTAAAGACACAAATATCAGCTCTTTTAAAGCGTGCCTGACCGCTGCTTTTTCCACCTCTGCCGTTATTGCCACAGTCGGCATAAAATAATACTTTACCGTCCTTAAATGTATCTATTCGGTCTAAAGGAATTACCGCTTTGCCTTTGACAGTCTGAAAATTATCCACCATTCCAAGCACATTTGTTATGCCTTGGATAACTTCACCGTTTTTATTATAGATACAACCCTCGCCGCCGACATCAATTACAGCAACAAGATTTTTCTGCATATTCTCTATATCCGCCGTGAATTTGAACCATGCACAGTCAAAAAATCCGCCCCAACTGTCGCCGATTTTTATATTATCGAAACGCTCGTTTTTCATATCTTCAAAGCATAACGGTTCGGTTGATTTATGCACAAACGCATTTAACTGAGCAATAGGAGTGTAAATGCTCTGCTTTAATTTTTTCAAAAAAAGCGAATATTTCATATTACTGTGATGCTGTAAAAATGTTCGTAAATTCTCGTCCATAATGTTCTCCGTTCTCGTGCACGATAATATGTAAAAATAAAATGCAATGGCGTTGCATTTTATTAAAGTGATTTATCAACCTTTATATACAGTTGTGAATACTGATACTCGGGCACGGCTGTTTTTGCAACAACCGTTTCAAACACGCTTTTCACTGCGTTATATCCCTGCTCAAAGGGCTGCTGATAAACGGTTGCCAATATATCTCCGTTTAGCATAGCTTTTCTTGTTGTTTCGGTATCGTCAAATGAGCAGACCTTTATATTCCGTTCGCTTTCTTTAATTGCTTTCAGCGTTCCTGTAACGCCGCCTGCGGTTATGCACACAAAATCAATGTTTTTGTTTTTTCCCAGCACGATTTTCATTGCCGTGTAGGCTTTTTCGTTATCATCGTTATTCTCTATTACATCTGCAATTTGAATATTTTTGTATTCTTTAATAACATTGGAAACGCCCTCAACTCTCTGCTTGTGTCCTTTGTGCGCCAGGCTACCCGTAACAATACAAAGATTTGCTTTTCCGCCCGAGAGCAGACCGACAAGACGACCTGCCGTTTCGCCACTTTTCAGATAGTCACAGCCCACATATGTAAGACGCTTTGAGTCGGATATATCGCTTGAAAGCGTGATTACATTTATGCCGCTGTCAGTCATTTCGTCAATCTTTTTGCAAAGTGCATCGTCCTCAACAGGAGTCAGAATTACATTTTTTGTGTCCTCGGGCAAATCGGAAACAGCCTGAATAATATCACAAGCGTTATATCCTTTTATTTCCTTTATATTCAGTTTTATACCGTAATCCGAATATTCACGCTCGGCGGCAAGCATTCCCTTTTTTACATCGTCAAAAAAGGAATTGCCGATACTGTTCATAATAACCGCAACAGGCACAGAGCGGTTGGAATATACCAATGCCTTTCCGATAAGATTCGGCTTATAGTTGTTCTCCTCTGCGATTTTTAGTATTCTTTCCTTGGTTTTGGGATTTACGCCTTCTCTCCCCTTCAAAGCACGGTCAACCGTACCTCTGCTGACCCCTGCAAGCTCTGCAATTTCTTTTGAGGTTATTGCCATAAATTCCTCCGCTTGACATTTTATTTCAAATATTATATAGTAAATATTGTTATGCTCGTGCTCGTGCACGGCTATAATGATTGTAATTCATTAAGTTAAGAAAGTCAAGAGGTATTTCTATGACAGAAGGAAATTACATACATCATAAAGAAAAAGGAAAGCATATTGCAGGGCAGATGACTCTGACAGAATTAGCGTCACAGATGCGCAATTCATCAAAAGCAATAGAGCGACTGAATATTAAACAGTACAACTGGTGGAACGAAGGTTTACACGGTGTTGCAAGAGCCGGTGTTGCAACCGTATTTCCCCAAGCTATATGCATGGCTTCAACCTTTGATGAAAAGGCTGTAAAAAAATGTGCAGATATTATTGCAACAGAGGTAAGGGCAAAATTCAATGAGAGTCAAAAGAACGAGGATTACAGTATATATAAAGGACTTACGCTTTGGTCGCCTAATATAAATATTTTTAGGGATCCACGCTGGGGCAGAGGTCACGAAACCTACGGCGAAGACCCGTATTTAACCTCCGTTCTCGGTTGTGCCTTTATTGAGGGGATACAGGGCGATAATGACAAATATATGAAAGCCTCTGCCTGTGCAAAGCACTTTTGCGTACACAGCGGTCCCGAGGGATTAAGACACACTTTTAATGCCGAAGTGTCCAAAAAGGATTTTTATGAAACTTATATTCCTGCGTTTGAAACCGCCGTTAAAAAAGCAAAGGTCAGCGGTGTTATGGGAGCATATAACATGGTGAACGGTGAAAGCTGTTGTGCCTCTGACAAGCTTATTGATAAGCTATTAAGAAAAGAATGGGGCTTTGACGGTTACTATGTTTCAGATTGCTCTGCAATATTAGATGTAATATATAAGCACAAAAGAACCCTTAATCCGTCAAAGGGCGCCGCAATGGCTGTAAATGCAGGTTGCGACCTTGAATGTGGGATAGTATATTCATTATTGCCTGTATCCGTTAAGTTGGGATATACAAATAAAGAAACCTTAAAAAAGTCTGTATCAAGGCTGATGGCAATCCGCAGTGCTCTCGGAATGTTTGATAAGGATTGCCCTTATAACGAAATAAGCATTAGTGATAATGCAACACCCGAGCACGAAAGCGAAGCAGTTAGAATGGCAGAAAAAGGAATTGTACTTTTAGAAAATGACGGTATACTTCCCCTTAAAGAAAACGCACAGAAAATCTTGATTACAGGATTTAATGCCGATAACAAGTTGGCTTACCTCGGAAATTATTTTGGAGATCCGTCGCATTTTGTTATGGTTACCGAAGCCATTTCACAATGTAACATTGATACTGAATTTATAAGGGGCATACATCTTTATAATCAAAGCACAAAACATGACAAGGAAACAGCATTAAAATCAGCAACAGAATCGGATATTATCATTATGTGCACAGGGC
>OJAG01001721.1_pt1 | contig 12525 bp, 10 predicted proteins | sample 1589021 | NCBI WGS metagenome assembly OJAG01 (sample SAMN03283264) | human gut metagenome | biome: human-associated habitat; material: feces | host: Homo sapiens | place: USA | collected 2013 | reverse complement strand
GTCCGGTCAGATAAGATGACGGTGCGATACCGATGTGGGTAGTGTAATGAGCTGCTACCTGTACGGATTTTTTAATATCTTCCAATAAAAGCATATTTGTTTGTTAAGTATGTTTTTATTGGCAGATATGCCATAACCATAGCAAGAGAAAAAGAACACACTTTGAAAAGGTAGGTGGAAGAATGCAGGCAAAAGTGAACACAAAAAATTTTATAAGGTATGACGAGGGTGCGGAGAGGTATTCTATGAGTAAACACAGCTTTATGAAATTGGCACAGGATGCTCGTGCTGTTTATAAAATTAACCGTATCACATTGGTAAACGTGAAGATTTTTGAGGAGTATTTGGAATCTTTTCGGGCGTAGACATGATAAGAAAGAGGAAAACGAATTATTGTATATCAAAAAGTATTTGACTTTTTGATATACAAGTAGTAAAATGAAGTCAGGTTATGAAAGGCAGGTGTTGACGGATGGCAAGAATGGGTAGACCTAAGTTAGAAAATCCGAGAAGTGAAGGTGTATTCATCCGTCTTACAAAAGATGAGCATACAGATATAACAGAGTATGCCAGCTCTCATGATCTGACCATAACACAGACGCTTGTTCAAGGATTTAGAAAGCTGCAAGAGCAGGATAATACCGAGAATGAGTAATGGCATTTGTGACCTCTTTCTTATATTGAGAGGAAGGTGGTACATAATGTCAATGTCGAGAAAAGATTCAAAAGGCAGAGTATTAAGGAAAGGCGAAAGTCAGAGGAAAAACGACGGAAGGTATATCTACCAGTACACCGATTCGACAGGTAAAAGGCGGGTCGTTTATTCAAATGACCTGTTGGAGTTAAGGGAAAAGGAAAAAGAACTTGTTCGCAATCAGTTGGACGGTCTTGAAAGCTATTGCAGTGGAAAGACAACTTTGAACTATGCATTTGACAGGTATATTTCAACGAAGTATGATTTGAAAGAACACACACGGGTAAATTATAAGTATATGTATAACCGTTTTGTCAGAGATACTTTTGGAAAAAGAATCATCAATGATATAAAGTATTCTGATGTGAAATTCTTTTATTGTTCGTTGATGAACATATTGGGGTTACAGGCGAATACATTGGATAATATTCATACGATTCTGCACCCAACCTTTCAGATGGCAGTTAGGGACAATGTGATACGCAATAATCCGGCAAGCGGTGTAATGGCAGAAATCAAAAAGGCGAATGGAAAGAATAAGGGCATAAGACACGCACTTACATTGGAACAGCAGAGAGCATTTTTGAACTATGTATCGAACAGTCCTGTGTATTGCCATTGGTTGCCACTGTTTACAGCACTTTTTGGAACGGGATGTCGCATAGGAGAAATGATAGGGCTGCGTTGGGAAGATTTGGATTATGAGAATAAAACCATTAGTATAAACCATGCGGCTATCTATCGAGTAATGGAGAATGGAAAGAGTGAATTTCATATTTCTTCGCCAAAGACAGAAGCCGGGATTCGTACTATTCCGATGATGCAGGCTGTAGAACAGGCATTTAAGGATGAATACGAAGCACAGAAAGAAACCGGTTTTAATGTGCAAGTGGTTGATGGTATGAGTGGGTTTATCTTTTGCAATAAAGACGGAATTATCCATAAACCCAGCGTAATCAACAGTGCAATCAAAAGAATTTACGAAGCCTACAATGCCGAAGAAATTATTAAGGCAAAACGGGAGAGCAGACGCCCGGTATTGATTCCTCATTTTTCGTGTCATCATATCCGACACACATTTTGCACCAGATTTTGTGAAAATGAAAGAAATCTGAAAGTGATTCAAAGTATTATGGGTCATGCAAATATTGAAACAACGATGGATATTTATGCGGAAGCAACAGATGTGAAGAAAAAGGAAGCAATTAAAGCTCTGGAAAATAATAGTGATATATTTTAGGAAGAAGTCCTTGCAAGGGGACGATTTCCAAGACAAACCTGACATCAAAAAAGTCAGAATACATCAAAATGACATTAGTTTGTTGGATTTTGGTGGACAAATATGGACTGGCGATATATAATGAAAATCGTGTAAAAAAGCGTTTATCAACTTATTTGGACTGTGGTGGATTAGCTTCGGTTATATTCCCGACAATGAGATCTCTTGATGCTGACAAGGCTTCCTCAAAGTCAAAAAATGGCACTGATTCAGCACAGGCTGCACCTGTAGTTGAAGAGAAAATTGATTTCTCCAAGGTACAGATTGAGCCGCTGTTCACTGATTATGTAGACTTTGATACTTTCAGCAAGTCAGATTTCAGAGCCGTTAAGGTTAAAGAGTGTGTTGCAGTTCCGAAGAGCAAAAAGCTCCTTCAGTTTACACTGGATGATGGAACAGGCACAGACCGCACCATTTTGAGCGGAATCCACGCATTTTACGAGCCAGAAGAACTGGTTGGCAAGACACTGATCGCAATTACAAACCTGCCGCCAAGAGCAATGATGGGAATTGAATCCTGCGGAATGCTTCTCAGTGCAATCCACGAGGAAGAAGGAGAGGAAAAACTTCACCTTCTGATGGTTGATAACCACATCCCGGCTGGTGCTAAACTGTATTAATAAAAGAATATCAAAAAATAACACTATGCTTTGTACCAATTTTCGAGAGTTTGTACCAATTTTGTACCAATCATTCGGAGATTTTTGAAGAAGTATGGTAGGATATGTGAATGGAAGAGACTGGAATGAGAGTTCTGGTCTCTTTTTTTGTGTATTCAAATTTGCAACAAGGTGTGAAAGTTTAAATATGTTCATAGAAGGGAGAATTGGAACCAGAGCAGGTTCGGAACATTATGGACAGTATGATAAGAAAATTGTATGACATGGAACTGGAAGAACTGGGACGGAGCGGCTGGCAGGATGAAAAATTACTGTCAGAAGTCAGAAAACTTCTGGAAAAGAACAAGGTTTCTATCCAGGTGGAAGATAAAACTGGACGTGAGGGTGTTGATCTGGCATTTGCAATTGCTGAGATAGGAGAAGAAATTGGTTTTACACAAGGGGGTGTGATCCATTTGGTCACACCCTCCCTAGCTTTGGGACTATTCAGAAAAAATGAAATATCTGGAAATAAACAGGACAATCGTGGTAAAATATGGTATGATAAATTTTGATTAAACAGTCCTTCATTATTTATGCTTGGGAAAAATTACGGGATTCGGGTGAGAACATATGATTATAGATGAAGTCCTGTATGAGCGCTTCTGGAATGGGGAGAAAACAGCGGCAGATGAGTTGGTGCATAGGCATGGGGATATGCTGGTACTGTTTTTGAACAGTTATGTGAAGGATATCCATGAGGCGGAGGATCTGATGATTGAGGCCTTTGCGCAGATGTTTGTGAGGCGGCGGTCGGTATCGGAGGATGGCAGTTTCCGCGCCTATTTATATAAGACAGCAAGGCGTCTTGCAGGAAATGCGATAAAAAAACACAGAGTATATATTGGATTGGAAGAACTTCCTTTCGAGCTGCCGGGGGAGGCTCTGGCTGAGACAAGCCTGTTTGAAAATGAACGGAAGAAGCAGCTTTATGAAGCTATGGAAGAACTAAAACCGGAATACCAGGAAGCTCTGTACCTGGTTTACTTCGAGGACATGAGCTACCAGGGCACTGCAGAAGTTATGGGCAGGTCAGAAAGCCAGATTAAAAATCTGGTTCACAGAGGGAAAAAGAGTCTGAAAGAGCTTCTGGGGAAAAATGGATTTGAGTATTAGAAACCGTCACAGATGAAATGTGGCGGTTTTTTCTATGGAAAAAATAAAATATTTTAAATTTTTTCATTTTTAGTGAGAGGATTTTGGATTTGGTGCCTTTTATATAGTATAGAAGAAAATGGAAAGGGGCAGTGGAAGAATGGGATATGGTTCGGTAATACTTCAAAACGGTGCAGGCGGTTACATTCTGATCGGACTTGGGGCATTTATACTGGGAACGGCAGTAACATTATTCTGTATTCGGATCAGACAGAAGCAGCGCCCTCACGGAGAGCGTAAAAAACATGGAAATGGATTAGAAAGCAGGAATATGGAGGGAGGAACAAAATGAAGAAAATCGAATTAGCGAAAAAGAGCCGGAAACTATTTTCCGCGATCCTGGCAGGAGCAATGCTCACCACATCTGTGATACCGGAATCTTTTGTCTGGGCGGCAGATGTAGAGGAAGTGCAGGGATTTGGAGACAGTGAGAGCATGGGATTTGGATCCACACCAGATCCTGTGACTGAGGATGGTGAAGAAGGCTTTACAGACGAGATCGCTTCTTTTGGCAGTAATGGCAGCGATACCCCTGTAGAATCTGGTTTCCAGAGCCTGGCGTCTGCAGAAGAACTGCAGGAGCGGATCAATGCCCTTCCAACTGTGGAAAAATTTAAGAACCTGGCAGATGGTACTACGGTGGAAGGAAGCACCTTGAATCAGGCACAGACAGATGTGTATGCAGAAGCCCAGGATATTGCGGAGAAACTGGAGCTGCTTTCGGAAGACGAGCAGGGAATGGTGGATGTAAGTAGGCTGGAAGAGCTGTTTGAGTATTTTAATGGGATGACGGAAGAGTTAGCGGATACCAACACAATTTCGCCTGGAAATAATGTAACGATCACTTCTGGAGGAACGTATACGGTACAGGGAGGAACATATCAGCCTAGTAAGAGTGGAGTCATTACTATTGATACTACAGAGAAAGTTACTCTGGAGATTACTGGAAACATTAATATGCTAGGGTGTAATAAGGGCTGTTTTATTAGTATAGAAAATGCTTGTAAAGAGTTAACGATTATTAATAAGGATACGGTGAATGTTGATAATAATATTTTTCTATGCAATAAAAATAAAGATGCAACAGTTACTTTTGAGGGCGGTACTTATGAGGCTTTAACGAACGATGGGGTTCCCATAATTGTAAACGGAGGGGTTGTCAACCTTAAGAATGTTAAATTTAATGCAACTGGTTCTGTTTACTATGGAAGGATTGTACAGAATTATTGGTCCGATCTTGAGGGAACGATAAATATTCAGGATGGAACGATATTGGATGATAATAATAGAAGTGGAAATTATCCAGTTTATCCTTGTATTGACCTAGGAACTGTCAATATGTATGGCGGAACCATTACATCGTCAGAGGGAAAAGGTAATAGAGGAATAGTGGCATCAAACATGAAAGTTGTTGGCGGAAAGATCTCAAATTTTTATAATGCAATCGATAATAGTGCTGTTAAAAATTCATCAACTACGATTGGAAATGTAACCTTTGAAAATAATAATAGCGATATTGTGTTGGGGGAAAACAGCGAAAAAAAACTTATCATACAAGATGACTTCAAAGGAACTGCAAGTATTTATCAAAATCATTTTGTTGAATACCCACATATAATTACAATGCCAGGAACATCTCCGGAGATGCGCACAAGGATTACTTATAAGGATGCAGGGGGTGGTAATCCTCATTCAGTAAATTATGATACAACTGGAAAGTATCTGTATGCAAGTGATCATGTTCATTCATGGAGTTATTCAACAAGTGCTGATAAAATCATTGCAACATGTACGGCGAAGACAGATTGTGAATTTAATCCAGGTAAATTAGATTTAACCCTGACAGCAGCCGATGCATACTATTCCGGCAAAGCTTATACCGGAGCGACTGTGACAAATGGCATTACTTATCAGACAGGTGATGAGGCGAGTATCGTATATTATCTGAAAAATGGCACGAAGACAACCAGCAGCAACAGCGGTGCTGCGAGTGAAGGTGCTGCACCGGTAAATCCGGGACAATATATGATAAAAGCCACAGTTGGCAATCAGACCATAAGTGCTGATTTTGAGATCAAAAAAATGGAAATTAATCCGACAGTGACCATGGTTGACTGGACCTATGGGCAGAAGGCGAACACACCAAGCATAACAGTTAAGTTAGGTAAAAGTGACATTACAGCTTCTTATGATGCCTCCAGCTATACCTGTACGTACTATACAGATGCCGGCTGTACAGATATGACGACCGCAGCAGATGGTGCAGCCACAAATGGAGGAGTACCAAAGAACGCAGGTACTTACTATGTGAAAGTGGTTGTGCCGGAGAATGGAAACTATGCAGGGGCAGAAGCGGAAGCTTCCTTCACGATCGCACCACTTCCGGCAGACTTAACCTGGTCGAAAACAGATCTGATTTATACAGGAAGTGAGCAGAGCGTATCGGCGACAGTTGCGAATGCACTGGAGGGCGATTCTTTTGCAATTGCCTATGAAGGCAATACACAGACAGAAGCAGGCGACAGCTATACGGCAAGGGTAACAGACCTTGGAAATGATAACTATACACTTACCGGTGCCACGGGTGTTTCCAGGAACTGGAGCATCAGTTATCTGCAGAGTTCAGCAGCTGCGCAGGTTTCCGGAACGAAAGGTAACAATGATTGGTACATAAGCCCTGTGAAGCTTGTACCAGACAGTGGATACCAGATATCGACGGACAAAACAGACTGGAAGGATTCGCTTGGGGATTATGACATTCAGGGACAGAATAAGGTAGAATATTATCTGAAAAATGCAAATGGGCACATTACAGATAAAAAAACAGCAACTTTCAAAATTGATACCGAAGCACCAACAGGAGAAATAAAAATTGGAACAAATACATTTAGCAGTTCTCCGAATACGGTTACCTACGGCTACTGGTTCAGGGACAATGCCGCTGTTGATATCACAGGTGCTGATTCTACCAGTGGAATTGCCTCAATAGAATACCAAAAGGTGAAGGCAGATGAATCCTATAATGCAAATGGCACATGGGTTACATGGGACGCGGCTAATAAACTTTCCCTGACAGAAAGCGGCAAATACGTGATTTATGCGCGCATTACAGATAATGCAGGAAACCAGACAGTCATCAATTCAGATGGAGTGGTTGTATTTAAAGATTCTGTAGTAGTGGATTCTTCTATCGACTACACAAGAACAACTAAGACTTCCGTGGACGCGGAAGTAATGCTGAATGAAAATACAGTAGCGTCTGTAAAAAATGGAGAAACCACTTTAACAGCAGGAAAGGATTATACAGTTTCTGCAGATAAAATTACATTCAGTGGAGACTATCTTGATACTTTGGCAGTTGGATCTTATACAATGACTGTTGCATATAATCTCCAGGGAGTAACGGAGTATAAAGGCGGTGACAAACCTGCCGACAGCCAGATTGCAGTAAATGTGAAACGTCGGACTGCTAATATAAAAATCACAAGTGTTCTGAATAAAGAGTATGACGGACAGCCTGCAGATCTGGCATATACAACAAACAGCAATGCCAAAGTAAAAGTTGAGTACAACGTAAATGGAACCTGGCAGACAGAAGCTCCGACACATGCTGGTACTTATGAAGTAAAGGTAAGTGTACCTGAAAACGGTGATTTTACCGTTGCTTCAGATACGAAGACCTATACCATTAAGCCAAGAGAAGTGGTAATCTCTGGAATTGCCGCAAATGCGAAGGTATATGATGGAACTGCGAATGCAGAACTGGATTACAGCAAAGCGGTATTTACAGGCTTGGTTAAGGGAGACACCCTTACGGTAAGTGCGGAAGGCACATTTGCTGACAGTAATGCAGCCAAAGGAAAAACAGTTACGATCACAAATCTGATACTGAGCGGCGTTTCAGCAGATAACTATGTCCTGGCTGCTAACGGACAGCAGACAAGTACCACAGCTGATATCAATCCGAAAGAGATTACCGTTACCATCACACCAAACGGTGGAATCTACGAAGGAACCATTACCCCGGCAACAGCAAAATTAAACGGACTGGTAGGAAAAGATGATCCTGCAATCATCCTGACTTATACTGGTACAGCAAATGATGGTACACCAGCGGATGGAAAAGTACCGTCTAAGGCAGGAACTTATACGGTGACTGCTTCCATCAACGACAGCAACTACAGCCTGAAAGAAGAGGGACGTTCTGCTAAATTTATAGTAGAAAAGGCATATCCACAGTTAAGCATTTCCGCTGTGACAGACAAGAATTATGGAGAAGAAGCCTTTAAGCTGGGAGTAAGCAATAAAGGTGACGGTTCTAAATCCTATGCGAGCAGTAATGACAAGGTTGTAAAAGTCGATGAAAATGGAACCGTAACCATTGTTGGGGCTGGGAAAGCAACCTTAACAGTTTCCCTTGCAGAGTGCGCGAACTATACTAAAGATCAGAAAGAAGTTACCGTAACTGTTAAAAAGATTAATCATAGCCTTGTGGTGACGAAGCTTACTTATGAAGTAACTTACGGAGATCCAGTGTTCAAAATTGCAGCAAATGCAGAAGATACAGAGTCCGGTATTCATTTTACAAGTGATAACGAAAATGTTACCACAGTAAGCGCAGACGGAACTGTAACCATAAAAAATGCAGGAACCGCTAAGATTACAGTTTCCATGGATGAAAGCCAGAATTACCTTGCGGTTTCCAAAGAAGTGGTTGTAACCGTTGCGCCGAAAGAAGTAACCGTAACCCCAGGTAATGCTTCCAAGATTTATGGGGAGAAAGACGGAAAGCTGTCTTACCATGCAGAAGGTCTGGCAGATGGCGACAGCCTTTCTGACATTACTTTGACAAGAACTGAGGGTGAAAATGTAGGAATCTATGAGATTACAGCAGCCCAGAAAAAAGGTGCGAACCCGAATTATAATGTGAAATTTAATAGGGGAACCTTTACGATCAGTCCGAAAGAGATCACTGTTACGATCACACCAAACGGCGGAACCTATGAAGGTGTCATTATCCCTGCAACCGCAGCCCTGAACGGACTGGTTGGAGAGGATAAGCCGGAGATTACTTTGACTTATACTGGCAAAGCAAACAACGGAACAGAAGTAAATGAAACTGAGATACCAGTTCTTGCAGGAACTTATACGGTAACAGCTTCTATTACAGACAGCAATTATCGTTTGAAAGCAGAGGGAACAACGGCTGAGTTTACTGTTGCGAAAGCGTCTCCAGGGCTTAGTGTATCGGCTGTAGCAGATCGGAATTATGGCGGGGAAGCTTTTAAGCTGGAGGTAAGCCATAAAGGCGATGGTGTGAAGGCTTACACAAGCAGTAATGACAAGATTGTAAAGGTTGATGAAACTGGAACGGTAACGATTGTTGGAGCTGGCACAGTAACCTTAACAGTTTCCCTTGCAGGGACTGCAAACTATACGAATGACCAGAAAGAAGTTACCATAACGGTTAAAAAGATTAATCATAGCTTTGAGGTTGAAAAAATTGATTATGAAGTAACATATGGAGATCCAGCTTTTAAGATCGTGGCAAATGTAGGAGACACAGAGTCTGGCATTAGGTTTACAAGCGATAATGAAAATGTTGCCACAGTAAGCGCGGATGGAACAGTAACCATTAAAAATGCAGGAACTGCTAAGATTACAGTTTCCATGGATGAGAGCCAGAATTTCTTTGCAGTTTCCAAAGAAGTGACTGTAACCGTTGCTCCGAAAGAAATAACCGTAACCCCAGACAATGCTTCCAAGGTTTATGGGGAAAGTGATAAGGAATTTACTTACACTCCAAGCGGCCTGGTAGGAGAAGATACCCTTTCCGATATCACACTGTCAAGAGCAGAGGGCGACAACGTTGGAACCTATGAGATTACAGCAGCCCAGAAAAAAGATGCGAACCCGAATTATAGTGTGAAATTTAACAAAGGAACATTTACGATCAATCCGAAAGAGATCACGGTTACGATCACACCAAACGGCGGAACCTATGAGGGAAACATTATCTCAGCAGCTGCTGTTTTAAATGGTCTGGTAGGAGAGGATAAGCCAGAGATTATTTTGACTTATGCAGGCAAGGCAAACGACGGAACAGAGGTAAATGGAACTAAGACACCGGTTCTTGCAGGAACTTATACAGTAACCGCGTCTATTACAGACAGCAATTATAACCTGAAAGCAGAAGGCACAACCGCGGAGTTTGTTGTCACAAAAGCAACCCCAGGGCTTAGTGTAGCTGCTGTGTCAGACAAGAGCTATGGTGAGGGAGCCTTTAAGCTGGGAGTAAGCAATAAAGGTGATGGTTTAAAATCTTATGTAAGCAGTAATGAAAAGGTTGTAACTGTAGATGAAAAAGGAACTGTAACGATTGTTGGTGCAGGAACTGCAACTTTGACAGTATCTCTTGCTGAGAGTGCGAATTATACCGCGGATAGGAAAGCGGTTACAGTAACCGTTGCTCCGAAGGAAATAACGGTTACTGCTGATAATCAGAAGAAGATCGCTGGTGAGGCAGATCCTGTTCTGACCTATACAGCAGATGGCCTGGTGGGAGAAGACACCCTGTCCGGAATTACCGTGAAACGAAAAGCTGGTGAAAAGGTGGGAACTTATACAGTCACAGTTTCCCAGGAAGCAGGCTCCAACCCGAATTACAGGATTACATTTAAGAAAGGTACTTTCACAATCCAGCAGGCTGACCAGTCCAAACTGAAAGGAAAAGATGTTTACCGTCTGAAACTCCCGGTATTTTTGTCAAAAGGAAAAGCAAAGAAGAACAGCATTGTTCTTTCCTGGAAGAAATATACTGGTGCAACAGGCTACGATGTTTACTGGCGCTACTGTGATGGCAGTATAAATTATAAAAAAGTTGGAACTGTCAAAAATGGAAAACTTTCCATAACCCATAAGAAGCTGAAGAAAGACCGTGAATATAAGTACTTTATTGCTGCTTATAAAATGGTGGAAGGAAGAAAGATCTATATTGCCAAATCCAATGGCGTGCATGTTGCCATGAAAAAGGCTGCAACAACAAACGTGGCTTCCATTAAAGTGAATAAGAAAAAGGTTACTTTGGCAGTTGGAAAAACTTTTACGTTGAAGTGCGAGATCAAAGCCGAAAACAGCAGCAAAAATCTGGTTTTCCACACCAGTTCCTACCGCTATTACACCACCAACAGCAAAGTGGCAACAGTAAGTAAAGCGGGAGTAATCAAGGCAAAAGGCAAAGGCACCTGCAGTATATACGTGCTGGCAAACAACGGGGTGTACAAAAAAGTGAAGGTAAAAGTGAAATAAGGAGAATGGAAATGCGAACAGAACAGGAACGGATGGAACTGATTCGTAAAAGAACATTGGAAATACGAAAAAAAGAGAAAAAGCGCAGACAGCGGATCATTGATATGGGATGTGCAGCTGCCTGTGTGCTCCTAATCATCTGTCTGGGCATGTTAATGCCTCAGATAACTGCTCAGATAGAGGGTACAAGGATGGATGGTGTCTTTGGGGGAGCTGCCAGCATTTTTGGCACAAACAGTGCACAGGGGTATATCGTGATGGGAATAATCTGCTTTTTCATAGGAGTCTGCGTAACAGTCCTTTTATATCGGTTACATAGAAAAGCAGAAAGGGATCATTTCGATGAATTTTGAAATTATTGATAACCTGTTTCAGGTTCTGGTATTGTTTAGCGCAATGGCAGCCTCTGCCGTAACCGCCTGTAAGAGGAAAAGCAGAGATTTTCTGCTCCTTGCAGGCGGCTATGGCTGCTTTATGATGGGGACACTTTACTATGTACTGCATCTCATCATTACCGGGGATATCCCACAGATCTTTTATGTGGCGGAAATCTCCTGGCTGGCGGCATATCTGTTCTTTCTATCTCTTTCTTTATCCAGAAGAAGCACAAAGGGGAATTTTCCAGGTGTTATTTCCATTTTCTGTGCGGTGTTGATTATGTGTTTGATTTTTGTTTTTCAGATATTCGGGCCAGCGTTGCTTTTTTCTCTTTGCTTTGCCGTTACAGAAGGGACAATTGTTCTTAGATGTATGGAAGTGATCAGAAGAGAACGAAAGAAACATCTGCTGGACTCAATCCTGCTGCTTGTATCCTGGCTGCAGGTTGCATTATACATCGTATCTGAATTTTTATCAGATTATGCCCGGTTTAATTTTTATTTTGTGGTAGATATGGTGCTGACACTTACGATGGCGTCCATGTATTTTGCCCTTCTAAGAGAGGTTGAGCGTGAATGAGTTACTATATTGAGAATATTTTCCTGTGTTTGGCAGTTCCGCTTATCTTAAGCATGCTATTCCGAAAAGGGAAGCAACGGACATTTACCACATTTGTGATTCTTGGAATGGGATGCTGCCTCTTATCAGCTTATGTGAGCAGCTTTTTTGCCGGATATTACCATGCAGGCACTGCCGCCGCTGTAATGGAAATTACTCCTGTGTGCGAGGAAGTGATGAAGTTTCTTCCGCTTTTGTTTTATCTGCTGGTATTTGAACCGGATAAACAGGAGGTGATATCTCCGGCAATCGGAATCGCGGTTGGATTTGCTACATTTGAAAACGTATGTTATCTTACAGAAAACGGTGCAGCTGATTTTTACGATATTCTGATCCGTGGAGTATCGGCTGGTTCCCTTCATCTTCTGTGCGGAATTGCACTCAGCTGTGGAATTGCTTATGTATTTCGAAAGAAGTGGATTATGGTTACTGGG